>Ga0207511_100152_pt1 | contig 15866 bp, 11 predicted proteins | sample NitcycUWRSCHO22C_FD_188265 | JGI IMG/M metagenome (GOLD analysis project Ga0207511, IMG submission 188265) | Soil microbial communities from Arlington Agricultural Research Station in Wisconsin, USA - Nitrogen cycling UWRJ-SCHO22-C (SPAdes) | ecosystem: Environmental > Terrestrial > Soil >... | reverse complement strand
GGATCACTCGGTACCGGTGGTCTTCTCCCGACACGTCGGGATCCGACCACCGGCTACTCTCTCGCAACCCTTCGGGTTGCATGGCAGATCCCTCATCACCCTTGACTGAGGTGAGTCAACTATATGAATGCCTTAAAAAGGCTCGACCGTAACATGACCGCACCAGGGTCTGCTCGAGTCTCTGTCCAAACATGCTCGCACAACGGAGCGGTGGTTTCCCGACTATCTCACCTAAAGTGAAGGCCTCGCTAAATACCGCGAGGCCTTCCTCAACCCAACCGCCGACTCAAAGTTACTTGAACTTGAAGTTTGCGGTATGGATGCTGCCGTCATTTAACCGCACAACCAGTTGCCGGCACGTACCAGCCCAGCTTGCATCAGTTTTCCAAACGTAGATGTACTGATCGCTGCTTGGATCGTAAGTAAGACTGCTGCCGCCGGCGGTGACCGTCTCTTCCAAAGGTGTTGCCGGATCGCTGGAATTGCACAAATATGGCCCGGAACTAGGTGAGCCGGCCGCGAAAATTCCCAGCCCCTTGTTACCGCTCAGGCTGAACTTCACGGGAATCGCCCTTCCTGCCTGAACCAGGTTTACTGCCGGCGGGTTTGCGACCGGCGGGAAGAACCCCGCGAAATCATATTGCACGGTGACAGTGAAGCTGCAGGTGGACGTATGTCCGGCGCCATCATTAGCGGAGGCGTTGACGGTGGTCGTGCCGACTGGGAACACCGAGCCGGAAGCAGGCGTGCTGTTAACAGTGACACTGGACGAACAGCTATCGGTCGCAGTTACTGCCGGATAGTTGACCACCATCGACGTAGCAGTCGAATTCACCGGTAGATTGACGACCACGTTAGCGGGACACGAGATGTTCGGCGCTAGCGTGTCCTGGATCGTGATCACGACATCGTCGGTATCAGATCCGCCACCGGTGTCGGTAACGGTGAGTGTGATGGTGTGTGTACCCGTTGGCAGATTAACGCTCAGTGTCGCACCGGTGCCAAGCGGCGTGACTCCTTCGGCCCAGGAGTAGGAATTGATCGTTCCGCTGCCCGCCGTGGACGCCGAGCCATCAAGGTTAACGGCGGTAGTTGCGCCGGCACATTCGACCGTTTGGTCGGCGCCGGCATTGGCAGTTGGGGAAGTGGCCGCGGTGCCGAACTTCTGTACCCGGGAACTCTGGTCTACGACGTAGAAGAAGGTGCCGGCTGCGTTAGCGGCGACATCCTCGGGACCTTGAAATTGTCCATCGCCGCTGCCGGCACTGCCGCAGGCTTCAAGGAATGTTCCGGTGTTGGAAAAGAGTTGCACGCGATTATTTCCGGTGTCAGCCACATAAACTGTTCCCGCATTATCGACGGCCACACCGTGAGGTCCGTTGAACTCGCCGGTCCCGCTCCCTGGTGTTCCCCACTTCGTCACAAACGTGCCGGCGCTATTGAATTTCTGAATTCGATTGTTCCCGCTGTCGGCTACGTAAAGGTTGTCACCTGAATCGATCGCTAAGCCTACTGGCGCGTTGAACTGGCCGTCTCCACCGCCACTGGATCCAATCGTGCCCGACGAGGTACCAGTGGAAGAAAACTTCCTCACGACGTTGGCAATTGAGTCAGCGACGTAGATATTGCCTGATGAGTCGACAGCTATGCCCGCTGCTACCTGGAACTGTCCGCCGGAGCTTACCGTGGCGCCAAATCCAAACTGAAATACCCCACTCGAGTTAAATTTTTTCACAACGTTAGTGGCTGACTCAACGGCGCCGTCGGTTGCATAGACGTTACCGCTTGAATCGGTGGTGACCCGGTAAGCGCTGATAAATCCCTGGGCCGTTCCGTTGTTCTGTCCGACTCTGGCAATGAAGCTGCCGTTCGCGTCGAATTTTTGAAGTTGACCACGGGTGTCGCCTGAAGCGTCGGTGACATAAACGTTGCCGGACGGATCGACCGCAATTCCTCTCGGGGAAAGGAATTGTCCGTCGTCCGAGCCTACGGTTCCCCATGTCAGAATGAACGTGCTGGCCGCCGACGCAGCAATCACAAAAACCAGCATCGCAGTGAGTAATACTAGAAAGAATGGCAACGAACGAAATTGGCCGCGCCTATGAAACGAACGCGACACGAAGCGGATAGGGAAAGTACTTGGGTTCATTTGAGTCTCCTTGTTGTTCTATTGAGTCAGAACGATATCGGGTGTGCAGCGGGGGAACTGCGCGACAGATTCTCTTTGCGGCCAAATCAGTCCGAACTTCTTATCACGCGGCGAACGATTGGCGCGAAGGCCGATTGAAATTCGGTAATGATGTGCGTGAGAAGATATGCCGGAGCTGCAAACGTTGTCAATGAATTGCCGCCAGGTCCTCCACAGATTCCACAGATTCGAATCAAGAGGCTGGGAGCGGCGGCCCAGGCCTCCGCGGTCAGGCCACGAGTCGATTGACATTTAACCGTTTGATCTAGTTAGGTAATAATCTGGAACCATGGCTCACGATCAGATTCGGATTGGCATAATCGGCGCCGGCTTTGCGAAAACAACGCAGATTCCCGGCTTTCTGAATTGCCGGAACACGCAGGTCACGGCGATTGCCAGCGCGCGACGCGAACACGCCGAGGAAGTTGCGCGCGACTTCGGCATCCCGCAGGTCGAACCCGACTGGCGATCACTCGTCGCTCGGGATGACATTGATTTAATCAGCATCGTCACACCTGTGGTAACGCACTGCGAGATGACTCTGGCGGCGCTGGATCATGGCAAAGCCGTATTGTGCGAAAAGCCGATGGCGATGAATGCCGACGAGGCGCGGCGCATGGCCGATCGCGCGCGTGACACAGGCTGGTTGGCGCTGATCGATCACGAGCTGCGGTTTCTGCCGGGCCGTCTGAAAATGCGTGAAATGATCCATCGCGGCGAACTGGGAAAGATCAAACATGCAAGTGTCATTTTCCGATCGGACTCGCGCGCCGATCCAAATCGTCCATGGAACTGGTGGTCGGATCAGAAACAAGGCGGCGGCGCGCTCGGAGCCATTGCCTCGCACATCATCGACGGATTTCGCTGGATGCTAACGACCGAGGTTGACGAGGTGACTTGCGATCTCGCCACGCATGTCCGTGAGCGAAAGGATCATGAAGGTAAGTCGCGCGCGGTCACCAGCGACGATGAAGCGAACTTACTGCTGCGGTTCAGCGACCATGATTTGACGGTCGGCGCGACCGGCAACGTGTCGATTTCGATGATCGAAGCGGGCCCGCCGCTTCATCGCTTCGAAGTCTTCGGCGAGCGTGGGGCGTTGAAAGTCGAAGGTGACGGCGATCTCTGGCAAGCAAACGTCGGCGATGGCGAATGGAAGAGAGTTGATGTCGACCGCGGCGAACTGGCTTCCGGCATGAGCGACAACGGCTGGGCCCGGGGCTTCACCGTCTTCGCCCGGAAGATCGTCGAAGCGTTACGGGCAGGTCAAACGACTGTCGAAGGCGCCGCGACCTTTGAAGACGGCTATCAGACGCAGCTGGTGCTCGATGCAGCGCGCAAATCAAATGAGGTCAGAACCGCCTGCGGTAGCGGGCGGTTAACCTCCTAGCAGCGAGTTGTTTGAGATCAACCGCCCGCTACCGCAGGCGGTTCTGACTCCCTATTGCTTCGTCGCCTTCTCAGTTCCCGTCTTATCGCTCCCGCCGCCACCCCAGATGCCGTCGAGCGATCCGTCTGATTGCGCCTGGTACATCACAAATCCGCAGCGACGGCCGCCGATGCCGACCGCGACGTTATCGCCGCGCTTGATGCCGATGCCATCTGTGTCATTGCTCCAGGCAAACCGATAAAGATTGCCGGCCGGCTCGACAGTCAAATGAGCTTTGTATTGCTTGCCGTCGGGGTTCTTGCCCGTCGCGTCGTATTCGCCGACGAGGCTCGAGCCGCCGGTGCGCGTCGCTGTCTCAGTTCCAGCATCGTTCGTGCCCCAGTAACCCCACTTCCCACTCAACGATCCATCACCGGCAATGTCATAGTCGACGACGCCGCAGCCTTTACCATCGGTTCCCGTCGTGTAAGCGACGGCGATGATGTTGCCGTTTTGCACGCCCACGCCGTCATACTGAGTTCCGGCGTTCCATTGAAATTGGTAGACGTCGCCGCGCGTGATCACTTTGAGCGTGCCTCTGTAATTCCCGCCTTCAGGATTGGTACCGGTGATGTTGTAAGTGCCGGCGATATCCGGAGCGGGCGCGCTGGTCGTCTTCGCGCTCGAGTTTGAATTGCTGTTGGTGTTCCTGGACGATTCTTCTTTACTGTTCGAGTTGGAACTCGACGAGGTTGACGTCGTCGTCGATTTGCAACCAAGCACGATGGCGGCGAGCAACGCCAGCGCCAGCAGGCTTCGATGTCGGGATAGATTCTTCATGGTCACTCCATTCTGATCGATTAAACCGCGGCGCTTATATAGTGGCATCGCCGCTTTCTTGTCAACGTTTTCGGCAGTGACTATAGTGGCTGCTTTCCGAAAATCCTTTGCGCAGACGCACCAGCAAAAGATCGCGTAATCAGACAAACACAGTCCGCGTGGGCATCGATACTGGCGGAACCTTCACTGATTTCGTCTACCAGGCCGGCCGGGACTTGCGCATCTTCAAAGTCGCTTCAACTCCCGATGATCCTTCGCGCGCAATCGCTGAAGGACTCCTGCGAATCGCCAAAGAAATCAATTCGACGTCAACGATCGAAGTTATTCACGGCACAACTGTCGGAACCAACGCGCTGTTGCAGCGACGCGGCGCGCGCACGGCCCTGGTAACGACCGCGGGTTTTGAAGACGTGATCGAAATTGGGCGGCAGGCGCGGCCCGAACTTTACAACCTCGACGCGATCAAGCCGCCGCCGCTGGTCGCGAGCGAGTTGAGATTTGGAATCAAAGAGCGCGTAGTCGCCTCGGCCGAAGTTATCGAGCCGCTACGTGATGCTGACCTAAAAAAGCTAATTAAGCAGATTCAGAAAGCAGACTGCGAGTCGATCGCCATCTCGTTGCTGTTCTCGTTCATTCATCCTGATCACGAGAAAAGAATTGCCGCCGCACTCAAGCAGCTCAATCTTCCGGTTTCGATCTCGCATGAAATTCTGCCGGAGTATCGCGAATATGAACGCACGTCGACGGTGGTGGTTAACGCCTACCTTCAGCCGCTGATGGGCCGATATCTGCATCGTCTGGAAAAGTTGAAACTCAAATCGCAGGTCTCAGGTGTCAACCTGCGGGTGATGCAGTCATCAGGCGGCAGCATCTCGGCGCGAGTTGCCGCGGACGAACCGGTGCGCACGATCCTTTCCGGCCCTGCCGGCGGAGTCGTGGGTGCACTGCGGGTGGCTGCCGCAGCCGGTTTTGAAAATCTGATCACGTTCGACATGGGCGGAACTTCGACGGACGTCGCGCTCTGCGATCGCGAAGGCATGCGCCTGACCAATGAATCGATGGTCGCGGCCATGCCGGTCGCGATTCCGATGATGGATATTCACACGGTCGGCGCGGGCGGCGGATCGATTGCTCGAATCGACGAAGGCGGCTCGTTGCGCGTCGGCCCGGAATCAGCGGGCGCCGATCCAGGTCCGGCGTGTTACGGCCGATCATTCTTGCCGACCGTGACCGACGCGCATGTCGTGCTCGGTCATTTCCCGGGCGCGACGTTGCTGGGCGGTGAATTCAAACTTGATGAGGATCGTGCGCGTCGGGCTTTCGACCAACTGGCATCCGACATGACTCGCGCGGCGAAACGAAAAGTATCGCGCGTGGAAGCGGCCCAAGGTGTTTTGGATGTGGTGACCACCAACATGGAACGGGCGCTTCGTCACGTATCGGTTGAGCGTGGCTACGATCCGCGCGACTTCACCTTGGTTCCCTTCGGCGGCGCCGGTGGTCTGCATGCAGTCGACCTGGCGCGCGCTCTGCGCATCCCGCGCGTACTCGTTCCGGCATCGCCCGGGGCGCTTTCGGCCAATGGAGTCTTGACGGCCGACGTGGTCAAGGAACAAAGCCGCACCGTGATGCTCGCAGCAAAGGGAGACGCACAGCGACAACTTGAAAAAGTATTTGGCGAAATGGAAAAGCAAGCCCGTGCGATTCTGATCAACGAAGGCTTTCCGGATCGGAAGCAGAAGCATGAGCGATCGCTGGCCGTCAGATACAAAGGCCAGTCGTTCGAGCTTCAGATAAAACAAACGACCGGCAACATCGCCGCGGCTTTTCATCGAGCACACCGCGCACGGTATGGGTATGCTCAAACGCAGAATGCCGTTGAGATTGTCAGTGCCCGGGTTCGCTCGAGCGGCTTGGTTCATAAGACGAAACTGCACAGAAAAAACGTGACTTCAACAACCGCGAAATCGGGCCACTCGGTAGAAACATACTTCGACCGGAAGCGAGTCCGTGCCGCAGTTTATGAGAGAGGTTCCCTGGGCGCAGGTTCGCGTCTGCGAGCGCCGTGCATCGTGGTTGAGTACTCGGCTACTGCATTGCTTCCGGCCAATGTTTTTGCCGAAGTGGATGGGTTTGAAAATCTGATCATTACTCTGAAAGATCATTCAGGTTAGAAAAGGTAGTTGCGGCTTGCCGCCTGCCAGTGCGGTACGGCTTGCCTTACCGGAAACATTGGTTAATTTCTCTTGCAGGCTACACCTGCGGTTCGAGGCATAAGCTCGGAATACCTTTGATGAAGTTCTCGGAAAGGCAAGCCTTTCCGCAGTGGTAAGCGGCAGAGCCGCTATTTTCGCGACTTCAACCATTTGCTCGACGTCAGGTTCTTAGTTAGCGGTCTATGACAAGATTCGATCCAACCACGCTTGAGATTTATCGCGCCCTCTACACTTCGGTGGCGGAAGAGATGGGGGTGACGTTGAGGCGTACTTCGTTTTCTCCCAACATCAAAGAGCGCCGCGATTATTCCTGCGCAGTTTTTGATGCTGCCGGTCGCGTCATCGCGCAGGGCGATCACATGCCCGTGCATCTCGGCTCGATGCCGATGGCGGTCGCGGCGGCCCTGCGCGAAGTCACGATCGAACCTGGCGACGTCGTGGCGGTGAATGATCCGTTTGCTGGCGGGACGCATTTGCCTGATGTCACGTTGATAATGGGAGTGTTTGCGGAACAGGAGTCGGGAGTCAGGAGTCGGGGGCCAGGGAAAAGAAAGAACCGGCTCCCGGCTCACGGCTCCCGGCCCCTCTTCTTCGTAGCCAATCGTGCTCATCACGCCGACATCGGCGGCGCAACGCCGGGTTCGATGGGACTGGCCACTGACGTCTACGGCGAAGGCGTGCGGATTCCGCCGATTCGGATCGTCCGCGGCGGCGAGACTTGTGACGATGTGATGAAGCTGATCCTCAACAACGTCCGCAGCAGCGACGAACGTCGCGCTGATTTCGCGGCCCAGATTGGTTCGTTGAAGACCGGCGAGATGCGCCTGTTGGAAATCGTCGCCCGCCGAGGCGAACGGGAAGTCCGTGATTACGCGCAACACCTCATCGCTTATTCATCTCGCATGATGCGGCGCGCGATCTCAGCCATCCCTGACGGTTCATATGAAGCCGAAGACGCACTCGATGATGACGGCATCAGTGATCGACAGGTTCCGATTCGAGTGCGGTTGACGATCAAAGGTGAGCGCGCCGTCGTCGATTTCACCGGTAGCTCGCCTCAGGTGGCCGGAGCGATTAATGCCGTCGCAGCCATCACCGCGTCCGCGGTTTCCTACTGCTTTCGCTGTCTGGTTGCGACCGATGTGCCGGCGAGCGCGGGCCTGATGGAACCCATCGAAGTCATCGCGCCGTCAGGCACGGTCGTCAACGCGGCGCATCCCGCGTCCGTGGCCGGCGGCAACGTTGAGACTTCGCAGCGCGTGGTCGACACAGTTTTCAGGGCGTTGGCCCACGCTCTGCCCGATCGAATTCCGGCTGCGAGTCAGGGGACGATGAATAACCTGACGATTGGCGGTATCGATCCACGAACCGGCCGCGAGTTTTCTTATTACGAAACAGTCGCCGGCGGGATGGGTGCGCGGCCGCGGGCTGACGGAATGAACTCGACTCACACGCACATGACGAACAGCCTCAACACGCCGGCTGAGGCGCTCGAGTATGCTTACCCTTTGCGGGTGCGCGAGTATCGAATTCGCAAAGGCTCAGGCGGCAAAGGAAAACAGAAAGGCGGTGACGGCACGATTCGTGAGATTGAAACGCTGGCGGACTCGCGGATGGCGCTGCTGGCCGACCGCCGCAAACGCGCGCCCTACGGATTATCTGGCGGCGAAGATGGTGAATGCGGGCGGACTTTCCTGATTCGGCGCAACGGCAAGAAAGAGAAATTAGCTTCCAAAGGAAATTGGGAAATGAAAGCCGGCGATCGGGTGCGGATTGAAACGCCCAGCGGCGGCGGGTTTGGGAAGAGATCCTAGATTCGACTTCATCGATGCAGTCGGCTGCGAGAAAGGGTGGCCAGCACCTTAATTCCAGCAAGACTATTATCCTCGTCTAGGGCAGTTAGCCACAGGCTTACTGTTTAAGTAGGAACACTCCCAAGCCCAGCGGCCTAACTGCGCGTCATGCGTGTCTTTGACTTTGGCACGGTAACGCTAGGTTCTCATAGTAAGTTAGTGAAATCTCGCCGACGAAGATACAACAACTACAATATTGTTCTCATAGTTATTGAGTCCGGATTCTCATAGTTATTGATTCTCTGGATGTCGATTCTCATAGTTGGTGATCGTTGCCCTGTTCTCAGCAAGCATCTTGAAGGTCTCTTGCAAACGACGATAGCGGCATTCAATTTAAATCCTTGACAATAACGGAACACGGTAGTAGATTGCGCGCCATCATAATGCAACATTGGTTGCGTGAACTCTTAAAGTCTCGTTCTTGCAATCCGGCAGGGTCTAACTTGCTGGTGGACCCTACCAAGTAAACAGTCTCTAGGTAAAACCCGACAACAATGCGCTTCAAGCCGTTCTGGCTGAAGAGTCCGTCCGATTTTTAGTAGGAGGAGCCCGCCATGGTGTTCATCTCGAAAAGAAACCGAAGAAGAGAAAGAGAGATTCAACAAGCGCTCAACAACCGACTCGAATTAGTCAAGGAGGGTTTCACCCGCCGCGACTTGATCAAGATGGGACTGATGACCGGTGCGGGCGTTCTTTTACCCAAAGCAGGGTTGACTCACGCGCAGGTCGCATCCAGCAGCTTCAGCCGTGGTTGCTATTCGGGTTGTGATGTGGGATGCAGCCCACAGCCGGCTCAGGTCTTCGTTGACCTGATGCCCATACCGCCGGAGTTGCCGGCACGTCCACTCTCAGATCCGGGTTTAACTTTCGGCGCTCCACCACAGCAATTCCCCAACAACACAATCAATCCGGCGACCGGCCTTCCGTTTGAGGGCCGGGGACAATTCAATGGCGTGCTGCGACCGGGGACAGATTTCTTTCAGTTCTTTACCCAGTACCCGACCCAGAAATACTATGTCGAGCGCATCAGAGCCAATTCAAACTTCAGGATCACCTCAGACACAAATATTCCCGCGCAAACGATCTGGGGATACAACCTGGGCGGGTCGGCGTCGAGCGATGTCGCTACATTCCCCGGACCTACAATCGTCAGTCACTATCAAGAGCCGTGGCTCATTCGCCGGTTCAACGAATTGCCGACGCAAAGTCAGAACGGCGGCTTCGGCGTTCCCGAGATGTCAACTCACTTGCACAATTTCCACTCCGCACCGGAAAGCGATGGCGGTCCCTGTCGTTGGTTTTTCCGGGGCCAGTATTTCGATTACTACTTTACCGGGCAGCAGGCGGGATTCGCTTCGACTCATCAACCCAATGGCGACATCAACGAGTCGTTAAGCACGATGTGGTATCACGATCATCGCATCGATCATACCGCCGAGAATACTTACAAGGGCCTGGAAGGTTTTCATCTCATCTTCAACCAGTTCGATACCGGCAATGAAACTACCGGCTTCCGACTGCCGAGCTATCCGCAATTCGATATCCCGATCATCCTCAATGACAAGTTGCTCGATCCAGATACCGGCAAGATCTGTTTCGACACTTTCAACTTCAAGGGATTGCTCGGTGACGTGCAGTTGGCGAACGGCATCGTTCAGCCGTACTTCAATGTCAGCAAGCGACGTTATCGCTTCCGCGTGTTGAATGGCGGGCCGTCACGGTTCTACGAACTCTTCCTGACTGATCCGCTCAGTCCCAGCACTCAGATTCCATTCTGGGTGGTTGGTAATGATGGAAACTTGCTGCCGACACCCATACAAGTCACCAGCTTCCGGCTTAGCGTGGCAGAGCGCTATGACATCATCGTCGACTTCAACCAGGTCAAGAACCTGATCGGCAGTCACACCAAGGTCCGCTTTGAGAACCGTCTGGAGCAGGACGATGGCCAGGGACCAACCTGCAACGTTCTTGCAGGAGGAGACTCCAGGAACACCTATTGCGTGGAGTTCCGCATCGGCTCAGCAGTCACCGACAACAGCGTCGACCCGGCGACGCATCCAGTGTACTACCAACTGCCGAGTGTCATTACGCCGCGCATTACGCGCAACTTCGAGTTCGACCGCGACAACGGGCAATGGGTCATCAATAACCGGTTCGCGAGCTGTAATGAACTCCGTTTCACCGTAACTCAGAACAGCGCGGAGAACTGGGTGCTTATCAATCCCCGCAATGATTGGCAGCACCCAATCCACGTTCATCTCGAAGAGCACCAGATACTGAGCCGGCGTAACGACGGCGGCCATCACAGTAGCCGCAGCGGTTCCTACTACGATCCTTCTCGAGACTGCAATTTCGGCGGCGGTGGTGGAGGCATAAGTACCACCCGTCCAGGTGTTCCCAACGTTGAAGTGTCGCGTAAGGATGTCACGCGGCTTCAATTCGATGAGGACGCAACCCTCTTCTTCCGCTTCCGCGACTTCCAGGGTGACTGGCCCATGCACTGCCACAACACCGTTCACGAAGATCACGCCATGATGTTGCTCTTTCAAGTGCAGCCTAACGTGATTGACAACAACCAGAATCCATAAGACAGCCGCCACTCCGAAAGGCGAACAGACGAAAGGAGCAAAGACCATGAAAAAGATTAACAGGCGAAATTGGTTGGCGGCTGCGGGAGCAACTACTGCTGGAATAGCGGCGTCCAGCCTCGTCAACACCAGCAGTATGGTTGGCCAGGAAGCAACGCCGGCCAGCAAGCACAACTACAACTTTAAGAACCTATCGCCGCGCGAACTTATCCAGCGGCGGCACCTGCCGAATGTCGAACTGATCACCCAGGACAACCAGAAGGTCCACTTCTACACCGACTTAGTGAAAGACAAACGGGTGGTAATCCAGTTCATGTTCGCGCGGTGCAAAGACATCTGCCCGATCATTACGCACAACTTGGTTGAGGTCCAAAGACTATTGAAGGGCAGAGTGGGTAGCGATATCTTCTTTTACTCGATCACCCTTAGTCCCGAGGAAGACTCTCCCCGCGACCTCAAGGCGTTCGCGAAGAAACATGGAGTTGGATCGGGCTGGACGTTTCTGACCGGCAAGCCGGACGACATTCTCTTGTTGCGCAAGTCGCTCGGCTTTTTCTACAACAACCCCAAAGAGGACGCGGACCGAAACAATCACTCCGGTATGGTTGTCGTTGGCACTGAGCCTCTCATGCGCTGGGCCATGTGTCAGGGCGGGGCCGCGCCTGACTGGATCGCCACCGTCATCCGAACGGAGGCGGATGCCCCGCTTACGGGATCGGTGGATGGAGTCAAGCAGGCTGATCCGGCTGTGCGGCTGAAACCAGCACCACAATCTCCTAAAGATCCAAACGCAATGCACCGGCATGGCTCAATGCGGGAGTGAACCAGCTAGCACTGCACAAGCACAGCTAACCGTCCAGACGAAAAAGGGGGCAGGATTGCTCCTGCCCCTCAAGGTGAATGTGTTGAAGTCGACGCCGCTATTCAGGCTTCTTGCCCGCGGCAGCGGTTTTCTTTCTGGTCAGGCCGGTCTTCCGCTCACTCTTCCGCACCAGGGACTTAAGTAGCGCGATACTTAAGTGCGGTAGCGCAACACTAAGATTCGGGACTGAGATATCAGATTTAAGTGTCGCGCCCCAAAAGTTGAGTATGCCAATAATGGAACACCAGACTGGCGACAGATTGAATCCTGGTGACAACGGAGGGCGGCCGGCATTAGTTATTCGACTTTGATCCCCGACACGTAGGAACTGAATCAATCAATCAACACGCGCGCATTCAATGCCTCAGCACGCTCAAACGCCGACAGCAAACGCAGGAACTGCGAATAGTTGCGACTCCGCGTAACTAATCGCTCACGTTCCAACTGGCTGAGATCGTTCCTCATCATCAGATCGAGAAAATCGTAGTAGTCACCGGTGGCCGAAAACGGAAATTCGCGTTCGTAACTCGTCCGTTCGGAATCTTCAGATCGAAATCCCGCGAGCAGGTCGAAGACGTTGTCGGTTGTCAGTCGCGATCCGGCGCGCGACAAGCGAATCGGCAGACGCAATTCGAAGAATCGGAGACCCTCGGCGGTGGTGACGCGACGCAGTTCTTTGGTCGCCTCGCCGTCAAACGGCGATTCAGGATCGACCATGATATGCATCAGCCGCGGCCAATCTTCGCGATCGACGGTGTCGAGCGCCAGCTGCACACGGTTCGCTAAAAACTTTTCGAACTCGGCATCGATCGGATAATTAACGCGACCCAGGCAGCCGACCGCTTCGCCTTCACCGGCCGCCTCGAGCGGCAGGCAAGCGGGACAATGCGCACAGATTTCGGTTTCGGCCTGCAGCTGATCGATCTGCGGCGCGCCCTTTTCAATCCACTCGAGTTTGTCTGCGCCGGGCGCGCTCTGATCGGTGGTCGTGACGATTGTATGGAGGTGACTGAGGCGTCCCCATTCGCGCAGGTGCTGCTCAGGATATCGAGCCCGCAGCGGACACGGATAATCGACGGCGAAATCGAGCGACATGGCTATGCAGTTGGCTGTGAGCGGTGAGCAGTTTCAATTCGCTGTCAAACCGCCAGTTGATTACCAGCGTTCAAGCGTCGCGCGGCGCCCGGTTGTGATTGATGATTTCGATGATGGACGTAAAGGGCACTTTCACGATCTCACCGTCAGCGCGTTCGACTTTAACGCTGGGCGTTGTGAGCGCGTGCGTCGTCTTCATGCTGCGGATGATGCCGCGCACACGAATTCCCTCCGCCGTTACGATTTCGACATTTCCCTTGTTGTACAGCGGCTGCAGCGCTGCCAGTGCTTTTGTTACTTCCATAATGTTCGGTCAGGTGTGCCATGACTATACTCGCTCGTGGGCTGATCGTAAAATGCCCGCGAGTTCGATGTGAAATAGTCGCAACCTCGGATTCGTTATCCGCGTATACTTTTTGCCAGTTCATTCAACTGTCGCATCAATTCAGCCATGCAGCCTGAGCAAAATATCGGAAGTCCCGGCGTCGACGAACAATCGTGCGGCCAATGCGGTTCGCCGATGCCCAGGGAAATGCGGTTCTGCCGATCATGCGGGAACCGTCTGGGCGAGGGTCCGGCCGAATACACCGAGACGGTGCGCTTTCCCGGCGCCACTTCGGCAAACAGAGGCGGGCAGACAACCCCGTTCTATCCGACCTTCAATGCCCCGATGGCCACCGTAACTCCTTCACGGCGCCGCCGCCGAATGGGTTGGAAAGGCACTACCTGGCTGTGGATCTCACTCGTGGCAGTTTTCGGGATGGGTGGTCTGATGAGTCTCGGGAATAAGGTGCGCATCCCGACTCCTGCCGTAGTGATTAACCGTTCGTTTGTTGGCGTCGATGACTTTCGCACTACTGACGGCGGCGCAACTTTTAAGAACGTCGAACCGCCGGGGAGCCCCGCGGATAAAGCCGGCCTGGTCGGCGGAGATATTGTCACCAGCTTCGATGGACACGCGATCAAGCAGGCGAGCGACGTGATGGATCTGCTCGGGAACACGCCCATCGGCAAAACCGTTGAGGTCGTTTACTTGCGCGACGGAATCTCTCACACGACGCAACTGACGACCATGTCGCGCGATGAATACAACCGTCTGGATCGCGAGTACGACAGCCGCCCCGGAGGAAACGGAAAGTTCGGATTTGAGCGTGGACGGATGACGATCATTCGTCAGCCTGACGCAAAAATCTTCGGCGTTCGGATTGACTGGGTGGAAACGAACTCACCAGCAGATCTGTTTGGCATTAAGCGCGGTGACATCATCACTGATTTCGACAACGTGCCGATTCGCACTCCGGATGAGTTCTACATGCGCGTGCGAAGGACCATTCCCTACACGTTGGTGAACATTACTCTGCTGCGGGACGGACAAAAGATGGTGATTCCGGTAAAAATCGGGAAGGCCTAAGTACCCACATACTCACGCATCTTGTTTTCCATTTCCTTTCGCGCATCTTCCCGGTCTTCTTCACCTTCATCTGCTTCGAAGGCTTCGAACAAAGCATAAGGCTGTTCGGCAACCAATCTCAGTTCCCAGGCCTGGCGCCCGGCATTCGATGGTCTCGCAAACCAGACCGCGTCGATCTCTGCGGCTGAGATTACCGCCGCCGGAAATGCTTCCGCGATTTTGTCTCGCTCGTTTTGATTGGTCGAAAGGATGCGTTGCAGTTTCCAGCCGTGCTTTTCGTAATTCGCCACAATCTCTCTGGCCAGGTCAAGATTCATTAGGTCGAAGTATAACGGAAGCCGGCCATCTGGTGGCGCTCTCGCTTTGCTCAAGGGTCTTTGCGCCCGTATCATTACCGACCGATGGCTGCTGCACCATTCTATGGAGCGCTTGAACGCGCGCTCGCGAACCGGGACATTGTCTTCTCTGAGTTCTGTCCTGACGGCGATGTCGTCGCGCGCCGCGTCCTGCACGATTACGGCGCGATGTTCGTCGCGGCTGAGAGCGTTCTGCCGCCTCCGGTTTGCGTCTTCACCAGCGAAGATGGCGTGCAGCAGTTCCAGGACATGGCCGGTTTCGCCCCCGCCACCATCGGCGACGCGACCATTGAATTGCAACCGGCGGCGACGGCCGCGCTGGTACGAGCGCGCGCCGTGGCCCAGGGCGAAGGACTCGACATCACACCGCGTGACGGAGCTGAGGCCGCGCGTCGCAGTTATGCCGACACCGTGCGTTTGTGGAACTCGAGATTTCTCCCGGCCCTGGATCACTGGCTGCGTGCCGGCCGGCTGACCGAGAATGAAGTGAAGCGGCTGACAGCGTTGCCGATCAACGAACAAGTCGTGGAAGTTCTCGAACTCGAGAAGGAGGGCATCTTCTTCAGCAAAGACCTATCCAAGTCGGTGCTGTACTCGATCGCCGCACCCGGCACGTCGCAACACGTCGCGATGCTGGCTTTCGACGTCAACGAATTTTTCGTCGATCGCGTCCGCGAAATCCTCGCCGCCGAAGGCTGGTTTCAAACAGTGCTCAGCGATCTGCCACACTTCACGTTTCTTGGTTTGCAGCAAGGCGAACTGGTGGGGCGCGGGCTCAAAGCAGTACAGGCCAGCGGCCAGAAGTTCTGGATACCCGACGTCGCGTCATAGTCGAAGTGACGAGTGACAAGTGACCAGTGACGAGTCAGAAGAGGCAAGCAGGATCCGGCAGATGACCTACTTGACGTGCCGAGATGCCGCAACGGTAAGCAGCGCCGAAGGCGCGTCATTTAGTAGCCACGGCCGTAAGGCCGTGGTTCAAAGGCAGAGATGAATTGAGACGCGCAAAATATCGGCATCGTGTCAGAACCGCGAGCGGTAGCGACCGGATCAGGGAGTCCCGTTGGATTTCTAAGGTTCCTCCTGAT
>Ga0207511_100151_pt1 | contig 15956 bp, 12 predicted proteins | sample NitcycUWRSCHO22C_FD_188265 | JGI IMG/M metagenome (GOLD analysis project Ga0207511, IMG submission 188265) | Soil microbial communities from Arlington Agricultural Research Station in Wisconsin, USA - Nitrogen cycling UWRJ-SCHO22-C (SPAdes) | ecosystem: Environmental > Terrestrial > Soil >... | reverse complement strand
TGGACCTTCGTGTGGACGGTGACCGCGGCCGGAGCCACGCACGTGTGCCTGCAAAAGGTCGATCCGGTGCGCGTGTTCGAGCTGTTGACGAGCGAACGAATCACGATGCTCTGCGCGGCGCCTACGGTCTTAATCGGACTGGCGAATGCGGACGAAGATGCGCGGCGGAGCGCGCCGAGCGGATTGCGCGTGCTGACTGCGGGAGCGCCGCCGGCGGCGTCGACTATCGAACGGCTCGAAGATGAGCTGGGATGGATCGTCACGCAGGTTTATGGATTGACCGAGACGACTCCTTTCATCACAGTGTGCGAGCCGCGATCAGAACACGCGGGCCTGAATATTTCTGATCGCGCGAGGATCAAGGCGCGCCAGGGCGTCGAGTTGATTACTTCAGGCGAAACAAAAGTTGTCGATGAAAATGAAGTCGAGGTGCCGCATGACGGCGAAACTTCGGGTGAAATTGTGGTGCGCGGCAACGTGGTGATGGCCGGATACTACAACGATCCGGAGGCGACAGCGCAGGCCATGCGGGGCGGCTGGTTTCATACTGGTGACGCCGCCGTCGTCCATCCCGATGGCTACATTGAGATTCGCGATCGTTTGAAAGATGTAATCATCAGCGGCGGCGAAAACATTTCGTCGGTGGAAGTCGAGGGCGTGCTGCTGCGTCATCCAGCCGTCCAGGAGGTCGCGATCGTTGGTCTGCCCGACGAACATTGGGGCGAAGCACCACACGCGTTCGTGGTGCTGAAGCATGGTTCGACCGTTGACGAGGCTGAACTTCGCCAGTTCGCTCGTGCGCACCTGGCCCACTTCAAAGCGCCACATCGCGTGAACTTCGTTTCGGAATTACCCAAGACTGCCACCGGAAAGATTCAGAAGTATGTCCTGCGAGGCGGACGCGCCGCTATCGCGAAACAATAATCCTTGCTGCGCGTTTACGTTTGTGATAAACGCGCCTTTCTAAATCCAGTTTCGAACGGAGATCCCCTTATGGCTCGAACAATCGTTGGAGTAATCGTCGGCTACGTTTTGATGTTCATCCTCAATATTTGTGGTTTCGTCACCATGTACGCGGTGCTCGGTCAGGATTCGTCGTTCGAGCCGGGTGTGTATCTCGCGTCGACGAAGTGGATTGTCGGCACCTTCGTGATATGTCTGATCACCGGCGCAATTGCCGGATTAGTTTGCGCCGTCGTTGCCCGCGGTGGCCGCGCAACGATAGCGCTGGCAATCACCGTGGTGGTGCTCGGACTGCTGCTGGCGATTCCGGCTATGATGAAAGGGCAGATCAATTCAAAGCTGGTTCGCGCGGGCGACACGCCGTCAATGCAAGCGGCCCAACTCGCGTATTACCCGGTCTGGTGTCCGTTTGTCTTTCCGCTCCTCAGCGCGATTGGTGTGATAGTAGGTGGCAAAGTGAAACGAGCTTGAAGCGGGGGCGGATGGCACGCGAGATTATCGCAGTTGTGGTTGGCTACGTCGCGACGTTCATTCTGATATCGGTTGCGTTTACCGCCGAGTACATGTTGCTGGGCGCGCGTCACGCCTTTAAGCCGGGATCGTTTGAGGCATCGAATGAATGGATCGGAATTGGACTGGTGCTCAACCTGGTCATCTCGATTGCCGGCGGATTTATCTGCGCCGCGATCGCCAGGAGCAAGAAAGCTGTAATTGCTCTCGCGGTGGTTGTGTTTGCGCTGGGCCTGGTGTTGTCGATTCCAACTTTGATGGTGCCGCGGACGGGCGCGGTCAGGACGGCCGATGACGTGCCGATGTTTGCAGCTATGCAAAAGGCCGAAGAACCACGTTGGGTGCCTTTCACGCTGCCGATCATCGGGATGATTGGCGTGATGATTGGCGGCAACTTGAAACGGCACTAGTGTCAGAAGCCCGAACGTAAGGGAGGGCACTTCTCGAAACTTGACAGTTCGGTTTGCTAGCTTGCCCTCCTTTACAGTCGGGCTTCTGATACGAAAAAAGGCGAGTCAATTGACTCGCCTTTTTGATTCCTGGTGCGGATGAGAGGACTTGAACCTCCACGATGTCACCATCACAGGCTTCTGAGACCTGCGCGTCTGCCAGTTCCGCCACATCCGCGTACGGATTTTGATCTTACGAACGCGTTTGTGGAGTGTCAAGCAACCACCTTTCAATCGATTACGTTGCTGCGATCATGTCGACGCGTGCGGCGGTCCCGAGTCTCGGTATCGTCTGATGTCGTTCGTCGCCGTCGCCGGTGCTCAGTGCGAGTGACATTATCGTCGTCGCTGGTGCCACGAACCCGGCGGTTTCTCGATCGCGGATAATAGATTTGATTATCCTGATTCGGATTTCGGACTCGGCCATTTGGATAAGCGATCACCGGTGGTTGATAAGGTGGCTGATAAATCGGAATGGTGTTGCCTTGATTGATCGCGGGCCCGCGACCGTCCCAACGGCCGTCGCGAGCGTCATGACAGTTCACGAATTTCGCGCACTTCTTATCGATATTCGATCCGGCTCCCTGGCCTTTCCCTCGTCCCTGCGCATAAGAAACGATCGCAGAACCAAACATAACGAGTAGTGCAAACAGGACGATGACCGGTGCGTTCCGGCTGGTTGTCGGCATCTTCATAGACCCTCCAGTAATTCGATGGGAAGCTTGATGATTCTGAGTAGCTGTCGGGCAAGCCGCTCGACGGGCAACAATTCTTGTGCCAGCCGGGGGCTATTCAATTCTTTTAATGAGATTTGAGCCGGAGAGTTGGCGCCCGCACGATATCAGGAATGACAAACCCGATATCGGAGAATCGAGGGCGAGGTTCCCGATTCTCCGCAGGCGTGAGAAGTGATTGCAAGCCGACTATCTGAACCGGGGCACCCGGCGATAGCGCGTGCCGTAGGTCAAGTGACGACGTTGCCAATAGTCACTCATGTTGTACCGTCGGTATCCGACCCGATCGCCGCGACTGACAAAGACCCGGTTACCGTTGACACGCGGTCCGCGCCCGTCCAAACGTCCGTCCCGCGCATCGTGACAATTCACAAAGACGCTGCACTTCCAATCCTGGTTGCGGCCGCGGCCGTTAATACGATCGATGCGCGCCTCGCGACCGTTGCTGAAAACATCGACGTTACGGCCGCGTCCATTTCCTTTGCCGCGGCCCTGCGCGAAGGCCGGCAGTGATATGAGACCTAAAATCAAGAGGGCGAATCCAAATCTAAATATTCTGTTTCTTGTCATGTTCTCCTCCGGTTGAAAAAGGGGGAGAGAGTGCCTGTGTCATCTGAAGTAAACTCCGAGTCGCACTCGACTGCGACGATATCGCGGCCGGTATTCGCGATAGCTGTAACTGTAAGTCGGGGCCGCCGATGAGTACGTATAGCCGTTGCCGTAGTACGGTTCTGCGTACGTGTACGAGTAGCCGGTGCTGTTGTACGGAGTCGGATAGCCGTAGCTGTAATACCGCGTCGAGTAGGAAGGCTGCGTGTACCCGTAGTTGTAATAAGGGGTCGTGTATGTTTGTCGATAGATAACTCGCGGCGCCGGCTGATAGACGATCACGCGCTGACGGCGCGGCCGCACGACAACCCAGCGTCCCTGTGCGGACGCCATGACCGGCAACGTCACCACCACCAATGCAATCAGTAAGAACCATTTCGTGATCGAAGATAATTTCATCTGCATAACGCCCCCGAAATTAATGAACTGATTTATCGAGGAGAGAAACGTATTCGCCTTTATTATAGTCCGCGATTGTTAGCCTTAGCCTTGCGGCATTGTTATAGTTGAATTTCAAACGATGTCGACTGTGGCCCATGATACGAGCACGCTTTCGGAGCGGATTGCGCGCGTGCGGCGGAGCTTGACCGAGGCGGCGCAGCGCGCCAATCGAAGTCTCGACGAGATCACGCTCGTGGCCGTCAGCAAGACGCACCCGGCCGCGAGCATCGCAGCGGCGATTGCTGAAGGGCTGACCGATTTTGGCGAGAACCGCGTGCAGGAAGCGGAACAAAAAATTCCGAGCATCGGCCGTCACGCCGCGAAGTGGCACCTGATTGGACATCTGCAATCTAACAAAGCGCGCCGGGCGGTGGAACTATTCGATGTGGTCCATTCGTTGGATTCGTCGGCGCTGGCGCAGCGGTTGAATCGGATCTGCGAAGAGATCGAACGCGAATCTTTGCCGGTGTTGATTCAGGTCGATCTTGGTCACGAGACAACCAAGACGGGTGTCGACGAACAAGGCTTGAGCGAGATCGTCGATGTTGTGCGGGGCAGTGCCAGATTACAGTTGATGGGCCTGATGACCTTACCGCCTTTTTTCGACGAGGCAGAGAGCGCGCGGCCCTACTTTCGACGACTGCGTGAATTGCGCGACAAACTACAAGCTGACGGTGCCTTTGAGAATCGAGCCGGCGAACTGTCGATGGGCATGACTCACGATTTTGAAATTGCGATTGCAGAAGGCGCGACGATCGTGCGCGTGGGGACGGCAATCTTTGGCGAAAGGAATTGAGCCCTGAAATATTATGGTAGCGCTGGGACTAATTTACTTTTTTATCCGCACGGCGCTGACTCTCATGATGGGCGTCGGCATTGTGCTGGTGCTGCTGCGAGCGGTCTTCGATTATGCCGAAGTCAACCCTTTTACCTGGCATTACCGTAACGTCCGCCGAGCGACCGAGGGCGTGTTGTTACCGGCGCGCGCGATCCTGCGCGGGTTCAGACTCGATGTCAGAGCTGCGCCGCTGATCGTGGTGATCATGCTGATTGCCCTTTGGCTGGTGCTGGTGCAGACGGCGAGCAATGTGCTCAACACCATCGCCGGCGTTTTGTTCGCGGTTAGCAGTCACAAACCAAATCTCGCCGCCGGAATGATCGGGTATCTGTTGTTTGGCCTGCTCGGGCTATACACCGTGGCGATCCTGACGCGCATCTTTTTCTCGTGGGTCGGCGCCAGTTATGCGAATCGGTTTTACCGGTTCACGGTGCGCATCACGGAACCGCTGTTGGGCCCTCTGCGGCGAATAGTTCCGCAGGCGGGTATTTTCGATATCTCGCCGCTGATCGCGTACGCGATCGTTTGGGTTTGCCAAATGGCCGTGGCCGCGACGCTGTTGCAGAATTGGCCGGTGCAGTTCTTCTGACACTTCCCGTTCGCGTTTACCATTTCTGATTTAGGATTTAATATTAGCGACGTTTGACGTGGTATCGCGAAGATTCGGACGGCGTTACTTTTTCTGTGCGCGTCGTGCCGCGCGCATCACGCAGCGAGATTGTCGGGCTCCACGATGGTGCGCTGAAGATTCGAATAGCCGCGCCTCCGGTTGAAGGCGCGGCGAACAATGAACTGGTGAGATTCTTAGCGAAGCAGCTCGGCGTCCCCCGAAGCGCCGTGACGCTCGCTGCCGGAGCCAATTCCAGAAGCAAGACCATTCGCATCGCTAATGCCGGCGCCGCCGCGCGCGCCCAACTGATTAAGCTGTCATAAGTTTCCCCCATGGATCTGGACAACATTGGCCGTTATCGCATTCTGGAAAAGCTCGGCGCCGGCGGGATGGGCGAAGTCTATCTCGCTGAAGACACGCAACTCGGACGCAAAGTAGCGCTCAAATTACTGGCCGAAGAGTTAACTCAGAATCGCGACCGGCTCAATCGCTTCGATCAGGAAGCCTACGCCGCGTCGGCCCTCAACCATCCGAACATTCTCACGATTTACGAAATGGGTGACGAAGCCGGTCGTCACTTCATCGCGACGGAATTTGTCGACGGCGAAACGCTTCGCCACCGCCTCGGTGGGCCGCCGATGGATCTGCTGGAAGTGCTCAACGTGGGGATTCAGATCGCCGAAGCTCTCGAAGAAGCACACGCGGCCGGCATTATTCATCGGGACATTAAACCTGAGAACGTGATGATCCGGCGCAGCGGACACGTGAAGGTGCTCGACTTCGGTTTGGCCAAGCTCATCGAGAAGACAGCGGGAGATGACACCGACACCGAAGCTGTCACCCGCGCGCTGGTGCAGACGGACGCCGGGATGGTCCTCGGCACGTCGCAGTACATGTCGCCCGAGCAAGCCCGCGGCAAACCGATCGATGCGCGCACCGACATCTGGAGCCTGGGCGTGGTGATGTACGAAATGGCCACCGGCCGCCCGCCTTTCCACGGCGAGACCAAGACTGATGTGATCGTCGCGATTGCGCGCAACGATCCGCCACCGATCGCGCGTTTCGCCCCGAACGCGCCGCCAGAGTTCGAATGGATTGTGCTGAAGGCTTTGCGCAAAGACGTCGACGAGCGTTATCAGACAATCAAGGAACTCGAATCGGATCTAAAGAAGCTCAAGCAGAAGATCGAATTTGAGACTGAGCTCGAGCGCTCGATGGGACCGCAAAGGTATTCCTCAGCTTTTACGAAGATGCCGGACACCGAGATCCAGGCCGCCACCTCGCAGATCGGTCCGCACACGACGGCCGGCGCGCCGCTGGCGAGTTCGGGTGTCGCAGCTGCGACTCAGACACGCGCGTCGAGCGCGGAGTATGTCGTCGGTGAAATCAAGCGACACAAAACCGGCGCCGCACTTGTGGTGCTGGCAGTGCTGATTGCGATCGCCGCGGGCGTCTACTTCTTTTCGATCCGGAACCGCACGATCCTCACGGAAAAAGACACGATCCTGCTGACCGATTTCAACAATACGACCGGCGATTCGGTCTTCGACAACACGTTGAAACAAGCGTTGGCCGTGCAACTGGGCCAGTCTCCGTTTCTCAACATCTTCTCGGAAGAGCGGGTCCATGAGCAGCTCAAGTTCATGAAACTCCCGCCCGACGCGCCGATTACGCGTGACGTCGGCAAAGAGATATGTGCGCGACAGAGCATTAAGGCGATGTTGCTGGGATCGATCTCGGCCGTGGGCCATCATTATGTCGTGCTGCTCGAGGCGGTGAACTCGCAAACCGGCGACATGATCGCCAGCGAGCAATTCGAAGTCGATGGGCGCGAGCAGGTTCTGAAGTCGCTGGGATTGGCGGCCTCGCGCCTGCGCGAGAAGCTCGGTGAATCCCTCGCCACCCTCAAGAGTTTTGATACGCCGATTGAGAACGTTACCACTTCTTCGCTTGACGCCTTTCGTCAATATTCGCTCGGGACCGTCGCGCACTCCCGGGGTGATTACGAGCATGCGATTCCTTTCTATCAGGCTGCGATCCAAAAAGATCCTAACTTCGCGATCGCGCACGCGCGGCTGGCTTTTTGTTTCAACAACACCCGGCAACTCGAGGCTGGCCGCTCGGAGTCCATTAAGGCATACGAACTGCGCGACCGGGTCAGCGAACGCGAGCGCTTCATCATCACTTCCAATTATTACGGCGCCGTGACGGGTCAGTGGGACGAGCAGATTAAGGAATTGGAGAAGTGGAAGGGGACCTACCCGCACGACTTCGAACCTTTGAACTTTTTGTCCAACCGGTATACCACGGTAGGTCCATTTGAACTCGCGGTCATCGAGGGCAACAAGGCAATCGAATTAAATCCGAATGATGCGCGGCCGTATGTGAATGTCGGCGTGGCCTTTATTGAACTCAACAAATTTGAAGAGGCGAAGAAGGTGCTGCTGCAGGCGCAGCAATTAGGACGCGAGACGACGAACATGCACGCGCGGCTTTATCAGCTTGGCTTCCTGCTGGGCGATAGCGCGCTGATGAAAGATCAATTGGAGTGGGCGGTCGCAAATCGAAATGCTGAGGCGCTGATCTGGCAAGCGCAAGTAGCCGGAATTCAGGGACAAGTGAATCAAGCTGATCAATTAACCGATCGCGCCATACAGATGTTCCGCAAGCCTGATACGAAAGAGACCATATCTCAGTGGATGCTGGCGGAAGCGACGCGCGACGCCGCCTTTGGTAACTGTGGTCGCGCGAGCGAGTTAGCCAAGCAGGCTTTGGATCTGTCGCGCGAACAGATAAACCTCTACCACGCCGCCGTTGCCTACGCGCGGTGCGGCCGGTCGCCACAGGCTCAGGCCCTGGTCGATGAACTGACGAAAAGGTTCGAGCTCGACACTTTATTGAATGCTACGTGGCTGCCAATCATTCGAGCGCAGACCGAATTGAACAAAGGCAACCCGGCGCAGGCCATCCAACTGCTTGAGACCACGCGCCGGTACCAATCGTATGGCGAGTTCTGGCCGCAATATCTGCGCGGCGAGGCGTATCTGAAACTTAACAACGGGGCCCAGGCCGCGGACGAATTCAAAACGATTCTCGCTCATCGTGGCTGGTACCTCACGTCGCCGTTGTATGCTCTGTCGCAAGTTGGCCTGGCGCGGGCTGAAGCGGCCGCCGGGGACAAGGGTGCGGCGCGCACTGCCTATCAGGACTTATTCACGTTATGGAAAGAAGCCGACGCCAATTTGCCGGTGCTGTTAGCCGCGCACGCTGAGTACGACAAGCTGAAATAGATATGCGCGGCGTTGCGTCTCAGAAGCCCGCGCGTCAGCAAGGGCTCTGATGGGCTGCCCGCCAGACCTCCAGAGAACCGCCGCCCTCGCTTGGGGCCGGGCCTCTGACGCGGCCCTGGTGTGATATAGTTTCCGCTCAAAATTCAATCAAAAGTAAGGATCTGATTCTTTAATGTCGGGACATTCGAAGTGGCATTCGATTAAGCACAAGAAGGGCGCGCTCGATGCCAAGCGCGGCAAACTTTTCACTAAATTCATCAAAGAACTGACGGTCGCGGCGCGCACCGGCGGCGGCGATCCGGACGCGAATGCGCGACTGCGCAAAGCTATCTCTGACGCGAAGGCCGGCAATATGCCGAACGATACGATCGATCGCGCGATCCGCCGCGGTACCGGCGCAGAAGAAGGCGTCAATTACGAAGAGATTACTTATGAGGGTTACGGTCCCGGCGGCGTCGCTTTATTGATTGAATCAGTGACCGATAATCGCAATCGCACCGTCGCCGAGATTCGTCACATCTTTTCCAAGAATGGCGGCAACCTCGGAGAGGCCGGGTCCGTCGGCTGGATGTTCGACAAGAAGGGTTACCTGGTGATCGAGAAAGCCGCGAAAGCGGAAGATGAACTTTTCGATCTGGCGCTCGAAGCTGGCGCCGAAGACATTCGTGACGACGAAGACAATTGGGAAATCATCACCTCACCCGAGTCCTTTGAATCAGTCCAGACCGCCATCAAAACAGCCGGCATAACGCCGCAAGTCGCCGAAGTCGAAATGGTCCCGCAGAACTACATTAAGCTCGAAGGCTCGCAAGCGAACCAGATGGTGAAGCTGATGGAAGCGCTCGAAGATCACGACGACGTACAGAAAGTGTCCGCGAACTTCGACATGAGTGAAGCCGACATGGCGGCGGCCTGAGGTTGGGTCAGTCGCTTGCAAGTCATTTGCATTGACTAAAGTGATAACATCCGAATCATTGGCAGAGTCGAATGATAATCTGATTGGCTTTATCGCCAGCAGCGTGGAGACGATCAACGACCGTCTAAACGGAATCGAGGAGCGCATGGCGACGAAAACACAGCTCGAAGCCACGACGACCGCGATCCGTGGCGACATTGAACAGGTCCATCTGCGGTTGAATACGATGGAGCATTCAGTGTCCTCTCGATTTGAGCAGGTCGAAACGGAACTCAGTCGCCTCCGCAGCGCCGTATATGTTCTCGGCAAGGATCGCCCGGAAATTCTCCGGCTACTGGGACACAACGGTTCCTGATTTCCACAATTGTCCTCAGGTACGAGTACTTTTTGCTGGGAACGCGGACGTCCCCGTCCGCAGTCAACTAAATCACACAGTTATGCGGACGAGGGACGTTCGCGTTCACAGCATTAGCTCCGTTGGTCTCAAAAACTACCAACACCTACTTTCATGATTGCTGACAGACTCTCAAGGCTGTGTTAGATTTCGCCTGTGCGCGTCTTGGGAATCGATCCGGGCAGCGAGACCACAGGTTGGGGCGTCGTTGAAGGCGATGGCTCAGGCCAGCGGTATCGCTTGATCGAATTTGGCGCCGTCAAACTGTCATCCTCCGCCACCTTCTCTTCCCGACTCTTAAAAATAAGTCGCGCAATCGAAGAAGTTATCGACCGATTGCAGCCTAACGCCTGCGCCATCGAGGAGGCCTTTTATTCAGTCAATCCCAAAGTTATTTTGAAGTTGGGACAGGTGCGCGGGGTCGCGTTGCTGGCCGCCGAAAAAGCTGCCCTGGAAATTGGTGAATACTCACCGCGATTGGTGAAGCAAACCGTGGCCGGGTATGGGAATGCCGAGAAGCAGCAGGTCCAGCAGATGGTGCGCGTGCTTTTGTCGTTGACGGCCATTCCCGAACCACATGACGCCGCTGACGCGCTGGCCGTGGCGATTTGCCATTTTCATCATGCGAACATGAAACAGCGGTTATTAGCGGCGGAAGCTTGCGCCGGTACCGGCTCAAAGGTTTCCGTTCGCGGGCGCAGGCGAGCATAACGAACGCTGATCGCTGCAATCGTTATTTACTGACAACAAATTCTAAACCCGGCCGTTGTCGTACTGCTCCTGATCACCGATTAACGTAATGAAGTCGCAGGTTTCCAAGCGAAGCTTCATGAGCTGGATCCGATTCGGCCTGGCGAGCGCATCAGTCCTGCTGCTGCTTACTGTTTTGTTGTGGCAGCCATCGGCGGATTTGGCAGCTTCATTTTTCCGGGTTCCGTCGCCGCAGGATCAGGGCACGCCAGCTCAATCCGCACCCATCAAACCCGTTTCAAAATCGGTTATCAACTTTAGCGAACTAGCGAAAGCCGACTCTCGACCAAGCAGGCAAAAAACTGAATTAGCCAGACGGCAAGACGCGCTGCCGGAAACTCGATCGATCCCGGAACTCGAGACCCAAAACGATCCCGCCAACAATGACGGGACGCAGCCATTTCAGCCGCAGCCTCTGATTTCATCGCCGGCGCCTGCGCAGAGTTTTCTCGCTCAGGAAGACGCGCCGCAGGTCGGAACCGGCACTTTTGTGGTCCCGCCTGATACAGCTGGCGCAGTTGGCCTTGATAAGTTATTCGTCACCGAAAACAACAATTATCGGGTGCAAGATAAGCTGACCGGTACGGCTCTTTCAACCGTTTCGATCAATACCTTCTGGTCGTCCACCGGAGCTGCGAACGTCTTGAATCCTCGAGTTCAATACGATCCATTCAACAACCGTTGGATAGTGTCTGCGATTTCGAATCCGGGCACCGCCACTTCTTCGGTGCTGGTGGGAATTTCTACCACCGCGGACCCGCAGGGCGCCTTTACCTTGTTTCGGTTTGTGGTCGGATGTGCGGCGGGCGCCTCGAATTGTAACGCGAGCGGTGAGACCCCGGATTTTCTCATGCTCGGCTTCAACAAGAATTGGGTGGCCCTAAGCTGGAATCAATTTCAGCTAGGCGGATCGAATTCTTTTCTCGCCGGTAAGATGATCGTGCTGGACTATCCGTCATTGCGCAGTGCGATCACCAATAGCACGGTCTTCACAGTTACCACGGTCGACAATCTGGCGTCATTCTGTATGCATCCGGCGGCCACCTATGATTCGGCTGAAGAAACCTTGTACGTGCCGGCGCATATTTCCAGTGTGAATGCTACCTATCGGCTTCATAAGATTACCGGAACGCCCGCAGCGCCAGTCCTGGTTCTGGACACTGTCACCCGCACACGCAGCGGCGGTAACTGGACGCAGCCAGCCGGCGAAATTCTCCCGCAGACCTGTATTGGCACGCCCGGCAACAACTGCCCGGCGACGAATCGCTCAATTGAAACCACCGACGCCTTTATCCGCTCCAACGTTGTGTTTCGCAACTCGAGCGTTTGGTACGCCCAGACAATTGCTTTGCCTGCAGGCGGCCTGGGGCAGTCGAACACCCACACGGCTGCTCAATGGACGCGGCTCGATACGAGTGGAAATTTCGTGGACGGTGGTCGGGTTGAGGATCAAAACGCAGATCCAACTTTCGGGGAGTGGTATGCGTATCCGTCAATCGCGGTCAATGCCAACAACGACGTGCTGTTGGGTTTCTCCAACTTTTCCCGGTTTCACTTCGCCGGCGCTGGTTATGCGATGCGCCTGGGCAGTGATGCGGCGGGCGCCATGCGTGATCCAGTAATCTTCAAGGCGGGTGAGGACTATTATTCGAAGGATCTCGGATCGGGTCGCAATCGTTGGGGTGACTACAGCCAGAGTGCCGTCGATCCAACTAACGATCAGGATTTCTGGACGCTTCAGGAATACGCCGGCACGCGCGTCATCCAGGACAACCAGCAGACAACGAACGCCAGCCGTTGGGGTACGTGGTGGGCCAAAGTTGCCGCGAATGGTCCGCCACCATCTCCGACGCCAACGCCTTCACCCACGCCGGCGGGCTGTCCGACCGTTCTCACCATCACAGATAATGGTGACGCCGATGATGCTGCGCCCGGTAACCGTGTGTGCGCCACGGCCAGGGGCGTCTGCACGCTCCGCGCTGCCATTGAGGAAGCGAACGCTCTTTCAAATTGCGGTACCATCGACGTCAACTTCAACGTTACCGGCACAATTACGTTAGGCACCCGACTCTCAGACCTGAACCACAACCTCAATATTAATGGGCCAGGCGCAAATCAACTGACGGTAATGCGCAGTACGGCCGGCGGGACCCCGGACTTTCGGATATTTACGATTCCAGCCAATCGCACCGTCAACATCACGGGCCTCACTCTGGCGAACGGCATCATCAGCAGCGGCATTGCACCACTCAACAGCGGCGGCGCGCTCGCCAACAGCGGCACCGCGACATTGACGCAGAGCGTTCTCACCGGTAACTCGGCGCCCGTCAACGGCGGCGGCGGTCTATTTAACAATGGCACGATGATCGTGCGAGATAGTCTGATTACCGGAAATAGCGCCGGTCTAAATGGGGGCGGAGTCTACACGGTTGTGGGCGGCGGTCTGAACGTTATCAATAGCACCATCTCGGGAAATCGGGCGGCCGGCGAAGGCGGAGGTGTCTACAGTTCAAACGGAGGTCTCAAGTTAACAAACGTTACCGTCACTAATAATCGCTGTAACTCAGATGACAATCCTACTCTGAATGAGACTGAGAATGGTGGCGGTGTGTTGGTGTCGGGCGGTAACGCCACTCTGTCCAATACGATCGTCGCCGGTAATTTTCGCCGCAGCTCTGGTACGACTGCTAATGACTTCGCGAATGGCGGCACCCAGGTCTCGTCAAGTTCATTCAATCTTTTTGGCACAGGTGGGGCAGGTGGATTAACGAACGGCGTCAACAACAACCAGGTAGGCGTTGCGGACGCCGGGCTCGGCGGATTGGCAAACAATGGCGGACTAACCATGACTCACGCATTGCTACCGGGGAGTCCCGCTATCAACGGTGGCAGTAACGCGTTAGCGGTAGATCAGGGCGGTAATGCGCTGCCGGCCGATCAACGTGGAAGCGGATTCGCTCGGATCGTCAACGGCACTGTTGATATTGGAGCATTTGAAACAAACGGAGCACCAACTCCCACGCCGACTCCAACCCCTTCGCCAACGCCGACGCCTTCGCCGACACCAACTCCCACGCCGGCAGCCTGCCTTACTTTCACGGTGAACAGCAACGCTGACGGAAGCGATGCCAGCAACGGCGATGCGCTTTGCCTGACCGCCGGTGGAAGCTGCACGTTACGAGCAGCGATTCAGGAAGCGAATGCAATTTCGTCGTGTGGTCTGATCGATATTAACTTCAGCGGCGTCGCAAGTCCGATAACCCTGGCGACTGCTTTGCCCACCATCAATCACAACGTCAACATCAATGGCCCAGGCCCAAGCCAGTTGACGGTGCAAAGAAGCACAGCCGGAGGAACCCCCAACTTCCGGATTTTTATGATTAACACCAATCGCACCGTCAGCATCTCTGGTCTGACAATCACCAACGGCAACACCGGAGGTGGCAATGGCGGTGACGGAGGTGGCATCGAAAATGAAGGTAGTCTGACCCTGACTAACTGTAATCTCTACGGCAACAGTTCCTCCCCCGGTGGTCGCGGGGGCGCCATCCGGAGTGCGCTCGGTAATCCCACTTCTCTGATTATCACTAACTGCAATATCGGTGGAACCGCTGCCGGGCAAGCCAATACTGGGGTGCCCGCAATCTCGGGGGCCGGCACCCTGGTCATGACTGGAGGCTCCATAGTCGGCAATCAAGGAGGCGGCCTGGACTTTAGTGGGAGAATGACGCTCACAGGGGTCGCCATTACCGACAATTCATCGCCTATTGATGGAGGCGGCGTATCGTTCGCGGCATTCACTACCAACGACATAAACAGCGTGGTGAATTGCTTGATCGCCAATAACACCGCCGTGGGCAACGCCGGAGGAATCCTGGCGAATTTCACCTCACCCTTACCCTTGTACTTGATCAATACCACGATTTCCGGAAATCGAGCCGGGGGGCGAGGCGGAGGCGTTCAGTTTGCTTTTGGGGCCGGCCGAATTATCAACAGCAGTATCACGAACAATCGTTCTGACTCTAATAACAACGGGGCCGAGCCAGGCGGCGGGCTTGACGGCGCCGGCCCTAACTCAGTTCTGAATAACACGATTGTCGCTGGTAACTTTCGTGGCGGCAGCGGCAGCGTCGCTGACGATATCGCCGGTCCCGTCGCTGCGTCGAGTGCTTTCAATCTAATCGGCACGGGCGGGTCAGGTGGTCTTACCAACGGCGTCAACAACAATCAGGTCGGAGTCGCAAATCCGCTGCTGGGATCGCTGGCCAACAACGGCGGCGCAACTATGACGCATGCGCTGCTGGCGGGCAGCCCGGCAATCAACGCGGGCAGTAACGCGCTGGCGATTGATCAGAACGGCAGTTCCCTCGTCACCGATCAACGTGGCCCTGGATTTCCGCGCACCTTTAACGGGACAGTTGATATCGGCGCATATGAAGCAGGCAATCCGATCGACGAAGCCAGGTTCTTTGTAAAGCAGCATTATCTTGATTTCCTCAATCGCCAGCCCGATCAATCCGGCTGGGATTTCTGGACCAACGAGATCACATCCTGTGGCAGCGACACGCACTGCACTGAAGTGAAGCGCGTCAACACCTCGGGCGCGTTCTTCCTGTCCATTGAATTTCAGCAAACGGGAAATCTTGTCTACAAGATGTACAAGGCCGGCTTCGGCAATCTTCCTGGTAAACCGGTAGCAGTCGACCGGGCTCCGTTCATGGCGGACACCAGGCAGATTCAAAGTACTCCCGGCCAGGTCATCGTCAACCAGGGGAATTGGCAGGCGCAGTTGGAAACCAACAAGCAAGCGTTTGCCCTCGCGTTCGTCCAGCGCGCGTTATTTCAAACCGCGCACGGTGGTCAGAACGCCGATGCGTACGTTAATTCATTGTTCGCGAACACCGGAGCATTGCCGACTTCGGCGGAGACGACTGCGGCAGTGAACGCTTTCAATGCCGCCGGCGGTGGCGATGACGGCCGCGCCGCCGCGCTGCGGAGCGTCGCCGAGAGCGCTTCCGTCGCCGCCAGGCTCAACAACGAAGCCTTCGTCTTGATGCAATACTTCGGATACCTGCAAAGAAATCCTTACGATCCACCTGAGCAGTCGCTTGATTACTCCGGCTACAATTTCTGGCTCGGGAAGCTGAATCAATTCAACGGTGATTTTATCGCGGCGGAAATGGTTAAGGCGTTCATTGCTTCGCCCGAATATCGCCAGCGATTCGGACCGTGATCAGGAGCATTGCGGCTGGTTGTTTTAGAACTGGCCGCGCGGGAGCTGAAAAAAAGAGTCTCCGAAGGTGGTGGCGCCTGCAGAAAGTGGGGAGCCTTTGCTATTCCGGCAACGTTTAAGGCCGGGCTGGCAACTTAGAGTCGTCGCATTTTCGCTTCAGTCGGTTCGTGATTCGATTTGAAGCTCATTTAGCCTCAATCTTCGATTATTGGGATTTGC
>Ga0207511_100150_pt1 | contig 15971 bp, 6 predicted proteins | sample NitcycUWRSCHO22C_FD_188265 | JGI IMG/M metagenome (GOLD analysis project Ga0207511, IMG submission 188265) | Soil microbial communities from Arlington Agricultural Research Station in Wisconsin, USA - Nitrogen cycling UWRJ-SCHO22-C (SPAdes) | ecosystem: Environmental > Terrestrial > Soil >... | reverse complement strand
AGACAACTGCTCACACTAATCGCGGGAGAGGGCGGCGCCGAGGCGTTCTACGATCCCACCACCGCGCCGCCGGGCTATGATCCGGTTACCGACGCGCCCGCGGGCGTGGCCCAGTGGTTCTTGCGCGTCCGCTGGGAAGATAAAGACAAACTGCAGAGTAGTTATTGCTTCACGGTTGACGATTGTCCGGACATCGGAAAGGTCGAGAACGTCTCGCTCTTCCACGGCAATCTAATCAACGTCAGTCACGGCAACCTTCAAACAACCGTTTTCAAAGAACCAGGAACGCCGCTCACCACAAATGAATTCTACTTCGAAAGAGTTGGCAGATGGGATCAAAGAGACGACAAGACCGGCAAGTGGGGCACCTTGTGCGCGCTGCCCGGCCACCCTCTGGCCTATCGCAGCACGGAACCCGGCGGCGACATCCCGCCCGTCTCAACCTTGATGGTCGAGGTGGCGCCGCCCGGGGCCGGATCCGATCCCTGGGAAGAAGTTCCCAGCCTGATCCACAGCGACGACAGCGACGAGAACGGCGACCACTTTGTCGTGGAAACAGATGAAGAGGGTTTGAGTTACATCCGCTTTGGCAACGGCAAAAACGGTAAGGAACTGCCTGAGGGCGCCGAGGTCCGCTGCTCTTATCAAGTTGGTAATCCGCTCGATGGAAACATCGGCCGGAACAAACTTAACCGGTTCGATGCAGCCACAGTCGTCTCCAGCCCTGCTGGAGCAGTTCTGAGTAGTTGTTGGAATCCTTTCGACATCACCAACGGGAGAGCCCCGGAACCGGCGGCCGAGATCATCCGCCGCGCGCCCGAGGCGTATCGCCTGAAGCAACTGCGCGCCGTCACGATCCAGGACTACGTCAGGCGCGCCGAGGAATTGCCTGAAGTCTCGCGGGCTGCGGCGACATACGCCTGGACCGGAAGTTGGCGGACCGTGCAAATCACGATCGACCCGGTCGGCACAAACGTTCTGGAAGAGAGCGTGCGCGAAAAGATCACGCGCTACCTCAATGCCGTACGATTGATTGGCGAAGACCTCGAGATTCGTCCGCCGCGCTTTGTGCCTCTCGAAATCCACATCTCGCTTTGCCTGAAGCCTGACTTCTGGCCCGATGATCTGACGGCCATTCTCGAGCAGGAGTTTTCCGATGGCTGGACTCCCGATGGGCGCAAAGGCTTTTTCCATCCCGACTTGTGGACCTTTGGCCAGCAGCTAAAAGCCAGTCAGATCATCGGGCGCGTACTCGAGGTCGCAGGTGTCGAACACGTCATCGACGTGAGGATGAAACGCTGGAATAACCCGGTGGCCTTCTCGAGTGAGATCACCAACGTGAGATTCGACGAGATTATCCAGGTGCTCAACGATCACGACCACCTCGAAAAGGGTTCCATCGATTTTGTCGTGCAAGGAGGCCGCGGTTGAAAAACGATTGTCGCAATGATTGTCTCGATCCGCTGCGCTTTCCCAGGAAGATCGAAAATCGTCCGGCGTTGCCGCACATCGATTATCGCCTCGGAACATACTCGGACATCCGGGAGGCACTGCTGCGTAATCTTGATAAGACGCCGAACCTATCGAGGTGGACGCACAGAGGATCCGACGATCCCGGCATAGCGCTACTCGAAGGCGCCTCGATCCTGGGCGACATCCTGACTTTCTATCAGGAACTTTACGCCAACGAAGCTTACCTGCGCACCGCGCAACAGCGGAACAGCATCGCCGATCTGGTTCGCCTGCTTGGCTATCACCTCTCGCCCGGTCTCGGTGGCAATGCGATCTTCGCGTTTGAAATAAAGGGAACTGCGCCGGTCGTCGTGCCTGCTCATTTTCCCTTGAAGGCCCAGTTGGCGGATCACGAGCAGCCTTCGAATTTCGAAACCAGCGCGGAGTTCACCGCCTATCCCTGGCTGAACAAGTTCAATCTCTATCGCCGCCTCTACACGCCGAATATCAGCAATCAAAGTCAGGAACTTTACATCTTTGAGCCGGATCAATTCGTCTCGCCCACGGAGTTGAAGCCCGGCGATCGACTGCTGGTGGGAGACTCGGACAACCCGGCTAATCCGACCCGCATGAGCAACACCGAGATCGTCATAATCGATTCAGTTCGCCAGTTACATGGAAGAAAGCTCTACAAGATCAAGGGGGCTTTGAAGCTCAGGCCCGCACCCGGCGTTTTTGAATTGACGGCGTTCAAGCTGGGCCGCTCGTTCCATCATTTTGGAAACAATGGAGCCCGCAAAATCACCAAGCCGCCCGCTTCCATAAGTGTCACGGCGACCACCACGCCCGGGCCGGGAGGAAGCAGTACCATCAACAGCACCACCACCACGGTTATCGAATACCCTCATTCGTTCGACCGCAGTCTGACTGATACGACCACTACGTTAGGGCCGTACAGCTCATTCAGGTACGGTCCCAATTCGATCAAGTACTGTGACCCGAGCCTGGCCGCACTTGAATTCGCCCTGGACAGCGCGGTGGAAGATTTGGCTGCTGGCGCCAGGCTGGTCATCGACCTGCCGCTTTACAAGGACGGCAGTTCGCCGGCCCTGAATGCCACGCTCGTCCGGACCATTAACAGCATCCGCTCCGCCTCGCAAACCTTCGGAGTGGTTACCGGCAATAGCACCATTGTCACGTTGGACCAGCAGTTGGCGGTCACCGCCGGCGGTTACCTCTACTGGTTCACCGATACTCGCCCGATGTTGTTTCAAGAAGTAATCGGCCCGCCGCTGCGAGTGCGTGGCGGCCAGCAGGAAATAGATTCGGTGAGCGGAAATGAACTCTATTTCTTCGGCACCGAGGCGCAAGCACAAACGTTAGCCACGCGCCGTTTGTTGTTTGTCAAACCGGGATCCGTTCCGCGGCTTGCCAAAGTAACTACGGTGCCAACGCTCGCGCCTGCGGTTGCGAATCGTCCGCTCCTGCGCGCTATCACCCTGGACCATGACCTGACCTTAGCGGACTTTCCAAATGAGAGCGCGATAGTAACCGTGTATGGGAATTTGGCGGATGCCACCGAAGGAAAGAAAGAATCCGCGGCCCCGCTGGGCAATGGCGATAATCGGCTCGTGTTTCAAACCTTCAAGCTGCCGAAGGCGCCGCTGACTTACTTGATTTCCGAAAGTGCGACTCCGCCGGAAGTGCCCGAGTTGCAGATCTATGTGAATAAACGTCTGTGGCAGCAGGTGCCGTCATTCTTCGGCCGCAAGCCTCACGAGGAAATCTACCTGGTTCGAGAGGACGACGAGAATAACAGTTGGGTCCAGTTCGGTGACGGCAAGACCGGCGCGCGCTTGCCTTCCGGCATCAAGAACGTGGTCGCGATGTATCGCACCGGCACCGGAGCTTTTGGCCCGTTGAAGGCGAATGCAAAGGCGCAAGCAGGCAGCAGACTCGACGGGCTCGACAAGATTCAAATGCCGGCCGCCGCTTCCGGAGGATCCGCGCGCGAGGATGGCGAGAACGCCAGACAAGCGGCCCCGGGCAAGATTCAAAGCCTGGATCGACTCGTCAGTCTGGCAGACTTCGAGAGCGAAGCGATCGCCATGGCCGGAGTCATCAAAGCCGCCGCTGCCTGGCGACTGGTAAACAACATTCCGGAGGTCGTTCTCACGGTCCTGTTGGATACGGGGCGAGCAACCGAGATCGTTAAAGTACGCGAGACCATCGCGGGTTATAACCGAGGTCGCGGACCGGATCGTTTCCCCATTGACGTGTTGGCGGGCCAACGCAAGTACGTGATCCTCAATGCCACCTACGGTTACGACGCGACCTTTCTTAAAGAAAACGTCGAGCGTGCGATTCGGATCGCCCTCGGCGCAAGCAGTGGCAAATCCAACTCCAGCGACGATCAAAGCGGCTTGTTCAGCCTGCGCCGGCGCGCCTTTGGCCAGCGCGAGTACGCCAGCTCAATTGCCGGCATCATTCAAAATGCCGCCGGCGTGTTATGGGCACAGGTCACATGCTTCGACGCTCTCGGCCTGTCGGACAATCCGTCGGCGCTGGCGGTTCCGCCCACGCCAGTAATGCATCCGGCTGTGGATTGTGAGAGTGGGAACGTGCTCAGCCTGTACACCGGACATCTGCAACTCACCGGTGTTTCAGAGGTCGTAAGGGAGGTGAACTGAGATGGCCACAACTCGTGTTCCTCTCTTCCAAAGGCTGCCGGAGATCTATCGCATTAAGGACGCCGAGCAGTTTCCTCCCGACCAACTTCGCGACTATTTGGCGCTCGTTGAAGATGTCTTTGGCGCAATTCACGAAAACATCGAATCTCTCTACCACGATCTGTTTATAGAATTCTGCGACGACTGGGTCATTCCCTACCTCGGCGATTTATTGGGCACTAGTCACTTGAGAGGCGACAATTGGACGCTGCGCGCTGATGTCGCTGACACGATTGCGCTTCGCCGGCGGAAGGGCACCCTGAGTGCGATTGAGTTATTGACCTACGACCTCACCGAATGGGGCGTTCATTGCGTCGAGTTACGAGAGAACTTGATCTGGAACCAGCATCTCAATCATCAGCGGCCGGATGACGGCGGCCGGCCGCCGTATCGCGATGCGAATCCGAAGTTGAAACGGCAGACTGTGATTCGCGGTGGGACTGTGACGTTACGCGATCCGGCGATGCTGGCTCTGCTCGACACTCCGTTCGATCCGTTCGCGCACGTTGCGGATGTGAAGCCGCCGGCCGACGGCAGCATCAGATGCAACCTGCCGAACCTGGCGATCTTTCTCTGGCGATTGGCGTCCTATCGCATTCGGGTTAGCAAGCCCATCCCGATCAACGATGCGGCCACTGGTCTGGGCCTGGTTGCTCCGGCGGGCCTTGTTCGTTTCAGTATCAACCCGGTGCACCGTCAATACCTTGGCACTGCCAACCAAAAGGACCGAGAGCCGGTTCGCTTGTTCAATACGAATCTCGTCAAACTCAACGACGCGAGACGCACCGGCACGGACACCCTGGACAACACTCACCAACCGCCGGCCATCTCGCAGATAGACGAGACTCCCGGCCCGATTCCAACCGAGCGGCTCACCTCAGGAGCTGCGGCCGGGGCGCCCGAAGCGTATGTTTCGGTTGAGACCTACGATGGCGCCAGCGCGGACTTGAGCGAGCTGAACTTGTCTGATGTGGGTTTGCAACTGCACTTGCCCAAGGCGCAGTTTGCGGGCGAGCTCTTTCCATTGCCACCGAACCAGCCGCCCAAATGGAAGATTCGCGGCGCAAATTTATGCAGTTGGGAAGCGGGCCTGATGCCGCCGTTGTCAACCGGCGAAATTGCCGTTGATCCGGTGCTGGGCCGCTTGCTGATCCACGCCGGGACAGCTCCGCGGGCCACCGCCCTGGTCAACAAGCTGCTGCTCACTTACACCTATGGCGCCGTGGGACCTGTCGGTGCACATCCGATCTCGCGGCCTGCTATCGAGCGTGGCTTAGCGATCCGCTGGGTGGCCCAGTTTCCGCCGGCATCGCTGCCGGCCGGCGTCACGCTGTTTCCGACGCTCGCCGCTGCGCTGGTGGGAGTTGATGTGGCGGGGCCGCCCATTGTCATCGAGATTCAGGATAGTCTGACTCACGTTCTCGATCTGGGTGATCCTGCGTTAACCACTGAAAAGTTGACCGAGGCCGGCAATCTCAACCTGCTGGTTAACAGACCTTTGGTCATCCGCGCCGGCGACGATCAGCGGCCAATCGTTGAATTGGCCCAACCGCTTCGCATTCGTCCCATCCAGAATTTTGACGCCACCAAGTTGTCGGGCCTGACAGTGCGACTCGAAGGACTGTACTTGACGCGGGGCGCGACGTTTCCGCCCAACGTCGCAGGTGGTCACACTGATCCGCTGATTGCACGCGCGGCAGTCAACGCCCTGGAGATCATTGGTTGCACGCTGGACCCCGCCGGATACAAAAGTGTTCATGGCGATCGTCAACCCATACTCACTTCGATCCAGCTCGACGATTCTTATGAGTTCACCAACGCAATCGAGGAATCGGCTTTCAATCAAATCCCAAACGTTGTCCTGCAGCAGACGATCAGCGGGCCGTTACTTATCGACTCTGTCTACCGGCTGGATTTAAGAGACTCGATCATCGACGGTGGACAGGGAGTCGACGACACGTCCCTTAACAAGTTTGCCGTCAGCAGCGCGAGCGGCGATCCGGCAAAGGGTTGGGGACCGCCGACACAACTAAGGGGTGTCACTGTCTTTGGCCGCATGCGGGTCGAAAGCATTGAGGCGCGCGGCGGTATCTGGGTGCACGCCCTCGAAGTGCTCGATAACCAGAGGGGATGCATCAAGTTTAGTTATTTTTCCGGAGAGCCGGCGGATCGTATTCCGCAAAATCATGCGTGCGTAAAAGGGACAGAGGCGCAGTTGCGTTTTCGAAGCGAGATCTTCGGCGAACCCGATTACGCGCAACTGGCTCCCAGCACTGATTACCGTATCAGCGAACAGGGGCCGAACGAAGACGCAATGGGCGCCTTCGGCTTTCTGCTGGAAGCACACAAATGGAGCAATCTGCGGATTCGCTTTCGCGAGTTTATGCCGGTTGGGGTCCGACCGTTATTAATACCGGTCACCTGAGGAGGGTTTGATGAGAGGCGACTTCTCGATCTGGCGCAATGAGCGCCGGCAAAACTTCACTGGCGTGTTGCACCAACAGGGCCGGGTACTGCTGGACGCTGACTGGAATGCTCAAACTGCGATCACCAATGATTGGCAGGATACAGCAGCCCAGGACATCATCGGCGCGGGCGTGGCAGCGGTGCCCTCGGATCAAGCAAACGGATTCAAGATCAAATCAGCTGCTGTCAACGCCGGCAAAGTGGAACTCAGGGTCGCGCCGGGCCGGGTCTGGGCGGACGGTCTGCTGGCCGAGCTTTACGGCGAACCTGATCCCGACGTCGATAGCGAGGTCACTCGGATCGCCGCGTACCTCACTCCGCCGGTGCAAGACCCGGAGGCGTTGGTCACTTCAATCGTCGCCGGCACGAAGGACGCAGTCATCCTCGAAGTATGGCGAGAAGAAATCAACGGATTCCAAATGCCCGAACTACTGGTCGAGCCGGCTCTGGGCGGACCGGATACGACTGAGCGGATTCATACGTCGCTGGCGTTTCGCTTGATGAGACTGACCGCCAACGACACCTGCGAAAACATCCGAGGCCGGCTACGGGATAATTTCGCGACCAAGGGAAAGCTGAAGGCCACGTTGCAACCCGCTGTCGCCGGCACCGGCGATTGCCCGACGGTGGCCGGTGGCGGCTATACGGGATTCGAGCACAATCTCTATCGAATTGAAATCGCCAACGTGAATGCCGGTGCGCCTCAATTCAAGTGGTCTCAATACGGTGGCGGCCTGGTTGGGCGCGGCCACTTCGCAGCCGGCAAGGTCGCGATCAAAGCAAACCTGCAGGCGATTATTAACTCCGGCTTGTCCTCTTTCTATTTGGAAGCCGTTGAATATGATCAAAGCCTGGGACGCTGGCGGGTGACGTATGGCGCAACGGCAACGCTCAGTAACGATGTCCTGACGTTGGGGGCTACGGTCTTCGGGCCGGCTCCTCCGAGCAATCCCAATCCCACGGATACAACTTTCTTTCGTCTTTGGAATGGCATCGCGCTGGTTTCGAGTTTTGCGCACGCGCAACTACCGAATGCGTTGGGGATATTTCTGGATTTCGATGCTCCCTCCGGAAGTAATTACGTGCCCGGAGATTTTTGGACATTTCCGGTCCGCGCCGGCGAAATAACAAACATCGAACCACTGGTCGGGAAGGACACTGGCGGCGGGACCTTTGTGGGAGTTGCGCCGCAAGGCATTCATTATCATCGCGTGCCGCTGGCGGTTTTGACCTGGGCCAGTAATGTGTCCGTTCAAACTCCGATCGAAGACTGTCGTCACGTTTTTCAACCGTTGACGAGACTAGCCACCTGTTGTTCGTACCGCGTCGGCGACGGTATGGAAAGCTGGGGCGATTTCGAGACGATCAAAGATGCGTTACTCAACCTGCCTGCGGATGGTGGTGAGATCTGCGTGTTGCCGGGCGAGTATCGCGAGAATATCGAGATCACCGGCAAACGAAATATAACCATCAAGGGTTGCGGATCCCGCAGCCGGGTGGTCTCAGTTGCCGGCGTCAGCGATCCGGTTTTTGACGTCAAGGAATCGCAAAATATTCAGATCCAATCTCTGCTGGTCCAGGCCGACAATGCCGGCATTGGCATTCTCCTCGAGGGCCGCCCACTCGAGGACGTCAAGAAAGTCGGCGCGCTACCTTTGCTTGATGTCAGGCTCGAGAATCTACTGGTCCGCGCGGCCGAGGCTTGCGCGATTGAAGTGCAGACCGGCTATAACGTGACTATCCGGCATTGCCGTACCCAAATGAAAGATGTTGCCACGACTCGGCCGGCTATCTATTTCGTCGGCGAAGATTCACTGATCGAAGAAAATGAAATTGTCGTAGAGGACATCCCCAGGCAGTTGGGTGGCTTTGATGTAATAAATCCGCTGGATCCAAATTCTGCTCTGCCCGTGGAGGCGGCTCTGGGCGGCCTCCATCTGGGCGGTGGCTGCGAACGAATTCGCGTGATCAATAATGTGATCGCACGCGGCATCAGTCACGGCATTACGCTCGGCAGTCAGTTAGTGGTCACGACCGACACCGGAGAACCCCTGCCCCAGCAACCAGAGCCGACGCCGGACAACTGCAGACCGTGCAGGAATGGCAACAACAGTACTACCCAGCCCAGCGATCCTACGACCACCATCGTTTCACAGGGCGATTTGTACGATATCCTGATTGAGCGCAATCGCATCTTTAACATGGGCCTCAACGGCATCAGTGTCGTTGGCTTCTTCCCCCTGGGGAAAATGGACGAGTTCATCAGCGTCCATACTCTCGTGATTCAGGGTAACGAAATTCGCCGTTGTCTTTATCGTCCGCTGGAAGACATCCTCCAGCCAATGGTGGACGAGATCGGCTATGGCGGCGTGGCCCTGGCGGACGTCGATGATCTTGTCATCCGCGACAACTTCATTATCGACAATGGCCCGGACTTTCGTCAGCCAATCTGCGGCATTTTTGTGTTGCACGGCGAAGGCATAGAGATCTCGCGTAACCACATACTCAACAACGGGGCCAAGCCGGCAGATTCAAAGGAAACCGCAGACAGTGTGAAGCGCGGCCGCCGCGGCGGAATCAATATAGTCTTCGCGCTGGCCCCCGTCGTTCCCATGACTATTGGAGAAAAGACTGTGCCCGCGCAGGGAGGCTACCCGGCGTTGAAAGTGCATGATAATGTCGTTAGCGTTCCGCTGGGCCAGGCACTTTCGGTAACGGCGTTGGGGCCGGTCTCGGTCGTCGGCAACCAATTTACCAGCCGTGGCATGTCCATCAGAAACTGGCCGACGTTCCTCGCGTCTACGGTCGCAATCCTGAACCTGGGTCTCTCAAACGAGTTATATCTGCAACTGATTGCCTTCGCGTTGCTCGGGCAGGCAAATCTTAAGTCGGCCGGCGACGGACGGCCAGGTCTGGATGACGAACAGCTCGGTATGTTCCTGAGCAACGGCAACGTGCTCTTTACCAATAATCAGTGTTCTCTCGACCTGATGGAGCGGGGAATCAGTATCTCCTTCTCTTCGGTGCTGATTCTGAGTCTTGACGACGTCGGCTTTCACAATAACCAATGCGACGCGAACCTGCTTGACGACTTCGTCATCGCGCAGGCAATTATCGCCGGTATGTCGGTGCGAATAAGCGACAACCGCTTCAAGGAAGGTCTCTTTAATACTTTCCTTTCGGCGATCACGGCCGGCTTGTTCTTTAATACGACGACCGACAATCAATCGACCCATTGTCTTTGGATCATCGGCGCGATGCCTAACCTGACGGTCGATCATTCGAACGTTAGTCTGATGATGATTAATAACCCGACGGCCTGCTGCAATCTGCTGGTCCACAAGCGAGAGTGTTTTGAGCGTAAAGGAGCCGGAAAGTAGATTTCAGGCTCGACCTCGCGGCGCCCGTTGAGTTCAAAATCAAACAGCGGGCGGCCCCAACTATGCAACGCACGGAGGTGTGAAGATGAGTACGCAAAAAGAGATGTCGTTCGACGAGGTCTCGCGTGAATTCAACCGTAACATGGCGGGAGCTGACACCCTGCGCGCTGATGAACTGAATAAACTGACGGCTGTGCGCGCGACCAGGGATGCCCGGCAAAAGCGTGAACAGGCCCGCCTGGAAAAAAAGCTCGGCCCAACGCACCCACGCGTCGTCGAGATCCAAGGCCGCTTGCGAATAAATACCGGGATAATGCGCGATTTGAAGCTCGAGTCAGCGCGGGCTCAGACTGAAATTCCCAAGGTGGACCCAAGCACCTGGGTCCTGCATGGCTATGTCCGCGACCAGAACTTGAACGGGGTATCGAATCTGACTGTCTCGCTTTTTGATCGATCCGGCGCGCGCATAGAAGGCCTGGGTTATGCCTGCACCGATTCGAAAGGCTATTTCAGGATCACAGCCCGGAATGTGAGCGCTCAAACAACTCCGGCGTACATTCGAGTGTGGGGCAAAGAGGGCACGTTCCTTTACGCCGACAAGAATGCGCTACAGCCGCAAGCGGGCTTTATAGAATATCGCGAGATCAGATTGTCAGGCGCGGAATCAGTATGTGTGCCGCCGCCGGATCCGATCGTGCCGCCCCCACCGGATCTCGGACCACCACCAGAGCTGATCGCGGGCTCTTCGACGCCTGCCAAGGAAGATGCGCCTCCACGCGATTATTGGGTAGTCCGCGGCCGCGTGACGGACAAGTCGGGTAAAGGACTCGGCGGACTCTTTGTCAGCGTTTATGACGAGGATCTCTTCTTCGACGACAGGTTAGGCGAGGCCGAAACTGACGCGCAGGGAAGCTACAGCCTTACCTATCGCACTGAAGACTTTCGCGATCTGATCGAGAAGAAACCTGATCTCTATCTCAAGGTCATAGACGCACAAGGGAGGACCCTGCACACTCTCAAAGGACGCGTTTGGTATGAGTCAGGCCGCGTTGAAACTATTGATATTGAGATTGATAGGTAGCGGGCATCGGCCAACTTACCCCAGGGCAGCGATTGCCGCGAGGAAAAAGTGTTAGCTGCCGCCTTACAATCCACCAGCCATAGTGCTGCCGTCGGGAACGAGAGGTCCAGGATTCACCTTGCCCGCTCTTTGCAGGTCCGCGATCAATCCGTAGCTGGATTCTATAGCCCCGAAATCCACCGCAAAGAGGCGTGCGCCTGCGGCGGAGGTTGTCCGCCGTGTGCCGCCAGGTCTAACGATCTAAGAGTCTCCCAACCTAACGACCCTGCTGAGATCGAAGCCGACAACATTGCCGATCGCGTACTGAGCGCACCTGCGGACACGCCCTTAAAATTAAATCATCATGCGAACGGACCCGCAGAGCTGGCCGCCAAGTGCGACGACTGCGAAGAAGAGGAGGAGGAAGAACCGGCCACACTCCAGCGGCAAGAGCGAGATACCCCCGGCAATCCGGTTTCGCCCGGTGACGATGCGCTGCCCCGCAATTCTTTTTCTTCGATCGCGAACGTCATAAATTCCGGCGGCAGCCCGTTAGATCGGGAAACACGCAGTTTCTTCGAACCTCGCTTCGGTATGGACCTTAGCCATGTCCGCATTCATATCGATTCAGCTGCCGGAGAATCGGCCCGCGCCGTCAATGCCAGAGCCTACACCTTCGGCGGCAACATTGTCTTCGGCAGCGGCGAATACCGGCCGGCACACGAAAGCGGAAAGCGTCTGCTGGCGCATGAACTGGCACATGTGGCCCAACAAAATTCGGCAAATGAACAAATACATAGAACAGTCGTCCCGGCTCCCACAACTTTCAGGAGTTATGCTCAACTGAGACAAATGAGAGTGCCGGCCTTTCTGGCGTACATCGAACAACAGGCTGACTGGTTTACCAACCCTTTAGTAACAGACAATCAACGCCGGCGTATCAGATTAATTTTGGAGTTCATCAACGAGGATGTGGCCGCCTATTTTACCTATGTGGGCATTTGGTATTTTGATCAACTCCTCAACGATGTCACCGGAGCGGTATCAGATGAGAATGCTAATGCGTTACGCGCCTATGCATCTGCCGCCTCCGGACGTCATTTGCCGTTTCCTGTCTCCAACTCTCCCATTGCTGTCACGACCGCGATAGATCGGGGGAAAGACATCGTGAAGCTGCGCAGGTCATTCCCCGACTTTGTCTTGCACGACGCGCTCAACGAAACGCAATTCCTGAGATTACGACTGAACGCCGGATTTCTGGATGATGTCATTCGATATCACGATACCGCGCAGCATCAACCCATTTTCCAAGCGGAAGATGGAGCTGATTTCGAGTCATTCATAAGCCATAACCGAGCGACGTCGCGAAATCCGCTGCGATACGAATCGACTGTGTTATTGCATAAGATTCGGAATTTTCATCGCTTTCAAAAACCCGCATTGGATCGGCTGGTAACCAATTTCGCCGACCATTCTCATACGAAGCCGGTAACCCTCATCCTTCATTCCACCATGGATCATAATGGAGCCTTTCACCACGATCCCAATCTCACGGCAGTAATAAGGAATAACCATATGCTTACCTTGATGATCGAAGGCTTTGAGCATATGAGCGAATACCAGTCGCTGATTAGTGTGTTAGCGAATGACTATGGGCAAAGGCATGGAGCGCATTTTCTTTTCGATCAGGTAATGTTTGCCGGACATGGCAACGCGCAGACAATGGGGTTGGCGGGCACCATTCGGCAAGATACGGGCAGACCCGGTCATATCGAAGAAGTTGAGGAAGATCTGGATGTACGTCCCGCTCACAATGCCGCGACCCAAAGTCTGTTGCGGGAAGTCTTAAACTTTATGGCCAACCCCGCAAACGGCACCGCGGGAATGTCGCCGCGTAACCGGGTGGTATTCAATGCCTGCCTCACCGGCTCGAACCGGGTTGCGACTGCGGTCAGCAGCGGCAACCCAGCCGTCGCCGGCGCCGAGATACAAACCTTCATTACCACCAACCCGAGCTTGTCAACCTTCCTTCGTAACATGGCTGATCCGGGAGTTACTTCTATTGGCTCGCGTGCGTCATTCGGCCAGGTCTCATTGATTAATGCAGCCAATCAACTGGATATCATTAGCGCCGAGGATCGGGCACTGACAGCAGCCGCGCCCATCACCTACGCCGAGAGGGGGATAGAACCCACTGGCACTCTGCGCTCAGCTTTGGAAGCGTGGTCACTCGATCGGCCGGCCACTATCGCTGCGATGCAGCGCAGAGTTACGCAGCCGGCAACCAACTGGGATAAAAAATTAATTAAGAAGGCGTATCAAATCATTTTGGATCCAGTCAACGGATATCAAAACAACGGAGAAGGATTCAGGCTGGTTGGTCTCGGAGTAGAGCGAATTGCAGAGATGGCGCTCGAGAGTAGTGCGCATGTGGCAAATGAAAACTTCCGATTCTTTCAGCGTCTTGTCTTGGACGGCCATGACCCTGATAATTCGAATTTGCTCAGCGCCTTAACCACCACATCCGAATGGGCTAATAATGCCATTCAGTTGGCCTTGCTTCAGGTTTGGATGAACCTGGACACTACCAAACAAGCTGACTTCATGACGAAGCTGGCCTCGCTCAATTGTAATTTCTCAGTTCAGTTTGTCGACATCGGCTTCCTTGCTCAACGGGGACTGATGAGCACCTTGCTTGCCAGCGCTGCTTCGACTCAGGCAAAACTTCGTTTGGCCCTGATCGGGATGCTGGGGACTAATGACGATCCGGCGGCCCGCACGCATCTAATTGGATTGCTTGCCGGCGCACAGCATTTTCCGGCTGCCTTAAATATCGCGACTGCCTTAGGTGGCGCCACAACCGAAGCAGCCTTGCTTATCAAGCTCGGAGTCGCGTCAGCTCCGACTGCGCAACAAGTGGCAAACGTACACGTAGGTGGTGCCGGAACCAATACCCTCTTTGTTGAGCGGTTAAATGTGCCTGGTATTGTGAGTAATCCTTTCGGCGAGGATGTTCATGAAGGCCCGGACGAAGCTACTCCGGTCAGAGCCACACTCAATCCTAACGATCACGTTGACGTTATTGGGCGAACTACCGATTGGTACGCCATTCAGTTTTCAGCCGGCGGGTCTGCTCCATCGGCTGCTTTTATTTCAAGGTTCTCGGTAGACTTGTTATCACGATATCCTTAGCAGCGAAAAGGAATTGGAAACAGAAAGAATACTACGGTTAGGCTATGGCAGCTGCTTTGGATTTAGCGCCGACGGCAGCCATTGGGCTTCGGCGACGGCAGGATTGATCCACGTCTGGAACAATTTTGACCTCATCGCTTCTTACGAAATTCCCGGGTTCCAAAAGGGGAATATCGTTTTTAGAAATGAGCATTTAATTGATGTCGGTTTGTTTGAAATAGATTTCAAAACCGATGAAAAGATTTACCGACAATCAATTTCAGAGAAATTTGCCTTGCAATGTGCAGAAGGAAAATCAGCACATTATTCTCAATATAAGAGTCTTGAAATACACAATTCCGTAAACGACGACCTGGTTCTGGCATCGATCGCCTATCAGCCACCGCGAGGAGTCGATAGACATATCACATTTAATGGCCCTGCGAATCGTCTCTTGTTGTTTAGTCGCAGCAGTTCGGAACTGCTAACGGTGGTGGCTGAGAATAATGATTCCCGGCGCTATGCGAATCTTTTTCTCTCGCACGAGAAAATAATTTTTACCGAGGACGGCACTACCTGTTTTGCTGTCGGCAAAAAGGATCCGGCAAAAACGAAGGTCGCTGTTTCTGAATTCATCCCGTTATGTTTTTACGAGATGAATAATTCGTTGGCGGGCGGTTTCAAAAACAACTGCATACAAATTAGAAGCGCCTCTGACTTGAGTAAAATTTGGCAGGCGCCGGCCGCTTTTGCCTGCGTTAATCAGATAGACGGATATAAAGAGCTTATTTTTGCCGCGGTCAATAATGATTTATTACAAGTTTGGCGGACAGGGATTAATGATCCGTCTCCTAAAGATCAGCTCTGGTTTAGCGGAGTCATCGAAGGACTGGCGCTTAATAAACAGGCCCGATGTCTGATTGCATTAGCCGGAAGCGAGAATACTATTCACGTCCTTTCACAGTAGCGCGGCAAAACGTTTCATGAAAACCATTGCCTCTACGTCATTACCAGAGAAAGCGTCGGCGGATGGTCCGTCAAAGGCTTCACGCTGGCGCCCTTTCCTAACCCCGGCTCGCGACTTTCCCCCGGCGGGTTCTTCCCCCAACATCATCGCGCTGCAAAGCACGGCGTCATGCGCGTGCGGCGGGGGCTGCCCGCGGTGTCAGCAAAATCAAAATCACAGGGATATTCAAACCAAGCTCACAGTCAGCACACCGGGAGATGTGTATGAGCAGGAAGCAGACCGGGTAGCCGAGCAGGTTACCCGCATGACAGCTTCCAGCGATTCCGCGCTGCCAGTCGCGCGCGCCGTTCCAAACGTCGCTCGTCATTCATGGCGACGATCGTCTCAGCCACACGACGTTCCTGCGTGGATCGATGACGTGCTGCGTTCACCGGGCCAGCAGCTCGATGCTTCAACGCGCGCATTCATGGAGCCGCGCTTCGGCCATGACTTCGGCGACGTGCGGGTACATGCCGATCGTCAAGCGACGGCATCCGCCATCGGTGTTGGGGCGCATGCCTACACAGTCGGCGATCACATCGTCTTCGGTGCCGGCGAGTATCGCCCGGAAACAAACGAGGGCCGCAGACTGCTGGCGCACGAACTGACGCACACGCTTCAAGCCGGAGCGGGTGTCGTGCGGCGGAGCGCCATTTCCGACAACATTCAAGCGGTTTGGGATGCCACGCCGACTCTGGATGCGCTGC
>Ga0207511_100149_pt1 | contig 16168 bp, 18 predicted proteins | sample NitcycUWRSCHO22C_FD_188265 | JGI IMG/M metagenome (GOLD analysis project Ga0207511, IMG submission 188265) | Soil microbial communities from Arlington Agricultural Research Station in Wisconsin, USA - Nitrogen cycling UWRJ-SCHO22-C (SPAdes) | ecosystem: Environmental > Terrestrial > Soil >... | reverse complement strand
GATTTATCAGTCGTCCGTTGCACGGACTGGGGGACGTTGCCGACCGGTTCCCAGCACTAAAGTGCTGGGCTACTTTCACTCGTCCGCTGCGCGGACTTGGCAAGACCAGACTTTTTGGGCAAAGCCGGTTAGCGATTAGATTGATGAACCTCTAACCTCTAATCTCTTCTTCCGGCCTTTCCGTTCGAGTGAATCTTTCCGTCGCACTTAGCGCATTTGCAGCCGATGTCTTTTATTATTCCGTCAAAGTATTCCTTGCCGTAATCGTAAACAATCTCTTCGCCGGGCTTGATGGTCTTGCGGGAATAAATCCACACCCGATTTTTGGAGATGATCGCTTCCGCGTTGGGCGCGCACGAATGGTTGACGTAACGCGCCACGTTATCGCGGCCGCTCCCGTCAATCGACCATTTCTTCGTCACCCCGAAGAAATACTTGCCGTTGCTCTGGTCAACAATTTCGTTCGGCACGCGCGGCCCGATGTACTCGATGATCTTTTTGCCTTTGGGAATACGTCTGGTCGCGAACAGCCCCAGACCCGTGGTTGATCGCTTTACTTTGAATGGCGGTTCAGTCTCTTTCACGCGGTTACGTTAATTCACTCCTATCCCAAAATCTTGATCGTCGACTCACATTAATGTCGCTGCATTTGGGTGACGGCAACGACGCCGTTTGTGTCAGAACCCGGAGCGGTAGCAACGGGATCAAATTGACTTCGATACTGCGCTTGATCCGGTCGCTACCGCTCGCGGTTCTGACACGACGAAAGGCTCCGTTCTGCCGGCGCCGTCCAGATCGGATACAATCCCTGCGTGTCGACGCTGCATTATTCCGAGGAACACATTCTAGCTTATCCTATCGAATACATCGCCGGGATCGATCTCTACAACTCAGGCGAATTTCACGCGGCGCACGATGCCTGGGAAGAACGGTGGATGGGCCCGGTCGCGGCGGATGAAAAACTGTTTCTGCAGGCGATGATTCAGTCAGCCGTGGCGTTTCATCACCTGCAAATCGGCCGGCCCGGGGCGGCGCGGCGCATGTATTTGATGGCCAAGGAGAAATTCGCGCGGCTGAATCAACCGGTCTTTATGTCGCTTGATTTGGCAGAGTATCAGGCGCAACTTGATCGCGCGCTGTCATGGCTTTTAAGTGTTCCGGATCCGCGCAAAATTGAACAACCGGAAATCATGCCGCCGGTAATTCGGCTCGTCGCAATGCAAACCTCGTGACTCAATTCATCAGGCAATTACGTCTCTTGTTACTTGGGCTTTGGTTGGGCGCCGCGGTCTTTTTCGGCGCGGCGGTGGCGCCCGCGCTATTCAATGTCCTGCGCGGCGCGGGACTGGAAAACGCCAATGAACTTGCCGGGTCGGTGGTCACCCGGCTGCTCGGGTTCATCAACCGGGGCGGCGTCGAGATCGCCTTGTTCTTAATCGTCACCGCCTTTTTCGTAAATCGAAATCGCAGCCGGCTGGCCCAGGTGGCCGAGGTGATTTCAATCGCGATAATGGCTATTATGACAGGCGTAAGCAATTGGATAATTTCGGCGCGCATGCTGGCCTTGAGAGCGTCGATGGGAACAATCGATCAGGTCTCACCCACCGACGCCCGACGCATCGAATTCGATTCGCTGCATCGTTATTCGGTGAGGGTGATGGCGGTCGCGCTGGTCGCAGGACTCATCGCATTTTTCATCGCCAGCCGCATCCAGCCTGAGCGTAGCCGGACGTGGTACTAGCCCGGGCTCAACGGACACAGAAAGAATTATCGTGGACACAATCGAACAAGCAGCTCAATGGCGCGAGCGTTTTAGCTCATGGAGTTCGCATCGCAACGGCGACGATTTAAAGAATTATCCGTTCGTCGAAAACACTCGCGCGCCTTTTTCACCTGCGCGTCGCGCTTTGCCGCTGATGAATCTGGCCTTGATCAGTTCAGCGGGCGCGTATATCGACGGCACCGAGCCATTCGATACGAACATTTCTGATGGCGATATGACCATCCGCGAGATTCCTACCGAAGTTCATCCGCGCGATCTGCAATTTGCCGGACGCGGCTACGACGATCAATTCGTTCGCGCCGACATGAATGCGCAACTGCCGCTGGCGCGGCTGGCCGAACTCGAAGCGAATCGCGTTATCGGCCAACTCAATTCCGTGTTCTGGAGCTTCTGCGGTTTCATCCCGGACGCAGCGATGTTTGTCGAGACTGCGTTGCCCAGGCTTGTCGATCGTCTCAGACACTACGAGGTGCAAGGCGTACTCTTGATTCCCGCCTCCGAACTCTGTCATCAAACGGTCGGCCTCGCGGCCCGCGTCATCGAACCAGCCGGAATTCCCACCGTGACCCTGGCAGTGAATCAGACGGCAATCGAACGCGTGCGGCCGCCGCGCGCCGGTTATTACAAGGGCGAATTTGGTTGCGTGGCCGGCCAGCCTAATTTTCCCGAACATCAGCGGAGAATCATCGAAGAGGCGTTGCGGTGGCTGGAACCGATGGGCGAACCGGGCATTCGCAAGCTGGCCGTCGAACTCGAAACCCAGGTCGAAGCCGCGCGCGGTGAACGATGATTTGGAGTGCGCCGGCGTCGACGCCGCTTTGGATTTGAGCTAACGCGACAGGGGATCTTTTAGATTGATCCAAAGCGCTGTCTCGCTTTGCCCGCCCACTCCAAATGAAACGAACCATCCTCCGATCGCTGCTCGTCATCATCATTCTCGGCGTCGGTTACTTGTTAGTCTGGCCCACGCCGATCAATCCCGTCGCATGGACTCCGCCGGCGGCGCCCGAACTCACCGGCGTGTACGCGCAAAACTCTGACCTTTCGAAAATCGAACGACTCCCGATCGACGGAAACAAACCGGAAGACGTCGCCTTCGATGCGCAAGATCGAATCTATTGCGATGACGACACGGGACGCATTTTTCGTTTCCAACCGGACGGAACCAGGCCTGAGCTGTTTGCCGAAACCAAAGGCCGGCCACTCGGATTAATCTTCGACACCTCAGGCAATTTGATCGTCGCTGATGCGGTCATGGGCTTGCTCTCGATTGCGCCCAACGCGCAAATCACGGTGTTGGCCACTGAAGCTGACGGGGTGCCGTTCAAATGCACGAACGATCTCGATGTGGCTAAGGACGGAACGATTTATTTCACCGATTCGTCGAAGTTTCCGCTGACCGAGTTACGAGAAGATTTGCTCGAGCACCAGCCGCATGGCCGCTTGCTTGCTTACGACCCGCAGACACGGCAGACGAAAGTGCTTCTGCGCGATCTCTATTTTGCGAATGGAGTCGCCGTCAGTCCGGACCAGTCGTTCGTGCTCATCAACGAGACCGGCACCTACAGCGTCCGCCGTTACTGGCTGAAGGGCGAAAAAGCCGGACAGTCCGACACGTTCATCGATAATCTGCCGGGCTTCCCGGACGGCATTTCTTCAAATGGAAAAGACACCTTCTGGCTGGCGCTCAATCGCCGCCTGCCCGCCGTCGATTGGTTGTTGCCTCATCCGTTTCTGCGAAAGATCGTCTGGCGCTTGCCTTTGTTTGTGCAACCAAACCCCAAACGGTTCGCGTTCGCGCTCGGCCTCGACGTAAACGGCAAAGTCGTGCGCAACCTTCAGGATTCATCGCCGCAATGCTTCAACCAAATCGCGAATGTAGTCGAGCACAAAGGGAATCTGTATTTCGGCAGCATCGGCGAACGCGCGATTGGACGAATGCCGGTGCCGAACTCGAAGTAACGTTCATCGCAATTACCGAATTTGAAATTTCTCGCAGCGACGCGCGAAATTTTTCAACCGCAACTGGTACTCGCCATCACTTTCTCAGCCAATTTCTCGCTGGCACTCGCTTTGCTTTTTTTGAAACGGATTGGTATGCGTGATCTCGATCACGCGAGGAGATCAATGAATGGCTTATACAATACTTGAAGATTGCATCAACTGTGACGCCTGTCGTGCCGAGTGCCCAACTGAATCAGTCAGCGCTGGGGACGATATCTATCTCATCGACGCGAACACTTGCGTCGAGTGCGTCGATCACTACGATTCTCCCAAATGCGTCGAGCTGTGCCCGATCGATTGCATCGTGCAGCTGGCGGCGTAGTTCGATTAGAAACCGGCCGGCCTTTCGTTCGTGACGCCGAAAGCGCGTTCGAGCGCCACGCCGACCTGGCTCAGCAATCCGTCATCGAACAGTCGCCCGAGAATCGTGATGCCATGCGGCACACGACGTGGGGGATTGAACTTCGGTAGAGGGTTCGCCGGATCTGGCGCCCAGTCGCTGCGCGCTTCGGACACTTCGACAAAGCCGGCGCGCATCGTCAGCGAGGGATGGCCGGTGAAGTTCGTGATCGTGAGCTGCTCATCTCGCAATGACGGCACGATCATGAGGTCGACTTCGTTGAAGACGCGGGCCATCTCGTTGGCGACCTTGCGCCGCAGCCGGTCGGCCTGCACGAAATCAACTGCCGAGAGAAATCGCGCCTGCCGAAACAGATTGGGCCAGGCATCTTTCACCTGCACTTTCAATTCACCTAGTTGATTATTCAGCGCGAGATCTTCAAACGACGCGGCGCCTTCGGCAAACAACACCGGCATCAAAGAGCTGTATGGCCAATCCGGCAGCGTCACTTCCTTCAATTCCATTCCGAGTCTCTTCATGGTGTCCATCGCCGCGCGGTCGACGTCAGTCGCCGGGCTGTCTTTCATCCACTGCGCGATGTAGCCCACTTTCAATCCGGCGACTGATTTCGTCGCATCGAAATCGAATTTGCTGGGGACGCTCGAGGCATCACCTGCGTCTGGTCCGCTGATCGTTTGCAGCACCAGCATCGCGTCTTCGACCGAACGCGTCATGGGGCCGAGCTTGTCGAGCGACCAGCACAAAGTCATCGCGCCCGTCCGCGCCACTCGCCCAAATGTCGGACGCAATCCGGTAACACCGCAGCGCATTGCGGGACTGACAATGCTGCCGCCGGTTTCACTGCCGATAGAAAACGCGACCAGAGCCGCGGCCGTCGCGGCGCCCGGTCCGGCGCTCGAGCCGGAGGCGCCTTCTTCCAGCAGCCAGGGATTCATCGTCTGACCGCCGAACCAGATGTCGTTCAGCGCCAGCGCGCCGAGTGAGAGCTTGGCAATCATCACGGCCCCGGCTTCGTTCAGTCGACGCACCACAAATGAATCGGCGGCCGGCACGCGCTTGCGAAACGGTTCCGCGCCGTAGGTCGTGGCAATGTCTTTCGTGTCGAGCAGATCCTTTACGCCATACGGAATGCCATGCAGAGGCCCGCGATATTTTCCTGTGGCAATCTCCGCGTCAGCCAGTTTTGCGCGCGCCAGGGCGTGGTCTTTCGTCAAAGTGATAATCGAACGAATCTTTGAATCGAGTCGTTCAATGCGACTCAGATAAATGTTCGTCAGTCTTTCCGACGTGAGTTTCCTGGATTCAAGCCAGCGCGACAGTTGCGTCACCGGAGCGAAAGCAATGTCGTCATCGGACGATGGCAGCGGCGCGCCGACGTCTTTCGAACGGACAAACTGTTCGCGCGCAGGTTGGGCTGCAATTCCGGGCAACAACGGATTCCAAAGGGTCGCCGGCAAATCAGCCGCCGCAATCGAAACCTTGCGCGGCCCGGTCCGCCGCTCGAGATATTGCGCGAGCGAGGTGCGCCAGGTTTCTGCCGCCTGCTCTCTTTGCGCCGGCGTCATCGACACCTGCATCAACTTTTCGGCCTCAGCGAAAGTTTCCGGTGTGACCGGTGGCCCGGCGCCGGCACCCGTGCCAAAAGTCGGTGGCGCACCCGCAGTGGTTGAAGCCGATTGTGAATCAGGCGCCGGCGTTTGCTTGCGACATGCCGTAGCCGTGACGAGCACAGCCATCGGCGCGGTGATCAAAAATTGACGACGAGTGTTCATAATGTGTAGGGGCAGGGCTCGTCCCTGCCCGTTCGTAATTTCCCAACGCCGTTCGTAATTCCCAACGCCGTTCTTAACAACGCGGGCAGGGACGAGCCCTGCCCCTACATTTTGTGCGCTCGCTCCAATAGGTTCTTACCTGATTCGATGCAGACTGTTTGCATCCTGCCCGGTTGTTGGCGCGTGAGCGGACACACCAGGAAATCGCCGAGAACATCCTTGTCCCAATCCAACTTATTTTTGATCTCGACCGGCAGCACGGTTGGGCCGGGCGCACTCGACGCATCGTTCGGGTCGATTATTCCCAGCAATCTCTTCGTGCCCATCGGCCACAAGCGAATACTGGGTGTGCCGTTGTAAACCGACAGACGGCCGTGCACGCTGAAGCATTTGCCGACGACATCAGACCTCGCGCGGCACGACGACGCCTGCGGAAAGAAGCGAGCGCTGCCGGATGCCGTCACGATCAGCAGCAACAAAGCAATGACGGTGAGTGTGAACTGAGTCTTCATCAACGGCTAAGCCTCAATGTGTTTTGGCTGAAGCTTTCTTCTGCGCTGAGCGTTTGATGATTCGCAGTTTGCGCCCGCGATCTTCGTTGTAAGCAAGGGTCGAGTTTTCGATGACCGCATACACCCATCGTTTCTCTTGGTCGTGATAGTTGCGATGGAGAAATACAATCTTGTCGCCGAGAAACAACTCCTGCTTAAATCCCGCTTCCGCGCCGTGATAGAAGGTAAACGTCTGGCCTTTGCGGAACTTGCCTTTGAACGGCTCGACGACTTCGCAGACGAGGCGCCAGTCTTCGTAGCCTGGGATGCGGCTGACGATCTCGGCCTGCGTCACCCGCACGTGCGCGACGATGACCGACTCGCGATAATCGCTTCTCAGATATTTCAGCGAGGGCCATTGCGGATCATCCTGGGCCATCGCCGGGCCCGCCAGCAGCAGCAAGAGCAGAATCGTTTTTAAGCCGAACATTAATTTCCGTTCTCTGCGAGTTCCGCGTGCACGTCGTAATACTGATTCCCAATTCGCCTGCCCGACACTTGAATGCGTCCGCGCACATTTCTTGCGGCGTAAGTGAAATAAAAACTGGCCGGTCTGGCAGATCCGCTTTCGACAATTTGCATCCCGTTGGCCTTCAGCACTGTTTCAGTGTCGCGCTTCAGCTCAGCCAGCAGGAGATCTTCGTCAACGGTCTGGTCAGGTTTCAGAACGCAGACCAGACTATCGCCGCGGTTGGCGCTAAAGTTCGCTTTGCCAAAGCCGCCGCCCCCGTAGCTGCTATCCATCCCGCCGTTGCCGCCTCCGCCAGCCGGCATGTCGCACCTGAATCCCGTAGCCTTCTGGTTACGTTCGACCAGTTCGCGAACCGAGAATTTGGAATAGAAGGAAGTTACCTGCCCTCCGCCGCAGGATGCGCACAGCACCGCCAAGGCGAGCGTCAGCACGATAAGAGTTTTCCTAACGGACGAGAACCACATCGCGTTTGTAGCCACGCTTATCTTCCGAAGAAACCAGGATCCATCAGATACCAATTGACGAGACTGGCGAGCGCACCGATAGCGAATACCACCAGCACAATAACTTTATCGCCGGTCGTCTGAGGTTTCCCAGCCTTCGTGGGAAACGCCAGCAGAAAGAGACCACCCACGATGCCGAGCGGCGCGAACGTCATCTTTATCGAGTAGCGCCCGGTGGTCAACAACTCGTGCCAGCTGAGATAGGTCAAGCCGGCAAAGACCAGAATCAAGACTATCGCCAGCAGTCGGGCTTTCACGTGCATATGAATTCTCGCGTCTTCAGTTTAGCGCGATGGATTTCGGACTTTGAGCTTAACGCACCACTTTGGCGTCACATCGCTCGCAGTATTATGAGTCAAATTCAAGGCGCCGGTGCCGTCGCTATTCATCACATAAATTTCAGAATTGCCATCTCGCGAACTATGGAACGCGATCCTCTCTCCGTTCGGTGACCAGCTTGGCGCATAATCCGCTGCCGGGTTATCTGTTAGTCGTGTCAGCGATGAGCCGTCCGGGTTCATGACCATTACGTCTGGCCGGCCGAATCGAAAGCTCGCAAACGCAATCTTCTTCCCGTCCGGAGACCAGGCCGCCAGCGAGTCTCCTTTAGGAGAATTAGTCAGCCGCGCTATGCTCGATCCATCGGCCTTCATGGAATAGATTTCCACATCACCGTCCCGATTGCTATGGAATGCGATTCGCGATCCATCTGGAGACCATGCCGGCCCCGCGTCCGTTGCGGAGTTGTGCGTCAGGTTAACCACGCCGCTACCATCAGTATTCATCACGTATATTTCGTCATCACCGCTGCGATTGCTAGCGAACGCGATCCGTCGGCCATCCGGAGACCAGGCCGGATAGACATCCTCCGCCTTGTCGTTCGTCAAACGCTGCACCTGCGAACCGTCGCTCTGCATAATGAAGATTTGGTTATTACCCTCCCGGTTGCTCACGAACACTATGTGACTTCCATCCGGCGACGCCGAGCCCTGGATGTCATCTGCGGAGTTGCGGCTCAGATTGGTTTGCGCTGAACCGTCGGTGTGCATCGCGTAAACTTCCCAATTTCCGTCCCGGTCGGTTTGAAAGAGGATGCGTTCGTCGTCAGCGGCAAAGGTAGGGTCGATATGAGTGCGACCCAGGGCGCTGAGACTAAAACCGATACACAAGACGATAAAAAATATCGAACGGCACCGTCTCGACATTTTTACGCGTGGCCGTCGATGCAGTTGGCGATCGCGCCAGAGCTTGCTCTCGATTCTCTTCAACGTGTGTACGACTGTGCTCCGAGGAAATGCAGTGACACGTAGGGTTCATCACCCACGACCCAACTATCGTGCGGCGATTTGGGAACATGAAACAGATCGCCCGCTTTCAATTCGACTACTTCACCATCGACCATGGCCGCCGTCGCACGTCCGGAGATGACCAGGCCGACGTGTTCGATCTCACAAAAGGCCGTCTCGCTCAAAGGCGCAACATGCTCGCTCCAACGCCACCCCGGTTCATAAGTCGCGCGGCCGATGGTCACTCCGCCGAGTTCGATGATTTCAAAACGCCCCTTCTCAAACGTGCGCACCTCATCCGGCGCTTCGAACCGCTTTAGGATCACCTCATTCATGGGCGCGAATGATATGCGCCGATAGAAATAGACGCAACCTATCGAGGAGATTATCTGCTCGACGCACTTGGCGCCTCTTCGGTTGGTGGCATTGTTAACGCCGAGGGAGTTTGCAAATTTCAGCCCAGGGCAACGCCCTGGGAAACGAAGGATCTTTGGTAAATGAAACTCTGAAAGAGTTCGCCAATTCACCGGGCCATGTGATCTTTAATCACAACCCTTTCAGGGTTGGCCCAAATCCCTTCGGCGCTACCCCAGGGTAGCGCGCTTGGCGCGCGCAACCCTGGGCTGGAGTTACTAAACGCCTTCGGCGTTTTATGTTCGCATGAGTGGTGTCTGCTCAGTTTATTTTCTCGCCGATGCACTGCGATTAGATCGTTCTTGGCGTGAAAGCAGGATGGATTCGATCGCCGCGAGCCTCCCGATATTGATGCGCCGAGTATGTCATGGCCCTAACTTCCGCTGTGAGCACCGTTGCCGGAAGCGCTGACACTTAACGCCTTTGCTTCCGGATATCATCATTTCCCTTTCGCTTTCGTCGGAGCAGGTTGCGGGTTACCGCTGCTGGGGTTTGCGTTGGGACTGGGTTTACTCAGAGTAATGGCCTGGCTGTAGTCGATCTTGGTGGGGTCAAAGCCCAACGCAATGTTACCCAACTTGGCCATTTCTCCGTCAACATAATTGATAAACTGAACTGTCGTTAGCTGCGAAGAACTGACTTCGCCCTCCTTGGGAGTCGTCAGGTGCGTGATCGGAAAACTCTCGACCTCAGATTCCAAAACCTTGTACTTGAGAAAGAGTTCCTTGTTTTCGGTGATGTTTTTTTGCTGCTCAAACACGGGAGGAAACAGACCGTAAAATGCCGCCCACATCGAAGCGACGATAAAGGCCGCCTCGACATACGAGCTGGTAGCTTTCCAACCGTCTTGAGCGATAAAGAAAAGCGCCGCGATCACAATGAGACCGGCGACCATCACCATCACGATCGACACGAAATAATTAGTGTAGAAAAAGGCCATCACTTGACCGTGATGTTTGATGCGACCTCTAATCTCCAGGAGCTGCGCCTCGAGGCGTGACTTCTCGTCACCGGTTGGCGGCGGTATGGGCGTGGCTGAACCCCCTGGCGCCGCCGGCGTTGGGCTCGGAGACGGACTCGGCGTCGGTGACGGCGACGGACTAGGCGCGGCCGAAGGACTGGGCACTGGAGTATCGCCGGCGTTGGCCTTAATGGGTCCGACGGCTTGTGAGGCTTCGGTCCCGTTATAGGAATTAAGCCACTCCTCGGCCTTGCCTTCCGCTACGGTGGCCGCATACCAACGCGTAACGCTGAAGAACAACAGCAGAATACAAATGACTATGACGTGCCTTAGCACGCGGGCGCCGTTATTCTCTGCGGGCAAGAGAGGCGAAAAGATCCCTTCCTTTTGACTTATTCTTCCGAGAAGAATAAGTGCCAGTACGGCCACCAATAAAACCACCAGGAGTCCAATAAATAACCACATCGAATCCTACCTCCTTCGAGATGTCAGCCGCATAGTCAGCTCTTTGAGCCATGACTTTGTGAGTCTGTCATATGTGACCTCAGACGAATATTCGATTCACCATCAGCAGCGTGGTGGGGCGAGCGGACTCGCCCCCACCGCGAGTTGTCTTCACATAGCCATATGCGAACTCGGATCGCTCAATCGGATTGGCCGGTTGAACCGCCGAGCGCACGGATTTGTTCCGTGTATTCTTTGCCGCGCGCTACCCCGGTCAACGCATTAAAGACGCCGTGAGCAAAGTCATCGAGTTCTGAATCAGACAATCTCGCGAACGCGAGTGAGACTTTACAAATCATTTTGAATCCTCCTTAAAAGGCTAGAAGGTTGACGTTTGATCACCAACTACACGGGAGCGGTGGCGTGAGTTGCGTAATCCGTTAGCGCCTGGGTTTTTGGGTGCGCCGGCCGGATTCCCCGGGTCGAGCTTTCAACGCCCTGTAATTCCGGCAGTAATCGGGATTGCTAACGCGGCTTATAGCGCACCTTTTTGGCCTCTGCAAGCTTTTTCTCAAGCTTCGAGGGCCTTCGAGCAAGTCTACTTTGCCATTTTGTAAGCTTACGTTGCGACGTAGCAGGTTTACATTGCGACGTAGCAGGTTTTATTGAGACGGCGCAGGCTTGCGTTGCGGCGAAGCGGGCTTGCATTGCGGCGAAGCGGGCTTACATTCCGACCAAGCAGACTTGCTTGGCGAAGGAGAAGGTTTTCATTGCGACGGCGCAGGCTTACTTTGCGACGGCGCAGGGTTACATCGTGACGTCACAGGCTTGCTTTGCGACAGATCGGCGCGACATCACGTGGAAGCGGGACTTCTATCGTTCTTAGGGTTGCTGCTTTGGCTCTGCCACTCTGATGCGCGGCAGGTCTCCGACTTGCCGTTGAACCATGTACTTACACGGGTCTCCGACCGTGCAGGTCGGAGACCAAAAAGAAAAAAGGCGCGCCACCGGCAAGTCAAAGACTTGCCGCGCATCAGAGTGGCAGAGCCATGTGGAATGGTTCGTCAAGTATGTAATCACTCTTCTCCCGTTAAAGTAGAACCGCCGATTTCAATCGCCTCACTCGTTCCGGTGGAACAGAAGGTTTCAGTTCTACTCGTTCAATCAACAACGGTTCATGCAGTGCTATCACAAGCGCTCAAACGTCGAAACTACCTTCCACATGATCAAGACTAAGTTTGGCGACCGTCTCAGAAGCAAGACGCGCACGGCGCAAATCAACGAAGCCCTCTGCAAAGTCTTGGCGCACAACCTTTGCTGTCTCATTCAGTCAATGTACGAACTCGGCATCGAACCAGCATTCTGGGAAGAGGCGGCTTAGGCCGCCTCATTTCTGGAAAGTTGCCAAAGTTTCTAAGCGATGGTTCATTTTCCAGATGGTCATTTCTCTGGCGTCCTGTTCGTTCGATCCGCCTTGATGAAATCTGCTTATATACGATTCGCCAAAGTGTTGCCGCAAGGCAATTTCAACCCGCTCACACCATTCAGCCATCAGGTCGTACTGCTCTTTATCTCGAACGGTTCGGTTGGGAAAGTCTTCCAGCGAGCTTGTTGCGTTCCCGCGCCAAGATTTTGCACAAGGCGATGGCCTTCAGTGTACAAATCGTCAATAATCGCGTTCCGACGCTCCCGGCGATAGATTGCTCGCATCTGAGAAACAATCGTTACCAGCCCCGCCAACGCGATAACAATACAAAGAACAAAGACCTTTTTGTTCACGTCCGGCCAAGCCAAGGCAAGCACAGCCACAATCAAAGAACAGGCCGTCATCTCAGTGACTACCACCAACGGGTCGAAAAGAGCGCGGAAGACCGCTTCACCAACGGCGATAAATTTTGACTTAGACATGCCGCAAGACTACTCCCGCAGCCGCTTGACCCAAAAGCATTTTGTTTGACCCATAACCGAAACCCGCGCGGGGCTTTTAGGGCAAAGCCCAAACACTGCCACCTGAGTGAACAGTGGATACCGCGGTGTCACTTGCGTATGCAGTGACACTGGCGTGTTCACTACGGTAACAATCTAATCGTTTCAGTAACAATTCCGCGAAAATCTACGTTACCGGGCGCTCGGGTAACGAGGCGGCTACCAAATCAACGGCTGCTTGGATATTCAGTAGTCACTTTCTCTTCCATAACTTAACCAGCCTCAAATAGCGCATTCAATCGGACGTAAATAGACAAATAGTAAGACTTAGGTGTGTTCGCGGGAAGCGTTATCGTCAATGGCACAGCTGTTGTTAAGTGAGAGAGCATTCAGAAGGTTATTGAAAGAGAAGTTAAGGAGACAGCCCCAATGATTAGCCTCGTACAAGCCAGCACCGCGACGCCGCAAGACAAATTCAGCACCACCGAGATGGTCGCCTCGATGATGCACAAGCTCTCGCCCGAACTCATCAACACGATTTGTTCCCTGGGCGTTGAGAATCGTTATTCAGCAATCGAAAACTACGCGGACTTCTTGAACGGCGCGCCGATGCACCGCAGCAGCTCGACGACGGACCTCGGCGTGAATGCGGCGCGCAAGTGCATCGAGGAATGGGGCGGCGACCCTTCGCAGATCGGTCTGTTAGTCGCGGCGACCAACACGCCGGATCAAATGCTGCCGTGCCTGGCTTCCGAAGTGATGGGCCGCACTCATGGTTTGCTGCCACGCAGTCTGAGCACCGTGAGCATGCAGTCGCAGGGTTGTTCAGTGATGTTGAAGTCGGTGGAAGTCGCGCAATGGTACCTGGCGGCGAACCCGGGCAAGATGGCGATGGTGCTGATGTCCGAAGCGCACACGCCGCTCGCCGGCCCGCTGTATCGCGACGAGTACTATGGCTTTCGCGAAATCGCACGCATGCGCAAGAGCGGCCAGATCGACGATGCAGCTTTCGAACAACAACGAATTGAGACCGCGCTTTTGATTCAGATGATGCTGTTCGGCGATGGCGCAGTGGCGTTGTTGCTCGGCCAGGATGTTTCCGGAAAGCCGGCCTTCGGTCCGATCGCCCATCTGACCAACGATTGTCCCGATGACATGAACCTGCTGACCATGGTCAGCAACAGCACGCACCCGTCGCTGAAAGGCAAGCCGCAGTACTTCATGCGTCCGGCCGTGCCGGCTCGCGGCGCCCACTATGCGGTCGCCACCGTCAACGACGTGCTGCACAATCCGAATTCGCCGGTGTCAGACATGAGCCAGATTGACGATTGCATGATTCACACGGGCAGCAAGAAGATCCTCGACGGTGTCTGCTCGCAACTGCACCTCGACACCGATTCGACGAAAGTGCACAAGTCTTACGACGTGCTCGAGAACTACGGAAATCTCTCCAGCGCCTCGACCGGTTTCATGTTGGCAGAAAAGAAGGAATGGGCCGGCCCGGCGATTGTGGTTGGCTTCGGCGTCGGCTTCACGGCCAGCGCAGGCTTGATGAGCGTGAACTAAGCAGGAGTCAGGAGTCAGGAGTCAGGAGTCAGGAACGCTAGACCGAAAAGAGAGGGAACGGCAATGACGAACTCGACGACAACATCGACCCACAGCGTAAATCAGAATTCTGCTCGCGTAAGCCGCAAAGCTTCGGATGCAGCACCGATGGTGGTCACGCGACTGTCCGGCTGGATTGACGTTAACGAAATCAAAGCGGAGCCGCGCGGCTGGATCATCCCCACCCGGATACATGAATCTGCGAGATAACTGATGCAGCGAAGGTCGTCACGTGTGGTCCTCTCGGAACCCAACGGCTATAGCTATCTCGCGACTACGCGTGCGTTCACGGAGACCACCATGGAATTTGAGGGCGTCGGAGAAATCATCGCTTCACGGCAACTCCACTATTTCGATGACGAGAATCGAAAGCGGATCGTGAGCGTCTTCGTCGGCAAACCCCAACCCTCGACGGAATCGAGAGACTATCAATGCCTCTTTCAACTGATTGGCATCGGCCACCAAAAGACACAGGTCGCCCGCGGTTACGATTCCGTCCAGGCCCTGCAGTCGGCGCTTATCCTCGCGGCCGCCAGCTTAAATCATCTTAACGAGAGACTCGGTCGTAAACTGGTTTGGGAGGGCGGCGTCAAAGGGGAACTGGGATTTCCGTAAACCGCCTCACTGGGCCATCAGCACGGGCTCTTCAACTTCAGCTTCACTACAAACCTTCGCCAGCACCGCCGTCACCTGATCAAAAGCAAACGGCTTCCCAATTATCGCATTCACAAGATTTTGTTCGCCCGCCGGCGCCTCAGCCGTCGCCCCATATCCAGTGACGAGCACCACCGGAAGATTCGGGTTCGTTTTTCGAATCGCGCGGGCCACTTCCCAACCATCCATCTCGGGCATCGCCAGGTCGGTAAACACAACGTCGAACTTTGATGTTGCGATCTTTTCAAGTGCCGCTCGACCACTGTCGACAGTATGGACATTGTGTGTCAGCGCCGCGAGGATTTCGCCCAGCGTTTCGCGGACGAACTCCTCGTCATCGATGACGAGAATCGAAAGTGATTTCATGCTGGCGGTCCTCTCTGCGGCGTCATGTTTCTCGCGGTGCTGTTGGATGAACGGCAAACCGATTTTGAAGGTGGAACCCTTACCCAGTTGCGACTCGACTGAGATCATTCCGCCATGACGCTCGATGATGCCGTAGCTCACGGCCAAACCCAGGCCGGTGCCATGCACGCCCTTGGTCGTGTAAAAAGGCTCGAATATACGTTCGCGAATCTCTTCTTTGATGCCCGTGCCAGTGTCGGCAAAGCGTAGCTTGATGCGATCGCCTTCGCGCCGGCAGCACAGCTTGAGGCCGCCGCCATTAGGCATCGCATCGACGGCGTTGACGATCAGGTTGACGAATACTTCGCGCAGTTCCGACGCGTTCCCCAGCGTGAAGCATTCGGGATCTGCCTCGAGCATTACGTTAATATCGATGCCTGCGGCGAGCGCTTCGTTCTGCCAACGCGTGCGGGTAAATTCAATCGCGTCGCGCATGAGATTGCCAACATCGAGCATCTCTAATTCAGTCGCCACCGACTTGCGCGCGAAAGTTTGAATGCGCCGGACCGTGGCGGCGGCGTCTTCCGCAGCGGTGACGATGATGCCCAGGCTGCGGAGCAATTCTTCGTCTTTCACGCGGCGCAGGATTAACTGGGCGCGGCCGAGAATCGCCGCCAGCGAATTATTGAAATCGTGCGCCACGCCTGATGCCAGTTGCCCGAGGGCGCGCAACTTGTCGGCTCGCGCGGCGCGATCGCGTTCTTCCTTCTGCTCGGTAATGTCGTGAGCAATGCCGAGCACGCCGGTGGTTTCGCCGTCGACGACAATCGGCGCGGTGTTAATCGCCGCGTATCTTACTTTGCCGTCGCTGGCGATATAGCGCGTTTCAAAACTCTGGGCTTCGCCGCTGATGGCTTTGGCAAATCGCTCAAGCCGCATCTCGCGGTCTTCTTCGTGGGTCCGTTCAAGGAAGCTGTGCCCGATGATTTCTTCCAGACTGTAACCAGTCATTTCGAGCATCGCCTGGTTGCACCACTTGTAATTGCCTTCTAGATCCATGGCATAGATCGCTTCACGCGCGCTCTCC
>Ga0207511_100148_pt1 | contig 16370 bp, 10 predicted proteins | sample NitcycUWRSCHO22C_FD_188265 | JGI IMG/M metagenome (GOLD analysis project Ga0207511, IMG submission 188265) | Soil microbial communities from Arlington Agricultural Research Station in Wisconsin, USA - Nitrogen cycling UWRJ-SCHO22-C (SPAdes) | ecosystem: Environmental > Terrestrial > Soil >... | reverse complement strand
GGATCGCGAACAAGATCGCGGCCAGAAAAACTCCCACCGGATGATTGCGGCCGAGCAGCGCCACCGCGATCCCGACAAATCCATAGTTCGCAGAGAACCCGTCGTAGTAACTGTGCCGGTAACCGAGTACTTCGTTGATACCGACCATGCCCGCCAGGCCGCCGGAAATGGCCATCGCCAAAACAATCTGCTTGCGAATTGAGACTCCGCCGTATTCCGCCGCCGAGGGGTTCGCGCCGGTGGCGCGCAGCTCGTAACCCCACTTCGTTTTCCACAGGAAAATGTAAACCAGAACGCAAGCCACCACGGCCAGGATGAAAGCAAAGTTCAGCGGGATGCGTTCAGGAAAACCGGGAATGTATCGGCCCAGGGTCGGCAAGTGTGCCTGCGGACTGACCGGCGCCGTCTGCAGGATAGGATCGCCGGGGATCTTGTAGCGATACTGCGTGAAGTAACTGAGCAGCGCGACGGCGATGAAGTTCAACATGATCGTGTTGATGACTTCATGCGATCCAAATTTCGCCTTGAGCACGCCCGGGATACCGCCCCAGATCGCGCCGGCCGCAATCGCCGCGATGCAGCACAAAGGCACGAGCAGAAAAATCGGCAGATGCATGAAGGGAGTGATGGCCGTGTTGCCCGGATCCTGTGCGCCAAATTTGAATCCGACCCAGGCTGCCGCGAACGCCGCGACGTAAAGCTGGCCTTCGGCGCCAATGTTCAGCAGACCGCAGCGAAAAGCGACGGCCACGGCGAGACCCGTGAAGATTAAAGGCGTCGCATTGAAGAGCGTGTAGCCAATTCCGTCGGGCCACGAGAACGCGCTGCCGATCAGAAGCTTGTACGTCTGCCACGGGCTGTCGCCAATAATCCAGACGACAATGCCGCCAATGACAAACGCTGCCAGGACGGCGATGAGCGGAAACAGAATTTCGCGAACGTATTTCATTTATCGATGACCGCCTGTCATCATCAATCCAATATCTTCGTTGCTGGTCTTCTTTGGATCGACCTGGCCGGCAATGGCGCCGTTGTGAATTACCAGCAAACGATCCGATAACGCGGTGACTTCTTCCAATTCCGCGGACACAAGCAGTACGGCGCAACCTGCATCGCGCAAAGCGACAATCTTACGGTGAATGAATTCAATCGCGCCGATATCGACACCGCGTGTCGGTTGCGATACCAACAGAAACTTCGGCGGCAGTCCGAATTCACGGCCGATGATCAATTTCTGCTGATTGCCGCCGGACAGTGCGCGCGCCGGCAAAGCAGCATTCGGTGGGCGCACGTCGAAGTCGCGAATCACCTGGGCGGTGCGCCGCTGAATGCCCTTCTCGTCGAGAAAGATGCCGCCGGCGGAAACGGCGGGCTTGCGATAATGCACGCCGAGAATCGTGTTCTCAGCCAAACTGAAATCCAGCAGCAGACCGCGGCGGTGCCGGTCTTCGGGAATGTGGGCGATGCCCAGCTCTTTTCGCTGTCGCGCGTCAGTGCGGGTAATGTCCTGCCCTTCGAAGGCGATTGAGCCTGAGATGTGCGACGCAGGAATCAAACCGGCGAGCGCCTCAATCAACTCCGTCTGACCATTGCCTTCAACGCCGGCGACGCCCACGATCTCGCCGGCCCTTATTTCGAGCGTCACATTATCCACGCGTTTCGATCCGTCGCGGCCGAGAATTGTCAGGTCCTTCGTGCTGAGGACCGGGGCGCCAGGTTTCGCGTCAGGCTTTTCAACGCGCAGCAGCACTTCACGCCCGACCATCAAGCGCGCCAGTTCGGCCGCGTTCGTCTCGCTGGTTTTCACGTTGCCAACGACGCGCCCGTCGCGCATGACCGTAACGTCATCTGAAATTGCGAGCACTTCAGAAAGCTTGTGCGTGATGATGACGATGGTCTTGCCCTGTTCGCGCATGCGACGAAGAATGACAAAAAACTCTTCCACCTCCTGCGGCGTCAACACGGCGGTGGGCTCGTCAAGAATCAGCAGTTGCGCATGACGGTAAAGCGCTTTCAATAGTTCGACCCGTTGCTGTTGACCGACGGAGAGAGTCTCGATCGTCGCGTTGGGATCGACGGCCAGCTTGAATTCGTCGGACAGCTTGCGAATTTCCGCCGCCGCTTTTTTAAGATCGAGCGAGGCCGCGCTGCCTGGCTCTGCTCCCAGCACAATATTTTCCGCGACCGTCATCGGCTCAACCAGCATGAAGTGCTGATGGACCATGCCGATGCCGAGCGCAATCGCGTCATGCGGGCTGCGAATAACGCGCACCTGGTCGTTAACCAGAATCTCGCCTTCGTCCGCGGTGTAGAAGCCGTAGGCGATGCGCATCACCGTCGATTTTCCGGCCCCGTTTTCTCCGACGATTGCGTGAATTGTGCCGGCCGGCACTTTGAAAGAGATGTGATCGTTCGCCAGCACCGCGCCGAAACGTTTCGTGATGTTGCGGAGTTCGATCATATTGGAGCGCGGCCATCCCTGGCCGCAAAGCGTGCGACAGCACGCTCATCTTCGCACGGAATGCGGGCAGGGATGCCCGCGCTCCATTCACTGAAGCATTCTGTCCACCACCTTAATCTCACCGCCGACGATCTTTTTCTTCGCCTCTTCGGCCGCCTGTTTCATTTGCGGCGTTACGAGAGTTTGATTATTCGCATCAATCACATAACCGACGCCTTCGGTGTCCAGGCCAAATACGTGAAAGCCGCCTTTGAACTGATGATTCACCACGTCCTTTACAATGTCATAGACGGCGTTATCTACCCGCTTGACCATGCTGGTGAGAACAAAGCCGGGCTTGACCATGTTTTGATTTGAATCGACGCCGATGACGAAATGGGTCGCGCGACCGTCCGCGTCTTTGCCGGATTGTTCGACCGCATCGAAAGCGCCCAGGCCCGAGTTGCCCGCGGCAGTAAAGATTACGTCGGCGCCTTTGCTGATTTGCGCCAGCGCGATCTCTTTTCCTTTGCCCGGATTGTTCCAGGCAGCGTCAGTCACGCCGACGTAGTTCTGAATAATGCGGATGTTCGGATTAACTGCTTTCGCGCCCTGTTCGTAACCGCCTTCGAACCGATGAATCAACCCGATGTCCATCCCGCCGAGAAAACCTATGGTGTTCGTCTTCGTGGTCATGCCGGCCAGCAAACCGACGAGGTAGGAGCCTTCGTGCTCTTTGAACACCAGCGACGCTACATTCGACTTGGGCGTTTTGCCGTCTGCTTCAAAGATGACGCCGTCGATAATCGCAAATTGAATGTTGGGATAATCGGTCGCGACCTTTTGCATGATCGGTCCCTGCGCAAAGCCGACGCCGATCACCAGGTCGTAATTGCGTTCCGCAAAAGCGCGCATGGCCGGCTCAATCGAAACCGGATTGCCGGGTTCGACGTCGCGGACCATCACATTCAACGGCGGTTTACCGCAGCTCGTCTTGCCGTCGGGCAAGTTGCCACTCTCCGCGCATTTCACGCCGTTCCATGCTGCCGCATTGAAAGACCGATCATCCTTCCCGCCGATATCGAAAACTATGCCGACGTGGATTTTTGATTTGTCATCGGCGCCGTAGGTAGCGCGATTGCAAGCTTGGCCCGCAAAGACCAGAGCCGATAACAGCAGCAGGGTTACAGAGACCTTTAATTTCATCGTCTAGATCCCGTTCGCTTCTGTAGGGGCAGGGCTGGTCCCTGCCCGTTCTGTATGGAGTCACTCAGACCGGGCAGGGACGAGCCCTGCCCCTACAGTCTATTCGACGACTTCCTTGATCAATGACAACTCCGGCGGCCTATCTTCACTGATTGAATACGCCGCCTGAATTCGCGCGACCGCCGTTTGTCCCCGCGCGTCATCGTCACAAAACACGCGACCGATGAGAGCTCCCGGCTTCAGCTCGTCACCAATTTTCACCGCGGATAGAAAACCGACTTTCGGATTGATCAAGTCTTCCACACGCACGCGCCCACCGCCTGCTTCAGCGATGGCGTTGCCAATTTCTTCCGTGTCGATTGCGGCGACAAATCCGGAGCGCGGCGATTCTACCTTAAACGCCTTGTCTGTCAACGGCAGAATCTGGCGCGGCTCGTCGCAGACCCGCGGGTCACCGCCCTGGGCTGCGACGTTGCGGCGAAAACATTCAAGCGCCTCGCCCGATTCGTAGACTCGCCTAATGCGCGCCCGCGCCTCGTCGAGCGACGATTCGAGTTGGACCAGCATCACCATGCGAGCTGCAAGCTCGATCGATAGATCGAGCACCGGCCGCGCGCCCGGCCGAATTTCACCGCGCAGCAATTCGATGCATTCCAGCACCTCGACGGAATTGCCGACGGCCTCGCCCAGCGGCTGATTCATGTCCGTAATCAGCGCCTGCGATCGCACGCCCAGCGAGTTCCCGGTCTTGACCAGGGCGATGGCCAATTCTCGAGCGCGATCGTGTTCGCGCATGAACGCGCCGGATCCGGTCTTCACATCGATGACCATCGCGTTTAATCCGGCGGCGCCCTTCTTCGAAATGATTGAAGCGACAATCAGAGGAATGGCTTCCACCGTGGCGGTCGCGTCGCGCAACGCGTACAGCTTGCGATCGGCCGGCGCAATCTCCGCCGTCTGGCCATTCATCGCGAACCCGCACTCATCAAGCACGGCGCGAAACTCTTTCAAAGAAAGATTGACGCGATATCCGGGAATTGATTCGAGCTTATCAAGGGTGCCGCCTGTATGGCCCAGGCCGCGGCCGGAAATCATCGGCACACAAATGCCGGCGGCTGCCGCCAGCGGCGCAATCAACAAAGAAGTCTTGTCGCCCACGCCACCCGTCGAGTGCTTGTCGGCTTTTGGCTTTGGAATGTCTGAGAAATCGAGGATTTCACCGGAGTGCAGCATCGCCTGGGTGAGCAGCGATTGCTCGGCGTCACTCATCCCCTTGAGCAGGATGGCCATCAATAAGGCTGTGCTTTGATAGTCGGCAACGTCTCCGCTGGTCACGCCGCGCACAAAGAACTCGATCTCCTCACGCGAGAGTTCGCCGCCGTCACGCTTCTTGCGAATGATGTCTTGAGGCCGCATTAACTTTTCGGTTTCAGTAACACAATCGCCTGCGCTGCCACGGCATCGCCACGACCAACCGCGTCGAGGCCCTCGCCCGTCTTGGCCTTCACACTCACACAGCCGGCTTCAATATTCAAAGCGCGCGCCAGGTTCTCGCGCATCGTCTCGACGTGTGGACGCAGCTTGGGCCGCTCGAGCATGACGTTAGCATCGACGTTTTCGATCTCAAATCCGCGTTCGTGTGCCAGCCATACAACCCGCGAAAGTAACTGCATGCTGTCGGCGTCCTTCCAGCCTGAGTCGGTATCCGGAAAATGAACGCCGAGGTCGCCTTCGCACAAAGCGCCCAGGATCGCGTCAGCAATCGCGTGCGCCAGCGCGTCCCCATCCGAATGACCGTCACTGCCGCGGTCGAAGGGAATGGTGACGCCACCCAAAACGAGCGGACGTGATTCGACGAGACGATGTGTGTCGTGTCCGATGCCGATGCGAAACATTTGAAACGCCGATGAGTTATCCGCAGATTACGCAGATTACGCAGAAAACATTTGACAATAGAAACCTGGTTAACTGCCTAATCTGCGTAATCTGCGTAATCTGCGGATTATTCTTCTGCTTCAACGCCTGCACTCCTTCGATGCAACAAGGCTTCAGCCATCGCCAGATCTTCCGGAGTTGTAATCTTAATATTGCGCGCGTTGCCTTCGACTAAAGTAACCGCCAAGCCCAGGCGCTCAACCAGGAAGCTGTCGTCCGTGACCTCGACGCCAGACACTTCCAATTGATCCAACTGCTCATACGCTCGCTTGAGAATATCGAAATGAAACGACTGGGGTGTCAAAGCGCGGCGCAGATGCGCTCGCGGGATCGTCCTCGCGACGCGGTTGTTCTCGACCTCTTTGATCGTTTCGCTCACGCCTGCGACCAGAATCGCCGCGCCCGACTCAGTCGCGGCGACCACGGCCCGATCGATTTCATCAGCCGTCACCAACGGCCGCACGGCGTCATGCACGGCGACGACCTCAGCCTGCTCGATCGCAGCTAACCCGCTCTTCACTGATTGCGCGCGCGTCTCGCCACCGGCAATCACGCGCGAAACCTTTTTCAAATCAAACTTATCGGCAAGAGATTGGAAAACAGTTATTTCGGACGCCGGCAGGACGACGACCACCTGGTCGATCTGCCGGCTCAACTCAAATTGACGCAGCGTGTGAACGATGATGGGAGTGCCGTTGAGTTCTAAGAATTGCTTGGGCCGGTCGCCACCGAAACGAACGCCTCTGCCACCGCCGACGAGTATCGCGACGTTCATTCGTTTACGTTTCAGTGTCGCTGATGCGCGTCATCACGTTAGCTGTCTTCACCTCGCGGAGCGGCCGGCGGTTGCGCTCACCGTTGCCGCCGTTTTCAGCCTCGTCGTAAATCTTGCCGAAAATCATTTTGCCCGCCGTCGTTTGCAAGACGCTCGTGACAGCGATGTCCGCGTTCTTGCCAATCAGACGCCGCGCGTTATCGACGACGACCATCGTGCCGTCATCCAGATAGGCGACACCCTGGTTGTATTCCTTGCCTTCTTTGAGGATGAACACGCGCATGGCTTCGCCCGGCAACACCACGGGTTTGAGCGCATTCGCCAGCTCGTTAATGTTCAGCACATTGACCCCGCGAAGCTGCGCGACTTTGTTGAGATTGAAATCGTTGGTGACGATGACGGCGTCGAGTTGTTTGCCCAGCTCGATCAATTTCAGATCAACCTCACGCACCGACGGAAAATCAGTCTCACTAATTTGAATATCGAGCGACGCGTTGTTTTGCAGACGGTTCAGCATGTCGAGTCCACGCCGGCCGCGTTGCCGCTTTGAAGAGTCCGGCGAATCTGCGACCTGCTGCAATTCGCGCAGGATGAATTGCGGAACGATCAGCGTGCCGGTGAGAAATCCGGTCTCAGCGACATCGGCAATCCGGCCATCAATGATGACCGATGTATCGAGAATCTTCAGGTCGCGCCGGGCGATCTTGTCGCTGAAGATACCGCCCAGCGCAGACAGCTCCAGGTAATCACCCTTGGCGGCGCCCACCATCAGACCGATGTAGGCCATGAAAAAGATCAAGGCGAGCGTCAGGAAGGCCCGACTCTCAGGCGGCACCGCGGCAGATTCCTGGCTCGTGATCAGCGTGCCGATCAGATAAGCGCCCACGATTCCCAGGATCGAGCCCACCGCCGCGCCGATCAAAGTCTTCAGCGACGCGCGCCTGATACGCACCTCGAAAAGGATAATGGCGACTGCGATTGCGGCGGCCGCACCCATCGAGACCCATCTTCGTCCCGGTATCGGATGCAGCACGTACCCCGCCGTCATCAAGAATGCAGCGAATACAACTCTAAGAAGGACGACATCAAACCGCATAATTCGCGCATTCTAGCACCTTTACGAAGGCGCGTCACCGATTTCGTTTTGAAAGATTTTGGACTTGGATGAATCTCGCCTATGATGTGCCGAGTCAGTACCATTTGCGTGAGCAAATAGATCAAGCGCTTCAAATGCTAACATCTCGATCCATCCGATTACGCGGATGGTACTGACTCGTTTTCTCGGTGGTCTCCACACCTTGAACGATTTCCGAAAGGCGCGAACAATGAGCGAGCGAAAATATCGACAACGTGGTTATCAGGATTACGAACCCGACAAAGAGCGTCGTCCTCAGCCGCAATCAAAACCGCGCGAGCGCGAGGGTCCGCGGTCGCCAAAGATGATGGCGTACGGCGAGAAAGTTAAGTGCTCGGCGTGCGGCGCAATCGTTCAGGCAAACGTGACGCTCGAGAGTTCGTGCCCAAAGTGCAACGCCGACCTTCACACCTGCCGCATGTGCACATACTTCGATCCCGGATCGCGCTTCGAATGCCGCAAACCACTTACCGCCCGCATTGTGAACAAAGGCGGACGCAATAGCTGCGACCTGTTCGCCGCTCGCACCGTCATCGAACGCGAGACGTCCTCAGGCAAACCGACCGACGCGAGACAAGCGTTCGCGAACCTATTTAAAAAGTGACGGAGCAGGTCCGGTCTAAGGCTTCACCACAATGGCCGGAATGTTCTGGTCTTTCACCAGCTGATTAAAGGCCGGCACGTCGGTCTTCATGATTTGCGAAAGCTTCTGAAGCTGCGTATCGATCTGGCCGGACAGTTCGTTGTAAACCTCGAACGATTGATCGTTTGGCGGCGTTTCGGAACGCGCCACCACGCCCATCAGGGCCGCCAACTTATTATTGAGACGAATCGGAAAGTTCAGCGGATCCTGACTGCTCTGGTTCTTCGTCTGATAAAGCGCCTCTTCAACTTCCGTCAACTTCCTGGTCAAAGCATTGCCCGCATCGGCAATCGGCCGCGACTGGGGACCGACGCGCTTGGTCAAGTCGTCGATCTGTTTCTTCACGTCGCGAATCTGAATGATCGCGTTATGCGTCTCAGTCAGCTTGTCGCGAATCTTCAAAGACAGATCGAGTTGCTTCGCGTAATCCGCGGCCGTCGTCGTCAGACGCGGATCGCCTTTGACTTCGAAGTTCTCGGTCATCGTCTGGCCGTCCACCGTCAGCTTCACTTGATAGGTGCCCGGCACGATGCGCGGGCCCTGCGTTTGACCCGCCCACAGAATCATTCCGGGAAACCGCACCGCCTCGGGATAACGCATGTCCCAAATAAATCGATTAAGGCCCACGTCAGTCGAGGCCCGCGCCGGTCCGCCGCCGCCAAAAAATCCTTCTTCACCGCCGCCGGCGGGTGGTTCCGGGGCGCCGCCGGCTTGCCCCTGTCCGCCGCCCCCGCGCGGCAGACGCGTGGTGAATTTGTTGATTGACTTGCCGGCTGGATCGAGAAACTCGAGCACGAGATCGGTCGTCGGTTTGGCTTTCAGCGAATAATAAACGACCACGCCGCCCGCGGGATTTCTTCCGATCGTCGCCGTCGGCGGAATCTGAAATCCGCCACCGCCCGCCATGCGATAAGCCTCTTTCGGCTTGAATAGTTTCGTCTGCGACGCCGCGCTGAATCCGCCGGCGTCCATCATCTGATGCAGTGCCGGCAGATCGTCAAAAACCCAGAACGCCCTTCCCTGCGTCGCCGCGACCAATTCTTTTTCGCGTTTGTGAATCGCGAGATCGGTAATCGGGGTCACCGGCAAATTCAACTGCAGCGATTGCCAGTTCGCGCCGTCATCGAACGAAATATAGATGCCCGTCTCAGTTCCGGCATAAAGCAATCCGCGCTTGTTCGGGTCTTCGCGAATCACCCGGGTGAAAGCGCCGTCCGGAATTCCATTCGTGATCTTCTTCCAGGTCTTGCCGTAGTCACTGGTCTTGTACAGATAAGGTTTGTAATCGTCGTACTTGTACATGGTCGCCGCGACGTACGCCGTGCCCGCTTCGAAAGGCGACGCGTCCAGCGAATTGACCTGAATCCATTCCGGCATCATGTCTTTCGACGGCGTGACGTTCGCCCAGTTCTTGCCGCCGTCGCGCGTTACCTGAACCAAACCGTCGTCGGTGCCCACCCAAATCGTGCCCGCCTGCACCGGCGACTCCATCACCGTGAAGATGGTGTCGTAGTACTCGATGCTGGTGTTGTCTTTCGTGATCGGCCCGCCGGACGCGCCCTGCTTGGATTTGTCGTTGCGTGTGAGATCGGGACTGATGGCCTGCCAGCTCTGGCCCTCGTTGGTTGATTTGAAAAGGACCTGCGAGGCCGAGTACAGCGTGTTGGGATCGTTCGGCGAAAACACGAGCGGGAAATTCCACTGGAAGCGATGCTTGATGTCACCCGCGCCCCAACCCATCGGGTTGTTCGGATAAGGATTGACGTCGCGCAATTGACCGGTGTGATGATCGTAGCGAGTAATCAGCCCGTCATACGAGCCGGCGAAAATGATCTCGGAATCTTTCGGTGACGGCGCAATCCAGCCCGATTCGCCGCCGCCAACGTCGAACCAATCGCTCGCGGTAATGCCGCCTTCGACTGTCCGGCTGGCGATGCGCACCGTCGAGTTGTCCTGCTGCGCGCCGTAGATGTGATACGGAAAATCGTTGTCGAGCGCCACGCGATAGAACTGCGCAGTCGGCTGATCCTGTTCGCTCCAGCTGCGGCCGCCATTGAATGAGACGTTCGCGCCACCGTCGTTGCTTTCGATCATTCGATTCGGATCGTCCGGCGCGATCCAAAGATCGTGATTGTCTCCGTGCGGCACGCCGATGCTCGTGAAGGTCCGGCCGCCGTCATTCGAACGATAGAAACCGGTGTTCAGCACATACACTTCATCCGCGTTTTTCGGATCGGCGTAGATGCGCGTGTAGTACCACGCGCGTTGACGCAGGTTGCGCTGATCGTTTGTCCTGGTCCAGGTGCGGCCGCCGTTGTCCGAGCGAAAGACGCCGCCGTCCTCGGCTTCGACAATCGCCCACAAGCGATCCGGATTCGCCGGTGAGACCGTGATGCCGACGATGCCGATCGTGCCGCGCGGCAAACCGGGACTGCGCGTAATCTCTGACCAGGTGTCGCCGCCGTCAGTTGATTTGAAGATGCCGCTGCCCGGGCCACCGCTCTCGAGCGTCCAGGGCTTGCGATAAACCTCCCAGAATCCCGCATACAAAACATTGGGGTTGGTTGGATCGATAATCAGATCGCAGGCGCCCGCTTTATCACTGCGAAACAGAATCTTCTTCCAGGTCTTACCGCCGTCCGTTGATCGAAACACGCCGCGATCCGCGTTCGGCGCCCACACATGGCCCTGGGCCGCGACATAGACGATGTCGGGGTTCTTCGGATGAACGCGTACGCGGGAAATCTGTCGGGTGTCTTCAAGGCCGATGTGTTTCCAGGTCTTGCCGCCATCGGTCGATTTGTAAACACCGTCGCCGTGCGACACGTTGCCACGAATCGGCGACTCGCCCATGCCCACATAGATCGTATTGGGATCGGAATCAGACAGGCCTATCGCACCGACGGAAGCAGTTCCAAAAACCGATCCGTCTGAAATCGGTTCCCAATTAATGCCGCCGTCGGTCGTCTTCCAGACGCCTCCGCCTACACCGCCGAAATAAAAAACCATCGGCTGCGAAGCGACGCCGGCAACCGCGGTCGAACGACCACCCCGAAATGGTCCAATCTGTCGCCATTGCAAAACCTTCAGCGAGTCAGTCGCGGCCGGCGCGTTGGCCTGCCGTCGCTGGCCATGCACGACGACGCCAAGCGCAAACGCAGAAACGACGATGATCGAGACGAAAATGGACGCACGTAGAGACTTAAACATTTGATTGGGCTCCTCTGTTTTTGATCCGACAAGCGATGGTGTACCAAGCGGTGAGCGCGCATGCTATCTCAAACTCGTTTGAAAATGAAGTGGTGCGGTCAACGGAGCGCGGGCATCCCTGCCCGCAAAGCTTGCGAAGCAAGCTCAAGTTCTATGGTGAATTCAACGACGTCGCAGTTCGCGCTTTGCGCTCATGCGGGCAAGGATGCCCGCGCTCCGCGGTGGCGTCAGTACCGGTACTGACACCAGGCATGTTAAGTTGAGCGCCGTCGTCATGAATGAATCCATCGCTTCACCCGCTAACAGCCTGTTCGACAGACTCCTACAGCCGTTTCGCGCGGCCCCGCCGGCAGAGATTCAATTCAGCGACCCGCAAGTCATTGCGCGCAAGTATCGCTACTGGCAGACGCGCGTTTTAATTTCCTCAATCATCGGTTACGCGACGTTCTATTTCGTGCGGAAGAATCTGAGCATCGCGATGCCCTTCATGGAGACCGGACTCGGAATTCAGAAGAGCCAACTCGGTTTATTTCTCACGCTGCATGGATTGCTCTATGGCGTTTCGAAATTCGCGAACGGTTTCTTTGGCGATCGCGCGCACGCACGCAACCTCATGGTCACCGGGCTTGCGGCGTCCGCGATCCTGAATGTGGCGTTCGGATTCAGCTCGACCGTTTTTGTTCTCGGTTCAATCTGGATGCTGAACGGCTGGTTCCAGGGAATGGGCTTTCCGCCCTGTGCGCGTCTGATCACGCATTGGTTTCCGCCGAAGCAACTGGCCACCAGAATGTCGATCTGGAATACATCCCATCCGATCGGCGGCGCCTTGATCCTGATCATCTGTGGATATTTGATCGTCTTCGGCTGGCGAATTTGCTTCTTTGTGCCGGCGGCGATCGCGCTGGCGGTTACAGTTTTTCTCTGGTTCACGCTGCCGGACACGCCGCCCAGCGTCGGGCTGCCGGAAGTCGAAGGCACACATCACGAAGCCCAACAGCGCGAATCAAACGAGAACTTTCGCGCCTTTGTGATCGAACACGTCTTCAAGAACAAGTACATCTGGATCGTTTCGATCGCGAACTTCTTCGTCTACATCATTCGCTATGCGGTGCTCGACTGGGGACCGACGATGTTGACGCAAGCCAAGCACATCAAGATTGCCCATGCCGCATGGATGGTTGCCGGATTCGAATTTGGCGGGTTGCTGGGCGCGTTATTCGGCGGCTGGATCACCGATCGATTCCTGCGCGGGCGAGCCGTGCGTGTCTGTCTGGTCTATATGTTGCTCGCCGGCGTATCGATCTTCATCTTCTGGAAAGTCACTCTGCAATCGGAAGTCCTGATGGCCGGGATTCTCGCAGCCGCCGGCTTCTTCATCTATGGCCCGCAGTGCCTGCTGGCCGTCGCCGCCGCAAATCTGGCGACCAAGCGCGCGGCGGCGACGGCGATCGGTCTGACTTCGATCTTCGGTTATGCGAGTACGGTGCTTTCAGGTTGGGGCCTGGGCGCGCTGGTCCAGGTTTACGGATGGAACGTGGCGTTCGCGGGATTAATTGTCGTCGCAGTTTTAGGATCGCTACTATTCGCGCTGGCCTGGAATGCAAAGGCCCATGGCTACGAGTCAGAAGCCCGACCGTAAGGGAGGGCAAGCTTCGACAAAAGTTAGCCGCGAATCGACGCGGATGAACGCGGATTTTGAGAAGTTGATCCCCGTCGATCCGGGTCAAGTGGCGGCTAATCGATTCCGCAACTTGCCCTCCCTTACGGTCGGGCTTCTGACACTTTTATCTCAGCGCTCGATCGCGCTCGCGATCCGAATCAGCCAATCGCTCTGACGGCCGCACCGCCACGAAGGGCTTGAAGTCAGGCCGATTCGTAAACACCCCGAACATCGGCACGGCCATCGCGTCCGTCAAATTCAAAGGCTTCAAACCCAGAACTATCTCAATCGTCCGCAGCATGCTAAGTTGATCGTAACGATCATTGACCACCGTCGCCCGTTTCACATAAGGACCGGCCGCGAAGGCAATCGTGCGCGTGGCATCGACGTGATCGGGCCCATTCTGAGCATCGTCTTCGACCACCAGAAACAGCGACTGCTTCCAGATGGGGCTGCGCGCGACGGTTTCGATCACGCGGCCCAAAGCTGCATCGTTCTGCGCCACGAATTGAAATGCGTCGAGAGTTTTCTTGTTGGCACCATCCGTGTGATCGTTCGGCAGCCAGATGTAATTGAATTGTGCGAAATGGCCCAGCCGCGCCTGCGTTTCGAAATCCTTCTTCCATTCGCGCACGCGATCCAAATCAGAAGTCTTCAGGTCCCACGAACGAAAGCTGAATGGATAGTGATAGAGATAATCTGCGAATTGACGGCGCAGACGATCGTCGCGCTTGATCCAATTCGCGAACGTCAGGTCGCCGGTGAGAAAGTGCGAGAGCTTCTCGACAAAAGCCGCGTCGCCCAGCAACTGATACGCGTGCTCGCGCGTGTCGGCGCGGCCGGCGTAGGGTGAAGCGAGTTCGTTGAATTCCGTTCCGCGATCGTCAGCGCCCGCGGCCACGTCTATGACTTTCGCATAGAATCTCCTGGCTAACTCACCTTCGGCGCCGTAAAGATCGACGAAGATTTTATAAGCGCGCGTGAACAGAAAATAGTTCTCGCCATAGATCCGGTAGTCGACGTTCTTCTCGTCAAGCCGATCCCAAATATATGCCGGCGAAAGATACGCCGGCACCATCCCGTACGAATAGCCGCCACTCGAGCACGTCACGTTAGGCACCGAGCAGGGATTGTTCTTCGCGTTCCAACGATAGGAATACGTGAGATTGCCCATCCATTCGACGAAGGGACTGGCGTAAGCGCTGGTAGTGAAGCTGTGACCGAGCACGCTGATTTCGCCGTTACAGTAAAAGTTGTCGAGGGTGACGTATTCCTCAGCGAGTTGATGATGAATCGGGGAAATGTCCCGCCCGAAAATCGTCAGCTTGGGATCGCCATTGCCGCGCCGCAAATCGCCGAGCACCTGATCGTAAGTACGATTCTCCTTGATGATGTAGAAGACGTACTTGATCGGCAGATTAAATCCGAGGCGTGGATTGAAAATCGGATTGCTACGATTGACCGTCGCCGTCCAGCCGGGCAGGCTTCGCCATAAGTCGCCTCGCGGAATGATCGACACCGCGCCCTTCAACAGCGTCAGGACGTAGTCTCCGGTGCGGCTGGGGCCGGCGCCCGGCGGTCCTTTGGGATTGGGACGACGCGCGCGAATTCCTTTGGCGCTGAGAATAAGCAGGTGATCCGGACTTGCAAGAATCTTTGTCGGATACCAACCGGTAGGAATCGATCCAAGTTGCCGATTGGTGGTGCGGTTAATGACCGCTACCGAATTTGTATTGCCGAGGGTAACTAGCAGTTCGTTGTGATCGAACGCACACGAAGTCGGCGATGCGCCAAAACGATTGCCGCGCTGCGCGACGGAAATAGTGGCCGTGACTCTCTCGGTGTTCGTATCGATCACCGACAGGCTATCGGCGCCGGTGTTAACCACGTACAGTTGACTTCCATCGCTGCACGATTCCTGTGGTGTCTTGCCGACATGAATGGTATTTGTCTGTTTTAGATCGCGATCGAAAACAAAGACCTTATCTTCGCCGAGCACGGTGACGAAGAGTTTGCCGCTGAGGTAACGGACCGTGTAGGGATAATAGCCGGCTTTGACTTCACGCTCGACTTGCCCGCCGGCCGTATTCAGCATCGCCAAGCCGCCGCCCACAAATCCGCCGTTCCCATCTTTCTGCGTGGCCATGTAGCCGATCGCGAGATGCTGCGCATCGACCGGCGCCAGACCGCCGACGAAACCTCCCAACTTGTATTCGCGCACGATCTCGAAATTTTTGTTGACGCGATAGACCTTTTGATCAAAGCCGCCGCTGATGTACAGGTCACCGTCCAACGCCACCGTCGCGCTGGGAAAAAGCGAATTGAACCTGAGCGTCTTGATTACCTGGGCGGTTCGCGGATCGACAATCGAAACTTCCTGCGGCTCCTGGTAATAGTAGCCGGTGTTCAGCACCACGAGCTTGCCTGCGAATTCGACCATCTCATAAGGCAAGCGGCCGACTTCGACCTGCGCGCCCGCCGGCTTGATGCGCCAGCCATTTGGCAATTCAACTTCCGCGGTTTGCGTGGTGCGGGCGGCGCGTTGCGCGTTCCTGACGTACTCGAGAATCGAATCGTAAGGCGTGCCCCTGGCAAGTTCCCACAGTTCGCGATTCAGGTCTTCCTGATCATCGGGATCATCGACGCGGCGCTGGGCCATGGCGCCAGTTGTGATAAAGATAACAACGATGAGAATGGAAATGAACCAACAAAATAGACGATTAGCATGCCGTAGGCGGGCGATATTTATAAGCTTATCCATATCCAAACCGAGATCCAGCATCAGCGCCGGAGCATTAGCGATGAGATCAAGCGACCGCTAAATGGAGCGCGGCCATCCCTGGCCGCATGAGCGCGAAGCGCGAACAAAAGCCGAGCCTGCTGCGCAGGCTTTGCGGGCAAGGATGCCCGCGCTCCATTCAGCGCGCAACTGATCGTCGCTCATCGCCTCAGCCAATTCGATCGCCGTGGCCAACACACTCAAAACAATTCCGACAATGCTTCGTCAACTGATCGCACGCCGACGACTCGTAAGCCTAGCAACTTCTCCAGGCCCTTAGTATTCGACGCCGGCATTACAATCCGGTTAAATCCGAGAGCTTGCGCTTCCCGCGCGCGCACCGATGCCTGGGTTGCCCCGCGCACTTCGCCGGTCAAACCAACCTCACCGAACACCGCAGTGTGCGCGTCGATTGGTTGATTGCGAAAACTGGAAGCAATCGCGGTCACCAGGCCCAGGTCAACTGCGGGCTCGTCCACTTCCAACCCGCCGGCCAGATTGACGAACACATCGTCGCCCAGCAGTTGCATCCCCGCGCGCTTCTCCAGCATTGCGATCATTAACGAGACGCGGTTCTGATCGACACC
>Ga0207511_100147_pt1 | contig 16457 bp, 9 predicted proteins | sample NitcycUWRSCHO22C_FD_188265 | JGI IMG/M metagenome (GOLD analysis project Ga0207511, IMG submission 188265) | Soil microbial communities from Arlington Agricultural Research Station in Wisconsin, USA - Nitrogen cycling UWRJ-SCHO22-C (SPAdes) | ecosystem: Environmental > Terrestrial > Soil >... | reverse complement strand
CAACGGAGGTCCGGCCATCACGCGTAACCGGATCGCGCGTCTGAATCCGGATGGCACGGTTGATTCCGTTTTCGATCCGAACGCCCAGTTCGACGTTAACACGATTGCCTTGCAAGGTGACGGACGTGTCGTGATCGGCGGTGCGTTTACCAAGCTCACTCCAAACGGCGGAGCGGCAGTCACGCGCAACCGCATCGCGCGGCTGAATACCGACGGCACCGTCGATCCCGCGTTCGATCCGAACTCAAACAGCGAGGTGGAGGCGATTGCCGTGCAGGCCGACGGAAGAATCCTGGTTGGCGGTTTGTTTTCCAGTCTCAAACCCAATGGCGGAGCGGCGGTCACGCGTCACAATCTGGCGCGACTAAACTCGGACGGCACCGTGGATTCATCGTTCGATCCGAATCCGGACGGCTTTGTCAGCTGCATCGTAACGCAGGCTGACCGAAAGATTTTAATCTGCGGTTTCTTTACGTCACTTTCACCGAACGGAGGCGCGGCAGTGACACGCAGTCACATTGCTCGTCTGAATGCGAACGGTACCGTGGATTCCTTCAACCCGAATCCGAGCGACGGCGCCCAATTCGGGATCAGTGTCAACTCAATTGCGATTCAAACGGATGGGAAGATTCTGATCGGCGGACAGTTCATCAAGCTTTCACCGAACGGCGGAGGCCCGGTCGTGCGCAATCGGTTCGCGCGACTTTCCAACGGCACCGCCGCATTTCAGGATCTGAAGGCCACACAAAACACCATCACGTGGACCCGCAGTGGCGCAAGTCCGGAACTTTCGCGCGTGACCTTCGAGCAGTCGACTAACGGCGGAGTAAGTTTCACTCCTCTGGGCAACGGCACGCGAGTCGGCGCCACCAGCAATTTCACGCTGACAGGACTGAACCTGCCTGCCGGTCAAAACATCCTGATTCGCGCGCGCGGCTTTCCGCTCGCTGCGAAGTTCAACGGCTCGGCCGCAGTCGTCGAATCAGTGCGGTTGGTGTTCTTTTGAGAATTAGATCAGCCAACAGAAATATTTGGAGTGCGCCGCTTCGCTCTGCCGGCGCACTCCCGGGTCAGACCTTTCGCGGCTACTCCTTATTCTTTACCGGATAAGCCGGCCGCGTCGGTTGCTTGGGTGGATTCTTCTTCAGCTCATCCATCACTAACTGAATCGCTTTCTCCAGTTGCGGATCGTGACCGCTGATGACTTCCGCCGGCGTCTGTTCGACTTCGATGTCGGGCGGCACGCCGATGTTCTCGACTACCCAGCCTTCTTCGGGCGTCCACACCGCGAAGTTCGGCGCGGTAATCGTGCCGCCATCCATCAGCACCGGAAAACCGAGAATGCCCACGAGTCCGCCCCAGGTACGCTTGCCGACAAGTTTGCCCATGCCGAATCTACGCCACATCCAGGGCAGCAAATCGCCGCCCGAACCGGCGGTCTCGTCGATGATCATTACCTTGGGACCCTGGATTGAAGCGGCCGGCGTTTTCAGGTCCGCGCCGTAACGCATGGCCCAATATGGGCCCAGAGGCCGGCGCAGCATGTCGATGTAATAGTCAGCGTACGAGCCGCCACCGTTGAAGCGCTCGTCGACGATGATCGCGTCTTTGTACGCCTGGGGAAAGAAGTACCTCTTGAAATACTCGTGACCGGCCGTCGAGGTGTTCGGGACGTACACATAAGCTACGCGGCCACCGGTTGCCTGCTCGACCTTTTTCAAATTGCCTTCGACCCAATCACGATTGCGCAAAGCAGCTTCGTTGGCGATCGGCACGACTTGCACTGTGCGCGAACCGGAACCATCCGCGTTTGGACCCACGGTGATTTCGATAATCTTGCCCGAAGTGTTCTCGAACAAGCTGTAAATATTTGTCGGCGGTTTCAGGTCCTGGCCGCGCACCGCGAGCAGATATTCACCGGCTTTCACATTGACGCCGGGCTCGGTCAAAGGCGAGCGCAATTCAGGATTCCAGTTCAGGCCGCCATAAACTTTCTTGAATCGATAACGGCCGTTCTCGACCGAGTAATCAGCGCCGAGCAATCCGCCGGGCACAGCCCTGGGCTGATAGAGCGTGTCGCCGCCGCCGCCGCGGTGATGGCCCACCGACAATTCGCTGCACATCCATTGGATGACGCGGTTCAGATCACCGCGCGAGCTCAGGTCCGGCAGGAACGCCGCGTACTTGTCTTTCATCGCGGACCAATTTGCGCCGTGCATGTTCGGCGCATAGAAGTAGTCGCGATTGATGCGCCAGGCCTCGTTGAAGATCTGCGTCCACTCGGCGCGCGGATCGATGCGCACTTCGATGTCGTCGACGTTGATGCGGCCCGCGCCCGGTTGCGGTTTGGGCGTGACCGCCACCATCGAGAAGTTCTGATTGCTGCGATAGAGAATCTTTTTCTTGTCGGCTGAGACAAGGTAATCGCTCACGCCGGGAATGAAAGCATCGTCCTTGCGTTTAGTCAGATCGTACTGGTGCAGCACCGAACGCTCAGGTGTTCCCGGCGTCGGGTTCGGATCGTCAGGCGATTGAATGTAATAAAACTGCCCCGCCGTGCCGGATTGCAGATTGCTGTAGTTGCCGGCCGGCAAGGGCAGCGACAGGATGCGATTGTTGATGCCTTCGACATCAATCGAAAAAGGTTCGGGAGGCTTCGGAGTCTCCTTCGGTTTCTCGTCCTTCGTGATTCCTTTCTCCTCGTCACTCTCTTTCGCCAGCGGATTCGGCAGGTTGTTGCGCAGGACAGCCAGGTAGAACGAACTCGTTACCCGCATGTCTTCGTTCGACTGGGCGAACCATTCCTTGACCGGGCCGGCGTTGGTCGAGCCGAGGAAATAAAGATACTTCCCGCTTTCATCAAAGACCGGTTCCGTGACTTCGCTGAGGCCGTCGGTTATCGCGAACGACTTGTCTTGATCGACTGAATAAGCATAGACGGTTTGAATGTTCGCCTTGGTGCTCAACGTGTACGCGACCCACTTCGAATCGGGAGACCACGAGTGATAGATCGTGCGCGCACGCGAAGGCCCGTACATGTATTCCGAGCCGATTTTCTTCGAGACGCCGCTCTTCACATCGAGCCAGTAGACGCTCCAGGAATTGTCCGTGTAACTAATCTTCTGACTGTCGGGCGACCAGACGGGATCGTCATAGAACCCCGCGCCGGAAAGTTTGATCTTGCGGACGTCACCTTTGCCGTCCTGCATGCGGATGTGCATTTCATATTCGCCTGACTCGTCGGAAAAGTAAGCGATCGATTTACCGTCGGGCGACCAGGCAGGCGAACGTTCGTTGGCGGCGACGGTGTTCGTCAGGTCGCGCACGTCTCCTTTTTCACCGGGCACGGTCACTATCTCACCGCGAAACTCGAACGCGGCGCGGGCGCCGGTCGGCGACAACGCTGCGTTGCGAATGTACCGCGCGCCCTTCACGTAACGCGCGCGGGTTTCAGGTAAATCGGCAGACACGCCAACGGTCAATTTCGTGCTCCGTCCCGAACGCGGATCGAGAACGTGCAGGTAACCCGCCTGTTCATAGATGATTTTGTCAGCGCCCGCTGAAGCGTTCAGCACCGGAAAGTCTTTATGATCGGTGAGCTGTTTGATTGCTTTCGATTTCGGGTTGTAAGAAAAGATATTGAACTCGCCATTACGATCAGACCGGAAGTAGATGTTGTCGCCCATCCACATCGGATCGACATCGTTCGCCCGGCTTTCCGGCTGCGGCAGTTTTTCCGTCCCATTGTCGCTGAAGTTATAGAGCCAGATCGTCGAGTTCAATCCGCCGCGATAATGTTTCCATTCAAGAAATGCAGGTGACAGAGGGTTGTAGGCCAGCCGCGATCCGTCCGGTGAATAGGTCGCTTCGAAAGCATTCGGCAGCTTCAGCGGTTCTTCAATGCCGCCTTTAACCGGCACCGTGAAGAGTTGTGAGTATCTTCCGGTAAAGACCGCGCGCGCCGACGTAAACATCACCGCCGATCCATCCGGCGTGAAGCTTTGGGCCACGTCCGCGCCGGGGTGCCAGGTAAGCCTGGTCGGCACGCCGCCGGTGACGGGCACGACGTAGACATCGAGATTGCCGTCGTATTGGCCCGTAAAAGCGATCAGGGATCCGTCAGGAGAGAAAGTCGGATTCAATTCCGCCCCTTCATCCGCGGTCAGCCGCTTCACGTTCTTGCCGTCCAGATCAGCTATCCACAAATCACCGGCATAGATGAAGGCAATGTGATTTTTGCTGATAGCGGGTTGGGCCAACAGCCGCGTGTCGTTGATATCGACGCCGTGGGCCAGCGTCACGAACACAAGCACGAACAAAAATGCCAGCACACCATGAATCGCACGATCCGAAGTTCGTCTATACATAAAAACCTGCTCTCCCTGGAATTAAAGTTTTGTTGCGCAAGGAAGGGTCCTTACCGCGCGCATATTATCTGAGACGTTTGAGAATCACCAATCGTCGGCCGTAGTGCCTGAAAGCTGTATTGTTACAGAGCGGGGCACTAGCCCGACCATCAGGGAGGGCTTACTGCGGAGCAATTCAATCCTGAGCCCTCGCTAACGGTCGGGCTAACGCCCCGGCAAGACACTAATCGATCGCCGGCGCTCGCGACGCAGATCGGTCCTCTGTCCGCGGAGCACTTCAAATACACGAGTGCCCGGCGGACTGCACGTGAGGATCATCTATCTGTAAACGATCGGCTTACTGGAACTCAGGCGGAAGTTTTTGCGGCGGCGTCATCCTCAATTTTCAAATGAAATGGAACGGTGCCCCGAATCACTTCTTCCAAAGCGATCCGCGTTGGCTTGTGTTTGGTTGAATCGATGTCGATGCGTGGACGCGCGCCGCGCTGCAACTGCTTGCTGCGCTTTGCCGCGAGGATTATCAGTCGATATTTGGAATCGATTTCCTGGGGTACGTGTTCAACTGATTCGTCAAATTCTTGTTCTGCCATAATTGTCTAAATAATCTCCAGTCTAGGTTTTACCACACCGGACACAGCAAAGGACAGCGATGCGGGCTATGAACCAGTCGCGATGGCCCCGGGTTCTGATGCGGCGCCAAAGTCTTCGAGCGCTTCTCTTAAAGTCACCTCTTGCCTCTCGCGGCGCGCGCGCTCGGCATAGATCACGGCCGCCAGTTGTTGCGAGGCACGATTGATGTCGTCATTCAGAATCACGTAATCGAAATGCTCGTATTGCGCGACTTCGGCCGGCGCGCCTGTCAATCTACGTTGAAGGTCCGCGGCCGAGTCGGTGGCCCGCGCGACCAGACGTTTGCGCAGCAATTCAAACGACGGCGGCAAAATGAAAACCGAAATTGCGTCAGACACTTTGTGCCGGATGCTTTCCGCACCCTGCACGTCGATTTCTAAAATTATGTCATGTCCGGCGGCGCGCTCTTTGGCTACCTGCGAAGCGCTGGTGCCGTACAGATGTCCGTAGACATCGGCCCATTCAAGGAACTCGCCGCGATCGATCATCGCGCGGAACGCAGGTTCGTCGACAAAGAAGTATTCGCGACCGTTTTGTTCAGACCCGCGCGGCGCGCGCGTTGTGTACGAGACTGAAAAAGCCAGGTCCGGCACCGTCTTCAAAACGCGATCGATCAAGGTGCCCTTGCCGCCGCCGGACGGAGAACTAACCACGATCAGCATGCCGCGGCTGATCAGGGAAGATCCGTCACTTTGGGTTAGCTCATTCGACATTCTGCACCTGCTCGCGCAGCTTCTCGACCTCGGCCTTGATGGCCAGGCCGGCATCCTTGATCGCAATTTCGGTTGATTTGGATAGCACCGTGTTGGCTTCGCGATTGAGTTCCTGCAAAAGAAAATCGAGCCGCTTGCCGACCTCGCCTTCATTTTCTATGGTCACGCGAAATTGCTCGAGATGGCTGCGCAGGCGAGCTAGTTCTTCGGTGATGTCGCTACGGTCGGCGAGATATGCCACCTCCTGGGCCAGGCGGCCCGCGTCCAGTTCGACCAGCTGGTTGTCGTTGCGCGCCAGGAGTTCAGTGACGCGCTTGTTGATACGCTGGCGGTACGCGTCGACAATGCCGGCCGCGGCGTCTTCGATGATGGGTATCTCAGCTTCGATCTTCGAGAGCCGCACGCGCATTTCATCTGCGAGTGCGGCGCCCTCGACCGCGCGCATCTTTTCCAAATCATCGAGTGCTTCGCCGATTGCCCGCATGATTCCATCGGTGGTCGTTTCATCGATCCCGCTGCGCGCCTGGCCCAACGCTCCCGGCAATCGAGTCAGCGTGTTTAGGTCGACGTCGCCGGCGAGATTGAATTCGCGCTGGACGTCGCGCAGGGCGTTGATATAACCGCCAATTAAATTGCGGTTGATTTCATAGGTCGAGGAGCCCGTGCGCTCGAGGCTGACACTCAGATCGACGCGGCCGCGCGATAAACGCGAGCTGATGAGCTTGCGCACGTTCATTTCCAGCGGCGCCAACTCCTGGCTCAGTCGCAGGTGAATGTCGAGGTAACGATTGTTGACGGTTTTAATTTCGACCGCGACGTTAAATGCTTCGCCCGTCACGGTGCCGCGGCCAAATCCGGTCATTGATTTCATAGGCTGTGAATAGTAAATCGTGAATCGTAAATAGACGCTAACTGCTTACTAACTCTTCTTCCTCGTCGGCGAACTGCAATTCGTAGAGTCTCTGATACTGACCGCCGCGAGCCAGTAATTCCGCGTGCGTGCCTTGCTCGATGATTTGGCCGGCTTCTATCACGACGATGGCATCGGCACGGCGGATGGTTGATAGCCGATGCGCGATCACGATCGTGGTGCGGTTGCGAACCAGGTTGGAAATCGCCCGCTGCACCAGCTGCTCTGATTCAGCATCAAGCGCTGATGTGGCTTCATCGAAAATCAAGACCGGCGCGTCGGTCAGGACCGCGCGAGCAATCGCGAGCCGTTGCCTTTGGCCGCCCGAAAGAAAAATCCCGCGTTCGCCGATGACTGTGTCGTAACCGCGGGGCAGTTGGAGAATAAATTCGTGCGCGAAAGCCGTGCGCGCCGCGTCCTCCATCTCAGCGTCAGTCGCGTCCGGCCGTCCGTAGGTGATGTTGTAGCGAACCGTATCATTAAAAAGGACTGTCTCCTGGGTAACCAGAGCGATCTGACGACGCAAGCTGGCCAGCTTCGCATCGCGAAGATTAATCGAGTCCCACAAAACTTCGCCGGAGACAGGGTCATGAAACCGCGGCAATAGCTTGGTCAGAGTCGATTTGCCGCCGCCCGATTCGCCGACCAGCGCCACCATTTTTCCCGCGGGCACGGTCAAGTTGATGTCGCGCAAAATTGGGCGGCCCTCCTCAGCGTAATTGAAATCGACATGCCGGAATTCAATTTGCCGTTGGAGCGGAGCGAGGCCGGTCGCGTTTGGTTTTTCAGAAATCTCCGCGTGCTCGTCCATGATTTCCCAGACGTGCTGAGCGCCGGCCAGCGCTTGCTCAAATGAATTCTGCAGACGCGAAAGCTTCCGCATCGGATCGTAGCTGCGCACCAGCAGAAACACGAAAGTAAAAAACTGCGCCGTGTCATTGCGACCAAGTCGAATCTCGCGCTCGCCGAAAAAGATCAGGACTACGACGAACAGCATTCCGATCAATTCGATAATCGGCGGCGACATCCCCGAGATGCTGGCCGAACGAAGCTGTGCCCGCTTGATCCGCTCGGCCACGGCGGTGAAGCGTCCGCGTTCGCGCTCTTCGCCGCGATACGCCTTAACAATGTTGTGGTTAGCGAGCGCCTCCTGTGCGGTATCCGTCAACCGCTTACTGCCTTCAAATGTTTCGCGCGCCAGGCGACGCAGGGAGCTACCAAACTTCAACGTGAGCAGGACGATTGGCGGCGCTATGATTAACGAGCCCAGGGTCAATCTCCAATTCACATAAAAAGCCAGAACCAGGAACACGATGAGCGAAAAGCCTTCGCGTAATGCATCGCGCAGAGTGTGCGTCACCGCAGCCTGGATGGCGGAGGCGCTCGAAATTAATCGGGACACCAGGTAATTGGTGCGGTGCCTCTCAAAGAAGCTGGCGGACTGCGCCAAAAGATGTCCGTACAATTCCTCGCGCAGACGCAGGATGGCGGCCTCGCCGATGTAGGCCATCCAATACGTCGAGAGATATTCGGCGATGCCTTTGACTACCGTGAAGGTGATCAGCAGCAAGGCGATCATGCGCCAGGCGGCGAGCCCCGAGGGTGGAATGATCTTTTGCCAGGCGAAGAGATTGGGCGCGCGTTGACCGCCCTGGCCGAAAACCTGATTCATGATCGGGATTAATAAAACGGTGGTCGCACCGTCCATCAGTCCGACCACAATCATCGCAAAGTTTGCGGCAATGAAGGTTCCGGTGTGAGGAAGCAGGTATTTTAGTAGCCGACGAAGATCGCGCATCTTAAATCGATTCTTCGATCGTTTCTCGGGAAGGACAATGGCCCGCGTACGATTACGAAATGGCACTATACTGACGCGAATCGTTTGACGTCAAGGCGCACGCTCCGACATACTTAGGCGGAAAACCCCTTGCGTTGACTGGCTTTACAAACCTGCTGGACTCGGTCGCCACCTCAGAATCGAGACAGCCAGAGGACAATCACTGTGGATTCTGAAACGACGGCACCGAACGCCAAAAAGTTGATGATCGTCGACGATGACGCGGACATGCGCACCTTGCTGGCCGAGTATTTCCGACGATTGGGATTTGAGGTAACTGAAAAAGAAAGTGGCCCCTCTGCTTTGCAGGCCGCGACGGCCACGCGATTTGATTGCTTTATTTTCGACGTGGCGATGCCGGAAATGACCGGAATCGAGCTGCTCAAGAAATTGCGCGAGCGCGACGTCACTACGCCGACGCTGTTTCTGACCGCGCACGACTTGCTCGACGATCGCGTGGCGGGGTTCGAAGCCGGCGCTGATGATTATCTCGCCAAGCCGTTTAGCCCGCGCGAACTGGAATATAGGATCGAGGCGCTACTGCGACGCAGTCAGGGTATTGCCAAGCAGGACGGCAACGAAGATCGTCTGGAGATTGGAGATCTGGTCGTCGATCGCCGTCGACATGAAGTCTCGCGCGCGGGAGAGAAGATCGATCTCACGCCGCTCGAGTTTCAGATTCTCGATTTGTTGGCGTCGGAGCCGGGCCGTGCATGGTCTCGCAACGATTTGCTCGACCGGGTTTGGAGCACCGAGTACGAAGGTTATCAACGCAACATCGATCCGCACATCAACCGGCTGCGAAAGAAACTGGAGAACGATCCGAAGAACCCGCATTACGTGCTGACCGTGCGTGGCGTCGGATACAAGCTTAACGAGAATCCTTGAACGTTCGGAGTACCGAACGCTGCGCCGCCGCATCTTAGTTTGGTGATTATGCTCCGCCTAAGCCTTGCCTGCGCGTTGTTGATAATCGTCGCGCTGCCCCAGACGATGATCGCGCAGGACAACCCTCAGTCAGGCAATACCAGGGTCCACTTGCATTGGGGCGCGCGACCTGGCGTCTCGCGCTATCGTTTGCAACTCGCCGTCGACAGCGGCTTCCACGACGTCGTCTTTGACCGCATCGTTACAGGCACCGAGATAGTCATAAATGATCTGCCTTCCGGAAAGTACTTCTGGCGAATTGCGCCGTTGACCAAAACGCTGGGCGAATTTTCGTCCGCGGCGCCCATCGACACCTCACAAGCAGAGACAACTGTACCTGATTTGCCGACGTCGCCATCGGTCGCGACGGTTGTCCCCACGTCGACGGCGAAGGCGATTGCAACTTCAGGTGGCTGGCACGCGGTGGTCGGCGATGTGGCCCGGCCGGTGATTGCTCATCTGCGGTCGCGCGACACTTTTGATGTTGTGGCGACCAATGCGAACGGAGTCACCCTGGCGCTCGACAGTGCCACCGGCATTGGCTTCTGGAGCACGCGGCGAACTTTTTCCAAGGACGTGCCGGTCCTGCCGACGACTCCACCTTTGATTGTTCCTTCACCGTCCGGTCTTGATGACGTGCTGGTGTTTGATGGTGTGATAGCAATCAGGCTCGAAGGAAAGTCCGGCCGCGAGTTGTGGCGCATGCCATTGTCGACTCCCCCGTCATCGGCCGTAGTCGTGCGCGACGGCGCGAACTCAATCCTGGTCGTGGCCGATAGTTCGCTGCGTTATTTGTCGGTATTGGATGTATCCAACGGAAAAGTGATTTCTCGGATTCCATTGGCCGCGCGCATGGCCGGGCCCGCTGCCGGAAGTCTCGATCAAAATGGTCAGTTCTTTATCGCCTACGAAAATGGCGACCTCGAATTGCGCGACAAGACTGGAACCGTGGTCCGTTCGGGATCAGCCGCGAGCCCGGCGACGACTGGACCACTGGTCGTCAAAGCGCGCCGAGACAATGTCGCTAAGCGCCAGGACATGATTCTGATCGATACGAAAGAAGGGCTGACTGGAATCACGGCGGGCGATTTGAAGGCGTTAGGCCGAGTGACGGGCAAGGAAGAATTGTCGCGCGGCAACCTCATGGCCGTGGATCTCGATGGCGACGGTGAATCCGAAGTCCTGGTTTCCACACAGGACGGTTTTCTGCTGGCGATTCGCAGTGACAATGGCAAGATGGTTTGGAGCACCACCGTAAGTGAGCCACCACAGGCCATGGCCTTCGCGGATCTCGACGGGGACAATGTTCTGGATGTGATTATGACGACGTCAAGATCGTTTGCGATTGCCTTGTCGGGCAAGGACGGCTCGCCCTTATGGAAAGACGCTGAGACCGCCGATGCGGCGGCGAATCACGCAAACGCATTCCCGACCCGGGGCATCGCCGTCGCGCCGCTGAATTCCGGCGTCGTGGTAATCGCGACCGACGCTGCGCACACCGGCTTGCGCGCGATTGAATTTCCCAACGCTTCTGTTCGCCGTTAAAGTCATCGTGCCTTACAATGCGTTGGTCCTTGTATCGCGAATTGTAATTTGCGTGCTTTCGCAAGTTGCCAACTTGCGCTGTTGAATCAAAATGCTCTGGTACACTGGAAGCCTGCTCGTTCTCATCTGGTTGGTGCTGAAGTTTGTTCTGCACAAGGGCGGCTCGATTCACATTCTCATATTTCTCGCGATCTCTTTTTATCTCGTTCAGTTGGCGCAGGATCGGCGGACCAAAGAGTATCTGCGTTCGCTGAAACCGTAGCTCGCCGAAGATCTCGTGTCAGTATTGGGTGCGTTAGCGACCGAATCGCGCGCTTTCTGAGGATTTACATGATCCCATCGCTAACGCTCCGGGCACTGACACTCCGTCAAAACTTGCCTGTTTCGCTCGATTTCGGCAACAATGCTTGTGCGTTTCGCATCAATCAGAGGGAGCCAGTCCCCCGGCGCCGTCAATCCGAAAGGGGTAATGTAATGAAACCTTTGATTTCCCGAATTATTGCTGTGGCGGCGATTTTAGTTTGCGGTTCGGCCGCATTGTGCCAGAGCGATGCCACGCGCAAGACGCTCGCAATCACTTATCCGCTCGATAAAGAAATCGAAGTGCCTTTTCACGGCACGACCCGCCTGCCGCGTTTGGAAGGCACTGCTTATGTAAAGCGGCAAGGCCGTCGCGGCACGCGCGTGCAATTAAGTGTCGACAAGCTGCCGCGCGCTTATGAGTTGGGCAGCGTCTACACAACCTACGTGCTCTGGGCGATTTCGCCGGACGGCCACGTTGACAACCTCGGCGAGATCAAACGGAGTGGCAGCGGAATCATTGATTCAAAGATTGATGTGACGACACCTTTGCAGACCTTCGCCCTGGTCCTTACGGCTGAACCTCATTTTCTCGTTCATTCGCCCAGCCGCATGGTGGTAATGGAGAACCTCGCGCCTTCAGGCAAGAACATCCAGGTAGAGACCGCGACGATTCAATATATCGGGAACACCAGCGACTACTTTCGCGATCCGCGCGTGCCGCCCATCGCACAGACAGATTTCCGCGAAATTCCGGTAGCCCTGCTGGGTGCCCGGCAGGCCCTCAATCTCGCGCGTTACGCCGGTGCTGAACGTGATGCGCCGAATGAGTACCGCACCGCGCAAGCTGATCTCGAACAAGCCGAAAGCGCGTTCCGGATGCATCAGCGGGATACCGAGATCGACATCCTCGCTCGACAGGCAATTAGTAGCGGCGCGAAAGCCGAAGACATGGCCGTCGTGCGCAAGACTGCGCGCGAGCGACGTGAAGAGTTGGAGCGCCGCGATGCCGCTGTGCGCACCGCAGAGAAATCCGTCGATAGCGCGAACCAGGAAAACGCGAGACTGCAACGCGAGTTGAATACCGAACGGCACGCGCGCGAAATGGCTGAGCGCGATGCCGTGAGCGCTACCGAGCAACTGCGTGACTCGCGCACCGAAGTCGCCCGCCTGCGTGATGAGTTGCGATCGGTTCGCGCCGAAGGTGACGATGCGAAGATGAAACTCGCGCGCATGGAAGGCGAGAAGCAAGCCGAGCAGGCACGCGTCGCGGCCGACAAGAAAGCTGCGGATCTGAAGGCCGCAACGGAAACTCTGAAAGCCAGCCTTTCACGGTTCCTGACGGTCCGCGAGACCAGTCGCGGCATGACCCTGGTGCTTTCGGAATCGTTGTGGGTCAACCCGCGCTCTTCCAAACTGGCGCCGGCGTCGCTGGCCAAACTCGATCAGATCGGCGCGCTGCTGGCGAACAATCCTGATTACCAAATCACGATCGAATCGTACACCGACAAGCAGGGCGATGCGGGAACGCTGGAACAGCTCACCCAGGATCGCGCGCGCGTGTTGTCAGATCGTCTGGCGGCCGCGGGCGTTGATATCACGAGAATTCAGGCGAACGGGCGGGGCGCGGATAATCCGTTAGCGCCCAACACGACGCTCGCCAGCAGAGTTAAGAATCGGCGGACCGAAATCACATTAACGAACGGCGTCCAGTAGAGTCGTTGAAAAAAATTACTGACCATAGTCGTAACTGATCAATTGCCGTCGCTTTCGTCATCTTCATGGCGCAGGAGTGACGCATGAGCCTGCTCGAAGCCCTCCAACTAATCGGCTACAGCTTAGGCGCCGTGCTGCCAATCTGGATGGGATATCTCCTGTTCCGGAAGCGGCTCGGTGTCGTGCCGATCCAACATCTGCTGTTGGCGCTGGGCGTGTGTATGGTCGGCTGGCACGGTGGCAATCTGGTGGTCACGTTGCGCAGTCTGTTCGGAGTGGACCATGCGCGCTGGGACTTTGGGCTGCGACTGGCGAACACGATCGCGGTGATCAGTATTACCTTCTGCTATTCGCTGCTGCTGCATGTTCATATTCATCTCTGGGCCAGCTCGCGTGGACGACCGTTAACTCGCGTCGAACGTCTTCGGATTTATCTTTCCTACATCCCGTGTCTGTTTCTGGTGCTGGTGCTGCCGCACATTTGGACCGGACCGTATCAGCCGATGATCGCGAAGACATCCGACTTCGTGTTTCCGTTTGCGCTGTGGATTACCTACTGCCTGGGCGTCATTTCAATTACGGAACTGCTGGTTGCGCGTCGCGCGCAGTCCGAGAGCGAGCGGCGCATTCTGCAAACACTCGCAGCTTCGTTCACGGTGATCGCGGGCCTGATCCTGGCGTCGTTAGGTCTCGGTCTGGGGCGGGGGACGATCGCCGGGCAGTACTTGCAGACGGTCGCGAACCTGGGATCGCTGCTGCCGTCGGCGCTGCTTACTTATTACATCTATCGCTACCGCTATCTCGAACTGATTATCAAAGAGAGTTTGATCGTGGCGGCGTTTGCGGCGGTCGTACTCGCGGTTTATCTCTATGGAATCAGGCGCATCGCGGATTGGACGAATGCGAGATACGGTCTGCGCGCCGGTGTGATTGAAGCGATTCTGATTCTGGCGTTGACGCTGCTGGCGGCACCTTTGCGCGGTTGGTTGGAGCGCAGCTTTCGCTCGCTCTTTCAACGTGAAACGGCGTTGTATCGCGACGTGGTCGCGCGCGTCAGCGGCTCGGTCGGTCAGTACAGATCGCTCGGTGACTTGCTCAACGCGATCGAGTCGCAAACCGCTAATGCATTGTCGCTGGGACGCGTAAAGATCGGGTTATCAGGTTCAGACAAATCGAATTTGATCGGGTCCGATACGCTGCCGCGAAATTCGCAAACCAACACGACTTTGGAAGACGACCCGGAGTTGCGCGCGCTGGGGTTTTCCCTCGCTTATCCGTTGGCGCGCGAAAACCAAAATCTCGGGTGGCTGATGATCGACGCGCCGCCAAATGCGCTGACGCCGGACGTGCGCGCCGTTTTGGAAGTCCTCGCCGGGCAGATTGCGGTGGCGATCGAAGACTATCGATTGGTCGAGGAAAACATTCGGCTGGAACGAAAGCTGGCGGAAGGAGAGCGGCTCGCGGCGCTGGGCCAAATGGCGGCGACCGTGGCGCACGAAGTCAAGAATCCTTTATCGGCGATCAAATCAATCGCGCAGGTGATGAAAGAAGACGACGCGCTGAGCGAACAGCACGCGCGTGACCTCAGTCTGATCGTCGGTGAAACTGATCGACTCAGCAAAAGCGTTACGCAACTGTTGAGTTTCGCCCGGAACCAACCGCCCGCGGCTGCTCCTGCGGACGCGGCCGAGTTGGCCCGCAATGTCGCGGCGCTCTTTCGCGCGGATGCCGACGAACGCAACATCTCGCTGCAATGTCACGTGGTCGCGACGGGCGAGCTCAACGGAGTTCAGACGGCCGCGGTCCGCGACGCTCTCTCAAATTTAGTGTTGAATGCTTTGCAGGCGACCCCTGTGCGCGGCGAGGTGCGCATCGAATCCGCTCTGGCGGACCAGGCGATCACGTTTTCGGTTTCCGACACCGGGCCCGGCATTTCCAACGAATTGCAGGCGAAGATTTGGGAGCCTTTCTTCACTACCCGGCAACGCGGGACGGGCCTGGGGCTGGCGATCGTGCGCAAGCGGATGCAGGAAGCCGGCGGCTCAGCGCGACTGGTTCCGTCCGGTAACGGCGGCGGAGCCAGGTTTGAATTAATCATTCCGGTAGCGCGACCGGCGTCGAGTGGCGCGTGACAAGCCATATACCAATATCCGCATTTGACAGCCGCAGTGTGGCACACGATGCGCAAGCAAAACCCCTCGAAAAGTATTAAACTCACGAGGAGTAAACATGAAGAACTTGCGTTTATTGATCGTCGACGACGAAGAAGCTTCGCGTTACGGAATCAGGCGCGCGCTGGAAAGTTTCGGTTATGAGATAGCCGAGGCCGACAGCGCTGAAGCGGCGCGCGCCTTGATGACGAATGCGAAGTTTGACTTGCTGCTGCTGGACGTCAACCTGCCCGGCATCAGTGGTCTCGAATTTCTCGCGCAGCTGCAAACCGGCGTTCAGGACCCCACCGAATTACCTCTGGTAATTATCATCACCGCGCACGGGTCTGAGCGCATGGCGGTCCAGGCTGTCAAGAGCGGCGCCTATGATTACATCTCAAAACCGTTTGAGCTCGACGATCTGCGGCTGGTCATCAAGAACGCCTTCGAGACGATTCAGCTTCGTCGCGAAAATCAATCACTGCGGCGGCGCATTGAGATCGAAACCGCGCAGCGTGGCTCGCTGTTGGGAAATTCGAAAGCGATGCAGCAAGTGCGCGCCATGATCGACAAGGTCGCCGACACGGACGCGACTGTGCTGGTGCGCGGCGAATCAGGGACGGGAAAAGAGCTGGTAGCGCGCGAGCTGCATGACCGCAGCAGCACCCGTAGCCACGGCGCTTTCGTCGCGGTGAACTGCGCGGCGCTGCCGACCGAGCTAATCGAATCTGAGCTATTTGGCCACGAAAAGGGCGCATTTACGGGCGCTGCAGCCCGCCGCAAAGGTAAGTTCGAACAGGCGGACGGTGGCACCTTGTTCCTCGATGAGATCGGCGACATGAGCGCCAACGTGCAGGCAAAGCTTTTGCGCGCGCTCGAAGATCGGCGCATTGAGAGACTGGGTGGCGACGAATCGATTCCCGTCGACGTGCGCATCATCAGTGCGACACACCGGGCTCTCGAAGAAGAAATCGACAAAGGAAATTTCCGCGCCGATCTGTTTTATCGCTTGCGCGTGGTGACGATCGAGATTCCGCCGCTGCGTGAACGCCGTGAAGATCTTCCCAGCCTGGCTGCGGCGTTTGTGCGGCAGGCGGAAGAGCGGCACTCGTTGCCGGCGCGATCGGTTGGCCGCGATGCGTTGCGCAAGTTGATGGAGCATGATTGGCCGGGCAATGTGCGTGAATTGAAGAATGTCATCGAACGGGCCGCGATCATGTCAGAAGGCGACGAGCTGAACGCCGTTGAAATCGACACGCCGTCGGCGAAAAAAACTGCGGGTGATATTTCCGCAAACGGTAATCTGGTCGTGCCGTACACTTCTGATTTTCGCGATGACCGCCGCGAGTTTGAGCGCCGGTA
>Ga0207511_100146_pt1 | contig 16527 bp, 10 predicted proteins | sample NitcycUWRSCHO22C_FD_188265 | JGI IMG/M metagenome (GOLD analysis project Ga0207511, IMG submission 188265) | Soil microbial communities from Arlington Agricultural Research Station in Wisconsin, USA - Nitrogen cycling UWRJ-SCHO22-C (SPAdes) | ecosystem: Environmental > Terrestrial > Soil >... | reverse complement strand
CGGTACTGACACCAACGCTTATGATCCCTAACGTTACCAGTCTCGGACGCGCCGCTGATCTCATCATCATCAACGCCAACGTCCATACGATGGATCGTAATCAGCCGGCGGCATCGGCAGTTGCAATCCTTGGCAATCGCATAGTCGCAGTTGGTTCGACTGATGACATCAAGCAACTTGCTGGTCCCGCGACGAAAGTCATCGAGGCCCGGGGCCGGCTGGTCCTGCCGGGTTTCAACGATGCTCATGTGCACTTCATGAGCGGGGGATTTCAACTTTCGAGCGTCGATCTGCGCGACGCCGACACGCCGCAGGAATTTGCCGATCGAATTCGCAAGTTCGTGCCCCAAGTCCCGCCGGAAAGATGGATGACCGGCGGCGATTGGGATCATGAGCGTTGGCCTGATGCGAAATTGCCGACCAAAGAATTAATCGATCGATACACAACTGACACGCCGGTATTTGTAAATCGGCTGGACTGTCATATGGCGCTGGCAAATTCGTTGGTGCTGAAGCTCGCGGGCATCACGCGCGACACGAATGATCCCGACGGCGGCATCATCGTACGTGACGCGAACGGCGAACCGACCGGCGTCCTGAAGGACGCAGCGCAGAATCTGGTTTGGAAAATCTTGCCGGCCCGCGGTGTCGACGAACGACTGGCCGCGGCGCGCGCGGCGACTGATTACGCGGCGAGCCTGGGTGTCACGAGCGTGCAGGACATGTCCGCCGGCGCAGACGTCGGCGTCTATCAGACGCTGCTGGATCGCGGTGAACTGAAGACGCGGATTTACGCCGTGTGGCCGCTGCCAAATTGGGAAGGTTTGGCGCGCACCGGCGTCCGCGCGCATTTCGGTAGCCCAATGCTGCGCACCGGCGGCCTGAAGGGCTTTGCCGACGGCAGCCTCGGTTCAACCACCGCGCTCTTCTTCGATCCTTATCTCGACGAACCGCAAACCTGCGGCATTCCGAGCGACGAAATGTTTCCCGACGGCGCGATGCTCGAACGCGTGCGGGGCGCCGATCAGGCCGGACTGCAAGTGCTGATTCACGCGATCGGCGATCGCGCGAACGATCACGTTTTGTCGATCTACGAACAAGTCGAGAAAGAAAACGGCGTGGGCGATCGGCGCTTCCGCATCGAACACGCACAGCATCTTCGCGCCGGGGACATTCCGCGATTCCGCGGCGCTAAAGTCATCGCGTCGATGCAGCCGTCTCATGCGATCGACGACGGCCGCTGGGCCGAGAAGCGAATCGGCGCCGAACGAGCGCAGACTACTTACGCCTTTCGGTCGCTGCTCGATGCGGGAGCGATGCTGGCGTTCGGCACCGATTGGACCGTCGCGTCGCTCAATCCCCTGCTAACTATTTATGCAGCGGTCACGCGGCGAACGCTTGACGGGAAACGCCCGCAGGGTTGGATTCCCGAACAGAAAATCTCCGTCGAAGAAGCAGTGAAGGCCTACACCATCGGTTCAGCGTTCGCTGAATTCCAGGATGACCAGAAAGGCACGATCGCACCGGGCCAACTCGCGGACCTCGTGATTCTGTCCCACGACATTTTCAAAATCGACCCGGTTGAGATTGAGAAGGCTCAGGTGGTTATGACGATCATGGACGGACGCGTGGTTTATGAGTAGCGACGGGCGCGTTTTTTTTCAGAAACCCGACCGTGAGGGAGGGTGCCGCGTTGACCCGGCGGGTCGCGCGCGGGCGAGGCACCCTCCCTGACGGTCGGGTTTCTGCAACGGATGCCCGGAGCTATCCTCTGTCGACGCTGCGCGACTCGGCTCGTGATGGATTCTTAGGCAGAAAGCGATACGCAAGGTAGATGACCAGTCCCACAATGGCCGCAATGGTCGCCGCGATCGCCTCGTTCAACGTGCTATTCATTAATAACCACGCAGACAAAACCAGTGCCGCGACGGCAATCAACACTCCGCCGGGCAGCTTGAAATGGGCCGGGGGTGCGTCACTTTTTCGGCGCAGCACCGGCAAGGCGGCGCAAGTCACCCCGTAAGCCACCAGCCGCGCAATCGTGCTGATGGTCAGCGCCGCCACGAACGAACTCTTCAAAGTCAGCACCAGCATCAATGCGGTCGTAACGACGATGGAAATGTAGGGTGTGAAGAAACGGTCATGCACGCGCGCGAACACCGACGGAAGCTGCCGCCGTTCGGCGATCGCGAACGGCACTCGCGATGCTGAAAGCACGGTGATGTTCAGGTTGCCGGCGACTGAGATAATTGCGCCCGCCGAAATGATCGCCGCGCCGGCAGTACCCATGAATCTCATGCCGGCATCGGCCAGCGGCTTGGTCGATTTCGCCAGGTCGGGAAGCGTGCCGATGCAAACCACCTGAATCAAAATATAGGTCGTGGCAATGACGGCCATCGCTATCAACAAGGCTCGCGGAAGATCCTTTTGCGGATTCTTGATCTCGCCCGCCGGAATCACGGCCATTTCAAAACCGGTGAAGGCGTAAAGCAAAAGCAGCACGGATTGTGAAAAGGGTCCCGCCGCCGGTCTTGGACCAAGCGCGAAGGCGTGCGAATTCAAAAAGAAAACACCGACGCCGATGAATACGAGCATCGGCAGCAGCTTACCAATCGTGAAAATGTTGCTGGCCATCGCCGCCTGCCGCACACCCAGGACGTTCAGAGCGGTCAAAGCGATGACTACCGCAACGATGATTAGGGCTCGAGTCATTCCCGTATTCGCCGGCGCCCAAAAGAACGAGAGGTAACTGATCATCAGGTTGCAGTTCGCCGCGAACGCCGTCAGTCGCGCCAGCCAAATCAGCCAACCGACCTGGAACGCGACCGCCGGGCCGAATGCCTCACGGGCATATAAATAAGGGCCGCCCGTTTCCTCGAAGCGGCTGCCGACCTCTGCAAAGCACAGAATGATCAGCATGACCACCAGCGCGCAGGCGACGAAGGCCAGCAGGCTGTAGCCGCCGATCAGACCATAAACTTTCGACGGCAGCCCGAAGATGCCCGCGCCGATGATGCCGTTAATGGTGACCGCGACGAGGTCCCAACGGCGAATGCCGCGGACTAATGATCTATTTGGCATGCCACGGATCGGTGCCTCGGGCGAAATAGATCTATTTGCCATTTGTCATTTTGAGATTTGTCATTTGCTGATTTGAAGACACGAGCGGCGTGCGCAATAGAGTCAGTACCATTCGCGTGAGCGGATGGATCAACGCGATCCGGTTAATACAAAGGTGCTAGTGCGATCCACCCGCTCACGCAGGTGGTACTGACCTCATTGCTGTTGGGCCAGCGCCTCCCGCGCAACTTCCTTGTCGTCGAAATGAAAAACGTCGCGCCCGATGATTTGATAATCCTCGTGACCTTTGCCCGCGATCAGAACGAGGTCATCAGCACGAGCCTGTTCGATGGCGTGATGAATGGCTGCCCGCCGGTCGGCAATCTTTTCGTAGGGCTTGCCGGTTTTCTTAATTCCCTCCTCTGCGTCGCCGAGAATCTGGTTGGGATCTTCAGTCCGCGGATTGTCCGACGTCAGAATCACTACATCGCTTAAAGAGCCGGCCGCTTCGCCCATCGGCGCGCGCTTCGATCGGTCCCGATCGCCGCCGCAGCCAAACAGCGTGATGATTCTGCCCTTCGTGACTTCACGCGCGGTGCGCAGGACATTCAGGAGCGCGTCGTCACTGTGCGCGTAATCAACGACGACTGCAAAATCGCCCTCGTGCGGCACGCGTTCGAACCGGCCCGGCGCGCCAGTGCATTTCGCCAGGGCTTTGGTAATGACTTCGAGCGAATAGCCCAGCGCCAGTCCACTCGCGACGGCGGCCAGAGTGTTATAGATATGAGGCGGACCGACCAGGGGCGAATGAAAATCCAGCTCGCCGGCTGGCGTTCGCATCCGAAAGCGCATGCCATTCAACGAGAATTCCGCTTCCCGAGCAGTGATGTCGGCGTCGGAATTGACGGCATAGCGAACGACGCGCAGTCCTTCTTTCTCGAGTCGATCCGCCAATTCAATTCCGTGCGCATCGTCGACATTGATGACTGAAGTACGGGGCCGCGATCCCAGACGGCCGTCGAACAAACGCTGCTTCGCATACCAGTAATTCTCCATTGTCTTGTGATAGTCGAGGTGATCGCGGGTGAGGTTCGTGAAGACGGCGACTTCGTAATCGAGTTCATCACAACGATGAAAGTCCATGGCCTGCGACGAACACTCCATCACAGCAGTTCTGCATCCGATCTCGACAGCTTGACGCAGCAGACGCTGCATATCGGGAGCCTCAGGCGTCGTTCGGTCCGCCTTCTTTCGTTCATTGCCGAGACGATATTCGACGGTGCCGGTCATCGCCACCGGTTCGCCGGCAGCCTCAGGAATTGAAGCGATGAGATAAGCGCACGTCGTTTTGCCGTTCGTGCCCGTGATGCCGGCCAGTTTCAATTCGCGCGATGGATGATGATGAACTTCGGCGGCAGCGACGGCCATCGCGCGTCGAATGTTTGCGACTTGAATCCAGACGCCTTTGAAATCAGCCGGACGATCGATTTCGGAAATCACTCCGGCCGCTCCCTGGTCCATTACCTGCGGAACGAACTTATGCGCATCGAACAACTCGCCGCGCACTGCCGTGAATAAGCTGCCCGCCTTTGCCTGGCGCGAATCGTGGGTTACATCGGTGATGATGGCGGCCGTGTCACCGGACAGTTTGCCTTCGGCCCTGGCGGCAATCTCAGCCGCAGTCACTGGCGTTTGATTTCCCGTTTCCAATCCTGCTCCTTAAGTAGTTAGCGCTGAAAAAACGATTCGCGATTATAATCAACGCCGCGCTTTTCCGATATTAAGCGAGAAGTCAGTAACGGGAGCGGTGTCAGTACCGGGAGCGGTAGCGACCGGATCAAGCGGCGGCGCGAGCTTAACGGATTGTTAAGACACGGATTTGGATGAATTTTGATGACGACCTCGATCCGGTCGCTACCGCTCCCGGTACTGACACCGCTTCGTGTACTTATCCTGATTGAGGTTGACCATATGCGATTAATTCTCGGACTTTGCTGCCTGCTGATCATCAGCTTTAGTTTCATGCGCCTGCCCATTTCGACGAATGCGGCTCCCGACTACGACATCGTTATACGTCACGGGCGCGTCATCGACGGGACCGGCCACGCAGCTTTCAATCAGGACATCGCTATTCGAGGCGATCGAATCGAGGAGATGGGAAGTCTCCGGAACGTACGAGCCAAACGGGAAATCGACGCGCACGGAATGATCGTGGCGCCGGGATTCATCGACATGCTGGGGCAGTCCGAGCAGTATCTGCTGATCGATCCGCGCGGCATGAGCAAGGTGATGATGGGCGTGACGACCGAAATCACCGGCGAAGGCGAGTCGATCGCGCCGCTCAACGATCGCATTCTCAAAGAGCAGGAAGACTTCAATCGCCGCTACAACCTGACGGTCGACTGGCGCACGCTGGGTCAATATTTCACGCGACTCGAGAAACAGGGCTCAGGTTTGAATCTCGGAACCTTCGTCGGCGCGACGCAGGTGCGCGAGTACGTGATCGGTTACGACGACCGGCCGCCCACGGCGGCTGAGTTGGACCAGATGAAGCAACTGGTAGCCGACGCGATGAAAGATGGCGCGCTCGGAGTCTCGACTTCGCTGCAATACGTACCGGCGCGATTTGCGAAGACGGACGAGATCGTCGAGCTGGCGAAAGTCGCGCATCAATTCGGCGGCATCTACATCTCGCATCAACGCAGCGAAGCGAATGCGATCGACGATTCAATGAAAGAAGTTTTCGAAATTGCGCGGCGCGCGAACATTCCCGCCGAGATTTGGCACTTCAAGACGGCTTACCAGAAGAACTGGGGGCGCATGCCTGAGATGCTGCGTCGCATCGAAGACGCTCGCAAACAGGGACTCAAAATTACGGCCGACGTTTACCCTTACGTGGCCGGCAGCACTTCACTAAGCGCTTGCCTGCCGCCGTGGGCGCTCGAAGGCGGCACGGACAAAATGGTCGCGCGTCTGCGGGACGCAAACACGCGCCAGCGTCTGAAATCTGAAATCAGCAACGATGCGAAGGATTGGGAGAACATCTATCTCGGCAGCGGTGGCCCCGGTGGAATATTGATCGGCTCGGTTGTGAATCGTGAACTGGACAACTGGCAAGGCAAGCGACTTTCAGAGATTGCCACGGCGCAAAATAAAGAGCCGCTCGATGCGCTGTTCGATTTCATCATCGCCGATCACGGTCAGACCGGCGCGATCTTTTTCATGATGCAGGAAAGCGATATGCAAGCCGCTTTGAAGTCTCCGCTGGTCAGCATCTGCACTGATAGCGGAGCCCGCGCCAGCGATGGGCCGTTGGCGGGATCGAAATCGCATCCGCGCGGCTGGGGGACTTATCCGCGCATCCTCGGCCGTTACGTTCGCGATCAAAAGTTGATGCCGATGGAACTGGCGATTCACAAGATGACGGGCTTGCCGGCCGCCAACGTAGGACTGAAACAACGCGGATTGATTCGTGAAGGTTACTTTGCCGACATCACGATCTTCGATCCGCAGACCGTCATTGATCGAGCGACGTTCGAAGAGCCCAATCAATACCCGGTCGGGATCAATTACGTGATCGTGAACGGACAGCTCGAAGTTGATAACGGCAAGCGAACGTCAGTTCTGGCTGGCCGGCCTCTACGCGGGCCAGGTCACGCACGCTGATTGGAGCGCGGGCATCCCTGCCCGCAATTCTTGCGAAGCAAGCTCAACATTTTCGCGCTTCGCGCTCATGCGGGCAGGGATGCCCGCGCTCCATCAAGACGACCTACAACGAGTCTACAATCTTTCGATATTCATCTTCGCTGAACGCCTTCAGCGTTTCAGTCGTGACGTTCCCTTGCCGGCCCAGACTGAGCGTGGCCTTGGCGTAAGCTTCATCGTCCGGCGCTTCCATGACACAGACCAGATCGTATCGGCCCATCGTGCAGTAGGCTGCCTTGATTTCCACGCCGAGTTTCTTGAAGGCCTTGCGGCCCGCGTCCAAACGCTTCGGGCTGTCCTTCACTTTCGCAATCCCTTGCGCCGTCCAGTTAATCAACGCGATGTAAGTTGGCATTGGTGTTCTCCTTTGAAGGGCTATGGTGTCAGAAGCCCGACCGTGAGGGAGGGCAGATTGCGTAGACGGCACCGTCATAGAGATATTGTCCCTCAAGTTGCCCTCCCTTACGGTCGGGCTTCTGACACTAAATCTTGATGATGATGTTCTTGCGATACAGCAGCCACATGAAAAAAAGCCAAAGCAGGATAAACGAAATCGCAAACGCGAGCGACGCATTGTTCGGCGATAGCCACGAAGCAAACAGATGATTGTAGATGAATGGCTGAATGGCTTGCGGTGAGCCGTCGGGCTTGGTGATATGAAGCAGCGAAGTAAACTTGCCCATGAAGCCTGAACTCATTCCTGCCAGCCGCGCCATCATGCCGGTGCCGACGAACAAAACGATCGCGTTGACGCCAAAGATTACAAACGGCTTCGTCCACGCTTTGTAACCCTTGATGTCGATCAACCAATAACAGAGCGCCAGGAATTCGAGCGCTAGTCCGCCGGTGAAGAAAACATACGAACTCGTCCACAGAGATTTATTAATCGGGAACCACGGGTTCCAACACCATCCGACCATGATGCAGGCGAATCCCGCGACGAACATCACCACGACCTTCTCGACCGGCGTTCGCTCTTTGTCTCCAATTAAGTAGCCGGTGAGCACGCCAAACAAGGTCGTCGCCAGCGCGCCCATGGTGCTGAGAATTCCTTCCGGATCGTAAACGACGGCTTGCCGCCAGACGTGCGGGCCAAAAACAGTTCGATCGATGTACGACGCCAGACTTCCTTCCTTGCTCAGGTCACCGACGTAGGCGCCGGGGGCGTGACCGCGCGTCATCAGGATGTGATAGAGCACCAGCAGCGCGGCCGCGATGATGGCGGTGGTCCGCGCGCGCGTCGTCAGATAAATAATTCCCGCGAACAAATAGCAGACCGCGATGCGTTGCAGCACACCCGGAATGCGAATCGTCGCCAGGTTGAAATAAGGGAAGCCGGCGAGGAATTCACCCAGCAGGAAAATGATGGCCGAGCGATAGAGAACCTTGAGGAAGAGCGAACGACGCGCGTCGCCACGCTCGATTCGTTTGCCAAAAGCCAGCGGAATCGCGACGCCGACAATGAACAGGAAAAAAGGAAAGATCAGATCAGTCGGCGTCCATCCATTCCACTCCGCGTGCTCGAGCGGCCAATAGATGTGCGACCAGGTGCCGGGATTGTTGACCAGCACCATCCCCGCAATGGTTAGACCGCGGAAGACATCGAGTGAAACCAGTCGCTCGGTTTTATTGGGCATAAGAAGTATCCGCAGATTACGCAGCTTATGGAGTGCGCCGGCTTGACGGCGCTTTTCTATCGCCACGGATAATCGGAAAGCCTAGAAAAGCGGCGTCAAGCCGCCGCACTCCAAATTTATCGTGCCGGCGCCGGCGCGACTGGCCGCGGTCCCAATCCAAACTCCTCAGGACTCGGCAGCGTCGAAGTCGCTTCATACTTGCGCAAGACTTCATCCATCTGACGGCTCTTCCCCAGCCAGATCGAGATCATCTGATCGTAACGGGCCAGCACGCTCTCTAACCAATAGGGACGATTCTCGGCGAGCCATTGCTTGCGGTAACCCTCTTTCACAATTGAAAGCTCCTCGGCCATCTCGCGCAGGTTGTTGTAAATCGCTCCGGTGTAATAACGCAGTCTGCGGGCCCTGGTCCGATCTCCGAGATTCAAATACGCGTCCCAATATTGATCGCTGAACTTCTGCATCACCTGGTAACGGCGGCCGAGATGATCGAAGCGGCGCGCGGCGAACATTAACGCGTCGAGATTCTCACGATTGCGCCGCGCCTGGTTTCCATTGCGCGCCACCTTCTCCTGAGCGTCTTCAACCGCCAGACGCATCTGCTTGATGCGGTCGACATTCGCCCGCGAAAAATTTATGAATTGACTGGTGAATGGATCTCGCCAGAAGACTTCATCGCCTAGTCCGCCACCGGCCGTGCCCAGCTCGATAGTCGCAGTCGAGAGATCATTCCCTTCGGCGCGAAAGAATGACCACGCGAAATTCTTATCAAACTCGGCGCGATCTAATGTGCCTTCCTGCCACGCAGCCGCCGCGCCCAGGGCGATCGGGTACCACGCCATCTCGAACAAAGACTCGCCGTCGTCGTCCCAGGTGGTATTCATCATGCCGATGGCGCCGGCCTTCTGACCGTCGCGCACAAAGTTAATGATGTTCTTGGCGGCGGCGTCAGTGTTCGGAAAGATCTGGTTCCAGGTTTGCGCGCCGGGACAAACGAACTGCTGCAAGCCGGCATCCTGAAACGGCTTGATCGAGGTCATGAATTCATCGCGCGCGCCGTACTGCCAATTCATCACGATCATGTCTTTCGGAATATTGCCGATGAGATCAGGATGATGCAGCGCGATGTCACCCCAGAACATCAACTTGCGGTTGTAAGGTTTCAGCAAATCGCGCACGCGATTGAGGTGTTGGAAATAGATCGCGCCGACGCCTTTCGCTTGCGCTTCGGCCTTGCTCTGGCCTTCGCCCAACTCAAAAGTTTCGTCCTCGCCGATGTGGAAGAACTGCCCGGGGAAAAGTTCGTTGAGTTCCTTGTACCAGTCTTCGATCAGTTTGTAACTGGCTTGCTGTTGCGGCGACAGCACATCGCCCAGCGGCGTCTCGGCCAATTCGGCATATTTCTCCAGCCGCAGGGCCTTATGCAGATGACCAAAGGTCTGTTGTTCGGGAACCAGCTCGACGTGATAGTGCCGCGCGTACGCGACCAGGTCTTTGATCTCGGCCGGAGTGAGTGAGCCGCCCTCCGGCCCAATCAGCGGGTGCGACTGGCTGCTGAACGTGTGCTCCATATAAAAGGAGTGCATGTTCATTTTGAAATACGCTTCGGTGCGAATCTGTCGCTTGATGTATTCGACCGTCGGCACCGGACCACGACTGATGTCATCAGACAAGCCGCGCCAACGCATCGTCGGCCAATCGACGATCTTCACTGCGGGAATTGATGCATTCGCGCCGTCACCGCGCACGAGCTGCTTCAAGGTTTGCAGCCCATAAAAAGTTCCGGCCACGGTGTTTCCCGCCACGATCACCTGGTTGGCGTCGCAGAGAATGACATAGCCTTCTTCGCCCAACGTCGGGGGCGCGGTCGCATTCATTCGCTTCAAGGCCTGCGCAATTGGCAGCGAATCAATCCGGCCGATCAGAATGTCTCGCCGGCCTCCGCGGTCAATCGACAGCGACGCTGCGGCAGTCGTTTTCACATCATTAATAAAATCCTGCGCCGCGAATTGATCGTCGGCAGATTTTGCGTCAGCGAGCGCGACGCGGGCATCGCGCAGCGCAAACGATCCTTCGCCGGCGGTCACCTGTTTGGGCGCGGGAATTATTTGCAGGCTCGATTGCGCGGGGGTCGCCGCGCAAAAGAAAGCACCGGCCGCAATGATTAGAAATCGGCACATGTCGGTTCGTGTTAAAGTTATCCCCATCACTCGATTGTGTTTATAACTTCTATAAGTTTTGATTTTCAGATTAGTCAGGACGCGAGACTATTTACTCGATAACGATGGTGATTAGCAATCCATCGCTAACAAAAGCTCCAACAAATGAGCGGATGCCAATAACAATATGAAATACTCCCAGCGTTGGCGACAAACCACCATAGGTAATCGGATGCTGGTGATAAGCAGTGTGCTTTTGACTGTCGTTACCGCTGGCCTTGTGTTGATTACCTTCTTGCAATATCAGACTTCCAAAAACCAACTCGGCGTAATGCGAAACATGATCGACCAAAACGAACGGCTGATTAAGGCGAGCGGCGATCAGGCTAACGCGTCCGCAAGATCGGCCAGCGTTGCGGAGAGCGAGATTCAAGCGGTTAATACCCAAGCCAATGCTTCCCTTAGTCAAGCCAACACCTCGGCCAAGCTGGTTGAGCAAAACGAGAAGGCTGTTAATGCCGCTATTAGCCAGTCCAAATCGGCTCAGGAAAGCGCTATGACAGCGCGACAGTCCTATGCCTTGTTGGAACGCCCGATGCTCGGTATCGATACTGTCGAGGCGCCCGTATTGGAAGTGGGCAATAGAGCGCGAGTACGGCTAACCATCAAAAACTTTGGCCACATCCCGGCGCGAAATACGACAATCGAAGCCGCTTCTGTATTCGCTTCTCCTGTAAGCGACCTCAGTGCCCCTTGCCCGGAACCAGCTAAGGTCGCGGAATGGATCGGTGTAGCAAGTCGTTCTCTTATTCCAGTAAACGACTCCCGACTCGCTACTGCCATAAGTCATAGGAACGTCTCTGCTGAGGATATTGCCTTGGTCACCGAGCGAAAAACCTATTGGATTTATCTTTATGTTCGCATCAAATATGGAGACACTGAACAGTATTTCTTTGAGTTTTATGCTCGGCACAACATTGAGAAGCAGGGATGGGATGAATGCGGCAGCCACAACCGCGCAAATTAGCAGCGATTCAAAATGTCCACCATCATCGCTCGCAGTCTGTCCAGATTCCGATTCTGTTTAGAGCCGGCACTTGTGCCGGACGGCGAGAGCCGGACAAGTCCGGCATCTAAACGAACGTGACTCGAGAACACATGTCATTAATGCTTCAGGAGATCTTTCAGCAGCCCGACGCGCTCGCGAAAACGATCGCGGGCGAGCGGCAGAAAATTTCACGTCTCGCGCGGGCGCTGCAAAATAGAGACCTCGATCTGATCGTGCTGGTCGCGCGCGGCAGCTCTGATAACGCCGCGTTGTTCGGCCGTTACCTGCTCGAGATCGCGACGGGCATTCCGGTATCGCTGTCGGCGCCTTCGGTGCATACGATCTATCAGGCAAAACTCAATCTGAAGCGAGCGCTGGTGATCGGCGTTTCCCAATCGGGTGAAGGCGAAGATATCAACCTGGTGCTGGAAAACGCCCGCGCCGGTGGCGCTTTCACGATTGGCATCACCAACGAGTCGGCATCGTCGATGGTGAAGTTCGTCGATGAAACTCTGCTGATGCACGGCGGCCGCGAACAATCCGTGGCGGCCACCAAGACCTTCACCGGACAAATGTTGCTCTTCTATATGTTGTCCGCCGCGCTCGCCGGCCAAAGCGCCTTGATCGATTTCGAAAGAATTCCCGAATTCGCCGCGCGGGCGCTCGAACAAAAGCCGGCCATCGTCGAACTCGTGCAGCGTTACGTCTTCATGGAAAACTGTGTGGTCGTCGGACGCGGGCTGGCTTACGCGAATGCTTACGAGTTCGCGTTAAAGCTGATGGAAACCTGCTACGTGGTAGCAGAACGATTTTCCTCAGCGGACTTTCTGCACGGCCCGCTGGCCATGATCGAACGTCACTTTCCGGTGATGCTGTTCGCCCCGCCCGGACAAATGTTGGCCGGAACGAAAGACTTGATCGCGCGCTTGAATGAGTTGAAGGCCGACACTCTGGTAATCACCGCCGACCTCGATGCTGCCGGAATGTGCTCGCGCTCGATCATCATGCCGCGCGAGATCGATGAATTCCTCGCGCCGATTCCTTACATCATACCGGCCCAGTTGTTTGCCGCCTTGCTGGCTGAGGCGAAAGGTTTGAATCCCGATCAGCCACGATCGTTATCGAAGGTGACAAGGACTTTGTAGTCTGCGAAGCGAACGTTTGGAAATAGCGAATGCCTAAACTGAGCGCGGGCATCCTTGCCCGCAAGGCGTGCGCAGTACGCTCCATGACGGTTCGCGCTTCGCGCTCATGCGGGCAAGGATGCCGGCGCTTCATTAACTGCAAATGGCCTCTTCAGATTCTTTAACTCATAAAACGCACGGCTCCCTGCTCCGCGTGCTCGGCGTCACGTTCGGTCTGGCGGTGACGCTCGGGGGCACGATCGGCATGGGCATTCTGCGCACGCCCGGAGAGATCGCCAGGCAACTGCCCACGCCCTCGCTCTTTATCGGCATCTGGATTGTTGGCGGCGTGTACGCGTTGCTGGGCGCGATTTCAGTGGCGGAACTGGGCGCGATGATTCCGCGCTCCGGCGGTTTTTATGTTTTCGCGCATCGCGCGCTCGGGAATTACGCGGGCTTCATCGTCGGTTGGAGCGATTGGATGTCGACGTGCGCGACCATCGCGCTCATCTCAATGGTCGTCGGCGAATACACCGGAGTGCTGTTCCCCACCCTGGCAACTCATCAAGAAGCGGTCGCGCTAATCGTCACACTCTTTTTTGCTCTGCTTCAATGGCGCGGAGTTCTGTGGGGCAGTTACACGCAAAACGTGACGAGCCTGATTAAAGTTCTCGCCTTCACGGCCTTCGCCATCATCGCGCTCATTCATCCTGCGGCGAGCACGCCGGGGACAACTGCAACGCTGCCGGTCCCGCACGGGCTGGCACTCTTCGCTGCGATAATCATCGCGTTACAGAGCGTCTTGTACACTTATGACGGATGGTACGGCGTCTGTTATTTCGGCAGCGAAGTGCGCAACCCGAAACGCGATGTGACGGTCTCGATGTTTGGTGGGGTGCTGTCGGTGATCGCCATCTACGTCTTGATCAATTGGGCGTTGTTGCATCTGCTCGGACTGCCGAGAATGGCGGGAGATGAACTCGCCGTCGGCACCGCCGCCAGCGTGGTTTTCGGTGCGTATGGAGACAAGGTGATTCGCGTCCTCGCCATCATTTCGATGCTGAGCACGATCAATGCCTACGCGCTGAGCGGGCCACGGACGTTGTATGCGATGAGTTGTGACGGGCTGTTCACTCATCATGGACGAGCAGTCAACAAAGGCGGGACGCCGACGATCACGCTGCTGGTCAGTACGTTGGTGGCAGTGCTCTTCATCGTGAGCGGGACTTTCAATCAGGTGCTGGCCGTCGTCGCGTTCTTTTTCGTCTCGTATTACACGATGGCTTTTATTTCAGTCATTGTCTTGCGCCGGCGCGAACCGGATCTCCCAAGGCCTTATCGCGTGTGGGGCTATCCCTGGACGACGCTAATCGTGATCTTCGGATCGATTGCCTTTCTGGCGGGAGCGGTTGCGGGCGACACAAAAAATAGTCTGTGGGCCCTGGGGCTGTTGGCGATCAGCGCGCCGGTTTATTTGATCGTGAAACGATTCGCCGAGTTACAGAACCGCGAGCGGTAAGGACTGGATCAAGCGCAGGCCGCAAGATCCACAAGTTCCTTTCGATGTCGCGGTTGATCCGGTCGCTACCGCTCGCGGTTCTGACACGCGTGATCCGCTATGCTATGCTCGCTTGCGCGCGAAAGTGGCGGAATTGGCAGACGCGCCAGACTTAGGATCTGGTACCGAAAGGTGTGGGGGTTCGAGTCCCCCCTTTCGCACCAAAGCAGTGAGCAGTGAGCAGTGAGCAGTGAGCAGTGAGCAGTGTTTACGAAAACCCAGTTCCGCGGTTGCAAATTGTCTTAACTGCTCACTGCTCGCTGCTAACTTTTTCCTATGAAAACTGAACTCAAAGAAATCTCTGCAACTCGTAAACAGATCGACGTCGTGATCGAGGCCGACGCGGTGCGCGCGGTCTACGATCGCATTAGTGACAATTATGCAAAGGCGGCGACGGTGCCGGGCTTTCGTCCCGGACATGCGCCGCGCGCCGTCGTGCGCTCGCGGTTTAAAGATCAGATTCGCACCGAAGTTTTGCGCGAGCTGCTGCCGAACGCGGTCCAGTCGGCAATCACCGAACACAATATTGAAGCGCTCGGCGAACCTGAATTGAATCTCGAAAACAGCGAAGGCCTGGACCATTTGGGTCAGCAGCCGATCTCGTTCAATGTCAATGTCGATGTATTGCCGGAGATTAAGCTCAGCAATTACAAAGGCCTCGCAGCGACGCGCCAGACTCGCGCGGTCAAAGACGAAGACGTCGAAGCGGTCATTCAGCAACTGCGCGAGAATTCGGCTTCGCTGCAACCGGTGGAAGATCGCGGCGCCCAGGTCGGCGACACGGTGACGGCAAACTTCCACGGAAAGTTCGTTAACGATCCGGAGGCCGAACCAATCAACGTCGAGGATGTCGACCTGGTGCTTGGCGGCCAGGGCGTCGTCCAGGAGATGACCGATAATCTGACCGGCGCCAGGCCAGACGACGAAAAGATATTTTTGGTTGATTATGCCCCGGACTTCAGCGCGAAAGGCCTGGCCGGCAAGTCGGTCGAATACACCGTCAAGGTTAGCGCGGTGCGGGTTAAAGAGTTGCCGGAGATCGACGATGAGTGGGCGCAAAGTCTGAGCGACGAAATCGAGTCGCTCGCTGAATTGCGCAAGAAAGTTCGCGCCGATCTTGAAACTCAGGCGAGCGACGAAGCCGAGGGGAAAATGCGTTCGGGTCTTTTGCGCCAGCTGGTAGACGCGCACGAAGTTGAATTGCCGGAACGCCTGCTCGCGCATCAGACTGAACATCGATTTGAATCTGTGGTGCGCGACATGGTTAACCACGGCATCGATCCGCGTAATCCGGAATTGAACTGGGACAAGGCGCGCGAGAATTTGAAGGAGCAGGCCGGGTTCGACCTGCGCAGTTCATTGTTGCTGGAAGCAGTGGCCGACGCCGAGAAATTAGAAGTCAGCGATCAGGATATCGATGATGAGATCAATGCGATCGCCGACGCATCGAAGCAGACACCAGAACAAGTGCGTGCCGTCTTGACAAAGCAAGGTGGCGAATCTAGCATCGCTTCCAGGTTGCGCAATCGCAAAGCGCTCGACTTTTTGGTCGCGAATGCGAATGTAACCGACGAAGAATGGAAGGAAGAGAAACAGGAGTCAGCAGCCAGTAGTCAGAAGTCAGAATAACCGCCTCACCAAGTTTTTCTGCTTACTGCCAACTGCTACTGTCTCTTTATTTTTTTGAAGTCTCAAATTAGCAATTCGGAGTTTGGATCCTTTTTCTGAAATCTCAAATTTGAGATTTGAAATCTAAAATATATGGCCCTGATACCGATGGTTGTCGAGCAAACGTCACGCGGCGAGCGGGCGTTTGATATCTATTCGCGGCTGCTGAAAGACAACATCATTTTTCTCGGCACGCCGATCGACGATCAGATCGCCAACTTGATCGTCGCGCAATTGCTTTTCCTCGAGGCCGAAGATCCTGAAAAGGACATCAATATTTATATCAACTCACCGGGTGGATCGGTCACCGCCGGCCTCGCGATCTACGATACGATGCAGTTCATTCGTCCCGACGTCACGACGATCTGTGTGGGCATGTGCGCTTCAATGGGCGCGTTGCTCCTGACCGCCGGCGCCAAGGGCAAACGCTTCGCCTTGCCGAATTCACGAATTCTCATTCATCAGCCCTCAGGTGGCATGCAGGGACAGGCCACCGACGTGCGCATTCATGCCGAGGAATTGATTCGCATTCGCGAGTTGACCTCTGAAATTCTCGCTAAACATACCG
>Ga0207511_100145_pt1 | contig 16539 bp, 11 predicted proteins | sample NitcycUWRSCHO22C_FD_188265 | JGI IMG/M metagenome (GOLD analysis project Ga0207511, IMG submission 188265) | Soil microbial communities from Arlington Agricultural Research Station in Wisconsin, USA - Nitrogen cycling UWRJ-SCHO22-C (SPAdes) | ecosystem: Environmental > Terrestrial > Soil >... | reverse complement strand
AGCCTCTTCGACTAGCTCGCCCTTCGTTGTCGAAGCGTACCAAAAGCGCGGGCTGCCTGCGCCCGGAAGAACCTCAGGCAATGGCAGCGCCGCAGCTGTCTCCAGAGTGTAGTCATGAAACCGGTTGCAGACTGTATAGTCGTGTTCATACGTGGTGCTGAGCGTCTTGGCCGCGAAAACGGTCGCCAGGGCTCGCGAGCTGGACGGCTCGACGAAGTCCTCCCCCAACACCTCTACTGCGTTCGTAGTTCCGTTCGTCAAGTCGCGCGGATTCGCCGGCGTATGAACCGTGCCCGCTGGCCCAGTAGTCGGTAAGATGTCACTCAAATTCACCAGCGCGCCGGGTGGGGCAGATTGAGGGTGCAAGAGGCTTTCGCCTCCACGTTCGAGAAACGCGCTTGGGGCCACTCGTAAAGGTCTGGATTCAGAGCCGGCGGCGCCCCCGCCGCTTGAATGGACTATATCGCCTCCCACGGGCCACTGCGGGACTCCACCGCTGTTGTAAGGTCCGTCATTCGACCCCCCTTTTGCTGCCATTACATTGCTCAACAAGCTCGCGAGATCGAGGCCCGCCGTGCCGAAGGGGTTTCGGTCTTCGGGCGGCAGATCAGGGACGTTGCACGGACACTTTTCGACTTTCGTGCCTGGATTACCCAAGTCACGCAAGACAAAGTCGAGTGGGGAATCGCTTCCGCTACTGGCCGTGCCGCCGGCGCTGATGCTGCGCGTGACAGAATTGATTACGTCTTTAGCCACCTCTTTGTGCAGAGCGATGGCGTCAAAGATCTGTGAGGTGAGGATTGCCAACGCGTCGGCGCTTATTGAGTGATTATTGCCGATTGAGCGCCACGCGTCGCGCGCCAACTGGTAGTCGGCTGGTAGTAAACCAATGTTGGCGATTGCATTCCAAATGCTTCCGAGTCCGGCGCTATCGGGGTAAGAGAGATCGTGAAGCCGGTAAGCAGCGTCGAGTTGGTTGGCAGGTGCGACATCCCAGCCATTGTTCCCCGGCCCGCCGTAGTTGTAAAACCACGGCCCTTGCCAGGGCTCGTACAGATTCAGCGACTTCCCCTTCGGATCTTTCCAATTCACCGGGTTGTCCTTGACGTATTTGAAAAGATGCGGGTCGGCATTGTCCAGGATCGGGTCCTTGGAGTTGAATCGCCCGGTCAGTGGGTCGTACATTCTTGCCCGGTGATAGTAAAGCTCGCTTTCAGCGTCGTGCTCCCGCCCCGTAAACTGATAAGGATTATCTATGTTTCCCGACGCGGTCCTTAACGCCCCGTAGCTATCATACCTGTACGTGGCGACCACAGACTGGTCGGCGTCCGTTAGTTCCGTTGTGCTGGCAAGACCGTCCTGTTGATAGAACACCGTCGTCCCGCCGCGGGTTCTACTAATCCAGCCGTCCAAGCCTGAGCTGGTATAGCGAACCAGTGTTGAGCCGCCTTGGTTGGTCTCAAGCAAGACATTGGAACCATCATGGAAGAATCGCGTCGTCTGGCCGCTCCTATCAGTTTTGCTCAGGCGCGTGCCCTCGGGATAATACGTGAAAGAATTGGTGGACGAGTCCGGGTAAGTAACCGCGCTGAGCTGGTTTTCAAAATCATACTTGTAAGTGGTCTTGGCGCCCGCGTTTGTCCTGGCGGTGAGGTTCCCGTTTGCGTCCCACGTATAGGTCGTCGTCCCCGCGCTCAACAGGCGGTCGGCGGCGTCGTAAGTGTAGGCAGTGAGGCCACCAGGAGTACTTAAGGTGAGCCGGTTGCCGACGCTATCATACGAGTAGGACTGTGTGTCTCCTTCGGGGTAAGAGACGCCGGTAAGCCGGTAAAGCCTATCGTATCCGTAAGTGGTAATGCTGCCGCCCGGCTCGGTCATGCGCGTGCGGTTGCCGACGTGGTCGTATTGATAAGCGTAGCTTGAGAGGACCGCGTCGTCAGAGCGTCGGTTAGTTATTTGCAGCAGCCGGCTCGCCTGATTGTACGCGTACGCGGCGAAGGTGCCGTTGGCGAGGGCTCTGCGGATCAAGTGATCATCCTTGTCGTAGGCGAAGAGGGTTTTATCATCTGAGGGACCGGTCAGGGTAGTGAGGCGATCAGACGCGTCGTATTCATACTTAGTCATGCCGCCATCGGGATCGGTCATCGTCACCCGGTTGCCGGCCGCATCATAAGAGTAAGAAACCGCCTTGCTGATGCCCGAAAGCGTCCAGGAGATACTTGCCATCCGGTTAAGAGCATCGAATGCGTAATTCACGGTTACCCTAGAGTTACGCGCTAGCGTGCGATTGCCAGCAGCGTCATACGCATAATCCACATCCTGCTCGGTACCTGGATAATCGATCCCGATCAACTGATCCAGGGAATTGTACGTATAAAGGGTGGTGACGCCGTTTGCGTCGGTACGCGAAGTAAGGTTCCCAGCCTCGTCGTACCCGAAGGCCGCGATATGACCGAGTGGGTCGGTCTCGCCGACGCGGCGGTTAAGCCGGTCGTAAGTAAAAGTCGTAATATGGCCGGCGGCGTCCGTGATACTGGTAAGGTTGCCGACCGGATTGTAAGAATATTTCGTTTGCTGCCCGGAGGCGTTGGTGATGCTCAGAAGGCGGTTAAGGGCATCGTACTTGTAAGTGACGGCGTTGCCCTCAGCATCGGTCACCTGAGTAACATTGCCAAGCGCGTCGTAGACGTAACTCGTTCTCTCACCGAGTGGATTCGTCTCGCTAGTGAGCCGACTCATGAGATCGTACTCCCTTTTCGCGGTGAAGCCGTTAGGAGTTGTGTTTGTCAGCGGATTGCCGATACCGTCATACGTCGAAGAGGAGGTGTGGCCCAGGGGGTTAGTGAGTGTGACTCGATTACCAGCCGCGTCGTAGCTGAGTAGTGTCATGTGACCCTTGGCGTCGGTTCTGCTGACACGGTCGCCGCGAGCATCGTAAGCGTACGTCACAATCTCGTTGAGCGCGTTTACCTCGCGCACGACATTGCCGCGTGCGTCGTACTCGTAGCTGGTCTTGTGCCCGTTGGGGTCGATGACGCTGGTCAAGCGCTCAAAAACATTCTCGTACGTGTAGGACGTCACGTGGCCTAACGCGTCGGTGACGGTAGTCAGATCGCCCCTTTCGTTGTAGGCGTACTTCGTCATCCGTCCCTTCTCATCGATGGAACTGACAAGGTTGTTGCCAGCGTCCCAGGAGAAGCGTTGGGAAACTACGGTTCCCGCGCTGTCTTTGCTACGCTCGACCCGACTGATTCGGCCGCCGCTATCGTAGACGAAGCGGGTAACCCGGTCATTTCCCGCAACTTCCGTTAGAGTTGTGGCCAGGTTCGTGGCGTCGTACGAAAAGGATTTCGCAGACACGTCACTCGAAATCCGCACCACCGAACCATCCGAGTACGCGATATCAACAGGCGCGCCGAGGGACGGTGAGATACGTGTAAGGAAATGCTCGCCATCGTAACTCAAGCGGGTCGTGTTACCTTCCGCGTTCGTCATGCTGCTGAGGTTGTCGGCGGGGTCGTACTGGAATCGGATTGACCTGCCCGGGGTGATGTTATTGTCGGTGACCGAGGTTAGCCTGTCGCCTGAGTAAGCTAATTGTAGCTGCCGCCCGGCCGTGTCCGTGACTAACGTCATCCGCATGTCTGAATCGTACGAAAAACTGAGCGCATTCCCGTTAGGCTCCTTCACTGTTGTCAATCTCTTATGAACAGGAGAGTCGAAGAAAAACTCCAGACCTCCCTTCGTTCGGAGGGCGTACCGGCCAGGCAGATGCTCTCTGAGGGTGTCGTAAGTGTCGGCAGGCGAGACGTAACCTTCCGCTACTTTGGTGAACCGGTCCATGCGACCGTCTCCCCAAGCCACATTGATGTTGCCACTCTCGTCGCGTGAGTAGAACATCTGATAGTTAAGTTGCATGCCGTGCCCAACGCGCGTCGCAAAACCATGCCAACTACTGTTGTAGCTCAGCGTCAGGTCAACGGAGAGGCCGCGCCCTGGAATGGGTAGGAGCGGTATGGGGTAGAACAGGTTCCCGTTCCAGGTGTTGACGCTGGTCCCGGCCCCGCACGGAACCTTAATTTGAGTTTCGTGATTCGACCTTGGCCGCGGCGGCGTTTGCCCGCCCTGAGCGGTAATGCCCGCACGCTTGGGGAAGGAGATTGATAGCAGTAGTGAGGACAAACACAGAGCACAAACAAGCCGCCGAACCTTGGATTGAGTAATTGTTAGAGTCATGAGGACCTCCGGTGTCAGTTAGAGGAAAGGTCATTTGCTCAGGGCACGTCTAAACCCCCACATTGAAATTGAGAAACGGTTGGAATGGGCAAATCGCCCGACTAATAATTACTGTCTTGTTGTGAATGTTAGTAGCGATCCTTTTGGAATGTCAATGGTGAGAAAAAAGGTAGTGGGGTAAGTTTGACGTCGTTCTGAAGGCCTGCTCGATGTGCATGGTCTTTGATGATGGTCCATGCGAATTGACGCGTGAGGGACTCACCTCGATTAAGGAAAATAACATTCGAGGAAGTTTCGCGTGGTGGCTGCTTGGAAGATATGTAGCGTTTGAGGGAGTCCGCGGCTGATTGCGAAAATGGTACTTGTCTTTCCTTATTTCCTTTTCCGACGCATCGGAGAATTCTGCGGTCAATGGAAACGTCGCGATGTCTAAGGTGGATAGCTTCTGAGAGCCGAAGGCCTGCAGCAAAGAGGATCTCGAGCAGCGCGCGATCGCGTAAGCCGTTGAGCGTGGATTGATCCGGAGAGCTAAGTAATCGGCGAGTCTCGTCGGCCGTCAAGACGTGAGGGAGTGCTCGTGTCTTTTTCAAGGAAGTCACATCGTCTGCTGGATTAATCGGGATTTCACCCTCGGAAAAGAGGAATTGGTAAAAGCCTTTAATGCTGCTTATGGCGCGGTCGATCAACGAGGCATTTAAGATCTGCGCGCGACAACTCGCCCATGTGACGGTGAATGTTCTTATTAGTTAAGCCTCGTAGATTTAGCTGGTTCTTAGACGCCCATATTTGCAGCTGGAGAAGATCGGACGTATATGCCGCTGTTGTGTTACGTGCCAGTCCTCGCTCAATCACAAGATAGCTTATGTACCTGGTAATGAGGGGTGATGTTCGCGGCATACGTTTACATCCTCGCAGTGCTAATTTAATTCGGCTTTCTTGAAATCATCTCTGCCTGCAGCGAGGATTCTTTGCGCGGCGCCGAAGATTTTCTTTGCGCTGGTCTCGGGGATTTGGTCGGCCTTCAGCCAGCCTTGGATATACCCACGACAAAACTCAGCTCCTTCAAAACCCAGTGCTTCACTACAGACCAGGGCGACTGCTTCGGCTTCAACTTCGCGCAAGTTCAGATTTTCGCTTTCAGGGATGTGTCATGGCTACTAATAACCTCGGGCAAATTAGTGGTTCCAAAAGTATCTGCCGCTCACACGGGAGTACTTGATTCCGTGTTCGTGCCGCACTTCACGTACGACGGCTTTGAGTTCAGTGCCTGTTAGTCCGATGCTGGCTTTACAGGCCCGCGCAATCTTTATTGGTGCGGGAAATTCGCCAACCGCTTTTAGTTCCAACAAGCGTTGATTGATTTTTGATTTGGCTTCCGCCTTTCGTTCAGTCGCTAACTTTCTTTGAAATTCAACACGATGAGATCTGGCTTACCCGCGGCTGCTGTTGCGGGCGCCGAATGGGCTCTGGCCTTCTGAAGAGAAATAGCAATTCCAAGAGTTAGAACGATCGTTGCGGAGAGAGCAATCCACTTTTTCATCTCGTGACTCCTTCTGGCGACCTTAAGTTGTTGAATTCGAATAACAGCGCTTTGGGGGCCTAAAGTAAATACCGATGGTCAGAAAATGTCAATGTGGAATGTATCCATCGACATAATTGCCATGGCCCATCTCCTCATTCATTGCTAAGGGTGTAAAAGCCAACGACATCTTGTTTTTGGTAACGAGGCATAAACGACTTTTTCCTTGAAATAGTGCGTCGGCGGGAGTATTGTCTGAGGCGCAACTTCCCAAGGGGATGGGGTTCCTACAAGTCGAAAATTTGGAACCCGTTTTCATCAGCCGGCTGGTTCTCAGAGCCTACGAATCCCGCATCGGCGCGATGTCAGTTTCATAGAGTTCCAGAATACAGTTGGTTTTACCAGATCGGTGCCAGGAATTCATGCCTGGTAACGGGAGTCCTGCCTGCAATGACAAGGAGCTAATCATGCCTATAGGAGATGGAATCCGACGAAACATTCTTACGGTCGGCGCGTCAGAGCAGCAACGGTTCGTCGCCGCTATAGTCGCGCTCAACAGCCGTCATTATCACGGCAGCAGAACCGACTTTCCGGCCGGCGGGGTATCTGAGTGGTTTAAGATGGATGAGATCCATCAGGCTACCCATGTCCACGGCGGGGCGGCCTTTCTGCCATGGCACCGCGAACTCTGCAACTATTTTGAGTCGCTATTGCGGCAGGTAGACCCCGAACTCTCCCTACACTACTGGAATTGGAACGACGACATTAGTCCGCTATTCCCCCTGTTCGGCAACATGACTGGAGAGGCTGGAGAGCCCTGGCTTAGTGCTGGATTCTATAATCCTACTGCGCCCGGCGATAACTGGCGCGATGAGAACATTCACCCAAATCCCTTCCCTCCGGGCGGGACAGGGAGCTACGACCTGCACTCGAACCCCGCGGATCCTCCAAAAAATCGAGCACGCAATGTTCAGTCGGGAGCCCCGCCGGTGGGTTCAGCAGACTGGCCGAGTGATGCCACTTTCATGATGGCCGCGAACTTTGAGGACTTTGACAGTCTCATGCAAGGCCCTACTGGTAATGCCCATAGTGAAGCACACAGTTGGCTTGGGCTCGGTAATGCGCACACTTCATTCCGCGACCCGTTGGTATTCCTGCTGCACTCTAACGTCGATCGTTTATGGGCTACGTGGCAGACGCAGCCAGGCCACACGGATCGGCTGGACCCGGCTCATGCATATGACCCAGTTGGTTCCGACCCGGAGATCAGTGAACCAATGCAGCCGTGGGCGGGCACCGGGCCGTGGCCTACACGTCCGTGGTACGCACCCGAAAATGAATTTTTTGTAAAGACTCCAACGCACGCTTCCGTAGTAAGGCCGCCATGCTATGACACACTGCCGACCTACCCCACGGTTGTTACCCGAGAGACAATGTCGATCAACTTCAACTCGGTCCCCGCAGGTGAAACAACCGTTCGAGCGGCAGTATTCTCGGTCATATCTTGCGATGACGTGCATTTCCAGATCACCGATGGGCCAACTGTGAACCCAGGCAGTGCTCCAGGGACCAATTTCGGCACTACTATCCTCGGCGTATCCGACACAGTGCCAGCAACGTCCGACTTCACACTGGCCCGAGCCCATCTGTGGATCTCATACAGAGGAACGAACGCTGGAGATATGGCGACGGGAACGGTAACGATTCACTGCACCGAGACACACGAGGATTTCATCATCCCCATCACTGCCGAGACGATACCCCGTCCCACCGTGGCGGTCGTAATGGCCCTCGACAAGTCGAATAGCATGAATTTCGCATCGGGTATTGCTTCACTACCCCATCGGATCGATGTGCTGAAGTATTCCGCGCCCTCATTCGTCGATGTGATCCAGCAAGGGAACGCACTGGGGATCGTGAGCTTCGACCAGAATGCTTACGATGTGGTGGGAATAACTGGACCGCTTGGACCGCCGCCCGCAAACCCGTTCGACGATCTCACTCGAACGAATCTCAAGAACCTGATTGCGGCACATACCCCGAATCCTGCGGGAAACACATCGATCGGCGATGCCGTGGTCCAGGCCCAGAACATGCTGTTGACCCCTGCTGCTGCCGGGTACGCTAAGACAGCCATCATTGTCTTCACCGACGGCTTCGAAACCGCGGCACAGTACATTTCAGATGTGCACGATCAGATAACCGCTAACGTGTTCGCTGTGGCTCTTGGTACCGCCACCCAGATTCAACCAGAAGCCTTAACCGCGCTCTGCCACGACCATCAGGGGTTCCTGCGCTTGACCGGCGCGCTTAGCAATGATGACCTGTTCCGGCTCAACAAATACTTCCTGCAAATTCTCGCCGGAGTGACCAACGAGGATATCGTCGTCGATCCTGAAGGCTTTATTAATCCCGGAGATGAACACCGTATCCCGTTCTGGCTAAACGAAGCGGACATCGGCAGCGATGTAATACTGCTAACGCCTGCTCTGCAATTTATCGACTTTGCACTCGAGGCGCCTGATGGAACTATTGTCGATCGTGTCTTGGCCAACACGACGCCGGGTATGTCGCATTCATTTGGTACGAACGTGGCATTCTACCGGATGACGCTACCGGCATTGATCAACGGAGTGGGACAACAGACAGGAACTTGGCATGCGGTTCTTTCAGGTAAACGGCAAGTCCCCGGGAGAGACTTCGTTCAAGGTGGGCCAGCCGCCCAAAGCGTGCACGGGGTTCGCTACTGTCTGATGGTTCATTCTTACTCCAACCTGCGGATGCGCGCGCGCCTTACGCAGACTAGTTTTGAGCCCGGCGCGTTACTCAATTTGCGAGCGATACTCACCGAATACGACCTACCGGTCGACCGGCGGGCAATGGTGCGGGCTGAGTTAGTCCGGCCAGACCTCAGTACCGCGATCGTGGTTTTGAATGAAGTCGAGCCGGGCATTTTTGAAGCGAGTGTCCCTGCAAATTCGACCGGCGTCTACCAGTTCCGGGTGCGGGCGGTAGGAGCAACGCTTCGCGGCCAGCAGTTTACGCGTGAGCAAGGTTTAACGGGCGCAGTCTACCAGGGGGCGGCGACAATCCGCCTCCGACGACCACCAGAGATCCGGACGGAAATCCGGCGGATGGCAAGAATTGCTGCACGCGATTGATCTGGTTGCTGTGGGTCCTCGCGATCCTGTTGCTGATTATTATCTTGGTCCTTTTATTCAGACGCTGAGAGATGATCTCAAACAACAACGGCTTTCGTGTTGGGGAAGGCGTTATTTTCAAGGCAGTGGAAACTGATCCGGACTAACCATTTGGAGGTGTAGTGATGGCTGAGAGTCGCTGGGCTATTCTTCTTTGCAAATTCTCTGCGGATCAATCGGCAACGCTACCGGTGGATCATTACAAACGGCTTTTTACAGGCGCGGGTGCTGGTTCGAACAACATGACCAATTTCTTTTCGACCATGTCTCACGGCCAACTCGATCTAACAAACTCAAAAGTCTTTGGTTGGTTAACGATCGGAATCAAAGACAAGGCCGAATATGACTCCTTCGATGCCAAGCACGCAGCGGACCCCAGCATTCCTGGCTCGCGCAACAATTTGATGGCAGTTTGCAAACAAGAAGCCATCAAGCAGGGTGTTCCCCTCCAGAATTTTGCGGGCGTCGTCATCTGCATGAACGGCCCAATGGATTACTTTGGCGCTCTGGGGGGCATGACGGCTGTTTTCGATAGTGTGAACGGGCTTCGTCCGAGCGTCATCGGCCAGGAAATGGGGCACGGCTACGGGCTGGACCACTCGCGCCGCGAGGGCTCACAAGCGGATTACCAGGACCCTTGGGATGTCATGAGCACCGATGGCCCGTACGAACAGCCGGACGGAGAATATGGCAGCATCGGTCCCGGCCTCAACGCCTCAAACATGAGGTCGCGCGGCTGGCTCGATGAATCGCGCGTGTGGAAGGCAGGCAGCTCAGATTTCAATACTACAATTAAGCTTCGCCCGTTGCATCGCCGTGATTTGCCCGGCACGCTGGCCGCCGATCTATTGGGTGAATATCTAGTCGAGTACCGGATAAAGGAGCGCTGGGACCCTGGTATTCCACGCTCAGCCGTATTCGTACATCGGTTCGAAGACAACCATTCCTATGTAATGCCAGGCACTAAAGGTAACTACGACCTCGTGACTGGTGACAAATTCGAGATCGGCAGTGCTCTTGACCCGTTTTCGAGCTTTAGTCAAGTCGAGGTGGTATCAATAGACGATGCTAACAAGACGGCCACGTTAAATTTATCCCACCGTTCCCGGAACCGGGGATTACCGGATATCGTCGGAACGATCGTAGGCGGCGTGGCGAATGACGGAGGCGGCTGGATCATTATCAACGGTCACGCCTATCGCGTCCCGCCATATGACCCGCCGGGTATTGCCATGCTGGAACACCTTGCCGCTTATCTCAGTGCAGCCCAGATCCGGAATGTGGGCGTGCGACTAGCCGCACGGCAATCGGCGGTGGAGGGCTTAGAGAGGGAGATTTTCGCTCTTGGTGCTTCACTCAGTCCATTCCGAGTACCGGCTAAAGCGCCTATTAGAGGGAAAGAGTGAGAATCGGCGTTATGTTCCTATGAGGACATGCGAAGCGATTAACCGTATCGCATTTGTTTGTAAGCGGGTCCTCGTTAAATAGAACGAGAGTTCAGGAGAAAGACATCATGACAACAAGCAAGAAAAAGACACCGAAGAAAGGCCGGAAGGCTTCGGCTAAGGAGAGCATCAAGAAGAGCGGCTCCCGAAGAGTTAACGCCGCATCGCAGGAGTTGTCACTAAAGATAACTCCACAAGGGCCAAGCTCTGAACTCTTTGCCACCGTATCGCGCGAGTTGATTGAGCACGCCTCTCTGCGATCGTTCACTGCCAAAACGCGAAGCCGCCTGCTGGCGCTCGAGTTGATCGAAGAGGACCCTGAGACAAAAACTGCCAGACCTGCGGCACCGTCCGATCGTTTTCGAGCTACGATCTACGACTACACCAACAATCGCGCAATCACCGCCGAGGGCAGCCTCAGCAACAGACGAAAGCTAGTCGTATCGGAATCGAGCCGGCAACCGTTTCCTACCGATGAAGAGTTCGATGAAGCTGTCAAGATACTCACCAAAGATCCGGGCATTGGACCATCGCTTCGTGAAAAGGCGCTTCAACCATATGCGCCGATGCCTCCGCTCATTGAGTCAAGGCAACCTGACGGGCGCAACGAGCGGACTGTTGCAGTTGGCTTGCTACCCTTGAACCGCCAAGTCAAACACGAGATTGTCGGCGTCAACATGGTGCGCCAGACTGTGGTCCGGTTCGATAGCCGCGCTCCTGAGAATGCTGTTGCCCACAATCCCATTTGTGGCATCAACAATGCCGGCCAAGCGACAGCCAGCAAAGGTACGCCGGGACAGGTTTGGATCACTGTCACTCAAGGCGGAACAACGCTTTGGAAATTTCTCGCCGTCAGACCTGCGGCCTCGTCTGGAACCAACGGCTCGGGCATCGAGTTGCGGTTTGTCGATTATCGAGGAAAGCGCGTTCTCTATCGCGCTCATGTTCCGATCCTTAACGTAAAATACGATCAAAATGCTTGTGGCCCCTACCGGGACTGGCAGTATCAGGAAGGAATGATACAAGCTACCGGAGCGGATGTGGCGCCGGGCTTCCGTTTGTGCCCGACGCCAGCAACCACGATTCTCGACACGGGATCAGATGCGGGAAACTTCCTGGGTGTGGGCATCTACGTTCAAGGATTGGAAGTAGTACTCGTGAGTGAAATGCAGGCCGGCTGGTATCGCTATATCAGCGAGTGGCGTCTTCATGCAAATGGAACCATTCGCCCGCGCTTTGGATTTTCGGCCGTCCAGAGTTCTTGCGTCTGCAATACCCATCATCATCACGTCTACTGGCGACTCGATTTCGACATTCGTACGCCGGGCAACAACATTGTTCGGGAATTCAATAATCCATGTCTTCCTGGTATCTGTCCATCGAACTGGCACAACAAGCAGTTTGAGATCGCGCGTCCACGCGATCCTTCGAGACATCGTAAGTGGCGAGTACAGAACTCAGGAACGGGTGAAGCATACGACATTATTCCTGGGCATGACGACGGGGTTGCCAGCACTTTTGCCGACGCACCATTCGGGCGAGGTGATCTGTGGTTTCTGCGCTACCGTTCAACTGAGATCGACGATGGAGTTGTTGCAATTGGACCACCATTCGAGGCTGGAATAGGCGGCTTTATTAATGGCGAATCGATCGCTAACCAAGACGTCGTTGTTTGGTACGGAGCACACTTCACGCACGATATCACCAACGAACCTCCGGGCACATTCGGGCACATTGTGGGACCGGACTTAGTACCCGTCAAGTGGTAAACAGCGAAGGGAAATAGCACGGATGTGTTGAGTTGCGAAGTGAGGAGGCGCACTCAAATTTGAAGACGAACCACGTCTGCGGGATACTCCTCGTCGCGAGCGAGAGTTTCCGCAGACTTGGTTGAATATCGCCGTTTTCGCCAGCAGATGTGACCGGGTTCCGTTCGAATTAGAGGGGGGCTGCCGTTACGTCCGAGAGTAGTTGCATTCGTCCTACGACTATCGAGAACTTGGTCACTTCTTCGCGAAGATCATCCAACCAAGCAGGAGGCCGATACCGAGGGTGAGTAACGTAGGAATCCGCATCCAACTGAACCCGCCGTTTATCCATCCGGGCCCCATCCTGTACCCGCCTATCCCTCCTTGTCCCATCATCCCGCTACCCGGCATTGAGCCGGTCATTGCTCCGCCGCCGAAAAACAGAAATAGCAGGACGACGACGACCAGCGCGATGATCAAAGGCGTCTTGTTCGAGTCGTTCATGACATCAAACTCCTATGTATCTCTCGTCCTAAACTGAAATCAGAATTCCCAGTGCCAACCTAACCGTACGGCCCAGCGCCGCCGAAGCTGAGGGCCGTCGAGAGACTGATACATCGGCTTAACAACGTCGACGAAAAATGCTTGCCCGTTCAATACCCCTTCGGGCGGGTGAATGTTTGCCCTGAATGTAAGATCGAGGCGCCTTCCTCCCTGCAGTAGCGGGTCCTTAGTCGGCTCAGTCGACGGGTCGAGGGTCGCATCGGCCCCTTTGATATTCTTCCAAATGTCACCGTCAAAGCGCGCAATCAGACTCAGCCAATGAGTCATCTGTCGCCCTCCCCAGAAACTGGGCTGGTAGCGATTGCCCAGATTGTAACCATTGCTGTTCGTGCCGAGTCGCAAGGTCGGCATAAATTCCGCTCCCCAGGCGGATGAAATACATTACGAGGTTCGAGAAGAACATTCCCGTGAGCACGTCTGTTCTCGACTTGCGCAGGTCATCACCGGTCGCGCCTTCCCGCTCAGTAACTGTGCGGCGTCCAATCTTTCTCTCCTCTTCGACTTCCTGCGAGGATTGCCAAAAGAAAAGATAAGGAGAAATCGTGGTTCCCAAAATCCCTGGCCGCGAAGACATTGCCGATATCCATATTGACGTCGTTCTGACGAACCAAGGTGAAGAACTTGAGAATCAGAGTTGGCAGGGGTTCTCAATAAAGCAATATATTCGCCGGAACGAGCGTGCAGTTATTGAAAGGGTGCTTCGTGACGCAGGTGGCTCAGTAGCAAGTGCCGCGCGGCCACATCGGGTTCAAACATCATCAAAGTCTCATCTCGTTGCTTAATCAAGGAAGTACACCTCGATGGGTAACTTCATTTGAGGTTTGGATGTAGGAAGTGAGCGTGAAATTCCGGCGTCCAGCGCAACACTTGATAGTGTGGATCGAGCGTCACTGAGTTTACGCGAAAGGGCACATTCCAATCGAACGAAACATGGTCTCCTGTGATTTCGATCAGCTTGTCGACGGTTCTGGCCGAACCCTGAACCTCGATTTCGAGGGCGGCTCGGAAATAAGGCGCCGGTTGCGAAACTGTTCCGCGCAAGATCTTGCCGTTCTGTTTCCAGGTTAGTTGGTAATCGGGCGCGCCTGTCTGCTCAAGCCATTGATCGGCAAACCATTTGAGATTCTTACCAGCATCACCTTCTACCGCTTCCAGAAACTCCTGCCAACTAACGCGCTGATATTTGTGCGCTATTATGAAGTTTTGCAGATTATGACTAAATACAGTCCGACCCACCGTGCGTGAAAGCATATCCCACACGATAAAGCCCTTGCTGTCAGACAGCGTGCGCGACTGGTTACCTTCCAACGGCAGGTTGAATAAAGGATGATCTAAGCCTCTGGCTAGTAAGGCGAAATAGCCAAGGGCACATTGGTCAGAGATATAACCGGGATAGCCGGTGCGGCGGTATCTTTCAGCGGCGGCTTCACCTTCGAGGGACTCCACTGCTCGCAATGAGCCAAACTGGGCCATTCCTTCAGACAGCATCCAACGCCCCTCCAAGGCCTTGCTTGTGATTAAGCTGCCCCACCATTGGTGACTGATTTCATGCCCAAAGTAAGCCGTATTGAAACCCTTGTCGAGAAAATCACTGTTTGCAAAGATGAACCCGTCAACACTGGCCCCATCGAATCCGGCTCGACCAGCCTGCTTAGTGGGGACTTCAATGATGGCAAACTCTGCGTGCGGGTACCCGCCGAACTCTTTTGTAAGTGCGCCGAGAACCCGCGCGGCACCGTCCAAAAAGTCCGCTGCATCTTTTCGTGGTCGCAGCAGGTAAAGGGCGGTGGGGATCGTGCCGCCCCTTCGTTGCACCGTATATTTTGCAGCCCCGAAGGAGAAAAATGTAGGATCGTTAATCTCGAAGCGGAAAGTTCCCTGAGAGATCTCGCTTGGCAGGCTATGCGCTGTACCTGAGGCATGCACCAGGTAGTCAGTTGGCACAAGGAACTCCAGCATTCCTGTGCCTCTCTGACCTCTGAGCCGTCCATCGTTGTCGCCGGTCACCTCCTCGACCTCTGGGTACCACGCCGTACCTATTCCGCCCGCGAAGGAGACTTCCGACCCCAGGTCAAAAATGAAGCCCGCCCTTTCACCCTCGCCTGCGTATGAGAAGTGAAGGAGAATCGATTCATTTGGTGGAAATGGCTGACGTGGACTGATTGTCCAGGTCGTCGTGCCCCATCCGGGACGTGAATAAGGACGCTCCGTTTTGTCCAATTTCGTTTCGCCTGCGCTAACAGCGGGGCTGACGACATCAACCCTTAAGCCGGACATCAGCTCACTCAAAGACAGGTCAATGCTGTTGCGAGGAAAATTGACTGCCGCCAACTGTAATGTTCCTGATGCTTCAAGCCGATGTGCATCAGGCAGAAGTCGTACTGCCAACCTATAGCGAGGGACAGATTGTGGGGAGCTGGAGAGAATGTCCGAGGGCTTGGCGACGCAACCGCAAACGCCAAAAAAGAGCAGCCAAACAAGGAGCGATAAGGCCGTGGCATTGCGATCTCGTATTGACACCTTGAGTCTAACCATTGTCGTTCCAGACTGCCGCGGGAACGAATCGGCGAAAGCTCAAAACAGACGAGACTCAGAATACTACTCTGCGACCTACTTCTGGTAGAAATTCTTGCCGCGCTTGCAACTTATCCAGTTCAACGGTCTTGAGAAGAATTGAAAGTCCCCTTGTGGTAATCCTAAGATACCGAGCCTGACAATCGAATCGCATTTGTTGCTCGTCGATCATTGCCCTTGCGATAGTTACCGAAGAAATTCTGTGAAGCCTCCCATCTCGAGGGTGATAGAATGCCCGCCCCATGTTTCAGTGTTTCATCGCAGTTGATGGATTAGCGAACGCACCGGATATTGCGAGGGTTTGTTGCTTGCGGCTTTGCGGTAGCTTTCCTGCTTTGTTTACACGTACAAAGCATCCAGCGCGGATAGACCGCCCCCCGCGGCCTTAATTTTTCGCGGTTTCAGATCAGATGGATCCTAGTCATGTAGTAGCTCCCTGGCTCATTCGCTACCGTGTCGCGACCGAGTCGAATCTTCGGCTCTTTTGCTTTCCATACGCGGGCGGATCCGCGCACGTCTTTCGGAAGTGGGAGCAGAAGCTGCCGGCCGACATCGAAGTCTGTGCCGTGGAACCACCGGGACGGGGGACTCGCATGCGTGAGAAGCCGTTCACAAATCTGTTTGACGTGGTCGACGCGGCCGCTGAAGCACTCGGCCCTTACATGGATCGGCCATTCGCTTTTTTCGGGCACAGTATGGGCGCCATGATCAGCTTCGAGCTCGCTCGTTATCTGCGCAGGACAGGCCGGAAGGAGCCAGCGCACTTGCTCCTGTCCGCTTGTCGTGCCCCTCAGTTAGCGCACACGCGCGCCTCAACTTACGATCTGCCCGATCGGGAGTTCATCGAAGAGCTTCGGCGCCTCAAGGGAACCCCCGCTGCAGTACTGGACCACCCCGAATTGTTGCAACTGATCTTGCCCGTACTCAGGGCTGATTTTGGCATCACTCAGACCTACACGTACCGGCCAGAGACGCCGCTTTCGTGTCCTCTAAGCATCTTCGGTGGATTGGAGGACGACGATGCAACGCGCGGGAATCTGAGTCCTTGGCGTGCGCACACGACCGCAGCCTTCTCTTTGTACATGCTACCCGGCGACCACTTTTTCCTAAACACATCACAGAATTTACTACTTGAGATCGTCGTCCGAGAGTTGGGAGGATAGGTTTCCGAACTGGACATCACCCGTAAATTCGGCGCCCTCATCTTCACCGGAGCGGCCGAATTGAGCCGCTTTGGTCCGAGGACCGATGTC
>Ga0207511_100144_pt1 | contig 16684 bp, 15 predicted proteins | sample NitcycUWRSCHO22C_FD_188265 | JGI IMG/M metagenome (GOLD analysis project Ga0207511, IMG submission 188265) | Soil microbial communities from Arlington Agricultural Research Station in Wisconsin, USA - Nitrogen cycling UWRJ-SCHO22-C (SPAdes) | ecosystem: Environmental > Terrestrial > Soil >... | reverse complement strand
CGGACATGCACCCCGAATATCTTTCTACGAAACTCGCGAAACAAACGGCGGCGGCGGACGATCTATCGATGATCGAAGTCCAGCATCACTTTGCGCACATCACCAGTTGCATGGTAGAGAACGGTGTTCCGCTGAATGCTCCGCCCGTGCTTGGGGTCGCCATCGACGGACTGGGCTTTGGTGAAGACGGCACGATCTGGGGCGGCGAGTTTCTGCTGGCCGATTATCGTGGCTACCGGCGGCTGGCTGCTTTCAAACCGGTCGCGATGGTGGGCGGCGTCCAGGCCATACGCGAACCATGGCGCAACACCTACGCGCATCTGCTTGCTGGTCCGGGCTGGACACGTTTCATTGAAAAGTATTCCACGCTGGAGCTATGTCAATACCTGACCAACAAGCCGCTTCGGACCATCGATCGGATGTTGGAGACAGGATTAAATGTACCGTTGGCCAGCTCCTGCGGCCGGCTCTTCGATGCCGTGGCGGCGGCGTTGGGCCTGTGTCCGGACCACGCTTTGTTTGAAGGGCAAGGCGCGATGCAGTTGGAGGCGATGGCGGAGTCTTATCGATTATCTGACGACGATGCGCCTTACGCTTTCGCCATCACCGAGCAACCCGGCGGCCTGCTCTATCTCGACTCGTCGTCAATGTGGGAAGCGCTGCTCGAAGATCTCTTGCAGCAGAGTCCTGTGGCGCGGATGGCCGCGCGTTTTCACTTCGGACTCGCCAAAGCAATTCGCGAAATGATCGCGTGTCTGCGAAAACCAGGTGCAGCTGGAGAATCGGTGGACACGATTGCGCTCAGCGGCGGTTGCTTTCAGAACAAGCTCTTGTTCGAAGAGGTGGTGAGGTTGCTTGAGTCCGATGGACTAACTTGTCTCTCGCATGCGAAGGTCCCGACCAACGACGGAGGATTAGCGTTGGGACAGGCCGCGATCGCCGCGGCGCGTCATTTACAGAATTCGAATCAGGCAGAAGTGGCATGCGCATCTTGCGTGTGACTTGCGGGCGGGACGGCTTGCCCATCTACGCGTGAACCAACAGAAGGAGTGAGCAATGTGTCTTGGAATCCCTGGCCAGATAGTAAAAATCACGGACGTTAACCGGCAGATGGCCCTCGTCGACGTTAGCGGCGTCCAGCGGGAAGTGAGCCTGGAATGCGTGGTCGACGATTACTTTCCGCTTGAAAAATGTGTGGGTCACTGGGCCCTCATACATGTCGGATTTGCCATGAGCCTAATCAACGAGGGAGAGGCTGAGGCGACCTTGAAGGTGCTGCGCGAACTTGGTGAAGTGCAGGCGGAGATTCTTGCGATGAAGGAATCGGCGGCGAATCCACCGGTAAGTGTTCCGCCAACGCCGGCGCTGACACTCGTGGGCCAAACATAACGAGGATTGATCAGTCTGATTAGCGGCACTCGTCGCGCCTGCAACCACACGCAAGATGCGTGTGCTACGAACATAATGAATCCGGCGGAAAATCCAAACCTCGAAGGGCTCTATCCATTCCTGCACGGCAGGAAGCAGGACCCTGCGTCCATGAATTCCGCGCTGCTCGAGTCCGTCAAGCAAAAGGCGGCAAATCATCAAGAGGTAATCGACGCGTTCTTTGCACTGAACGGACAGAAAGTCGTGGCCGCTGCCGGAGCAATCGCGGATGTCTATCGCCAAAACGGCCGGCTCTTTACGATGGGTAACGGTGGCTCCAGTTGCGACGCAGCGCATGTGGCCGTCGAGTTTTTGCATCCGGTTACGGCGGGGCGCGTCGCGCTGACCGCAATCGATCTGACTGCCGACCGGACGATGATGACCGCTGTGGCCAATGACGTCGGCTTCAAACATGTCTTTGTCCGTCAATTGATCGCCCAAGCGCGCGCCGGGGATGGGCTGGTCGGCATCTCGACCAGCGGGAACTCGGACAATCTCGTGAACGCTTTTTTGAAAGCGAAAGAAATGGGCGTGACCACCGTCGGCCTGGCCGGCATGAACGGTGGTGAGATGTCGAAGATCGGTTTAGATCATTGCCTGGTGGTCGAAACCGACAGCATTCATCGCGTGCAGGAATGTCATGTGATCATCTATCACATTCTTTGGGACCTGGTTCACACACTGCTGGCAGATGACCGCGGTTCATTGGCCGTTATGGGCTGAATCGCTTTACCAAAAAGGAAAGAAGGCAACATGAAATACGTCGACGAATTCCGAGATCCTGAGAAGGCGCGTTTCCTGCTCGAGGAAATCCGCGTGCTCGTACCCCAAATCCAATCGGAGCGTAGTAGTACCGATCCGATTTACATCATGGAAGTCTGCGGCGGTCACACGCACGCCATCTTCCGATACGGCGTCGAGACCATGTTGCCGAAAGGCATCGAGTTGATTCATGGCCCAGGCTGCCCGGTTTGCGTGCTGCCGATGGGTCGCGTGGACGATTGCGTGGCCCTAGCCCACATGCCGGGCATGATCTTCACCACGTTCGGCGATGCGATGCGCGTGCCCGGATCGAAAGAGAGTCTGTTGCAGGCCAAAGCCAACGGCGCTGACGTGCGCATGGTCTATTCGCCGCTTGATTCTCTGCAAATCGCCAAAGCGAACCCGAACCGGCAAGTCTGCTTCTTCGCGCTGGGATTTGAGACGACCATGCCGAGCACTGCGCTGACAGTCTTAAGAGCGAAGCAGGAAGGCATCAAGAACTTCACGCTGTTTTGTAATCACATCACGATCATTCCGACCATTAAGGCGATTCTGGACTCACCTGATCTCCAATTGGACGGGTTCCTCGGTCCGGGCCATGTCAGCATGGTGATCGGCAATACCTCGTACCGTTTTATCGCCGAGCACTACAAGAAGCCTTTGGTAATCGCCGGCTTTGAACCGCTCGATATTCTTCATGGACTCTGGATGGTGCTCAAACAGATCGCCGACGGCCGCTGTGAGATCGAGAACCAATACAAGCGCGTGGTTCCCGACGGCGGTAACACCGTGGCCCTGGATGCGATCGGTAAGGTTTTTGAATTGAGGGAATTCTTTGAATGGCGCGGTCTCGGTTCGATCGACCATTCGGGAGTTCGCATCACCAAGGAGTACGCTGAATTCGACGCCGAACGCAGATTCTCGGTGCCGGCGCTCAAGATCGCCGATCCGAAATCATGCCAGTGCGGCGAAGTGCTGAAGGGCGTGATCAAGCCATGGGACTGCAAAGTCTTTGGGAGAGAATGCACGCCTGAGACGCCTTTGGGTGCGCTGATGGTTTCGTCCGAGGGGGCCTGCGCCGCTTACTATCAATACGGTGACATTGAGAAAATTCACGAGACCAGGGAATTAGTCGAGGAGGTCGCATGAGCACCGTCATGGAGGCTGCCGCCAGGAACGGCAAACCCAGACATCGCGGCAAAGTAAAGGTGTCCACGATCACGCTCGCGCACGGCGGTGGTGGCAAGGCCATGCACGACTTGATCGACGACATTTTTCTTGGCGCCTTTGACAACGAAAACGAATCGCCGCTGGAAGACCAGGCGCGGCTGAGCCTGCCGGACATGGTGGCGCTCGGCGACCGACTTGCTTTCACCACCGATTCCTACGTGGTCCAACCACTCGAGTTTCCGGGTGGCAACATCGGAAAGCTCGCCATCTGCGGCACAGTTAACGACCTGGCCGTCGGCGGCGCGGTGCCGCTCTACCTGTCTTGCTCCGTGATCATCGAAGAAGGTTTGCCGGTCGAAACGATGCGCATGGTGGCGCGGACCATGGCAGAGACCGCCCGCGAAGCCGGCGTCAGAGTGGTCACCGGAGATACCAAGGTTGTCGAACGCGGAGCCTGCGACAAGTTGTTCATTAACACCGCCGGCGTAGGTGTCATTCGCGCCGGTGTCGACCTGGGCGTCGACAAAGCGCAACCTGGCGATGTAATTCTCGTCAACGGTTTACTGGGCGATCACGGCGCCGCGATCCTGAACGCTCGCGGAGACATGCAGCTGACTACGCCGATCGAAAGCGATTGTGCCTCGCTTCATGGTCTGATCGATGCCCTGTTGTCGGCCGTTCCGGCTACGCGCTTTCTGCGCGATGCAACCAGAGGAGGATTGGCCACCGTCTTGAACGAAATCGCCGAAGCTTCGCAGGTGGGGATTGAAATCTATGAAGACCGCACGCCGATTCGCAGCGAGGTAAAAGGCTTCTGCGAGATCCTCGGTTTAGATCCGCTCTATCTGGCGAATGAAGGCAAGATCGTTTGCGTGGTGCCGCGCGCAGATGCGGAACGCGCTCTGGCCGCGCTCAAGTCACATCCGCTGGGCCAGGGCGCCGCGAAGATTGGCGAAGTGACCGACGGCCGCGCCGGCCGCGTCGTAATGCAGACCGTCTTCGGCGGTCGCCGCATCGTCGACATGCTCGTCGGCGAACAATTGCCGCGGATTTGTTAGCGAACACAAAAATCGAGCACAGGGAGGAAAGCAATGTCGGACAGCTCAATCAAGGCCGCCGAAGGCGTCAAAATTCGAATCAAGGATCAAGGCGAAGTTTTGGAATTGGATTATGACGGCGCCATCTGCCAGCATCCGGGATCACTTTGGTGGGGCACAGCTGTGGGTTTCCGGGCAATGCAAGCGGCCGCCCAGGCTCTCTCACAGGACGACTTGTGGGAACGCGATAATCTCTACATCGTTAGCGGCCATCCCGGCCCGGGGGTCAAGGATACAATCGAGTATGTGACAGGCGCGCCCGGTCGCGATCGCTACAAAGTCATCCTCGCGGAAGGCTGTGGAATGAAGTGCAACAGCCAGATGAAATACGAATGGTGGGTCAGTGACGGCGAGAAGACTGCCAACATTAATTTGCGGCCAGACTTTGTGCCGCGAGAATTCTACGATCTGTCCGACCGCCTCGAGACAGAGCAGACGACCAAAGAAGATATCAAGGCCTTCCGCATCTTTAAGGTCAACCTGTCCACGCGGATTTGGAATGCGCCCCTGGAAGAAAGTTTTCGCGTCGAAGTAATCGATCAACCTCTGCAACCGGGCGAACTGCCTGACGCAGCAAAGGCAGCGGATTATTTTGATCTGACCAAAGTCGGCGAGGCCGGATAAAAGAACTCACGCTTCAGAGATGCGATCAAGTTGTGTCAGTACCCCCGAGCGGTAGCGAGGGGATCAAATGGCCCTCTGGTTCATCTCGATCCGGTCGCTACCGCTCGCGGTACTGACACGAGGAAAGAAACCATTTCTACCGGTAAAGCTGGGATGAAGCGTAGCCATTCATTTCCGGATGACAAAGCCTTTCTCGCTGCGGTGACAAAGGTATATGACGATGGTTGGTCAGACTATGCCCGCACCTGGAATGAACGCGATGACTTGCAGAGTGAGGAGTGGCAGCGGTTCACGGCGGCCGTCAAGCCCGGCGGCTCGGTTCTTGATGTCGGGTGTAATTCAGGGAGAGACACGAGGCAGTTGCTCGATCTTGGATATCGGGTGACCGGGCTGGACGTAAGCGAGCAAGCCTTGCGGCTGTGCCGGGAACAGTGCCCGGAAGCCCGCCTGATTAAGATGAACCTGTTGGATCTCGCGAATCTAAACGAGCAGTTCGACGGAATTTGGTTTTCCTACGCGCTGGTCCATATCCCGTTCAGATTAGTGCCCGACGCCCTCGCCGCCCTTGACAGCGTATTGCATCCCGAAGGTTCGATGATGATGATGGTAACCGCTGTCGAGGAGTCGCAGGAGAAGATTCACAACAGCAATGTGATGTGGGATGAGCACGGTGTGCCGCGAAAAGTTCCGGTGGCCCACTGGGCCCCCGAACCTCTGATCGCGCGTTTCCGATCGCGCTTCGAGATTAGCTGGATGAATCTGAGACCGTTCGTTGACGGGTGGGCCCAGCTTAGTCTTCTCGTCCGGTCAAGGCCTTCGCCGGTCGGCCCGGAGGAGCATTGATTCCGGTGAAGCGCCACGAGAATAATGTACCTGTACGGTCTCTGCGCCAACTGGAATTGAAGAGATTCCAGCGTGATGGCTTGCTCACCGATTTTCAACTCTATTCGGCCGAGCGCGCGGGCGCGATTAGGGCCGCCTTAAGACATGTGCTCTCGCTTCCCACGAGCGCGCATCAAACGTTCCCGCCGGAACAGCAGTTCGGATTTGACCGGCATCTTGATCGGCGGCTTGTTTATGAGTTGTGCACGCTTCCGCAAATAATCCGACCCGTCACCCAAATCCTCGGTAATGACGTGATGTTGTTCAGGACGCAGTTCTTCGAGAAGCCTCCACACGGTCTTGAGATCCCGTGGCATCAGGAGTCTTACTTCTGGGGAGTAGAGAGAGGGTTCGTCACGATGTGGCTCGCCGTCGACGACGCGACCCGGGAGAACGGCGCGATGCGGGTAATCACCGGCAGTCATACCCACACGCGAGAGCATTTGCCGGTGCCGCCCGACAGTCATTACTGGAGTACCTTCACCCGCGCGGCAATACCACGCGAATCTGATCCGATCGTCGATTGTTCAATGCCCGCAGGACACTTCATGTTGTTTGATGACCTGCTTCATAATTCGCCAGTCAATTCTACTGCGCTGCCTCGCCTAAGCTTTACGGCTCGCTATGCACGACCTGACTTTGTCAAGGTTCACGATCACGCGGACTACCCGGACCAGGGGTGTGTGATGGTGAGCGGCCATAAACGAAACTCCGGGTTGCGCTTCTTAACTCCGCCTGATAGTGGACCGGGGCTCGCCGGCGTTTGGGCTTTGCAGGAGGCTGTATGAGCTTCCGGGAGTCAATAAACTGACGAAGACCGCAGGTTATGCCGCAAGGGTTTCCTCGGAGCTAATCAGCCATGCCGCGCTACTTTCGAACCGTGACCGGGAATCCTGGGACTGAAATCCTTTAGCACCTGCTCAATTTGACTTTCCGCGGAGCGCTTAAGCAAACAATCTCAAGCGGCCTCCCTAAAGCCGTTTATAGTCATGAGATAACCAGGCACGCTGCTCAGGAGACAGTGGTCCAGACTCATCAAACAGCGGATTCTTCGACACAGAATCTTCGTGCAACATAAAGTGATAATGAACATGCACGAGATGCGGAAAAATCCTGTCCCTGCGCTCTGGTTCGACTGAGTTGTGCACAAGCAATGAGTAATTGTAGGTTGGTTCCAACTCCTGGACGCGTCGAGTACTGCTCCAGATCGCCAAGGACAGCACTGCCTGGTCCGATCCCCATGTCCTGCCGACGCCTGGGTCTTGCCAACCGGCGCCGCTGCGGATACGCCGATCTTCTGGAAAAGGCACCAACTGCTGCCGGAGCGAAGCGAAGAAGAAATCAGCCCATCGTTGCATGATGCCAAGTTTTCCGCGCACTATTTGTAGCCCGGCATTGTAGTAGGCCTTGATCCGGCGCCGATCGGCAAAGGATTCGGTCCACGGAATTTGCTCGTAGTCCACGCCACAGCAGCGACAAAGATCGCGCCAATAGCCATCGAATGGATCCGTTGGGCCAGTGGTGCCCATTCCCTTGCATGCCTCTGGTCTGACGGCCACGTCGACGTCCGGTCGCAGTAGAATTGCATTCGGTTCACGCAGAAACAGGGTGTCGCTGTCCAGGATCACCAGGATTTCATGTGGGTGCTTCTCTTCAATATAGGCCGCAGCAGCGATTCGGTTAGCAGGACCGTTCTCCGGACACTCGGTGTTGAGAACCGCATCGATATAGTTGACGCCCAACGCGTCGAGCCTGCGCCGAGCGTTTTCAGAAATAGCATATCCGGCGCGCGGCGAGAGTGCATAAATAGCGCAATCACGAAAGCGGCCGGTGTAAGACCTGATGCTCTCGAAGAGAAGCAAAGCCTGCCGCTCCAACTCGCCGCGCTCAATGCAGGCGACAAATCCTACGTCCGGCCTCGTGTCTATTGCAGATGCCTTTTCGATCTCTTCGGACGAGACGCGACTGGAACTCATGACGCTCATAATGCTTGCTTCGACGCTGCACGTTATTTTAGCATGGCGGTAGTCCAGGCTGCAGACTTGTAGGTTTAAGCCCACTCGGGGATAAAACGTACCAGTTTCGCTTTCGAGCGCAGACCTGAAATCGTTTATGGCCAGCGCAGTTGTTGGGGGGCGAAACCGGCTGGATTATACGGCAAATCAAAATCAATGAATCTCTCGATAGCCCTGGCCACATATAACGGTGCTGTCTATTTAAAGGAGCAGCTCGAGAGTATTGCGGTCCAGACACGGACACCGGATGAGCTGGTTATTTCGGACGATCAGTCGACTGACGATACCCTCAGGGTAATCGAAGAGTTTGCAGCCACCGCCGGTTTTCCGGTGCGCCTTTCAGTCAACGAAGCAAACCTGGGCATCGCTAAGAACTTTGAAAAAGCCATAAGTCTTTGCCGCGGCGATTTGATCTTCCTCAGCGATCAGGATGACGTCTGGCACAGCGACAAACTCGAATCAGTCGAGCGAGTTTTTGAAGCAAAGCCTCAGCTCTCGATGGTCTTTTCGAATGCCGAGCTCGTCGATGAAACGCTCAGGCCTTTTTCGGAGACGTTGTTTGACCGGCTTGATTTCAACGATCGAAATCAAAGACTGGTAAAAAGCGGCCGGGCACTTGATATGCAGTTGCAAACGAACCGAGTTTGCGGCTTTACGGTGGCATTCCTCGCAGACCTTAAGGAACTGGTATTGCCGATTTCCGGCGACGGTCCGTTGATTCACGATGGATGGATTGTGTTACTCATTGCGGCCGTCGGCGAAATAGATTTCATCAATCGGCCGCTGGTGAAATACCGGCAACATTCGGCTCAACAGTGTGGCTTGGGAATGAAACCGTCGATGTTGTCCCCCACGACTGTCCCGATCAAGACCAGCGCCTGCCACGAGATCACAACTTCTTCCAAAATCGATCGCGGTTCTTATGTAAGGCAGGCCAATCAGTTGAACGAAGCATTCGAACGGCTTGCGGCGTACGGCCTCAGCCAGGATAAAGAGCTGTTATTGCAGGAAAAAATTCTGTTTTTGCATGAGAGAGCAGGCCTGCCTGTTCCGAAATTTCAGCGATCGCGTCCAGTAGGAAGGAAGTCGTGATCCGTCGCTACCACCGCTTTTCAAAGGGCTGGGTAAGCGTGCCAAAGATCTTCTCGCCTGAGAGTTCCGGCACACAATGTCCGGTTTGATCTGCTTTTTTTTGATGGTCATTGCCATTGTCCATCTCAGTCGTGATGAAGGCTGCCGAACGGTTGACGCGCGCCAGTAAACCCCGCCATGGGCGAATCGAGAAATACCTTTGCTTTGCGCCGCGCTGGATCCGTAATACCCATCCGCAGGAAGTTGGTTAAAAACGGATCGTGAGGTCTGGTTCCGGCGTACGGTGTCAGGTTAAGGTCGATGATGTAATGGTGGTCGCGACCGTCATGCACGATGTCGATGCAACCGAACTCGACTGGCGTAAGCTCGACAAACGTGGCCACGTCGTGTCTTAACGTCTCGCTGAGCTCCAGATGGTCCGTGCCTGCTTTAAGCGACTCGATGTCGGTGACAAAATTTGTGTCGCGCGAATCGCCCGACAGTTTCTTGATGATTCGCGGCGCAAAGGCTTTGACGATGATGATTTGCTTCCCTGAGAAGTACGCGCGGTAGAAAGAGTCATCCGAGTTGGCAATGTACTTCTCAACCACGATGGACGGGTCGGTCCAGATACCTTCTTCAATCATTCCGCGTTCGACGGCTTTGTACTGATAGGCGCCGATATCATTCGACACCAGATGCTCGAGACCACCAGCGGCGAGATCCTCGGCCGGCACCCACCTTTCCAGGTCGCCGCCATAGTTCAGATTGGTCTTCACGAACAGAACTTCGTCGGCGTCACCGGACTGCGTGGCCTTTGCCGAAGAAAGTCCGATGAGTTCAAGATGCGAGTGCAGGGTCGACTTGCGAATATCCTGGACGAGTCCATTGACTACATAGACCCCTCGCTCTACGAAGCGATTAGTAAGGTCGCGAATTCGCAGCGGCAGCCGATGGCGAACTGACAGGTTAATTTGGAAACAGACGGTGGTGAACGAATCGCAAATGCGATCAAATTCCACAGAAGGAAATTCGCGGAAGGGATCAGTCTCAATCCGCACCGCGTTTTCCCCGAGAACGTGACCAAGCAGGAAACCATTCCATGCCCGCCATTCCAGGACCCCGACTGTTCTAGTCGTCCCGTCGGAAGGCGTAGCAAAGTCTATGTTCTGCCGGCTCTCGGAAGACCCGGCGATCACCATGATGACGAACGGTGCTGCATTGGCGGAGGATGGTACTACTTCAAACCGAACCCAACAACCGGATCATTTGGCTGTCCCCGACTTCTCCGTCGATGCAAATTCGGCAGATGAACAATCCGTCGCCGACCGGGTTGCCGGCGTCGTCCTTTCCATCCCAAACGACTGTCTTTCGTCCTTTGGTTTGAGACTGTTCATTGATCAGCGTTCTGACGTGAAATGCGAACTTATTCCATAGCCCGATAAACACGTTGGGAGTGTCCGCGGGCACCGTGTAGCTGATTTCGATCTCCCCCTGCTCAGTTGGTTGCTGGGAGATCTCAAACCCGGGCAGGGAATTCATTGATAGTGCGGCATCCTGGGCGCCGGCCGTGGCACGGTATATCTGACCACTATGCGCCGGTTCGCGGCGGGCTGGTTGAGGCAGTGAAAACTCCGATATCGCTCCGACCGCCGTCTTCTTCCCAAACGCGGATTTTTTCCCCGTAGCGCTGAGCTTGAATACCTGTTGGCCGCAGCAGTACCCTGCGGCTACTGGTTGACCAATGAAACGATATCGATTGATCCGGTATCTCGGGTCTCCGGAACCGGGATTAACAGGATCGTAGTCTTGCCGGATCCAGGTTTCTCCACCATCCTGGGTGAAGCTGTTGTAATAGCCATTAAAGTCATCACCCCAGCCGCCAACCCAACCCGTCTTCTGATCGATGAAACCGATTCCTTCGAGGTCATTGTTGATCGGCGGCATGCGTTCCTGAGACGCTGCGACGTGCTTTCGCACCCAGGTCTCGCCGCCATCAGTGGTCTTCAGAATCGCGGCGTCGCGGAAGTTCTCCAGTGCGATAAACCCAATTTTCTTATTCAGAAATTGTATTTTCCACCCCCATTCGCCAAATGCCAGACCCTCGGTTTTTGCAGCCGTGTTAGTCCAGGTCCTGCCACCGTCGCGCGTTCGGAGAACAACCGGCACGAGTTGGGCGTATCTGGAAAGCCTTGGTTTTGGATATGCCGGATTGTCTGTGGGGGCTTTGGCCGAATTCTTACCACCGACCACGAATCCATTGTTCTCATCAAAGAAATAGATGTCGATCAGGTTGTCGGCGTATTTCTGCATCGAGATGAGTGTCCAAGTGGCGCCGCCATCTGTCGTCTTAATGATCCCGGGACCTGGCAAGCCTGGATCGTTGGTGCCGGAACCGTACGCCACCTTTTCATTGACTGCGTGGAAACCGCAAATCCCGGCTGGCGATCCCTTCGGAAGATTCAGCACCGGGTTCCAGGTCTCGCCGCCATCCGTCGTGTGATACAGCAAGGTCTTTAGATACTGATCTGGCTTCGGCACGGGAACCACCGGCAAACCAGTGACTGAACCGAACCAGCCGATTTTCCGGCTCCCCCAACTCATAGCACGCAAATAGGGCTTGCTCGGCAAGCCCGGATAGACAAAATACTTTTGCTGCCAGAATTGACCGCCATCCTCCGTTTTTGCAACGTATCCGCTGCTATTGATCAGCCAGCCGACCTTTTCGTCAAAAAACCAGATGTCGTCAGTCCTGGAACTTGCTGCGGGGGAATCTTGCAATAGATTCCACTTGTAGTTGGTCGTTGGTGCCAAGGCTGCTTTTGCCACGGGAGTACCTCCTCCGGACTAAGTTTTCTTTCGTTAGTTACGTAGTAGTGTTCGCACACTGAATCTTGAAACTTGCTAATAGTGGTATTCTCCGTAATTCAGTCCGTTACGGCAAGTGATCGGTTGTTTTATTTCGCGCGAGGATGACTCACCGCGTAACGACCTTCCGGATTCGGCGGCGGCTGTTGCCATCCGCTGTTGACTTCGTCAAAGGCAAATACGGGAATTCCCAATTCGCAGGCGATCCACGCGACGATCCAGTCGAAGCTGGCTAGTCCACAACGTTTGGCGCGATCTGTCATGCGAACAAAGTACGGCGAATCGTCGATAAAATCAGCCGGCTCCTTTAGGCGGCTGTCTTGCAACAATCTCGATCTCAAAATCTTTTCGGCGGCATCCCGGGTGAAACCCATGCATCCTCCTTGAATCGCCGGACTCTCCTCCTCACATTGCAGCGTTCCAAAAACGCCGCTGCGAACCGGCAGATACTTGAATCGCCGGTGAATCACCGTATCGGGATCGATTTTGAACAAATATCGAGTTGGTCTTTTAAGAAAGAGCTGTAACATGCGCTCGATGACGGCGCCGCCATTTTCGATACCGAATAATCGCAGCTCTCCGTGGAAGTCGATCTTGTGACCGCCGGCAAGCAGCGGAAAGCGGGGATCATGATCGCCGTCAGATCGTAAGATAACGCGGCTCGACAAATAATGTTTGCGCAGGTCTTTTAGGCAGGCCGCCGTGGCATCGTAGTTTTGGTAAACCATAGCGAAAAAGGTGAGATCGTCATCTGAGTAGTTGGTCGATAAATCAGCAGCCTGGGTCATGGTGGACTCGGGTGACGAGCGTTTCGAGTTGCGTCAAGTCAGTCAGCTCTCACAGGTTGCCATACATTCGGCATCCGCTCAATTGGCAGCTCACGCAGTTACTGCTAATCCGGAAATGCAGGAATCCGAAAGTGGTTAAATGCGGAGCGCACGTCATGCTAAGATCAGGCTATTCGCCTCAAAAGAATTGGCGAACAATATTTTGAGGTGCCATGCATCGACTCGTTTCATTGGCTGGCAGGTAATGGCGATACATCCTTGGCGAAGGTAATTGTGAAATCAGTCACCATGATCTCCTGGGAGTTGCACCCGTTCCACACCCTGGGCGGCACGGCGTACGCAATTCGACGCCTGGCTGATCAGTTGACGGGGCTGGAAATTAAAACTCGAGTTCTCTTACCGGATTGCGTGGAGAGTTTCCCTGGGAAGAACTTGTCGCCTTTGCTAATGCCGAGGCTGTTGAAAATGCGAGCCGAACAGCTTCGTGCTCCTCGAGTGCTGCAATGCAGCGAGTTTTCTCGAGTTGCACTCGAGGCGGTCGAACAGATTCGGGCCAATGGAGGATCAGATGCCGTCATTGCTCATAGTCTCGAAGGCGCAATTCCCATTATCCTGCGAAACGGAAATCGATCCGCAGGGCCTTCAGTCTTTTGGCTTCACAGTCTTTACGACCCACCAATCAGCGACTTTTCCAAAGATCAACGCCGACTTCTTCCCTCCGGCTCGTTGCTTTCCTCGGCGGTGATGACGGCCGATATCGTCGTCACGAGCACGGGCATCTTGAAGGACGCACGAGAGTTCGAATGGCCTGACCGGCTCAAAGAATTGCAGAATGCGCTGATAATCGCTGCGGCTGAAGATCGAGTGCTGACTGTCGAATCCATGGGGTGTCTTCCGGTAGCCACCAGTGATTCGCAGAACAAAACGATTCATAGTGCCAAGCTTGAGAAGTTGAAAGACGTGCCGTCACCCTATGTTCTTTTTCCTGCCCGACCCTCGCTCGACAAAGGTCTCGGCTTTTTCGCAGCGATTGCGGAACGACTGCGCGCGGACAACATCGCCTGTGTGGCGGTGCAGCGACCCGCGCATTCAGCAAAGCTGCCGAATCCGGCTTGCAACGCTCCTATTTACTGGTTGCCGTGGCTCACTCAGGATGAACTATTCATCGCTATGCGCAACGCTGCATGTACGGTACTGCCGAGTATTACGGAGGGCTTTGGTTTGGCCACCGCCGAGTCGATTAGTCAAGGTGTCGCTACGTTGTATCAACAGGTTGGCGGCCATCATGGCTTGGAGACATTTCCAAACGCAATGCCTGTTCTGCTGACGACCAACGAGCGGGCGCAGCTATATGGTCTATGGTCAGAACTTATCGCATTCCATGACTCCTGGCCTGTTTGGAAGAGATATGAAACCTTGCTGGGGCCACTGATCGACAGATGGGTAGAGGCCATACGCTCGGTTGTCTGTCGTCCGAATGGTCGCCTCGGCGGAATTGAAAATGCCGATTTTCCGCGAGTGTCGGTTGAGGACCGGTGGGCGAATAGGCTCTGTCGCCGGATCGAGTTTGGCGCAAACGCTGGGACGGAGAGGTGAATGGCACGATCGATCGAGCATTCGGCAAAACTGTGGCCACGAGACGGCCGGCCGCGATTGATTCATCTCGTGCCGTGGGACCTGACCGTGGGCGGAGCTCAACGCATGCTCGACACCTGGTGTGCGCATGAAGCCCAACGCTGGGATACGCATATCCTCACGCCCGGTGTGCGCGGGCCTTTCAAGTTCGCGGACGCAGCAGTCCATTCCGAATTAGAGCACTCGCAAATGCTGAGTCTCATTGAATCGCTGCAACCGGATTTGCTTGTACATCATGAGCCATCTGTCGAGAACGGGATCAGTTCAAGGTGCCCTCAAGTCTGGATCCTGCATTGCACGAATTCACTGCGAGAGCCGCCGCCGAAACATTCGACACCGGCAATGGTGTTCTCAAATTTTGATTCGTCTGACATTCATTCTGCCTGGCGGCAATTGCCGCTCAAGGTTCTGCCGTTGCAGATCGATGCTCGCGAGTTTCGCCCCGCGAAACCGAAGCACGTTGGTCTCGTCTGCGGCATCGTGGGCCGTTTACACGAGGATAAAGTTCCGCGCTCTTTCATTGAAGCGCTGCTGACATGGAAACCGGGTCCCTGGCGGATTCGATTCATCGGGCACGGACTCGACACCGGCTATCAGCAATTCGTGAAGACGAAACTTGCGAACCTATCGTGGATCGAGTTTTCGGGCGACGTTGCTCCCAACGAGATGCCAACAGCTCTGCGTGGGCTGGACGCGATGCTGATTCCCACAGACTTTGCGCAGGGCGAAACCGGCTCCTACACAGCGCTTGAGGCGATGGCCACCGGTTTGCCCGTGATCGCCCGAGACCTGGCCGGGCTGAGATACAACTGCGGGAGTGTTCCTTTGTACGCGGGCGACGATACCGAGCTTCTCGCTCTACTTCGCGAGTTGGATGAGGCGGGCACGCGCCTCGAATTGGGAGTCAAAGCGCGCCGGGCGGCGGTTAAGAAACACGACGTGCGGAAACATGCCGCTCAACATAGTGCGGGCTTCTCAGCAGCTCTGCGTCGCAAAGTCTCGATCTTGATGCCCGTCTTCGATACTCAGCCGGCATATCTCACCGAATGTTGGGACTCGATACGGGCTCAAACTTTTCGCGAATGGGAGTTGGTGTTGGTCGACGATGGATCGAGAGCAACTAAAACAATCGCTGCAATTGACGGCATCGCCAGAGACCCCCGAGTCGTCCTCATACGAGTCGAAAAGAATCAGGGTATTGCTTCCGCTCTTAATTTAGGATTGAGGCAGTGTCGGGCCAACCTCGTAGCTCGCATGGACTCGGATGACAGAATGATGCCGACACGTCTGGAGCGGCAGTTTGCCTACATGCAGGCTCATTCAGATGTGACTGTACTTGGCACTCAAATACAGGCGATCGACTGGGAAACCGATCGGCCAGTCTTTAAGCCAACCAACCATCCGGAGCAGATCACGGAAGCCTATATCAACCATCAACGGATCACCTCGGAAATCTTTTTTCTCAATCACCCCAGCGTAATGTTGCGCCCTGCTGAAGTGATTAATCTGGGCGGTTATCCTAAGTATCGCGTCGCCCAGGATCTTGGTCTCTGGTTGAAAGTGCTCCTCGCGGGTCTGAAAATCCACAACTTGCCGACGGTCGAGGTACACTATCGCTTACATCCGAATCAGGTTTCGAGGGTCAAAGGAGTGATGCGAGACGAATATGCGCAGATCGTCGAGGAGTGTTGGACACCTCAAGCCGTGGTGTGAGAAGCGCTGTGCGACCTCGTGGTAATAAACTTACTGGTCTCGACCGGCGAGTGCGATCAGCCCATCTGCCACCGAGCCACGCCAGTTGAGAAACTCATGACCTCCGGCAAACTCCGAATAAACGACTGAGTACCCTTTGGCCTCTAACACATCGCGCATCCGACGGTTTTGGGCCAGCAGCGTGTCCGGACAATCGTTCTCGAACAATCCCGCTTCCAGATAGAATTTGATCGGTAGTTTCCGCGTCGTCACGAACTGCCGAATCAACCACCCGTATGGAGAAAAGTCGGTCACACCCTGATCTTCCCAGCCCGGAAAATAACCGAACGCGCCCGACTGTGAGAGGACGTTGCCGAAGACTTCCGGATAACGGAACGCACCATAGGCGGCCGTGAGACCAGCGAGACTCACACCTCCCACAATGGTCCGCTCGGGTTCAGCACTAAAACGATAGCGCTGGTGCGCCCAGGGAACCAGTTCTTTGGCCACGAAGTCAGCGAATGGTGGATAACATTCAAGGTCGCGATCGCGCGATTGGTCACTCAGGTTGTCCACCAGAATCGCCACCACCGGACGAATCTTTTTCGCGGCCAACAGGTTGTCCAGAATCGTAGGTATGGGCATGGGCCCG
>Ga0207511_100143_pt1 | contig 17037 bp, 12 predicted proteins | sample NitcycUWRSCHO22C_FD_188265 | JGI IMG/M metagenome (GOLD analysis project Ga0207511, IMG submission 188265) | Soil microbial communities from Arlington Agricultural Research Station in Wisconsin, USA - Nitrogen cycling UWRJ-SCHO22-C (SPAdes) | ecosystem: Environmental > Terrestrial > Soil >... | reverse complement strand
TCTCGCCTCCGCGAAAACACATCTCGCCTCCGCGAAAACGCGTCTCACCTCCGCGAAAACGCGTCTCACCTCCGCGAAAACGCGTCTGACCTCCGCGAAAACGCGTCTCACCTCCGCGAAAACGCGCCTCACCTCCGCGAAAACGCGTCTCACCTCCGCGAAAACGCATCTCACCTCCGCGAAAACGCGTCTCGCCTCCGCGAAAACGCAGTCCCGCTCCCCGAAAACGCGTCTCGGCTCCGAGAAGACACTGCTCGACTTGCCGCAAATGCCTCTCGGCATCGCCCAAACGCCGCGTGGAACTGCGCTTTAGGAGGTTTTTATTTTGCGAAGACGGTTGCCGGATTGATCCGCAACGCTGCACGTGCCGCTGCTGCCGGTAGCCCGACATTTCCTTTGTAGAACTCGATATGTGAATGCCTGTAGAGCGGAGACGAGCCGCCTGGTCCGCCGAGGTTTCCGATTCTCACCCGATCACCTTCCGAAGTGATTTGAAAATCGGTCACATGAAAGACGGCCAGCGTGACGTCTGTTAAGTTTCCAAGTTTCGGATAGTAGAACGTCACCGCCGCGTCAGTGGGCGTCGGTTCGCCGCTATGCGAAGCAAAGCCGGCGGGAACGTACAAAGGCGACTCACCGCGACCGTCAGGCGTTCCGTACAGGTGCATCGCGTAAGACAAGTGGCCGCGTCGCACTTTCCCGTCGTCGCCCAGCGTGTCGCCGCGATAGAGCGGATACGACGCGCCCAGTCCGGCCGGCTCAAAGCCATTGGCGCCCGCAACTGCGTTGGGGCCGCCGAAGATGTGAGCCAGGAACTTGTCACACTCCGCCATTTCGCTCGTGTACTCACGAACCAACGCGTTGCCCGGCAAAAACTTTCCGCTCTTCACCACGTGGGCGTACTTCACTGCATTGTCTTCGTTGTCTTCACCGACGCTCCAGGTCTTGGTGACGCCTTCGAGGTTCGCCATCCACGTTTGCGTCAACGACTGAATTCCGTTCTTGCCATAATTAAAGGTGACGCTGCGGCCGGATGAATCGCTGACGCCGTGCAACATCAAACCATTCGCGGTGTAGAGCAGAAATAACGTCGGCCCGTTCACCTGTTTGATCGTCGAGCATCGCAATTCGCCATCCGGATATTGCGTGAACGTATAGCTCGTGCCGTCAGATGTCTTGACGATTTTCATGCCACTCTTTTCGACGAGCTGAAGTCCCTCAATCGACATGTAAGTCCCGGGCGTGCCGGTGCGAGTCAGTTCAATGAACGCGACTGCTTTGTCTTTCGTCAGCGTCGGCAGCAAATATTTGCCGCCGCCATCTTCGTCAAAACTCAGACTGTGAGTAATGGCCAGATCAAACCGGCCAGTCGGGTAGCTCAGCGACTGATCGAATCCGACGTTAAGCTGTGCGGCACCGAGGCCAAGCAGCGGCAGTTCTTTGTTGCCGATGTTCCATTGGTACGGCGCGCCGATGTCCGAGCTGGCGGTCGAATCGACTGACCGATCGGGCAGCGTGACTGTTTTTGCCGCGGCGATCTGCATAACTATCAAAGCGACGATCGGAACGAGTCCCACCAGGATGCCACGCACGTAAGAAATTCGGAGGCGGTTGATCAGCATGTAATTTTCACCGTGTAAGTTTTGACGAAAGGAGGTGACGCTCGTAGTTGAAGGTCGTCAACTCTTGAGTAAATCGGCTTGTCGGGACGTCGAGCCGATCAATTTTTGTCTGCGCGAAAGATGAAGCTTTTCGGGGCAGGTACTCTCTATTGACTAAGGTGGTAGTCCGACTGCTTAAGTTCTACCAGTGGATCCATGTCAACAAACGCGGCGGGCAACGGAGCGTTCGCCGCATCTCAGAGCAACCGATGTGCCGTCTTAAAATCGAGTGAAGGTTCAGTGGCACGACTCATGCGAAGGACGGTGTGCGAATCGCTGAAACCGCGATTCTAATTGAATAATCAGCCATTCCCGCAGCATCTCGCTGAGGTTGAATGCACAACCTGTCTCTTTTTGCACTGCCTGTCTTTTGCCCCGGCTCGCTTTGCTAACCCTTCGGTCTGAACGTAGCGGAAGTCCGTGTTGGGTATCGGAGTGTGTGGGCACCCGAACTATCATGACTCATAAAGTTGATTGTGAAATGCGCCAAGCGGGCGCGACCGACGAAATGCAGATTCTGTTTACGCTCGATCTGGAAGGAAATTTTAGATATGCGAACGCGGCTGCCGAAGAACTGCTCGGCTACACCGCCGCCGAGTTGTCTTTTATGAACATTGCCGACTTAGTGGCGCCTGGGTTTGCTCATTACCTGCAAGGCCAGATTGCGCGCGCCGTCGATGGCGAGCTGGGGGCTGTATATGAAATCGAACTCTATACAAAAGATGGACAACCCCTGCCGCTGGAGATCAGCACGCGCCTGGTTAGCCGCCACGGTTCCCCTTTTGAATTGGAAGGAATTGCCTTCCCGCTGATTAATACACCTGGAGGTCGCCCTCGATGTCTGGACGAACAGTTTTGGATTGGCCCCGGCCTGACCGGCCGGAAGGCTTTGACATTCATACCAACAAGGTAATAAATCATAGAAAAATGCCCGAATTAAAAGCCCTGGTAGTTGACGATGACGATTTGATTCGCAGCAACGTTGCTGAAGTTCTGAGCAACGATGGCTGGGATGTGACTGAAGCCGAGTCTGCCGCACGCGCGCTCGATTTGTTGCGCGGTGATGCGTGGTCGCTCGTATTCTGCGATGTGAAGTTGAGCGGCAATAACGATTTTGAAGGTTACGACGTGCTGCGCAGATTCAATGAAGAGCAGCCGGACGCGCAGATTGTTTTGATGACCGGCCACGGCTCAGCCGTCGGCGCGCTTGATGCGGTCTCGTCCGGCGCCTACGACTATCTGATGAAGCCGTTTGAGATTTCCGACGTCAAGCGGATCTCGCAAGCGGTTCGCGGTGGCATTGAAAAGCGCGCACGACACAGCACCAGTGGTGATTTGCCTACGCCTTCCGTCTATACGTCGGACATCGATCTGGTCGGCGTGAGCGCGGCCTTTGTTGAAGTGATGAAGTTGGTCGGCCGGGTCGCCTCGACCAATCTCCCAGTGCTGATCACCGGCGAGTCAGGCACGGGGAAGGAAATCGTGGCGCGCGCGATTCACCGTCGCAGCGCGCGGGGCGAAAAGCCTTTTGTCGCGGTCAACTGTGGCGCGCTGCCGGCCGAATTGATCGAGTCGGAATTGTTTGGCCACGTGCGCGGCTCGTTTACCGGCGCGACTGTCGATCGCCGCGGACTTTGGCAGGAAGCCGATAACGGGACAGTGTTCCTCGATGAAATTACCGAGACCACCCCGGCGTTTCAGGTCAAGCTTCTGCGCGCGTTACAGGAAGGCGAAATCCGCCGCGTTGGATCGAACCAAACGCAGCGCGTCGATGTGCGCGTGATCGCGGCGACTAATCGCGATGCGGAAGATGAAGTTCGTCAGGGACGATTTCGTCAGGATTTGCTCTACCGTTTGAATGCGGTGACGATTCACTTGCCCGCCTTGCGCGAGCGTCGCGAAGATATTCGTTCGTTGGCAAAATACTTTGTTGAGCGCACACTCGGTCCGGACGCGCGGCCGATCGGTTTTTCCAAGGAAGCTTTGTGGATGCTGGATAATTACGATTGGCCGGGCAACATTCGCGAATTGGAAAATGCCATCGTGCGCGCGACGGCGCTGTGCGACCAGATAGTGCACCCGGAGGACCTGCCTGAGCGGGTGCGACGTTCGTTCAAATCGATTGGAAAAGAAACCAATGGAGTGCGCGCCGAAGCGCTCGAGGATGACGAAGTGCTTTTGCCGCTGAGTGAGATTGAGCGGCGTCACATTCTGCGGGTGCTCTCGCGCACCGGCGGCAACAAGCAGGCGGCGGCACGGATTCTCGGAATCGATCGCACGACGCTGCAGCGTAAGTTAGAGCGGTACGATCTGGAAGCGGCGAACGGTAACGAATCTTGAGGGAGCGCGGGCATCCTTGCCCGCCAAGCGTGCTTAACGCGCGCTCAAAGAAGTTCGCGCTTCGCGCTCTTGCGGGCAGGGATGCCCGCTCTCCAAATGAGAACTCAGGTTAGGCGGCTACCGAGTTGGCATTGAGCCGGCGTCGTCTGGCAATCTCGTGAGTCATCTCGGCAATCTGCTCACGCTCAAACGGCTTTGCTACCACCCAGTCGACATGCGCGGCCTGCCGGTCATGTGAACCAAAGGCTTCGCCCCAACCGGTAATCACGGCCACGGGAATTCGGTGGTCGCGTTCGCGGACCGCGCGCGACAACTCCCAACCATTCATGTCAGGCATGCCGACGTCGGTAAAGACCGCATCGAAATTTCCTTTATCGAAAAGCGCGAGCGCCTGGTAACCACCGCCGGCGACGACGGCATCGCAGCCTTCCTTTATCAGAATATCCCGGAGCAGATCGCGCACGTGTTCTTCGTCATCAACCACGAGGATGCGTGGCCGCGAGGTCCGCACGCGACTTGCGGGCAGCGGAAACAGACTCTGAGTTGCGATGACTTCTTCGGTGGCCTTGGGAATCGGCAGGCGAATGCGAAATGTGCTGCCGACACCGACTTGCGATTCGACATCGAAGGTGCCTTCGTGCCGGCGGATGATGCCGTAACTCACGGCGAGCCCGAGACCCATGCCCAGTTGATCCTTGGTCGTAAAGAACGGATCAAAGACCTTCAGTCGCGTTTCTTCGGACATGCCGGTGCCCGTGTCGCCGACGGAAATCTCGACGGCGTCTTTGGCTTTTCTGGCAGAGAGCACGAGGTCGCCGCCCTTGGGCATCGCGTCCACGGCATTGAATACGAGATTGACCAGGACCTCGCGCATTTCTGATTCATCGCCGCGAATCATCAGATCGTGCGGGCAATGCATTTCGAGATTGATATGGACGTTGGCCGCTTCGGCGCGGTTCTTCCAGCGCGGCCTGGTGATTTCGGCCACGTCGAACAAGAGCTGGCGCACGTCGACTAGTTGGAAATCGTGATCGCGGCGTTGCCGCGCGAAGTCCTGAATGCGCTTGACGGTCTTGGCGCCGTCTTTCGCGGTCTTGATGATGATGTTAAGGCCGGCCTGGATTTTTCGCGGGTCCCGCGTATCGAGCAGTAACTGCGCGCGGCCGAGGATGCCGGCCAAAGTGTTATTGAAATCGTGGGCCACCCCTGAAGCCAATTCGCCCAGCGCGGACATCTTTTCGATTTGCGTGAACTGCTCGCGGATGCGTTTCTGTTCGGCAATGTAATGATTGAGTTCGGCGACGTGGCGTTCGGCTTCCGCGGCGTGCGCGGCGGCGGCCTCGGCAGTAGCGGCCGCGGCCATCACTTCGATGTTGCGCAGATAGGTGCGATAGGTGAAGTAGACGATCGCGACGATCGGGGTCATCGCCACCAGCGCGAAGAAACCTGCCGTGTCAGTCATCTTGGCCGCGATGCCCGCGGTCGAGGCGCCGGCAAAATAAGTGATCGAGGCCCACAGATAATATTTGATCCATGTATGCCAGACCGCTTCATTCGATTTGAGTGCGCTGTAGATTGCGGCGAGCGAAGAGTTGCTGACGTATTGGACCAGCGCCATCACGCATAGCGCGACCACGAATTCGGCCGAGAAGGCTCCATGCCGGAGTGCTCCGATGTCGCCGAAGCACAGCCGCACCACCATGACGGTGAGGAAGGTTGAGCAGGCCATCATCCCGCCGTTGAAAGCAATTGTGAGCGGGCTAATCGGAATCGATTTCTTGCTGAAGCGGAACGACGAAGCGAACGCTTCCAACGCCGCGAGCAGCACCGCGGCTTCGCCTCCGTAAATCAGAATTGTCAGAAAGAAGAATGTGTCAGAGACCGAGATGTGTCCGCTGATGCGCGGGATGCGAATCGTCAGGCGCGAGCTCACGGCGATGGTCAGAACCGTGAGCGCCAGCAGTCGCCCGTCGATGCGATCGACCGGAAAATGGCGCAGAGAATAAAGAACTGCGCCCAGGGCTGCCACGATAATCGTCACCATGTACGCGCGAATGACTGTTTGTCGATTCATGAAGTTTCCTTCGGTGAAAGCCGGCGCCAAGCGGGGCCCGGCTATAAAAGTGCCGTCTCGGTTTGCAGGAAGATCGTGTCATAGAGACCACGCGAAACGAATCCCAGTTGTTTGAAAAATTCCTGCGCCGGCCGGCGTTCCTCGTTCACCAGGACGCTGACAGAGCGCGTATGACCCAGGAGACTGCGCGTTAATTGCGCCAGACATTTCGATCCGTATCGCTGCCGGCGATATTCGGGGTGCACGCAGATGCCCTCGAGATAAACCACTTCCGGGGAATCGCTGATGACGTCGGCTTTGAAAATCAGTTTGTCGTGCTCGACCAGCACCCAGGTGCGACGCTCTTCAATGCGGCGGCGGCAGCGTTGACGAAAGCCAACCGGATCGACGAGCAGAGGATTGACGCCGCTCTCTTCAAAAGCCATGGTCGCGTGCACGGGCACGACCCGGGATAAATCCCAGAGGTGTGCCAGCCGCAGATTCGCCGGATCGTCCGGCCGGGCCGGCGGCTCACTCAGTTGCAGCAGCACCTCGCGACACAGGCGGCGTTTCGACTGGCCGTTCGGCGCGTAGAATTTCCAGAAGCGCTCAACCACTTCCTGCTCGCCCATCAACAAGTGAACGCGCGGAAATTCCTGGGCCAGTCTGGCGAACTCCTGCAAGGCATCGTCGCAGCGCGCGTCGATGAAAACGCCATGGCCGATGAGGGCGACGCCGACCAATGCATCTGCACCGTCGCGACAACCGTAGAAGGTCCCGCGATTGAACTTGCTTTCAAGTCCGTTGTCGCGAATTAATCCCGTCATCACCGCGTTGTGCAGCGGCCGTTCTGTCAGAAAGCGCAGCACCTCAGTCTCGTGCTCGTTCCGCAGGCGCGTCGTTGCTGCCGGCTGACGCATTGATAAGGGAGAGATGGCCGTTATCGGCTGCTCAATAAGTGTGGGTGATTCAGCTATCATTTCACTCCTTGCCCCGGGGGCTGAGACGAACGATTAATACTTGAAACAATCCCGGCCGTTATCGGCCGGCACCACAGTCAAAGTCATAGGATCGGCTTGCGTAGTCGTAGACATGCCCTGAACGTTGGCATTAGGTCCGAGCATAGCGTCGCTGACCAGCACGCCGTCACTCACCAGCACGCCGTCGCTGACGAGCACGCCATCGCTGACCAGGACACCCGAACTGAGGAACAGCGTGCCGGCCGCCATCTTGCCGCCGTCGCTGACGAGCACGTTGTCACTCAGGCGGACTCCATCGGACAGCATGGAGTTTCTGACGAGCGTTCCGTTGCTGACCATCACGCCGTCGCCCATCAAGACGCCCAGGCGGTAGATCTGCTGATACTTCGTAATCAGATCAGGCCCGGTAGCAAAATTGTGTTTGAGAATAATTCCCTGCGCCCAGGTAAAGGTCTGTCCGGCAATCATCGACTGGGGAATCGGCGTGCCGGTAATAGATAAGAGCGGCGAGCCAACCTGAATGCCCGCGACGTTTTTGCGCATCAGCTTAACCAGCCGAACTGCGCCTTCGATATTCACCTCACCGGCGCCCTGCTCGAGCATATTGAAGCCTGAGAGCGATTGCGCGGTGTACATCAAGAGCATCTTCACCATGTTCGGTGTCAGCGTCGGATCGGCCTGGAACAACAGAGCTGCTGCGCCGGCGACCACCGGCGTCGCCACGGAAGATCCGTTGAGGTACATCATGCGGCGACCTTCGATCTTGCTGACGCCGGCATCCAGCCAGGGATTGTGGTTGACGAGATAATTGTTCGGAGACGCTGCGTCGATGATCTTGTTGCCGGGCGCGACCAGGTCCGGTTTGATCAGATGGTCGTAATGTCTGACACCGGATGAATCGAGATAACTGCTGCGCGTCGGACCACGCGAACTGTAAGTAGCAACTCCGTCATCCTTCCGTTCATCGGTGCCGAAGGTGTTCGAGGCGCCGACCGTAATCGCAGACGGTTCGATTCCCGGCGAATGCACCTGGCCGTAGATTTTCTTTCCGCCGTTGTTGATGCCGTTGTTGCCGACCGCGGCGACGACTACGATGCCGGCATCAACCAGCTTGCGGACCGCGCGACAGACCGGATCGTAGATGTATGAATCAACCGCCGGTGCGCCGAGACTCATGTTCACGACGCGAATGTTGTAGGTATTGCGATTCGCCAGCACCCAGTCGAGCGCGGTCAGCACCGACGACACCTTGCCTGAGCCGCTGGCATTCAGCACTCTCAGGTTGATCAGGTTCGCGTTCGAGGCGATGCCGGTGAACTGGGCATTGGCAATTCGTCCATTGCCCGCCGCGATCGAGGCCACGTGCGTTCCATGACCGAAAGGATCGTCCACGCGATTTTCACCGGTGAAGTCATAGCTGACGATCACTCGCGAACGGCCACGACGATCGAGAAACGATGTATGGTTCGCATCAATGCCCGAGTCCAGCACCGCGATGCCGATGCCTGTGCCATCCAGTCCACTTGAATTGGGCACCGTCATCCGCGCGGCGTCGGCGCCCGTGGTCGACGAGATGTGGCCAAATGAAATGTTCTGCCGGTCGAGCGAAATGAAGTCGACGTCCGGCCGGGCGGCCAGCTCGTCGACGGACTTCGCGGGCAAATCAACTATGCGAGCGTTGAATTCTCGCAGAGTGGCTTTGAGTTGACCCGATTTTCTCGTTACATCGGACTCAAAACTTTGACTGGCCTTGTCGTTGAGTTGAACGATTACCGGAATCTGGGCAGTCGGGGCAACGGTGCGCGCCTTGTCGACTACGTCGCGCGAGACCTTGTGGGCAAACGGAGATTTCGGATAAGGCTTGCCGCGGACACCGGCCGCGCGCTGCGGAATGAAATTAAAGCTGAGAACAGAGACTATTAATAAAAGAAGAACCAACCATTTCACGGTGGGGCAACCGTATTTCATGAGCACCTCGTTTTCTCGACGACTTCAGATAGCATTAACGGCACTAGCCAATTCTGAAATCGTGCATGGCACTTTTAAGGGAATGTACCAACCTGACTCCTACGCCTGCAGGGGAAAGTCTAAAGGCGTAGAAGAAGAACTGAGTCTGAAAAGAACCGTCCAAAATCGACGGCAGCTACACGGAGAGGCTGACAAAGGCGCGTTATCTTAACGGTCAGCCGCTCGCATCGTCAAAGTGAAACAGGGGCAACCTCGACTGCTTTGACGAATGCATCTCCATCAATACGCATCGCTGCTTAATATTGGGTCGTCGATCCGGCACAGCGAAACTGAAGTCTTGTGACTCAGCATTTTGCAACAGCTGTGCCTTCTTCGATCGAAACTGCTGCCAAAGCGTCCTAGCTCGGCGAAAAGTTTTAATGAAACACTCGATTCCGCGCCCAAATTCGCGGAAATCGGCGCTGACCGCACGGGTTGCACTAGCGACAAATTTGTCAGTCGTGGCATGACACATTGGCCGGGTGACGCCTGAGGCGTGCAAAACTCCACACGGTTTATCGAAACTGCTGCAGTAGAAATCACTGATCGGGTTCACTCCTTCGATCTCAAGCGCCGGTGCGAATCAGTATTTGAAACAGTCGTTGCCGGTGTCGACTGGAACGACCGTGATGGTGCTGGGGTCGCCGTGGGTCGTCGCCGACATTGCTTGTAGATTCGAATCGGGGCCGAGCATGCAGTCGCTGACCAGGACTCCGTCACTGACCAGCACACCGTCGCTGACGAGCACACCGTCGCTCACCAGCACTCCGGAACTCATAAACAGAGAGCCGCCGGCCAGGGTCGTTCCGTTGCCTAGCTGCACGCCGTCGCGCAGAGTCACGCCACTCGTCAGCATCGAGTCACTCACCAGCACACCATCGCTGACCAGGACGCCGTCGCTGACCAGCACGCCGAGCCCATAGATGGCCTGATACTTCGTCATCAACTCCGGGCCCGTGCCGAAGTTGTATTTAAAAATGATTCCCTGCGACCAACTAAAGGACTGGCCGGCGATGTTGGTTTCCGGAAACGGAGCTCCCGCAAAGGTCAGGAGCGGCGTGCCCACCGGCGTGTTGGGCGTAAGGTCCATGCGAATAGATTGGGCCAGACGAATCGCGCCTTCGATATTAATCTCGCCCGCGCCTTGCTCGAACATGTTGTAGCCGGGCAACGACTGCGCCGTGTACATCAGAATCATCTTCACCATGTTGGGCGTCAGACGCGGATTGGCCTGGAATAACAGAGCCGCCGCACCCGCGGCGATTGGCGATGCCATCGAGGATCCGCTCATGTACATCATGCGCCGCTGATCTGCCTGGCTCACGCCGGCATCAAGCCATGGGTTGTGCGTGACCAGATAATTATCGGGCGACTCGGCGTCGATAATCCTGTTGCCGGGCGCGACGATGTCGGGTTTGATCAGGTGGTCGTAATGTTTGAGGCCCAGTGAATCGACGTAACCGCTGCGCGTCGGCCCACGCGAACTGTAGGTGGTGACGACATCATCGCTGCGTCCGTCAGTGCCGAAGGTGTTCGCCGCGCCGACCGTGATTGCCGACGGCTCGTTACCGGGCGAATGTATCTGGCCATAAATCTTCTGCCCGGTGCTGTTAATTCCATTGTTGCCCGCGGCCGCCACTACGACGATGCCCGCATCAACCAACTTGCGCACGGCGCGACAAACCGGATCGTAAGTGTAAGAGTCGACCGCAGGTGCGCCGAGACTCATGTTCACAACCCGAATGTTGTATCGCGGCCGATTGGAAAGCACCCAGTCGAGCGCGCTCAGCACCGAAGACACGTTGCCGGTCCCGGTCGAATTCAACACCCGCAGGTTAATGAGATTCGCGTTCGGCGCGATCCCGGTGAACTCGGCATTCGAAATTCTGCCATTGCCCGCGGCGATCGATGCGACATGCGTTCCGTGGCCGAAGGGATCGTCAGTGCGGCCTTCATTAGTAAAGTCAATGCTGGCCACCACGCGACCATGGTTGTGCCGATCAAGAAATGATGTGTGATCGTCGTCGATGCCGGAATCAAGCACGGCGATACCGATACCCGTTCCGTCTAAACCGGACGTGCGTGGTCCAGTCGCGGTGCGGACTGCATCGGCGCCCGTGGTGGTGGTCACGTGTCCCAGGCTGACGTTTTGGCGATCAAGGGAAATGAAATCGACGTCGGCGCGGGCCGCAAGGTCGTCTATTGCTTTGGCAGGAACTTCAATGGCCCTCAGGTTGAAGTGCTTCAGCCTGGCGCCTCGCAATCGGCCCTCGCGCTTGGTTACGTCCCACTCGAAGGTCGGATCGAGTCGATCATTGAGTTGAACAATTAAAGGAACGAACTGGTTCTGCGACATCCCGCGCGTCTTCTCAATCACATCGCGCGAGATCTTATGCGCAGTTGGATCGTTTCCGTGTGCGCGCCGCCGGACGGCGTGTTGCGGAGTGCCGATCAGACTAAATAGAAACACCAGAAGACAAAAGAGACTGATGTTCCTTACGGTGGGGCAACCGTATCTCATATCACCTCGTTTTCTCGAACGGCTCAGAAAGCTTACAGGGATGGGCTGTTTTCTGAAGTCGCGCGCGTGGTACGGTTTTTAGGCGACGTACCTGACCTGACTTCCTTCCCTCAGGGCAAAGCCCTCAGGGATTACGTCCTAAAACGAGCCAACCTGTCGGGCGGCAGGGCCTGTTAACACCTATACTAACGAGGAGAGAACTGAAGGGGCGGATATACTAACGCTACCCGGACCCATCGTCAACGTTCAGGCGTTCGGGGCGCCTACCTCATGCAAGTGGTATCATCGCCGTTGACCGCATTCGCGGCCGTGTCACCGACCATGATTCCGTCACCAACCATAATGCCGTCGCCAACCATGATGCCGTCGCCGACCATGATCCCGTCCGGTAACAGCAGGCCGGCCCCCAACAGAAGACTCAGATTCATGAACGGCGAGCCTTCTGCGATGGAGCCGCCATCGCTGACAACTGCATTAAGTCCCAGTAAAACTCCAGCAGTAAGCTTACTGGTATCGGGGAATTGACCTTCGGGTGTTTCGCTGATGCCGTCGGCGAGAATGTATCCCGGGGCATAAACCTTCTGATAACGAGTTATCAATTCGTCGCCGGCCGCATAGGCATGATTGCAGACTATGCCACCGGCCCAAACAAAAGTCTGTCCGGTAGTGATCGTTTGTGGGACCGGCGGGGGGCCCGTCAGCAGCGGCGCTCCCAGAGGAGTTGACGCCGACAGATCTGACCGGACCATCGTTGCCAATCGCAGCGCACCCTCGACATTGATTTCGCCTGCGCCCTGCTCGAATGTATTCGCACCCGGCAACGGCTGAGCGGTAAACATGAGAATCGCTTTGATCAAACTCGGTGTGAGATTCGGATTCGCCTGGACCAACAGGGCCGCCGCGCCGGCGATGATTGGCGCAGACATCGACGAGCCGCTGAGATACATCATGCGCCGTGTGTCGTCACTGCTCACGCCGGCATCGAGTTCCGGATGCGTCGCCAGCAGGCTATTTCCAGAAGCGGCGGCGCCGATAATCTTGTTGCCCGGAGCGACGACGTCGGGTTTCAGCAAATTGTCGTAATGTCTCATGCCACCGTCGTCGACCATGAAACTCCGCGTCGGCCCTCGCGAGCTGTAGGTGGTGATCGAATCGTCGCTGCGCGCGTCGGTACCGAAACTATTCGAGGCGCCCACCGTCACGGCCGAAGGTTCATTGCCGGGCGAGTGAATTTGCCCGAAGATTTTCGTGCCGTTCTGGTCCTTCCCATTGTTCCCGGCGGCGGCGACGACCACGATCCCCGCGTCCGTCAGCCGACGAACGGCCTGACACAGAGGATCATCGAAATAGGAATCGATGGCAGGCGTGCCGATGCTGAGGTTCACCACGCGGATGTTGTAGAGGTCGTGATTGGCCAAAACCCAATCGAGCGCCGCCAACACATTCGAGGTGGCCCCCGAGCCCTGCGAATCCAGGACGCGAAGATTGATGAGCTTCGCGTTCGGCGCAATCCCGGTAAAAGCGCCATCCGAAATCTGATCATTACCCGCGGCAATCGAAGCTACGTGAGTTCCGTGACCGTAAACATCATCGACGCGATTCTCACCAGTGAAGTCGCGGCTCAGAATCACGCGGCTCAATCCCAGCTGATTGCGGAACGCGACGTGGGCTGCGTCGATGCCCGAGTCAACGAAGGCGATCGTGACGCCCGAACCGTCGTAAGTCGTCGACGTCGTTATCAGCCCACCCAACGTGGTGGTTGTCTGGACCCGGGCGTCCGCGGTGCCGGTGGTCGTCTCGACGTGACCAAAACTTGCGATTTGACGATCGGGCGAAACGAAGCGGACCTGTTTCAGTGACGCCAGCGCAGCCACCGCGCCCAGAGGCAAGTCCAGCGCGCGCATGTTTATGGCGTTCAGCCGGCGCGTCACTCTGGCGCCCAAGGTATTCAGAATTAAGTCGATGATCGTCGCGGGCGATGAATTGAACTGGACGATGACGCTGACGCGTTTATCGCGGCCTGATTGAATCAAATCAGGTGAAGTCCTGGATCGTGAATGAGATGTGTCTGCGGCGAACAGTCGCGCGCCGGGCAGCCCGACGATGACAAGCGTGGCGGACAGAACGAATCTTAAAAGTGTTGTTCGCTGGCGCATATGAGAATCTTTCTGCTCTCTCGGCGACTTTCGCGACGCTGTCTTTTTAATTTTCGGGGGAAACACTCAGTGCAACAGTCATACCTCGTATCTTTCGCCGCCCGTGTGAAACGTCCCACACTTCAAGTGAAGTCTTCACCATGGGCTGTGATGTTGTTGAGTGTAAAGCGAAGCTGATTGATTTCGCCGGCAATGCTTTGCGGCTGTCACACACGCTCAAGCTTCTGACGATTTCTGCACGACCGAACATGCCACCGCAGCAAAATTCATCGCGCGTTCCTGCAAAACACAGAAATCGTGTCGTTTGCGCTGGGTCAATTCAATGGCACTGCTGTTGCCGAGTGTCCCCGCCCCCAGAGAAAGGTTTGATATGAGCGAAACAAGAGCCCGCGTGCTCATCATCGATGATGATGACGAGATCCGGGACATCCTTAACGAATTGTTGAGCGCAGTCTATGACTGCACGACGTGTAGTTCAGCGGCAGACGCTTTGGCGGTGCTGGCGAGTGATTCGTTCGACGTAATCCTGAGCGACATTAACATGCCTGAAATGACGGGACTCGAGATGATTCCTTATCTGGCGAACGTTGCGCCGCGGTCCGTCGTGGTCATGATTAGCGGGCAGTTGATGATTGAATCGGCAATCTATGCCATGCGAGCCGGCGCGTTCGACTACATCACCAAACCGTTCGATTTGCCACAGGTGAAGACCGTGGTTTCGCGCGCCGTCGATCACGGTAAGCGCCTGCAGAGTCCGATGCTGGGTGGCAATTTGAAAGACAAAGCCGTTCAGCGCCTGGAGCAGGCCTTAAAGGACGGCGCTTTTGTCGTTCACTATCAACCGCAGGTCGACATCCAATCGAATAGCGTCGTCGGCGCCGAAGCGCTGGTGCGTTGGAACGACGAATGCCGCTTACGTCTGCCCGGTGAATTCATTCCCCTGGCCGAAGAGACGGGGCTGATCGTTGAGTTGGGCGAGTCAGTCTTGCGCGCGGCCTGTGCGCAAGCCCGCCGGTGGCACGACTCGGGGTTGGCTGGCTTTCGGGTGGCGGTGAACGTGTCGCCGCAACAACTTCAGCACGACGATTTCCCTGGCACTGTGGCGGAAATCCTTGAGACCACTGGCTTGCCGCCGCGAAATCTGGAAATCGAAGTCACTGAAACGTCGCTGATGCAGGATCCCGAAGCCGGCATCCGCACGTTGCATGCGCTCAGAAACATGGGAGTAAAAATCGCGATCGATGATTTCGGCACCGGCTATTCTTCGCTCGGTTATCTGAAGCGCTTGCCGATCGACTCGGTCAAGCTGGATGCGTCATTTGTGAAAGACGCGACGCGACATCCCGATGACGCGGCGCTGGTGATGGCGATCATTACGCTGGCCCATAACCTGCGAAAGAAAGTGATCGCCGAAGGAATCGAAAGCGAAGATCAATTGGCGTTTCTGCGTTTGCTGCGGTGCGATGAAGGCCAGGGTTATTTCCTGGGTCGTCCGGGCAGCTCAGATGAAATGGGACTCAGGTTGGAACGTCGTGAAGACGGCCTCGGCCACGTACCCCAGACAATTTTTACGACGTCTCTGGCCGCGCACGAATACGCGGCCGCGTAACCCGGAACTAGTTCGACGCACTCTTCGCTGAAGTCGACGCGAATAATCTTTCGAGCGCCGGCCCCATCACTTTTGTGCCGTACTCGCCCGCGGCGAAGCTCTTAAGTTTGTGATCTTCGTCGAACAGATAATAGGCGGGCACGTAACCGTGTTCGTTTTGAAATGCATCGCGCAGCTGGTGCTCGTTATCGACGGCGCGTGGCTCGGTGATGCCATATTTGTCGGCCGTCTCGCGCACGGAATCGACTTTGGTGTCTTCGGGATATCGCGGCATGTGAATCGCAATCATGCGCAACCCGGCCGGCGCGTATTTTTCACGCCATTCGGCCACCGTGGGCAGGTTGTCCTTGCACATGCCGCAGCTCACTGACCAAAAGTGAATCAGCACCGGGTGGCCTTCGGCGTCCGTCAGTACTTCGTCCGCCGAACCATTTAGCCATTCAGTTGCGCCTTCCAGCGAAGGCAGGGGTGTTCCGATTCTCATCGGCATGATTAATTCTCTCCGAGCAATGTGTCAGAAGCCCGACCCGTCAGGGAGGGCCCGTCTAGCTTGAGGTGCCCTTGCTTACGCGCGGGCTTCTGACACGGTGTTACGTCTTGATCGTTTCCTGACCCGGCCGCCATTCTGCCTGACAGAGACCGCCCGTTTGCAAGGCCTGAATCACGCGCAGCGTCTCTTCCGCCGACCGGCCAATGTTCAGATCGTGCACGACCTTGTAACGCAGCACGCCTTCCGGATCGATCACGAACAAACCGCGCAGCGCGATGCCCTTGTCGTCGATGAGCACGCCGTAGTCTTTCGACATCTTCTTGGTGATGTCTGCACCCAGCGGAAAGCGCAGGCCTTCGACACCGCCTTTGTCGCGCGGCGTTTGCAGCCAGGCACGATGCGAGAAAGCCGAGTCGGTTGAGATGCCGATGATTTCCGCGCCCACTCCTTCAAAGTCTGCATAGCGATCACTGAAGGTGGTTAGTTCCGTCGGACAGACGAACGTAAAGTCCAAGGGATAGAAAAGCAGGACGACCCATTTGCCTCGATAGTCCGAGAGCTTAACCGGTTCATTCAGTTTCTCGATGTTCTTGGTTGATGGAATTTCAAAATCAGGCGCGGGCTTGCCGACCTGAGCTGATTCATAAGTTCCTGCTACTGCTGTACCTGCTGCTGACATTCTTCCTCCTGGTTTGTTTGCCGCGCGGGTTTACCGTCGCGGCGTCTCAGTATTAAAACGATCTACTTACTATCGCGCTCGGCTCGACACCTGGGGCACAGCCCGACCAGCGTTAAGTGAATCGACTCCGCTTTGAATTTCGAGGCGCGCGCGGCCGCGCGCGTCAACGCCACCGTTCCCGGCAAATCAAAATCGACGAGTTTGCCGCACTCGGAACAGAGTGCGTGATCGTGTCGGTCGGTTTCGCGATCGTAACGGCTGGCACCGTCGCCGAACTTGATCTCGTGCACCAGGCCTTCATCTCGCAAGAAGCGCAGCGAGTTGTAAACCGTGGCGAAACTGATCCCCGGCAGTTTCCGGCGGGCCGCGTCAAAGACCTCGGCGGCAGTGGGATGATGATCACCCGCCTGTACGGCATCGAGCACCACCTGACGCTGGCGAGTCAAAGCTACCGCCGCCGATTTGGTCTTTTGCCCAGCCATGCTGGAATTATAATAATTCTAAATTTGATGTCAACGTGTCAGAAGCCCGACCGTGAGGG
>Ga0207511_100142_pt1 | contig 17097 bp, 14 predicted proteins | sample NitcycUWRSCHO22C_FD_188265 | JGI IMG/M metagenome (GOLD analysis project Ga0207511, IMG submission 188265) | Soil microbial communities from Arlington Agricultural Research Station in Wisconsin, USA - Nitrogen cycling UWRJ-SCHO22-C (SPAdes) | ecosystem: Environmental > Terrestrial > Soil >... | reverse complement strand
ACGTTAACAAGTGGATTCGTTGCTCGACGACGGACCACTAGCAATGCCGGCCCTCCCGCCCGACCGTGAGGGAGGGCACGTTAACAAGTGGATTCGTTGCTCGACGACGGACCACTAGCAATGCCGGCCCTCCCTGACGGTCGGGCTTCTGACACGATGTTAAGGAGTGTTAAGTCGGATCAACCGAAGCTCTTCCTGAACAGGTAGGACATCTTGATGAAGACCGTGCGCCCGTTGCGTCGGAAACCGGGTTCGAGTTGTCCGCTGAAGGGGCTGTAGCCGTTCCGCGTGAGGTCGTCGTTGTAGCCGATATAAAGCGCGGTGCCGGGATTCGGCGTCCAGCCGAACAGAAATTGGCCTTTGTAGCTTGAAGCGAGTGAATCGAAATCAATCCGGCCGCGCGCAAAAATGAAGCGCGTGAACTGGTACGTCGCTTTGGCAGAAATGATGTTTTCGTCAAAGGCCAGACGACCGGTGTCGTACCGTCGCAGCCTCTGCTTGGTGTAACTCAAATTGATGCTGAGCGGCTTCGACGGCGTGTAGCTTATCCCGCTATTGAAATTGAAAAATGTGCCGGGGCCGGGATCCTGTGGCGCTCGGCACTGCACCGGCAACGAACCGCCGGCGGGCAGTATGGCCGGATTGCAGAGTCCCACGGACGCTGCGAAACGTTGAGTGACGGCGGGGATGCTGGCCCGCGGATATTTGGGCCCGGCGCCAAAGTCGTAATCCAGGTTGCCGTACGATTTATTGATGAAGAAATTGAAATTGAATTTCTTGTTTACGTTCGACTGTCCCCAGAGATACGCGCCGCCATTCGGATGGGAACGCTCGGCGTCATCGCCCCAGAACGTGCACTTATTCTGCTGCGCACAACTCGTCCCAAAGAACTTTCGCGACGGGCCGAACTCTTCTTCAAACACTCGCTCGTAACCGATGTCGACACCCACGCCCACCGAAGTCTGTCGCGGGAAGTTCCACTGCACCTGCGTTTCGTTGTTGTAGGCTTGCAGGTTACCGCTCCAATCGAAGTTGGTACCGAAGGAGTTGTAAGCCCGCCATGAAATCAGCTTCGCTTTCGGATGCGGCTCAGAATTGTAGCGCATGAACAGGTTTTGGTTGTTCGTGTTCGTGCGGCGATTGAACCCCAGATCGGCTCGGTAGTAACGCGTGCGACCGACGGTTGAAAACTCGTAACCAAAATGACGGCCACTCATGTTGTAGTCAGTCGCGTAGATGAAACCATTCTCGGGCCGGCTGAACGACCGGCCTTCATCCGGATAGAAAAAGTTCTCGCGCGAATGCGTCAGCAGTACCTGGGCATTGAAGGTAGTGACCTTGTTGATTCTCAACTTGCTGTCGACGCCGCCAAGTTGGTTGTACTGATCGACGAAACGCCGGTACGTGCCGAGAAATCCGATGAACGAATCTTTGGTGCCGAGGTCGTGCTTCAGACGAAGAATGCCGGCGCTCGCGTTCTGGTCGATTAAGCGTGGATCGGCAAACAGCCGCTCTTCCGCGCTGTAATTGCCGGGAGCGTTGTCCGAAGCCACCAGCAATCCGAAGGTGTTGCGATCGAGTTTGCCGGTGAGCTTGACGGCAAAGTCGGGATCCACAATCGTGCGCGTGTGTACCGCTGCGATCTGACTGTTGAAAATGTCGATGCCTTCAAGAAAGAATGGACGCTTCTCAGGGAAGAAAATCGGGAACCGCTGATTGGCGGTCACCACCAATTGATCCGATTCGATCTGCGCAAAGTCCGGGTTCAGTGCAAAGTCCAGCGTCACATTCGGCGTGATCGTGTATTTACCAGTCAAGCCGGGATCGAGATGGATCGGTTCATTCACCAGGCGGCCCGGATCGAGCATGCCCGCGGCCAGTTGGGCCGGCGACAGCGTCGCTTTGCGCTTGGCGGTTTCAGAAACAGTCAAACTGGGAATCAATTCGAGGGTGCGCTCAGTTGAAATGCCGTCCAGACCCGTGAGATGTCCCTCCTGGGCCAACCAGCTCGAGTTGTCCCGGCTAATCGGCATCCACATGTCCAGCTCGTTATTGATCCGCTTGATACGCCGCCAGAAGTGCGCGCCCCAAAGTTTGTCTTTGCCGGCGACGTAGCGAAGTGATTTGAAGGGAACGGCGACTTCGACGACCCAGCCGTCTGAGGTCACGCTGCCCTTCGATTCCATCACGATGTCGGGATTGAAGTCTTCGCCGTTGTCGGTCCAACTGCCGTCCGCCTGCACGCCGAGCGGATTGAAATCAAACTCGTAAGCTTTGCGTCCGTCGTTGAAAGTATCGAAGAGAATGCCGACGTAGTCGTCGTTGAAAATGTTGTCGCGCTTGGCGATGGTGGCGCGCACTTTGTCGGGCTCGTCGTAGCAATGAAACGCGATGTAGAGGAACTTCGCATCGCGTCCCAGGAATACTTCGGTCGGCTTCGAAGGCGCGATGTTATCGCCGGGCTGGACCTGATAGAAATCTTTCAGCACCGTGGCGCTCTTCCAAACTTCGTCGTCGAGCTTGCCATCGATGACCGGAGGCCGCTCGAATTTCGGCAGGTTCACCGGGTTCTTCTTTTCCGGAGGCAGTTCGATTCCCGATTTGGGAGCCGTGGTCGATGATGAACTCGCCGGTTTGTCGACAGCCCTGGGCGAGCCCGCCGGCAAAGGTTTGGTGAGCGAAGATTGCGCCAAAGATGGAACTACACTGATAGTTAGTAGGCTGATTAATAGGAAAAACCTTTTCATGAAAACCTGCTTGGCGCAAAAACTCTCGAGGCAGCGCCGTTAATTTTTTTTCGTGCTGATCAGAACCAGAACCCGTTCGGGAATGAGACGAACACTGAGCCTACGTTCCGGTTCTTCGCAGAGTTCGTGTCGGGGGGAACTCTTTACAATTCTTTACAAACCACCTGGGTACGCGGCCGTCTCGGCTGCTGACTCACTAACACCGCGGGCGCTCGTTTCGTGGCAGGCGGGACGTCTGCGTACCCGGATTTATCAAAAACTGAGACGCAGTTGCGCAAAGATGCGTCTGTTTCCTGCGCCCTGACTGCCACTCGGACCGAAGCCGCCATACTGGTTCACGTTGAGGGACTGACCAAAGTACGGCGACGACAGATTTCCGACCGGGTTTCCCAGATTCACGTTATTAAAAAGGTTCAGGAAGTTCACCGAAGCCTGTAGCGAGTAGCGCTTCGCTTCGGGAGGTCCTGAGGGCCTGGCCCCGGGCGCCGCAGCTCCATTCGTCTTATTCGCTGGAGCCGTAGCCGATCCATTGGCGTTGTTCGCGGCCGCTGCCTTCGCATGATGCGCAGAGGGCATCTCACCAAACGTCCACGTCTTCATCACACGCAGGTTGACCGAGAAAAACCCCGGACCGTGTCCGTAGTTACGCGGGATAAGTTTCTCGCCGGCCGCGGGCCGCAGATTGAAATTGCCAAAGCGCGTGCAGACTATGTTCACCGCCGGATTAGCACAGTTCGTTCCGGCCGGAGCGAATGAGGGACGTTCAGTGAACAGGTCGTCGAGGTTGGTGTCCTGACCCGTAATGATGTTGTAGGGGCGGCCGCTACCGGCATTGATGAATGGATTAAGCGAAATCCCCCACCACGGCAGGTTGAATGTTCCGAATGCGTTTAGCCGATGGCGAATGTCACCGCCCGCGCGGCCATACTCACCGCTCAGGTCGTACATGTTCACCGGAAACAGACCGCCACCCTGACCGTCACTGTTGTTATTCGACTTGCCCCAGTTGTAATTCGCGACAAACGAAATTGCTTTCGAGAACCGGCTGTTGACGCTGACGAAGATCTGTTCCTGATTGAACGAGCCGGTCGCCTCGTATTGGTAAATCTCGCCGACGTTGCCGTTGGGCCGAACGCCGTTCGGGTTGGTTGAAGTAATCGTCCCCGGCAATGGTTGATTGATGTCGCGCGCGCGGACCACGTGCGTGATGTGCAGGTAATATGCGCCGGCGGTCAGCGTCGTACGATGCGGCAGTTGTCGCTCCATCTGAACGGCCTGGAAAAGAAACGTCGGCGTGTGGAACAACGGATCGACCTGCCATTTGATCGTCTGCGACTGCGGCAGAGTGCTCACCGCCGGCACGTTCGGAAAGGCATCGAGGGGAGAGTTAACCGGCGGCACGAACACGCCGTTCACAAACAGCGGTGTCTCGCTGACGCTGTACTGCTGCGTCGTCACGCCGTTGAAGCGATTCGCTTGCAGCGTATTGAACTCGCCAAAGCGGTTGTAGAAAATTCCGGCGCCGGCCCGAATCACAGTTTTGGGCGGCTTGCCTGAACTGCCGGCGCCGGGCGACCACGCCAGGGCAACGCGCGGCGCGAAGTTCGTCGGGCTGTGAGTATTGGTCTGATACTCATAACGCAGTCCATAACTCAGCAGCAGATTCGGCCGGATCTTCCAATCATCCTGCGCATAAAGTCCGATGTCGTGCTGAGTGACCGTCGCCAGCGGATCTCCTGACGAGATTGAGAAGATGGACGCGCCGCCTCCCAGCGTGCGTATCTGCGTCGGCGTCAATCCCATCTGCTGATACAGCAGAGTGCGGCGATAGCGCTCAAGGCTATCCACAAAAACCGGCGGCGCGTTCAGGATCGGTGCATTGTTGGCGTCGACCTGCGGCACGAAGGCGCCGGCAAAGGTATAGGTGCCGCCAAAGTTATTCGGATTAATATCGTCGACGTGCGTATGGCGCAGCCTGACTCCGAATTTGATCGCGTGCGTCTTGTGCTGCCAACCGAGGAAGTCACTGAACTCCCAACGCTCGAATAAGTTGGTGGCATGGCCCACCTGCGACCCGCCACCGGTGAATGAGCCGCTTACGTTAATTGTCGGCAGCGTGGTATCACCAAAGTTCTCGCCACGCCCCCGTTGCCATTGGAAACGAGCTTCGTTGAGCAGCGTGAGTCCCAGGATTGCCGTCTCGGTTATTTGAATGTTGTGAAAAGTTGATGCTGAGTCGTAGGCGCGCTCGGGCAGCGAGAAACCGCCCACGCCGCTGTTCTGCGTCTCATCTTTGTTGAAGTTATAGCGGGCCACCAGAATGTGATGATCATTCAACTGGTAATCCAGCCGCGGACCCAGATTTAAAGATCGTCGCGGCACGACCAAACCAAATCCCAGATCGACCGGATTCAAATTGGGACCGAGCACGGTCGCCGTCACCAAAGCATTGTCATCAACCTCGAGCCGCTCCGCGTTGAAGAAGAAGGAAGCCTTTTTGGCGACGATCGGACCGCTTAAGTTCCCGCCGAATTGTCGAATTTGAAAAGGCGGCCGATTGAACGCGAAGGGATTGCGCGAGTTCAGACTCTCGTCCGTAAAGTTATAGTATCCGCCGGCGTGAAATTTATCGGTGCCGGGTTTAGTCAGAATGTCTGTGCGCGTCGAGGGCTGATCGTTTTCTGCCGCAAAAGGATTCTGGTTAATGCGAATCTCGCGAATCGAACTCTTCGGCGGCACCGTGCCGTTCGAGAATCCGTCGACGTAGATATCACCTCCGGTGGCCGGCCCCACGGGCGGCCCGGCGAGCGCCTGCAAAGCTGCGGCTAATTCGTCCGGGTTGTCTGGCAGGATGTCCAGATCTTTCCCGGCCACCACCGTCTGATTTGCATTGCCGCCCGCCTCGACACTCAACGGTTGTTCCGAATTGACGGTGACGCTCTGTTCCGCGATCGCCACCTTGAGCGTGAAGTCGAGCGAGGCGGCCCGATTCGCGACCACCTCGATCGGCATTTGCTCAGTTGCGGCGAAACCCTTCGCGTTGGCCGTCGCGTTGTATTTACCTGGCGTCAATCCTTCGAACACGAATTCACCATTCGCATTCGAGGTGGCGGTTTTTGGTCCGCCACTGGCATCAACCAGCATAACGTTCGCGCCGGGAACCAGCCCGCCAAGTTCATCTTTGACGACGCCACGCAAAGTTCCGCGCGCCTGCTGGGCCAACATCGGCGTCGTAGACAGCATCAACCCGAGCAGCGCTGTCGCCATCATTCGTAGAATCGAGTTAGTTGTGTACACAGAGATTCCCCCTCGGAATGTTGACGCACAAATTTTGTGTTGATTAACGCGGGGCGTGGGCTAATCGCCCGCGTTTTTGAGTCACGCAGCCATTTCGGCGGGCTGCCGGTTGGTGCGATTCTCAGATCCAAATAGCAACTGATAACGCTTTATCTTGGCATTCAGCGTCGTGTGCTTGACGCCGAGGAGTCGCGCCGCGCGTGCCTGGTTTCCACCAGTGCGAACCAGCGCCGCGCGAATTAAATCGGCCTCGAATTTTCGGACCTCATCATCGAGGTTCAAAGTGTGATTGGAGTTCGAGTTGGTTGTCTGCTTGAGGCAGTCAACCGCATTTAATAATTCAACTGCCACGTCACGCAAAGAACTGAGCCGGCTCTCGAACGCTTCGTCACGCAGGAGATTCGCCGCTTGTCTTGACGTGATTGGGTCTTCCGCTTTCCAAGTTAGTCCGTTCATGTTCCCCCCTTTAGCCCCTGAAGTTTTATTGTTATCGATAGAGGGTGGCGACATAGAACCCTCCGGTTAAAATCCTGAACGAGACACTGAGCTTACGTTCTCGTTTTCGCTAAAGTTCGTTTCCGAGGAGACTCTTTACAATTCTTTACAAATCAAATTAGCCGTGCCGCCGCTGGCCGTGGTAATCCGATCTTGCCAACTACTTCGTCAGCAGTTCATTAAGAAATGCCGCCGCCCGTTCGTCCCTCGTTTGTCCCAGCATCTGCACAGCGAGCTTTCGCACTTCGACTCGCGGGTGATTGCGCGCCGTGCGGATCAGGATCGGAATCGCTTCGTCCTTCGGACGGCGACTGATCGAGATGACTGCTTGTCTCTGAAGCTCAAGCTGGGGACTTGAATCGAGCGTTGTGGTCAATGCGCCGAGAGTTCGATCACCGGCGATCCGGCCGATACCTGACAGCGCGGTCTTCTGCAAATCAACATCGGCTTGATTCTGTAGTACCTGGATCAGATAAGCCGCCGCCGCATCGTGACTATCGTTACGGGCGATGCCTCCCAACGCGCGGCGCTTCAAATCTTTGCTCGTCATCGTCTCGTAGAGATTCTCGAGCACCGGCAAATTCGCGGCGGCCCGGCTCATCCCCAGGGATGACATCGCACCCTCTCGCGCATCAGTCGATTCACGCGGGCTGCGCACAATTTCGGCCAGCAGCGCGTTCTTCGTCGGGCTTTCCGGCGTGTATCCCAGCCAATAAATAGCTCGATTGCGAACCGACTCAGCTGCGGGACGCTTGATCAATTCAGTCAGGATCGCTTCGACGCGCGCGTCGTCATGCAAGGCGATCGCATAAGCCGCGCGGTCCGACAGTCGATTAACCTCAGGCACGTTCGAATCGATGATCGACTTGAGATAATTCAGGCTCTCTTCGTTCGTCGCCTTGCCGGCCCAGTAGACGGGATAGCTGCTGAACTGATGATTGCGTTTCAGGTTATAGACCTCAGCGCGCGTGAACCGGTCGAGTGTCTTTTCAAAGAGCAGGAACAATCCCAGCTCACGCGTCTCATACTGCGGATCGTTCATGATGGACCAGCCGTCGTTTGACCAGTTCACCGTCCCGTCGGGAGTCACGATTTCAAAGTCGACGGCCACGTTCGGGCGGACTTCGAATTGGTAGCCAACCCAAAACAATCCCGTCGGCGCGTTCGCTTTGCCTTGCACGGTCGCGCTGTCGATCTTCGCTTTCAGATTCGCACCATCAACCGGCGTGAAGCCCTTTGTTTGTTGCGCCGCGACTGAGATAAGTGCTGCGAACACAAACAGCGTTGCGAAAAATATTCTCGGTAATTTAAACACCGTAGTCCTCCGCTTTGTGGCATCTTTCGAAACCGGCGACCCGACTGGAGCGCAAGCGTCCCGCTTGCCGGAGCCACCGGGACGGTTGCACTCCAGTCAACTGATTAATAAATGCGTCGCCGTTACTACTGCTTGAGAAGTTCTTCGAAGAACGCAACCACTGCAGGGTTTTTGTTCTTATTCGCCAGCAGCATCACGATTCGGCGTTTGCGTTCGATTGGCGTCTGGGGATTTTTGGCGATCGAGATCAGCTTGTCGATTACCTTCTGATCGCTGGAGTAAGCCAGCGAGTTAAGAATCTGGTCTTTGACGGTCTCGTCCTTCTCACTGTCGTAGAGAGCCATCAAACGGTCGATGTAAGTTGTGCCGCCGCGACGGCCGAGAGCACTGATGGCGCCTTTCCGCAAATCAACGTTGTCAGAGCGCTGGGCAATCTCAAACAACTTTTCACCCGCGCGTTCACTGCGGCGTTGGGCTAGACCGGCGATTACGGACTTCTTGATGTCGAGGTCCGCACTGCCATCGTAAATCTTGAACAAAGCATCGACAGCTGGCTCGCCCGCACGGCGTGCGATGGCGGAGATCGCGGCCCTACGGAGCTGAATCGGTTTAGTACTCAGCGCGATGTCGGCCAGGATGGTGGCCGCGCGCGGACTGTTATGTTGGCTGAGGGCGTAGAGGGCCGCTTCGTTTATCTCCTGTTGCGGCGAATTCAACGCCGAGTCGCGCAGGAAATCGATAACACTTTCGTCGTTGGTGGCGCCGAGCAGCGAAATCGCGCGCACCTTCACCTTGATGTCGGGATCACTCTGCGCCGAACTCATGATTGTCGGAATCACCGTCTTGCCGCCGTAACGTGACAGGAGGGTCAGGGCCGCGCGCCGGCATGGCGGCGCCTGTGTCGAATTCGGCTTCACCCAATCTGTCGCGTTCGCAATACCACGTTGCGGATCGCTTTCGAACAATGCCTGCAACACCACAATCTTGAATTCACACGGATCGTCATCCGCTAGTCTTTCTCCCGCGATGGCCGAGCCGATGCCTTTACCCATACCCATGCCGATACCAATGCCAATGCCCTCACCGATATGGAGCATGGTCTTGTCTTTCATCTTGTCCTGCATTTCCTTGACGCGTTCCGCGGTCCGCTCCTGGGCATCGCGCAAACGCTCGTCGGCGCGCGCCTTGGCTTCGGCAACTCTCTCCTGCATTTCGGGAGAGAGCGTAACCGCCTGACCCGGCGATTGAGCCACCACAGTCGGACTAACAGATGTGATGGTCGCGGCGTCTACGGCAGCAGCTATCGGGGCAGAACTAAGCACGGCAACGTCTGCGGTAATCGGAGTCCCGGCGACGGCCACCGGCGCGGCGCCTGGAAGTTGGGCCATCAACAGATCGGCATCCTGTTTCCAACTGGTCTTCGCGTACGCCTGCAGCATCTTTTCGATGGTCTGCTTGCAGACGGTGTATTTCTTCATCTGGTACTGGGCATACGCCGTCCAATACATGGCGGCGTCGAGGTTCTCTTCTTTGGGAAATCTGGTTAGGTATTGACCGAAAGCCTGCTCGGCCTTCGACCATTGCGCGTCGTCGATCAGATCGCGCGCGGCCGCGAATGCCGTCGTTGCTTCCGGCGTACTGCCGGTCTGCTGCGTGGCCCACGCATTTTCCTTTACGCGTGGCGCAGCCTTCTTCTGCGCTGCTGTTTGATTGATTGCTCCCGCCGCTAAACAGATCACCACTGCGGCGACTATCGCGAATATTGATTTGATTGATTTCATTTCTCTTCCGTCGTTTCTCATTTTCATTTTCCTCGGTGGACTGGATTCAGAGTTATTCGTAGCCTCGCAACTCTGCAACGATTTCAGTTTTTTGAACGCGATCGCGAATCTGACGCAGGTCCTTTGCGGGGGCTTTGTCGGGCAAATTCGCGATATCGATCAGAAACGGTTCCAAACTCCCAAGGACGGACTTGGCCGGGAACTTGCCGGCCATCTCGGCATCGCGCCGCAACACGATGTTTTCATTCAACAAGCGGCGTGATTCCGCTTTTTCATAGGACACATCGACTTCCTGGTCGTCATCGGAAACGTCGATGTTGCGAACTGAGATCAGCAGGTTCTGTGCTTGCTCCAAATGCGTCGCCGTGTCCTTGTCTTCCATGTCGCTGTAAGCAGCATCGGTGAATAGAATCTCCGGTCGATCATCAGAGGGCCTCTTCACAACCGACGGCTTGCGGTTCGTCGCCACGAATTCTGTCTTACGCGGTTCCTTGTCGTTGACGTCGCTGGCCGGCACTGTAACTTGTTGCTGCCCACCAGAGCCGCTCGGAGCAACCGGCGTCGGCTTGTTTACCGCGACCTGGTCGACCGGCGGACTTTGCGGCCTCGTCCGGAAGTACGCTACGCCAACCACGATAGCAATCAGCGCCAGCGCCACTGCCGGCATCGCGAACCTGAACGAAGGCATCGCGAACAATCCCGCGAACCATTCAGAGAGGCTGAACTTCGACTGCGCCACACCGTTCGCATCGGTCGCGATACGCGCCGCGATTCCATTCCACACCGCCGGCGAAATTTCCAACTCGCGATCGTACCGCGCGAACAGTTCGTTCTCAGCAGTCAACGCTTCGAACGCCGAGGTGCAACTGGTGCACTTCATCAAGTGCTCCTGCACGTGTTCGCGGTTACGTTCGCCGGCTTCGCCGTCGAAGTAAACTTCCAAAAGATTTAGACAGTCATCGCATTTCATGACTTTAGGTTCCTACATACTGCCCAACGCGCTGGCGCATCTCCGCTCGAGCGCGATGTAAATCGGTTTTCAATTTGGGAATTGAGAAACCGGTGATTTCCGCAATCTCTTCATAGCTGCACTGGTGAAAAACTTTGAGCGTGAACACCAGGCGCTTGTCATCATCGAGCGTCGCCAGAGAGCGTTGGACGACCTCGTTCAGTTCCTTGTTCAAGAGATTGTGACTGGGGACCGGGGCTTGATCGCTGAGATCGAGCACCTGCTTATCATCCAGATCGACTTCCTGGTTCTTGCGAATCCTGGCTCGTAACGATTCGCGCGAAACATTCTTGGCAATCCCAAACAGCCAGGTCGAGAGCTTCGTCTCTTCCCTGAGCGACTTCAGGCTGCGATAAGCCCTGACGAAAGTTTCCTGCGTCAGCTCTTCAGCTAGGTCGCGGTCGCCAATCTGGTCGTAAATAAAACTGATTACGGGTCGTGAGTACCGTTCAAAGATCAGGCGGAATGCCTCTTGATCGCCCTGGCACGCGCGCGTGACTAGGTCTACTGAACTATTCATCAGAGATCCTGCAAACGCACCGGGCTGGCCTTCCAAACTTATGTCGCGTGCCGCCAGCGGTTTCATCATGTACTCGGTGTGTTAGTGCGCCCCCAAAGTAAAAGGTTTCAGATTTCGTGCAATTTTTTGCCGGAGAATCGAAATATCAAACGGACGGGGCCGGAAACGAGTTCCGATAATAGCGCGATTTACGGGGAAATTGGACATGCCTCAATCAAGGAGAGAGCCTTTGGGAATGGGGGACGTCAATCTGTGTCAGAACCGCGAGCGGTAGCGACCGGATCAGGCGGAACCTTCAGAAACCCAGCGGGACCTCCTGATCCGGTCGCTACCGCTCGCGGTTCTGACACGATGCCGATATTTGGTTCCTAGGCGGCTTTCTTTGACTTCCGGCTTCGCAGCAGCCTCCGCACCGTGATCAGCAGACTGCGAGGATCGATGGGTATTGGCTCGAAACCATTTGCGCCAAGTTGCAAAGAAAAGGTAGCTTTGCCGGTTCCAAAAGGCGAGGTCACGAGAATGGGTGTTTTCGCCAGAGCGGGAGTGTCGCGAACGCGCCGTACGACCTGAATGCCGTCAGCACCTGGCAACAGGATGCCGGTAACGATGACGTCGGGCTTGATAAACAGCGCCATGTCATAGCCGCTCACTCCATCGGCGGCCGTGGCTACCTCGTATCCATTCTGCTCCAGTGTGGTGCGTATTAATTCGCGCATCTCGTCATCATTTTCAATCAGAAGAATCTTCTTGGGCATAGTTCTACCATAGTCGGGGATTTCGATAGACCGCTTTAGTTGTCCGTGTGCTTTAAGTAAAGACTTATTGTCGTGAACATTCCGACAAATGGTTCGGGATCGACTGTCATTCTCGCGTGAGGGACACACAGGGCAAAGAAAAAGGGAGTTGAGCACCAGTCTCAACTCCCCATGGTCACCGCGCCATGAAAGGTTCGATTTCAATCACTCGTTACACTCCGCGATATCCATCAGCGTAACCATTCTGGTAAGCCTGCATGAAGTACTGCTGATAGGTGTACCGATCACCCATGCGCGAATTGTAATCCTTCAACGAGTTTACATTTCGCGACTGACCGTAGCGACCGCGACGCCGATCATCACGACCAGCCCTCAAGCCTTCGTTGTAGCCCGCGTTTAAAGCGGTCTGTCTCAGTTCATAAGATCCGCCCTGGTTGCCGTAGCCGTCCCACCGACGCGAACCGTTGTTGTTGTACCCGTTGTTGTTGTAGTACCCGTTGTTGTTGTAAGTACCGGTCGAATGCCAGTTGCCGTATTGGTCATAATAACCACTCTGAGTCTGGCGTTCGCGCTGCCGCTGTAGTTCGCGCTCGCGTTCGCGACGTTCGCGTTCCGCGCGTCGATATTGATCCTGATTCCAGGTCGGATATTGTGCCTGGGCTGTCGTGCTAGACACTGCCATGATGCCTGCAAACAAGAACAGTCCCAGGATTGCTCCTCCAAGTCTTTTGATGCCGTTGAATCTCATTGTCTCTTGACCTCCGCAGTTAGGGTTGGCAATGACCATGCCACTGACGATTTCGGCCTTTGCGCGTCGCGAGAAGGCAACTTACGCGGTTCGCATATTCCATATCGTGTTTCGTTGAACGACCTGCGTCCGTCGATGGAGCTTTCTTATTGCGAAAAGGTTGTGGCCGGGTAAATGTGAATACAGCCAGAGACGCAGATCAATACAGCCGCACCCCGAGTCGCCTGACGGAATTTGTGTTGACTAGCGTCACGAATTGGCGTAGAAGCCGTTTGTTTCCTGAAGCGAAGACCCGACCATGGACCCATCCGATCAACCATCCTCACGCGCTACGATTGAAGTCGAGCAGCACATCCGCCAACTCAACGACGAGTGGGTGAAGGCCATCATGCGCGCCGACGCCGACGCGCTGAATCGCATCATGGCTGACGATTTTTATTTCACTTATCCCCTGGAGGGCGATGATAAGGACCAGTTCATCGCGGACATTACTTCGGGTGATTTGAAGATCAAATATATCGGGCGGGAACAGCTCAACGTGCGCGTGTTCGGCAACACGGCCGTCCTGACGGCGCGCGATTCGGCTACCTGGCTTTACCACGGCCGTGAACTGGCGGGCCAATACAAGATCCTCAGCGTCTTCACCGAACGCGATGGCCAATGGAAGTTGTGCGCGATCCAGGCCTGTCCGATGCAGCAGTCCGGTGGCTGATTGACTTAGGTCCGCGACCGAAACAAAATACCTGACTATGAGACAACCTCGATTTCTTCTTCGCGGTTTTCGTCGTCCCAACGAAGTCGTGTCACTCGCGCTGGGTAAGCTCGAGCGTGCCGTCCTTGATGAAACATGGAAAAGGCGGGAAGTAACTGTGCGCGATATTTATCTCGCCTTTGAAGAGCGCATCGCTTACACCACCTTGATGACGACGCTCGATCGTCTCTTCAAAAAGCATCTGCTGGAAAGACGTAAAGACGGGCGCGCCTTCTTTTATTCACCGGCCGTCTCGCGTGACGAATTCGAACATGTGATTCGCGAAGACGTCATCGACGGTTTGCTGGGCGCCGGTGCGGAAGGCGTTCGCCCGGTGCTCGCCTGTATCGTCGAAACGGTCAGCGAAAACGATCGTGCGCTGCTGGACGAACTCGAAAGATTGATCAAAGAAAAGAAGCGTGAGCTGAAGCGCCAGGTCGATTAACGATGTACGAGTTGTTGGGCATCTCGATAATTCTCGCGGTCCTCATGCTGCTCAACGCCGCCTCCTCTTTGGTGACGGCCCTGCTTTGGCGTTTGCTGGCGCCGGTAGTCGCCGGCTGCACCGCGCGCACCCGTTCGGATTTATTGTTCACTTTGCGCCTGGCCGCGCCGGCCATCGCCGTCGTCGCCGTCTTTCTTTTTGTGATTCCGTCGTATCTCGATTACGAACCTTACGTCACGCCGGAGGTAGTCAGTAAGAAGCTCGCCGCTCTGGCCCTGCTCTCGTTTGCAAGCATCGCCTTCGCGCTGGTCCGGACGATTCGATCGTCACGCGCGACGGCCGCGTTGCGCAAACAATGGTCGTCGCAGGCAGAGCCAATTCAGGTGCCGGGCATAAACGTCCCGGCGTTTCGTATTCCCCATCACTTTCCCATCGTCGCGATCATCGGGACCTTCCGGCCCAGGCTTTTCATCGCCGAGAACGTCCTGACTTGTCTGAGCCAGGATGAGATGGCCGCCGCGATCGCCCACGAATGCGGACACCTGGCCGCGCGCGATAATTTGAAACGCACGCTTTTGCGCGTTTGTCGCGACACGTTGCTGCTGGTCCCGTTCGGCCGGACAGTCGAACGCATGTGGGCCGAGAATGCTGAGAGCGCGGCGGACGAATTTGCGGCACGTCAGAGTGCCGACGCTGCTTTGAATCTCGCCTCAGCTTTGGTGACCATTGCGAAGATGGTGCCGGCGGGCGCGCGCGCCGACGTGCCGCTTGGTGCTTATCTCGTCGGGGCGGAAGAAACGCAGGGAGTTAAATCGCGAATTCGCAGACTGATCGAAATCGCCTCGAACACCTCGCGGAAACCGAGGCGCGGCTCGCTCTCGCACCTGCTACCAATCGGAAGTCTGATCACCTTCACCGTGGTCGCGGGCATCTGCGCCAGCAATCCGAAAATTCTGCTCGGCGTGCACGATGTTCTGGAAGTAGCCGTTAGTCTGCTGGGTTAGGCTGCTTTCTGATTTGCCAGCGGTTTGCGCAACCAGATGAACAATCCGGCGGCCACCAATTGCGCGACCATCCCGAACACCACCAGCGCCACCAGCGAGAAATCGTAAAGCAGTCCCATCGTTACGCTACCTAAAAACCACAAGACGCCGTAAGCCGCATTGAATGCGCCGAACGCGGTGCCACGCTTATTCATCGAGACGACTTGCGAGATTCCCGAACGGAGGGTCGCGTCTTGCGCTCCCAGTCCGATGGCCCAGCACGCGACGCTGACGTAGACGCCCGCGGCGCCTCCCAGAAAACCAAACGGCAACGCTAACAGCGAAACGACAATGCCGACGGCGATGATTTGAATTCCGTAGCGATCGAACATTCTGCCGAAGATGAGGGCAGTCAGCCCGTTCACGCCCATGGCGCCGGCATACAGCAGCGGGATTATCTCGGGCTTAGTGAGTGCGTTTTTCTGAAAGTGAAACGCGAGCAGGGGAAAGTCAACGAAGCCTAACGCGAGCAATCCCGCAGCCCCCACATAAACCCAAAACACCTGGGGCAGATTCTTTTTCGCTTGGGCCGGTGGCGGCGTCGCATGCTTCGATCTGGCCGCTTTCGCGAACAAAAGCGAAACGAAAGCGCCCGCCGCCGGCAGAGCCAGCCACAGAAACGCCGGGCCAAAGTGATGAGTGTGGGCGACCGAAATCGCGACAAAGACCGGCCCCAGCACCGCTCCCGTCTGGTCCATGGCCGCATGCAATCCGAATCCTGATCCATGCCCGACGACTTCGGTCGCTTCCGACAGCAACACGTCACGCGCGGGCCCGCGCAGACTTTTGCCCGTGCGTTCAGCGATGACCAGTAAGGCCGCCGCTTGCCAACTCCCGGCGAACGCGAGTCCGGGCACGACCACCAGATTCAGAAAATAACCGAGCGTCGTTATCGTCCAATACGCGCGCGTCCGATCTGCGAGCCGTCCCGAAAAATATCTGAGACTGGCCGCGATCATTTCTCCCAGGCCCGCGATGATCCCGACTTGTGTCGCGCTCGCGCCCAGGTCTTTGAGCAATGGCCCAATGACACTGTGCGCGCCTTCGTAAGTCATGTCAGCGAACAAGCTGACAAAACCCAACGCGATGATGAATCGAAATGCGCTCTTTCTTTCCTGACTTGTGTAGGCCAAAAGATTATCCGTATCCGAGGATTTCTATTACCGACAAACAACCGAGCACCAGCAACAAACTAACTCCGACATAACGGATCACCGCCGGCGAAACGCGATCGTGAATCCAGCGACGAATGCCGGCGCCCAGAAATGCCGCCAGCGATCCTTTCGTGACCATCGCCGCCACCGCGCCCAGCCAAACGATCAACCCCCAATGATATTTCGCGGCCATGGTCGCGGCCGTCACCTGGCCCACGTCGCCCCACTCTGAGAAAAAGATTGCCGCAAAGGAAATCATCGCCGCTTTGTGTGCCTTCTGCTGGTCGCGTTCTTTGCGGTACTGGTCGTCTTTCCGCCACAGTGTGATGGCGACGCCGATAAAACTGATCGCGGTGATCGCGGCGACCAGGTACTTCGGCAATCTCGAAATCGCTTCGCCAATCAAGACCGCTACACCCATCTTCGCCATGAAAGCCGCGGCCATGCCAATCATTATCGGCATGGTGCGATAGCGCGAGGCCAACACACCCGTCGTGTACAGCAGCTTGTCGCCGACAATTTCGGCCAGGAATACTGCGCCAAACGTTGCGAAGAAGATTACCGGCACTTGAATTCTCTGGGTTCGGGTCGTGGCATTCTAAGATGCGTCCGTTTGATCCGCAATTGCGTGTCAGAAGCCCGACCGTCACGGAGACTATTCGCGATGGGAGCCCTCCCTGACGGTCGGGCGTCTGACACGATCAGTCAAACACGATATGCATCTGCGACTGATTCAGGTTGACGAATGTCGGTTCCACTGCAAAGACCCGGCGAATATTTTCCTGCGTCAGGACCTCCTGGGCCGATCCCTCCGCCACCACGCGGCCTTCATTAAGCAGCACCACTTGATCGGCGAACCGGGCCGCCAGATTCAGATCGTGGACTACTCCGACAGTCACAACGTCGGGCGCTTCAGTGAAGTTACGCACCTTTTTCATGAAGTCGATCTGATGGCGAATGTCGAGAAAAGTCAGCGGCTCATCGAGAAACAGGAACCGGCACGGCGCGCCATTCTCTGATGACGTCGATGCGGCCCG
>Ga0207511_100141_pt1 | contig 17231 bp, 14 predicted proteins | sample NitcycUWRSCHO22C_FD_188265 | JGI IMG/M metagenome (GOLD analysis project Ga0207511, IMG submission 188265) | Soil microbial communities from Arlington Agricultural Research Station in Wisconsin, USA - Nitrogen cycling UWRJ-SCHO22-C (SPAdes) | ecosystem: Environmental > Terrestrial > Soil >... | reverse complement strand
TCAACCGCAATGCGGTTGTGCCTGCTGGGTGCATTTTTCTCGGAAGAAGCGACGCAACCGCGTTGCGGTTGAATATCTTCCTACTAGTTTCCCAGGGTAGCCGAAGCGGCAACCCTGGGCTGGAGGCCGCAGTCCCGTTTGGACATCAAGGAAATCCCCCCACAAAATAAAATGCAGTTTGATTTTTGAGGCAAAGCCAACCTTTAGAAATTATCAGGGTGGAATGGACGGCCGAAGAACTCTCGATATAGCCAGCCAAGCACCCGAATCTCGGCGGTGCAGAGGCTTTCGAGCCAGCAATCTATGAGAAAGGCTTCGCGGGTTTTCTTCGCCGGAATCTTCTCGGATTCCTGCACGACGGAACTGCTTTTCATATCGAGATCGTACGCCGACGAAATTTCTTCGGTTCGTTTCTGCGCCTGCTGCAAAGCATTTAATAGTTGGCCCAGCCAGCCGTGCAGTTCACGTTCCGAAGGGTGATGCGCAACTGACTGAAGAATTCCGATCGCCAGACGATCTTCGGCGCGATTGAAATCAAACACGTCTTCGCCCGCATTGCGACTCTGTTCCTGCTTCCATTGGAACAATTCTTCGACCTTCGGGTGCTTGATGATGGCGACGCGTTCGTCGTAATCGAGGAACCACTGGATGACTTCCGGCAGCGAGTCATAGTCGACATTGCCGTAACTGTCCCGGCCGAGTACAGGCGCGTTCACTGCATCATCGATTTGAGCATCTGGCGGCATTGAGTATTTCCCGATACTTCCGTTTAGAGTCGGCCCTGTTGCCGGCAGCGAAGCGCCGGACAAGTCCGCCGTCTAAACGAAATTAAATTTTACAAACGCTCCGCAGGGCTAATTCGGATGTTTGATCTCAAGTGTAAACGCCGCGCGCGCTTCTCCCACCAGATCGCCGCGGCGATTTGTAATGACGGTCGGTGAATGCTTCGACAAGGCGTCGAGTTCGTTTCCTGACAGAACTTCGAGCTGGCGCAGCGCGTCGATCACTGCCGGTGGTCGCGCGCGTTTATCGTCGCCGTCTTCGACTTTCAGCGCGAACCCGATTCCGTCCGGCCAATTCGTCGACGGCAACACTCCAACGGTATACACACCCTCAGCCCCGATCTTTGAAATTAGTTTGCCGGCGGCGGCGCGTATCAATTCCGTATCCAGGCGATCTTTAGTGCCGCCAATCATCTCGGGATGCGCAACCATCGCATTGACGATGCGCTGGCAGGCGTCGCGAGTCTCGTTCGGAAAGTCTGGCGGCGGCGCCACCAGTCGTGCATACATCAAAGCCATCGCCCGCACCGAGATGCCAAACACCGGCACGCCACATCCGTCGATGCCAACCGCCACGTCTTCGAATCGCACGCCCGAGAAATCAGACACGGCCTTCAGAATCAGCTGCTGCACCGGGTGGGACCGTTCGTAATACGTCTCAGTCGGTGCCCCGAGATGCCTGGCGAGGGCCAACATCGCGGCGTGTTTGCCGGAGCAATTGTTCTGAATTGGAGTCGGCGCTTCGCCTTTGCGAATCAGCTCGCGGGCGACGTCGACGCTGTAAGGTTCATGCGCCCCGCACTTCAGCGCCGACTCGGGCAGACCGATTTTATCCAACATCGAACGGACGGTTTCGACATGAATCGGCTCGCCATTGTGCGACCCGCAGGCAATCGCCACCTCACGCTCTGTGAATCCAAATCGATCAGCGGCGCCGGAGGCGACCACCGGCAAAGCCTGAAATGGTTTTCCCGAGGAACGTAAATAAGTGACGCTCTCCGGAGAACCTAACGAACAAATTTCAGCACCGCGGCGATCGACGGCGACGAGGTGACCGCTATGACGTGATTCGATGATGGGACCGCGCCACACTTCGACCAGGTGAGCACAAGCATTGTCGGATCGATTGGGCGACATGAAGGAGCATCTTAACTGTTGCGATGAAAAAATTGAAAAGCTGAAGATGCAGACAAATCGCGGTCGCGATTACTTCTGCGCGGCTGCCGTGTTGTCGGCCAGCGCGTGTTGAATTGTTTGCTTCAGGCGGTCACGACTTTCCGCGCGCGAATAGCCGTGCCAGTGACTGAGGATGTGACCGTCGCTCGAGATAACGATGGTTTGCGGGATCACACTCTTTCCATTCATAAGCGCGCGCGCCATTTCACGATCGGCCCAGCCGATGCGAAAGCCAAAATTGAAATCTCGCACGAACTGCTTCACCTTCTCGGCGGCCTTGCTAGGATCCTCAGTCGTCAAGCCGATGAACTCGACGGGCTTGCCGGCAAATTCCCTCCGGACCTTTTCATAATCCGGCACCTCAGCGCGACAGGGTCCGCACCAGGTTGCCCACAAATTGATGACGACGATCTTGCCGGTGAAATCGGAAAGCTTGAAGCTGCCTTTGTCGACGGCTTTCAAATCATGATTCAGCAAACGCTCGGGCATGACGCCAGTCTCATCCATGTCCGGCGTGATGCGCTCTGGCTGCGCCTCAGTAGTCGCCATCTCAGGCGGCGGCGGAGGTGGAGGCGGCGGCGCGGGATTGGTAACTCTGCGACCGGATTGGGCTGCGGCGGCAAAAGCGAGTGCGGAAATAATTGCGAGCAGCGAAAATACTTTCTTCATGGCACCCACTCCTGAGATGAAACTGGATTCGGGTGGCCCGAATTCTATCCTACCGCCGGTGTCATTGAAAGTAATTTAGGTGGAACTCGGATGTTCATCAAACTATCAACGCAGGTGTTAGGGCTTTGCGGCAAAAAGTATCGAAGAGCGCGAAGAGGGCGGCTCGCCGCTCCCCAGTGCGGAAAGGCTTGCCTTTCCGCGAGGGTAAAAAGTTTTTCGAGGCTATGCCTCCGAAACCCCGGAGGCGGAGCCTCCTCAGGAAGTTAAGGTCCGCCGGTAAGGCAAGCCTTACCGCACTGGAACGCGGCAAGCCGCCAGCCCGACTTTCGCCGTCGGTTCAGCTCGTGATTCGCCCACTTTTGCAGCAACGCAGATCGTTTGACCGCACAGTTATGCGACGACGGCGGACGAGTCCGCCGTCAAAACGCGATAACTTTGCGTGGGGATTGACTACTTTGCTGAGGGTTGCACTGAAGTCACGGTCCGCGGACGCGTGGACTTTGTGCCGCGTTTGCCGCCGAGATGCAGCACAGTAAGTTTCACTGTGCGGCGTCCGAAGCGCATGGCTTCTCGCGAGCTGGGTGTCCAGATGTCGATCCGCTTGCCCTTCACCGCGCCGCCAGTGTCGGCGACGATATATTCACCGGTGTAAGTACCGGCTTCGATGCGTACGCGCGAGCCAATCGGCAGGACGCGCGGGTCGGCAGCAATGACACCGGTCGTAGCCTGGGTACCGCTGGCCGTGCGGCCGTGCAGGCTATAAGCGGTAGCTTCGAAATTCTCGCTGGGCGCGGCCTTTTCGATGGTTGCGGGCGCCGCCGCCGAAATCTCGCGCGCGCGCTCCGTCGGTATTACCGGGCTGGAAGTATTGGCTGTCGCGGTGTCTGCCGCAGACGTCCCGGCGACTTGAGTTGCTTCCTGGTTAGGTTTCGAACTCTGCTGCTGCTGTTGCTGAACTAGATTTTGTGAATAGGAAATTATCGAGAAAAGAAGAAGCACACCTACAGTGCTTCCAAGAAACGTATATTTCTTCATCAAATCGGGCTCTCCTGTCCGAGTCTTTTTGCCAACTTCTCAGGACTTTTATCGCGTGCGAGTCTGTGGTGCGTTGACTCGACCTTTGGCTCAAGGAGACTGAAGAGTCTGTCAGCCGAAGTTGCCGTTTGGCGCGATCCTGAAAAGAACCAAATTCATCGCCACAGTGGCGGATGAATCTAATTGTTAAGGCCGCGGCGATGACGCCGTGGTTTGATTGTCGGCCACCCGGTTAGCAGGTGGGTATCAATCCGTAAATGAATTTACTAATGAAAAAGCGAACCTTTTGGGTTCGCTCTGTAACAACGAAGGGAGGCTATCACAGGGTTTTTTGGGGTGTCCAGCCGGTGGAGGTGTCTCTACTCACCGAACCGTTCCTGATCACCTCGTGAAGTTGCAATTTTGCTCAGGAACAACGCATATTTTGCCGCCTTCGTCCCACATCCAGACGGTCACATTTACCGGTTCGGCCGTTCCGACAGAGGATTGCTTCAATCTGAACGAATTTTCCGTGCGGAAAAGGCAGAGTCTGCGCTTTTCCTGAGGAAAGTTGAAGGTTTAGTCGCTCAGGCTCGAACTTTAGTCGCTCAGGCTCGAACTTTAGTTTGGAGTGCGCCGACTTGTCGGCGCTTTTCCTCGCATAAGCAAAAGCGGCGACGAGTCGCCGCACTCCAAATAGATCAATCCTTATAGATCAATCCTTTTCCAGCCCCGCGTATTTTTCGATGAGCTTCTTGGCTCCGTATCCGGGGAAGCTAACGGTGACCTTGGTCTGGTCGCCCGAGCCTTCCCGTCGCAGCACCAGCCCGCGACCGTACTTTGAGTGACGCACGTACGATCCGGGCACTAATGAGGGTGTAGCAGTTGGGGTGTTGGGTGCAGGGTTCCGGCGGGCTGATTCAGGCCGTGACTTCTGGTACTGGTCACGCGTCGAGTGTCCGCTGCCAAATCTTTCGTCGCGCCGGCGAAAGAACTCCTGAACGGAATCGACGCTGTTGTAGGTCTTGCCGCCGTACTTACTACTCGCCGGCCTGCGCGCGAATTCATCAGAGTCACTGCCGCTGCTGTAGTCTTCGTCGTATTCGTAACGGAGCGAGCCCGCCACTTCTTCCAGATCCTTCGAACCGCGCGCGAATGAAAGCCACGAACGGCCGCGTGAAAGATCATCGATCAATTCGAGCGGCATCTCGTTCAGAAACTGCGATGGTTCAGAGGCCAACTCCTCGCCGTAGACACGCCGCTTGACCGCGTGGGTGATGTAGAGGAATCGCTCAGCCCGCGTCATGGCGACGTATGCCAGGCGTCGCTCCTCCTCGATATCCGAAGCATCGCTCAACGAACGCGAATGCGGAAACAGCCCGTCTTCCAACCCCACCAGAAACACGAGTGGAAATTCCAGGCCTTTCGCCGAATGCGCGGTCATCAAGGTCACGGGCACATCGGCCTTGTATTGATCCGTGTCGGCAACCAAAGCGGAATGATCGATGAAGTCGCGCAAACCGTCGGCGCCTTGCTCGTCGTAATCGACGGCTGCATTGACCAGTTCCTGCAAATTCTCGAGACGGCCTTCGGCTTCATCGTTGTTTTCAGACTTGAGCGCGTTCTCGTAACCGGTATCGAGGATCGCGGCCTTCACCAGGTCCGACACTGGCGAAGTTGATTCATAATCAGTCTCTGCATCGTCCGCGGCAGTTGGGCCACTGCCCGGTTCGTCGTCGTCGCTTCCGGTTTCGGCAGACGTGACTTGCGCCGCTAGTCGCGCCAATCGATTAATGATGCGCTGAAAATTCGCCAGCGCTGCCGCCGCGCGTGGCGACACGTTGCGACCTTCCGCCAACAGATCTGAAATCGCGTCCCAGTGCGAGATGCCCAGTTCGCGCGCCCGATTGTCAATTTCGTCGAGCGTCACCTTGCCAATGCCCCGCGGCGGCGTGTTGACCACGCGCTGCAGCGCAATCGAATCATGCGGATTCATCGCCAGCTTCAGGTAAGCGATGATGTCGCGCACTTCCATCCGCTCGTAAAACGAGAAGCCGCCGACTATGTTGTAGGCCAGGCCCGCCCGACGCATGGCCTCTTCAAACACACGCGATTGCGAATTGGTTCGATAGAGCACCGCCGCGCGCAAATCGGGATCCGGCCGCAAGTGCTCCTGAACCTTGCCGGCGACAAACCGCGCTTCGCTCTCCGCGTCCAGTGCCTGGTAGTAGCGAATCTTTTCGCCCGCGGGATTCTGCGTCCAGAGGGCCTTCTCTTTGCGCTCAACGTTGTGCTTGATGACACCGTGCGCCAGGTCGAGGATGTTCTGAGTCGAGCGATAATTCTCTTCCAGCCGAATGACCCTGGCGGACGCAAAGTGCTCTTCGAATTTGAGAATGTTGGTGATGTCCGCCCCACGCCAGCGGTAAATCGATTGATCGGGATCGCCGACTACGCAAATGTTCTGCTGCTTCTCAGTTAGTAGCCGAATCAAAGCAAACTGCAACTGGTTCGTGTCCTGATATTCGTCAACCAGCAGGTAACGAAATCGATCGTTGTATCGCTCGCGCACTTCGGGGACATCGCGCAACAACCTGACCGTCTTAATCAGCAAGTCGTCAAAATCCAGCGCGTTGTTCTGGTGCAGACGCTCTTCGTAGAGTTGAAATACTCGCGCAATCGAGGCCCGTCTTTCGTCGACGAAGTGCGCCTGAGCGGCAAAGCTTTCGGCATCCTGGCCACGATTTTTTGCGCTGCTGATAGCGCCCTGCACCGACCGCGGCGTCAGCTGTTTGTCGTCCATTCCCAGATCGCGAATGATGTTTCGCGTCAGCCGCACGGTGTCGTCCTGATCGTAAATCGTAAATGATCGCGTATAGCCCGCGTTCAGAGTTTCAATCTCACGACGCAGAATCCGCACGCACAGACTATGAAAAGTTGAGATGAGCGGCGTGCTGCCAATCTCCAGACTCTCGATCAACTTGCTGACGCGGCTGCGCATCTCCTCCGCCGCCTTGTTGGTAAATGTGACGGCGAGAATATTGCGCGGCCAAACGCCGCGTTCAGCGATTAAGTAAGCGATGCGATGCGCAATGACGCGGGTCTTGCCGGAGCCGGCGCCGGCGAGAATCAAGAGCGGTCCGTCGCCGGAAGTCACAGCTTCGCGTTGTTGTGGGTTCAGTGAAGAAAGGAGATCCATCGAGCGGGAGCTATTTAATCATGCGAATGACAGCGAGGCAAAGTGAGGATTCTGCTCGATTGTTTAGACTGCGGACTTGTTGGAGATTTATCTACTTGACGCACTTCTCATCGGAAAAACCCACAAGGTCCGGAGGACTGTAATTTAGTAGCCACGGCCGTAAGGCCGTGGAAATGTAAGAAAGGCAGTCCGAGCGCCGAAGGTGCGGTATTCAGCCGGAAATCATGAGAACCCCGGCCCTGCGGGCCTCAATCTGATCTGTGCCTTTGACCCACGGCCTTACGGCCGTGGCTACTAAATAACGCGCCTTCGGCGCTGTCTTACCGTAACGGCTTCTTAGGTCCATCAGGTAGATAATTACCGACTCGTCCGACGTCGGCACAAGTGCCGACTCTAAACCTCGGGCTTTGTGATTAATTCTCTGTCTTCGGCGGTTCATCTTTGCATTTTCGCACCCGTCCCCACTCGTCGATACACTCGCGAATGTACTGGCCCAGGTCTTCAAACTCGTGCGCTGATTTTTGCCAGAAGTCCTTGAACATGCTCGGATCGAAATGGAAACCGTAGGCACGGCCAGAGCCTCTCTGCGGACCAACTTCATCTTCAAAATAGGCCGCCGTTTGCCGGCAGGCCATCGCCACGACCGTGAGTGAGCTGCCGGCAGGCAACGGGTCGAACAATTTGCCTACGCTCTCATCAAGCTCTTTCAAGCGCGCCAGCACGCGATTATATTGCTCGACGCAAAACGCAGCCGTGTCCTGCGCGCTGCCGGTCCATTCCGACTGCATCGCCATGCGCGAGGTGCGACGCAACACGTTGATTAACTTCGCTAGTTCCTTCTCTTTTTCCATGACTGTTCTCTCCGGCGCGATTTGCTAAATTGCGAAGACGCAAGTTAACAACTTGCGCTACTTAGTCGCATATCGGCATCGTGATGCCGCGCCCTCGTCCACGCCAATGATTCGGCGCACAGGCAAATCTGAATTTAAAAACAAACGGCTCCCGAACCCCGTCTTCAAAATATGCACCCAGCTCACGAGCCGCCAGGCGCACAACTTCCCCTGAAGTGTCGTCCGAGAGCGGCGGAAATAGCGTCTTGAGGTTCGGCTCGATGTCAGTTAACCGAGCGAGAACCTTGTTGTATTGCGCGACGCAGAAACGAGCCGCGTCTGGCTCTTGTCTAATCCAGGCTGCATATCCCGCTGTGGCGATGCGCCGCAGCACCCTAAGAAGTCTTGTCTTCTCTTTCTCCATTTCCTTTCCTTCCTTCCATTACAATTTAGACGAGGACGTTGCTCTCCGGCGCGGGGAACGCGCGCGTCTAAACGGACTCGGAGGGGGCATCCACTCTCAATTTATCTCGCAGCAGTTTCTTGCCTTGCCTTACTCGCCACTTCACCGTGCTTAATGGCGCCCCCGTAAACGCGGCGATTCTCTCCAAAGGCATCTCGTCGAGGAACCGCAACTTTAAGGTCAAAGCATAATCGACCGGCAGACTCTCTAACGCGGCTCGCAACTCAAGACTGGCGATCCCCTCAGTCAGAGGTTTCGACAGCGTCTCTAACTTTTCGATCAGGACATCATCCAACGGGACACGTTGCGCTTTAAGTCGGCTTTCGCTCTGGCCGAAGCGCATCGCGCGGTTACGTGTGATGGCCGAGAGCCAGGCGGCAAACTTTCGCGGCTCTTCAATGGACGGCAACGCTTTGAAGGCGAGCAACCAAGCATCCTGCGCCACATCTTCCGCGTGCTCGCGTCCGGCCACACTCGCGGCGACCCGCATCACCGCCGCGCGATATCGCAGCACCAGCTGATCGAACGCTTTCAGGTCGCCGACGATCGCTGCGACGACCAGGACTTCATCAGGCGGCTCTGCTCCAGTGTCCGCCATTGGCGCGCTGTCCGCTTCGCTTAAGAGACCCTCCACAGACATAGATACCTGCGAGAACCAAAAGGATAGCAGTCCGGCCGTAAATTTTTCGCGCAGATTAGGAATTAGGGTCGGCGGGTGAAAATGAAGTCTTCATCTACTTCAAAAATGACCCCGAAGCCTGCGCGATGTATGACGCGGAACGGCTGCGCGAGAGGTTGTGAAACTTAGTGTCGCTTGAAGTACTGAACCTCGCGCTCATGCTTTTCGGCAGCCTGCTTTGAATCAGGTGCCGAGGTTGCGGCGCTTGCCGGTTTTGGGATCTTTCTTGCGGGAATATAAGCGGTATTTACCTGATTTCAGTTTTCTAATCATGACAGCCTCCCACGGTGAGCTGGCAATTTGCCTGCCGTCATTTTGGGAGATTATCTACTTTACGCACTGGGCGCCTCTTCGGTTGGTAGAGCTGTTAACGCCGAAGACGTTTGCAAATTCCAGCCCAGGGCAACGCCCCGGGCAACGAAGGAGCTTTGATAAATGAAACTCTGAAAGAGTTCGAGAAATTCACCGGGCCAGGTGATGTTTAATCACAACCCTTTCAGGGTTGGCACAAATCCATGTGGAGCTACCCCAGGGTAGCGCACTGGCGCGCGCAACCCTGGGCTGGGAATTGGTCAACGCCTTCGGCGTTTTCTGTTCGCATCGTTACAAATCCCTGGAGCCGTCAAGTAGATAATTACCTCATTTTGCATCAACCGCCTGGCGCAATCGCTTGAACAACTTCACCAGTTCAGGCAATTGATAGTTCGCATTCAATCCGCTGGGATTGGGCAGGACCCAGACACGCGCGTCGTGAATTCGTTCAGGCTGTTCGCCGATCTGAGCTTTCGGCCGATCGAATGCATGACGATACGCGCCGACGCCGAGGATGGCGACAATCGTGGGACGATGGCGCTTCACTTTGGCGGCCAGACGCCGCCCGCCGGCAATGAAATCATCTCTCGTAAGTTCGGCGGCCGACGCGGTGGCGAACGGGACCACATTGCTGATGCCGATGCCGCTCTGCAACAGTTCCCGCTCTTCGAAGGGAGACACCAATCGACTGGTAAATCCGGATTGGTAGAGCGCCGGCCAGAACCGATTTCCCGGGCGCGCGAAATGATGGCCCACGGCAGCCGTGTAAAGGCCAGGATTGATGCCACAGAAAAGGACGCGCAGGTTGGGCGCGATCACGTCCGGTAAAGTCTTGCCATGAGCCTCGACCAGCTGTTGCTTGGTGGGCTTGAATGGTTTGGTGATCGCCATTGGCGGCACTAGACTAACATGCGTGGTCAGTACCATCCGCGTCAGCGGATGGATCCAGGTACATCTTGATTTGCTTACGCTCTCTGTTTGATCCATCCGCTGACGCGGATGGTACTGACCTCATCGCGACTCGATCACATGGCCGCTAAGAAATCGAAATCGCCCGTCTGTCCTGCAGCCCGGCCCGCGCGCATGCCTGCGGTGATCAAGCCCATGCTCGCAACGCTGGTCGATGAGCCGTTCTCGGACGTCGATTGGATATTCGAAACCAAGTGGGACGGTTATCGATCGGTTTGCTTTCTCAAGAACGGCCAGGCGCGTTTCGTCTCGCGTAATCAGATCGAGATGACCCCGCAGTATCCCGAGCTGGCGAACCTTGCAAAGCAGGTGCGCGCCAAAGAAGCGATTCTCGACGGCGAGATTTGTGCTCTGGATCGCGAGGGCATTCCCCGCTTTCAAATGCTGCAACGCAAAGGCGCCTCGCAACGGCCGCCGATCGTCTATTTCGTTTTCGATCTGCTATACGTCGATGGCTATGACCTGACGGCCTGCACGGTGGTCGAGCGGAAGGCAAAGCTCGCGGAAATCATCATGCCGTCTAACGTCATCAAATTCTCGGACCACATCGAAGGCGACGGCGAAGCTTTCTTCCGCGAGGTCGCGAAGTTCCGGCTCGAAGGCATGATGGCCAAGCGCGCCGGCAGCAAGTACGTGCCGAAGCGCAGCAGCGATTGGCTGAAGATAAAAACGATCATGCGCCAGGAGGTCGTGGTGGGCGGCTACACTCAGCCGCGCGGAACGCGTTCATTTTTCGGCTCGCTGGTCTGCGGCTTGTATCGCGACGACCAACTGCATTACGTCGCGCACATCGGCGGCGGCTTCAACGAGAAGCTGCTCGCCTCGATCCACAAGTTGATGCAGCCGCTCAAGACTGACCAGAGTCCGTTTCTGAGTGTGCCCAAAACGAACGAGCCGGTCCAGTGGCTCAAGCCGCGGCTCGTCGCCGAAGTGAAATTCTCAGAATGGACCGCCGATACACATTTGCGCCACCCGGTGTTTGTGGGACTGCGGGAAGATAAGGACCCGAAGGATTGTCGTTTCGAATTCGAAAGCGATACGGACAAAGTGGTAAAGAAGTCCAAGAGCGCGCGAAAATGGATTCGCCGCAGCACCGTTTAGACCGCGAACTCGTCCGCCGATCTAGCCGCACATCATTAATTTGCTTTCTCGTTGTTATTGCACTACGCAAGTTGGGCTACGAAAAAAGGCGGGCAACGCCCGCCTCTAAACAAACCGGATTTCGCTGTTTTTCCTAGCAATTACCGCGCATCAGGCCGCGGAAGATTCCCTGAATCTCGACCCGTGAAGCGTGCACTTTTATCGGCTGCACGGCGGCATTCGACGGTCTCAGTTCAACTTCATCACCGAAACGGAAAAGTCTTTTTAGCGTCGCGCGCGATCGATCAATCAAGGCTACGACAATCTCACCGTTGCGCGCGTCGTTGCGACTTTCAATCAAGGCGATGTCGCCGTCGCAGATGTGCTCATCTATCATCGAGTCGCCTTTGACGCGCAACGCATAGATGCGTTCAGGTCGCACTCGACCAAGCAGGAAACGCGGCACACAAATCGTCTCGGTGTCCTGCACGGCATCGATCGGAACGCCGGCAGCGATGCGGCCCACCAGACGCACGGCGCACATTGCATCAGCGGGAACTTCATCGTTCTGGACCTGGATCACAAAACCTTCATCATGACCACGATTGATCAGTCCGCGTTTTTCCAACGCGTTGATGTGTTTCGCAATCGTCGCCTTCGAACTGATTCCGAAGTGACGCGCGATTTGCGCATACGAAGGTTGATGTCCGTGCTTGGCGAGGAACTGAGTGATGTAGTCGAGAACTTCTTTCTGACGTTGGGTGCGTGGCAACATTTGGGGAACTCAAATAGACAAGCTGACAAATTCTAACACGCAAAGAAGAATCGTCAAGCATTCTTTGATAAGAACCTTCGCACGAAATCTGAAGTGATGAGCGCACCTAATCTGCGATCATGCCCGGCAACTTGCGGGTCCTGCACCCTGCCAGCCAGGTTCGCGCATCCCGGAAATAGGAAAATCCTGTTTCTGATGGCACTCGTCGCCTGGTGCTCTTCACTGGTCATCGAAGCGAGTACCGGTTCGATTTGCTCGAATCGCAAAATCCATTTGACTCTGAGCTGCTGATACGATAAATCTTCTTCCTCCTTCGATGGGCTGTCGCGTGTAACCGGGTTTTCAATTCGCGCGTCATAGAGTTTGTTACTAACTTTTGCTGCCCGTAGTTTTCAAACACAATCTGGATTGAAAGGAATTTCCCCAATGAAACACACGTGTCGTTCTGCTCGCGAGCTGGGCGGCCTGCTGGCCGCAGTCTGCGCGCTTGCTCTCGTCGTCGTGACGCTGGGAGCGATGGCCGTCCGCGCAGAAAAGCCGGAGCCTTCGCAAACACCGTCGACGACTCAACAGCCGTCACCGGCCCGCACCGGGAACCAGCCGGCGCCGAGTCCAACACCGACGCCGATCAATTGGTCGAGCGATCCGATGTTGAAACGGTTCGTCTTTCGCGGTATTGGACCCGCAAGCATGGGCGGCCGCATCGATGACATCGCCTGCGTCGAAAACAATTCATACATCTGCTATATCGGCGCGGCGACCGGCGGCGTCTGGAAGACCACGAACAACGGCACGACTTTCACGCCGATTTTCGACACTTACTCAGTGGCCTCGATTGGCGACATCGCCATCGCGCCATCGAATCCGGACATCGTCTGGGTCGGCACCGGCGAAGCGAACAATCGCCAGAGTTCCAGCTTCGGCGACGGCATTTATAAATCAACCGACGCCGGCAAGACGTTCACCAAGATGGGTTTGGAAGATTCACAGGCGATCGCTCGCATCGTGATCGATCCGAAGGATCCAAATACTGTTTACGTGGCGGTGCTCGGCCACTTGTTTGGACCGAACAAGGAACGCGGCCTTTATAAGACGACTGACGGCGGCAAGACCTGGACGAACACCAAGTTCATCGACGAGGACACGGGTTTCACCGATCTGGTGATGGATCCGGTCGACAATAAGACCCTCTATGCTGCGTCTTATCAGCGTCGCCGCACTTCATGGGGCTTCAACGGCGGCGGTCCGGGCTCAGGCGTCTGGAAGACCACCGACGGCGGCAAGACCTGGACACGAATTCAGGGCAGCGGTTTTCCGGAAGGAATGTTGGGCCGCATCGGCATCGACGTCGCGCGCTCCAATCCGAAAACGATCTACGCGCAAATCGAAGTAGGCGCATCCGGCGGCACCGGCGGCGAAGAGCAGGCCGGCCCACCCACGCCCACACCCACGCCGACGCCCGGCGCGACTCCGGCCGGTTCACCGACGCCCGATCCGAAGAAGCACGGCGTGTGGCGCTCCGATGACGGCGGCAAGACCTGGAAAGTCGTCGCTAGTTGTTTCAATCTCAACAACTGTAACGAGAACAATCGCCCGATGTACTACAGCCAGATTCGCGTCGATCCGTCGAACCCTGAATATGTTTTCGTGGGCGGATTGAACTTCAGCCGATCACTCGATGGCGGTAAGACCTTCAAATCGCTCCAGCCGGGAATTGCGCATAGCGATCATCACGCGGTCTGGATCGATCCCAAGAATGGCAACCACATCATGATCGGAAACGATGGTGGTCTGGATGTTTCCTACGATCGCGGCGATACCTGGGAATTCGTGAATACGGGAATCGTGGCCACGCAGTTCTATGCGGTCGCGGTCGACATGCGCCGGCCTTATTACGTGTATGGCGGACTGCAGGACAACGGTTCGTGGGGCGGGCCCAGCCAGACGCGGAGCAATGTCGGCATAACCAATGCCGATTGGTTTCGCACCGGCGGCGGCGATGGATTCTATTCGCAGGCCGATCCAAACGATCCGATGATCATCTATTCGGAATCACAGAACGGCAACATGACGCGTATCGATATGCGCACCGGCCGCCGAGCCAACATTCGCCCACGCACTAATCCGCAACGTCGTGGTGGTGGCGGCGGTGGTGGCGGTGGCGGCGGTGGTCGCCGCGCCGGAGGTGGTGGCGGTGGCCAGGGCGCCGGTAATGCTGCGGCAGCCGCGTCGCCGGAAGCCAGCCCGCAAGATCCGCAAGCCGCGCTCGCAGCCTTTGCCGCCGCGCAGGGCTTCGGTGGTTTTGGTGGCGGCGCTACGAACGTAGTTCCGGCGCCGGCCGCTAACGAAACCTACCGGTTCTATTGGAACACGCCGATCATTATGTCGCCGCACAATCCGAGCGTGCTTTACGTGGGCGGCGATCGTTTCTTCAAGTCGCTCGATCGCGGCGATCACTGGACCGCCTCGGCTGACCTAAGCAAACACATCGATCGCAACACCTTGTCGATCATGGGAGTCAAAGGCACCGAGCCGATGGCTTCAAAGAACGACGGCTACACCAGCTACGGCTACGTGGTGACGATTGGCGAATCGCCGATGGTGCCGGGAATTGTCTGGGTCGGAACTGACGACGGCAATGTCCAAATCAGTCGCGACGGCGGCATGAACTGGGCGAACGTGTCCAAGAACATTCCGATCCTGGCCGAAAGTAAGGGCGAGCTTTATCACATTACCCGGATTGAGCCTTCGCGGTTCGATGCCGGCACGGCCTATGTCTCGGTCGATGGCCATCGCTTCGACGACCTGAAGCCTTATCTCTATGTGACCCGCGATTACGGCGCCACCTTTACCAACATCACGAACGACCTGCCCGCCCGGGGCAATGTCAACGTGGTGCGCGAAGATCCGAAGAACAAGGACCTGCTCTATGTAGGCACTGAGTTCGGACTCTACGTTTCGCTCGATGGCGGCAAGACCTACAAAGAATTCATGTCGGGCCTGCCGCGTATCCGCGTGGACGACATCCTCGTTCATCCGCGCGATAACGACCTCGTGATCGGCACGCATGGTCGGGGCATCTACATCCTTGATGACATCAGCGCGCTGCAACAACTCGCGAAGATCCAGAACAACGACGTGGCGCTGTTCGATGTGCGTCCCGGCGTTCTCTGGTACAGCGACGTGCGGCTGGACCGATACACTGGCGGCTCGAAATGGTTTCGCGCGCCAAATCCGGCTCCGGGCACGGCGATTAGTTACTACCTGAAGTCAGTTCCGGAAGGTGACGTCAAGATCACAATCACTGATTACACCGGCAAGGTGGTAAGGAATATCGTCGGCACCAAGGAGATGGGCATCAACCGCATGCAATGGAACCTCCGCGGCGACCCACCCGCTCGTCCGCCCCAGGGCTTTGGTGGTGGCGGTGGTGGCGGTGGCGGTGGCGGTGGTGGCGGCGGCTTCGGCGGCGGCTTCAACTTCGGCCCAGCGCTCGAGGCTGGCACTTATCAAGTTAAGCTGACGGTCAACGGCAAGGACTACACGACCAGGGCTGTCATCGAAAACGATCCGGGGATGGGTCCGTAACTCTCTCCTGGTCGAGACACTTAAGGCCCGCGAGCAATCGCGGGCCTTTTACTTTGCGCGCCCCGTTTGGAGCGCGGGCATCCTGCCCGCATGAACGCGCAGCGCGAACAAATGACGAGCGTGCTGCTCACGCTTTGCGGGCAGGATGCCCGCGCTCCAAAAAGGTCACTCAACAACTCGCGCGATGACGCATTTCAAATAATGCGTCTCAGGCACTCCGAGCAGTACCGGATGGTCGCTCGCCTGCCCTCGCTTCTCGATTATTTGCACCCGACGACGCGCGTCCATGGCGGCCTGCGCGATGAGGTCGAGAAATATCGCTTCGCTCATGTGATATGAGCAGGTGCAGGTGATAAGAACGCCGCCGGGATTCAACAGCTTCAGCGCGCGGAGATTGATTTCCTTGTAGCCGCGCGCGCCTGATTTCACCGTGGCCCGGCTCTTGGTGAACGCCGGCGGATCGAGCACGATGGTATCGAACCGCTCGCCGGCCGATTCCATCTCGCGTAGCGCATCAAAAACATTCGCGGCCCGAAACGTCACATTACTTGCTTCATTCAAAGCGGCGTTGCGGCTCGCAGCAGCGACCGCTTCGTCAGAGATATCTATGCCCAAAACGGTTTCGCAGGACGTCGCCAGATGCAGGGCAAATCCGCCGTTGAAGGTAAAGCAATCCAGCGCGCGGCCATGCGCCACCCGTTGCGCGGCCAGATAATTTTCACGCTGATCGAGGAAGGCGCCGGTCTTCTGACCGGTTCGCGGAGTTACAGTGAAGCGAATGCCATGCTGGCTCACTTCGATTTCGTTGGGCGCTTCACCAAAGACAACGCCGGCCCGGAGTTCGAGATTCTCCAACTGTCTGACCCGCGCGTCATTCAATTCAAAGACTGACTTCGGTTGGAATTCTTCGACCAATAATTCGATTAGCTCGGCCTGCATACGATCGCTCCCTTGTGAGAGCGCCTGCCAAACGAAATGTCCGTCATACACGTCGACAATGATCGAGGGCAACAGGTCGCCTTCGGAATACACCAGCCGGTACGCATTCGTTTCTCGCTTGATCGAGACGCGTCGCGCCGCGCAGTTGCGCAGACGTGAGCGCCACCACTCGCGATCGATTGTTTGCCTGGTCGTCGTCAGAATTCGCAGCGCGATCTCAGACGCGTCGCTGTAAAAAGCCTGCCCCACGAAATTCGATGCCTCATCCACGACTTCGACGATCGCGCCGGCCTCAGCATCGGCCTGCCGGACATCGCTGCGATAAACCCAGAGATGCCCTTGACGGACGCGCTTGGCGCCGCGATTTGAAACCTTGATCGTTGTCATTCGGTTGACGTTATCACAACTTTTGAAACGGTGACGCCGAGGTCAATTGGAATTAGCGCTTGACCAACGGGTGACTTTCCGCGTAAGACATAGGCGTTTGATCAATCTGAATCGGACAACAGTAGCCTCACTGTTGTTTACTGGATGTCTGCATCTGTAGACAGCTCTTCGCCTTCTCAGCCGGAGTTCGCGCCCGCATTGCAAACCATCGTCGAGCTCGTGCGGCGAATCATGCATGCGGATGTCGCCAGCATTCTCGGCTATTCGTTAACCGACAAGACCGTCCGTTGGAAAGCGGCCAGCGGCTTTACTGTGAATGTCGATTATTCCACGCCGGTTTTCCGCCCGCTGGGCAGCGTCCTCGCCTGG
>Ga0207511_100140_pt1 | contig 17326 bp, 15 predicted proteins | sample NitcycUWRSCHO22C_FD_188265 | JGI IMG/M metagenome (GOLD analysis project Ga0207511, IMG submission 188265) | Soil microbial communities from Arlington Agricultural Research Station in Wisconsin, USA - Nitrogen cycling UWRJ-SCHO22-C (SPAdes) | ecosystem: Environmental > Terrestrial > Soil >... | reverse complement strand
CATCATGATCACTTCCGCGTTCTTGATGCCCTCGATCACCTTGCCGAAGACGGTGTACTTCTTGTCGAATGCGGGTTGGCGTTTGAGCGTGATGAACCATTGGCAGTTGGCGCCGTTGATGTCGTTGGTGCGGGCCGCGCCCAGCGTGCCGCGCTCGTAAGGAATGTCGCTGAACTCGGCCGGCACATTCGGATAAGGAGAATTTCCGGTGCCCCACATCGACTTGTTACCCGTCTTGGTAACCGGATCGCCCCCTTGAATGATTCCCAGGCTGGGGTCGATGCGATGGATAGCGGTGCCATCATAAAACTTCTCGCTGATCAACTTCTTGAAGCGCTCAACGTGCTTGGGCGCGACGTTCGGGTAAAGCTCGATCACGATGCGGTCGTAATCGGCGGTTTCGATGACCGCGACTTGCGAGTCGGGCGTGGGCTTGACCGCGGTCTTAACGTCGCCGGTGGTCGCGTTGGTGTTCGCTGGTTTGTTCGCCGGCGCGTTCGAGTTTGGTTTATTGTCACATCCGGCAAATGCCAGCAAAGTCAGGGCACCTAAAACCAGAATGAGTCTCGCTCTGATTAACAATCCGTCCTCCTATTTAATGCGGGCAGTGCGCGCGGCCCGCCGCAGAATGCGTGCGCTAAAACAATTTCTTACTGTCGAGCAGTATCGTTACTGGTCCGTCATTAATCAACTCGACCTGCATCATCGCCTGAAATTTTCCGGTGGCGACTTGGTCCACCGTTGAGCGTGCCTGACGCACAAAGAAATCATAGAGCGGCTCAGCGACTTCCGGCGGCGCAGCGTCGATCCATGACGGCCGCAGGCCCCGACGAACATCACCGTACAAAGTAAATTGGGAAACGATCAGCAACCCGCCGTTTACATCTTTGACCGAGAGATTCATCTTCCCGTCCTGGTCGTCAAAGATGCGCAGGTTTGTGATCTTGTCGACGAGGTAAGCCGCTTCGACCTTTGTATCGTCGCGCGCGATCCCTACAAGAACGACGAGACCGTTTCCGATCTCGCCGATCACTTCTACATCCACTGTCACTGACGCGCGGGTCACGCGCTGCACCACGGCTCGCATTAGTTCATTAGCATAGACGCATCTTGCGAATTGAGCGACGCGCGGCCGCGGTTCACCGCGCGAATCGTTCGATGGATCTCGGCATACGGGATTGTTCCATTCGTGTGATTAATCAGCGAGATGATCATAACCACTTAACCAGCGCGAGACATTTGGAGCGCGGCGGCTTGACGCCGCTTTTAAACTTCATCATCGGCGCGCTGGCAGATTTGAAAAAGCGGCGTCAAGTCGCCGCACTCCAAATCTCTATTTCTTCGGCGGTCTACTCGGGCGAATCTCGACGCGGCTCGGTAGCGCGCGATCGTCGTGATGAAGTAGATCGATTACGACGCACGCGATGTCTTGCGGAGCCAGTTGCCAATTCTTCTCATCGCTCGGCGCGTCGCCTCCGAATTCCGTATTCACCGAACCAGGCATGATGTAACTGACCTTGATGTTGTCGTGACGCACCTCCTGCATCAACGCTTCGCTGAAACCATTCAGACCGAACTTCGAAGCGTTGTAGGCCGCCATGCGCGGATGCGGATTCGCGCCCGCCAGCGAGGAGATGTTGATGATGTAACCACCACCGCGCTGCTTCATTTCGGGAATTGCCGCGTGGCAACAATGAAAGACACCGAAGAGATTTGTTTCCAGCACGGCGCGAAAATCTTCCGGTGAAGTCTCTTCGACCGTTTCGAAAATACCGATGCCGGCGTTGTTGATGAGAATGTCGAGCCCGCCAAACTCTTTGACGGTGTAATCAATCAGGCCCTTTACGTGATCGTAATTGCGGACGTCGCACGGAAACATGATTTCGCGGCCGCCACTCGGATTCTCAGCCTGCTGCGCCGCTTGTCCGATCACCTCAACGTTCCGCGCCGAGACACAAACTGAGACACCTTCGCGCAACAGTGCGTCCGCGATGGCGCGGCCAATTCCTTTCGTGCCACCCGTGACGATGGCGACTTTGTTTTCGAGGCTCATCTTGATTGGAGCGCGGGCATCTCTGCCCGCAAACCTTGCGCAGCACGCTCGATGTGCTTAACCAGAAAGGCGACGCTCGCGCTTCACGCTCATGCGGGCAGGGATGCCCGCGCTCCGTTCACGCTTTCAACTTTTCCCGCAGCCGCTCGTTCAAGATCTTCGGATTTGCTTTTCCCTTTGAAGCTTTCATCGCCTGGCCGACAAAGAATCCGAAGAGCGCTTCTTTGCCACCGCGGTACTGCGCCAGCTGATCCGGGTTGGCAGCCATGATTTCGTCGATCACGCGATCAATTTCACCGGTGTCGCTGACCTGCACCAATCCTTTTTCGGCAACAATCGCGGCAGCTGATTTGCCCGAGGCGAACATCTCGACCAGCACCTCTTTGCCTTGCTTGCCGCTGATCTTGCCCTCGTCGATCAGACGCACCAGCGCGCCGAGTTCATTTGCGGCTACGGGCGACTTGTCGGCGGTCAAGGCCGCGTTCTCCAACTCGCGGAGCAACTCCGAGCGTATCCAATTCGCCGCTGCCCGGGCATTGCCGCCGCTGGCCGCGACCGTCGCCTCGTAATAATCCGCCAGCGCCCGATCACCGGTTAACTGCGAAGCGTCCGTGTAAGACAAACCATAGCTTTCAGTAAATCGCTTCGCGCGCGGGCCAGGCAATTCAGGTAATCCACCTCGCACGTCTTCAATGAAAGTTTTGTCGACAGTCAGCGGTGGCAGATCCGGCTCGGGAAAATATCGGTAATCATGCGCCTCTTCTTTCGAACGCATCGCGCGGGTTTCATTGAGCCGTTCGTCCCACAGACGCGTTTCCTGCACCAGGCGTCCACCTTCTTCCAGGGTCCTGATGTGGCGTTCGACTTCAAACTCGATCGCTTTCTGCATGAAACGAACAGAGTTGAGATTCTTCAGCTCGACTTTCGTGCCGAAGGTCGTATCGCCTTTGCGCCGCACCGAGACATTCGCTTCGCAACGCAGATTTCCCTTCTCCATGTCAGCGTCCGACGCGCCCACCCACTGCAACGCGCGGCGCACGTAATTGACGTAGTCGTACGCTTCCCAGGATGAGCGGAAGTCCGGCTCGGTAACGATCTCGGCCAGCGGCACACCCGCGCGATTCAAATCGATGTAGGAATACCGATCGACGTCGGGCAAACCTTCGTGCACGTTCTTGCCGGCGTCTTCCTCGAGATGCAGACGCGTGATCCGAATCGTCATCGGCTTCCATTCGTGCGCATGACCGGCTTCGTCGCGATCGGCAGTCATGATTTCCAACGTGCCGTTTGCCGAGAATGGCTGATCGTATTGCGAGATTTGATAACCCTTCGGCAGGTCAGGGTAGAAATAATTCTTGCGCGCGAAGATCGAACGCTCGTTGACGTGCAGCCCCAGCGCCAGCGCGGCGCGCGCGCCCAATTCGACAACGCTGCTATTCAACACCGGCAGCGCGCCTGGCAAGCCCAGGCACACGGGACAGGTATTCGCGTTCGGCTCAGAGCCGAAGCGCGTCGAGCAGCCACAGAAAATTTTTGATTCGGTGCTTAGCTGGGCGTGAACTTCCAGCCCGATGATGGTTTCCCAGTCAGGATTAGTTTCAGGTTTCATGTTTCAAGTTGCAGGTTAGTCCAAGCTCGCGCATCGATGCAATCGGACTGCACCAACTTGAAACCTTAACCTGAAACTTGAAACCTCGTTACGGTTCGAGCCAAACCTGCGGGATGCGCGCGTCGCGGGCGTCGTCTTCCAACTGACGCCACTGCATCGCCAGGCCTTGCCGCCTGACGAGCAAATCATCGAGACGACCGTTTAGTTCCACCGGGTCGGAGCTGTAAGGCGGATTGTTATTGATTGAGCCGTTCGGATAGCCGTAAGTCGGATAACCATACGTGCCCGGATATCCGTAAGGACCCGGGTAGCCGTAGACATTCGGCGATCCGTAAATGTTCGGCAGACCCATGCCGATGATTGGTCCGTTTGGTCTGGCGTCCGGGTAACGGCCGTTCGGAAAATTTCCATTGGGCCATGGCCCGTTGCGCCAGGTCGGATAGACGCCGGTGACCCAACTGCGGTTCTGCATCGCCTGCTGGTTCGCGTCATAGACGCGGCCGCGCAGATAACTAATCTGCGAATCGACCATGGCAATCTCGTTGCGCAGTTCGCGCGCGCGCCCTTTCCAGAACGCTTCATCGCGCGCCTCGGCTTCATTTTTCGCCCGCGCCATCTCGCGCATCTCGGTGGCCTCGGCATCCTGCCGGCGACGCGATTCCTCGAGTGTCGGTAGTCCCAACTGCTTGCGGCGCGACTCGTAAGCCTGTTCGCTCTCGACGCGTCTTTGACGCACGGCATCAAGATCGAGATTTGTCAGCGTCTTCACGGCTGGACGCACCGGTTCGTTGTTGGTCGCAGGGGGCTTGATCGCATCCTGGCGATGCTTGAAAAATCCGCCCAGCGGTTCGCCGTTGGCGCGCTCAGTCGCCGCAATATCGACCAGCGACAACACGAATGTCTGATTGAATCCCGGCGATATCTCGTAGGTCAGAGTAGTCCTGGTGAGAATGAACTCCGCAGGTATTTCGATGCGCCGGCCGTCACGCAATACGAGCGTGTAAGCGGATGCTGAAAACGCGATCAGCAAAATAAGAGTGACGATTGCCGACAGTTGGGCCAACGCGTGTCTCAGGTTTCGCGGCCAGGTATGCGCAGACATGATAAACCGTCTCCTTTTTCTGCTCTTTCTAACTCAGGATTGACAGACCGCACTCTGTCAAACCAATTCTCTGAGGTTTCACTTATTCGGATTTCCGCCCGATGACTTTGAGTAACTGTCGCGCGCCTTGACGGCGAGATCAGATCGCTTCACCCGCACCTTGATCTCACGGCGCGCGTTGTCATCGGCATTATCAGACTTCGGGTAATAGCCGATGCTGTACTGGCGCCGCAGCTCCTCGGCGATTCGCGAAAATGCATTCGCAAGTTGCGCGGTATCGTTCGCCTGGTACAACCGTCCGCCGGTTTCGTCGGCCAGCGAGTGCAGATACTTGTCGGCCCGATCGTAATCGGCCTTGCTCGTTCCCGGCATCGGCTGGCCGTTATTCCCCGGCACGTTGTAGGTCTGCTGCGACGTCTTCGTGCCAAAAATTGAATGCGTCGTCGTGACCACGGTGACGGTGTTGCCGCCGCCCTGCATCGAACGCGCATAGTCCGTCGTGTCGTACTGAATCGGATAAATCAGCGCGTCGAGTTCCTCAGCTTCGCGCAGTGTCGTTTGATACGTCGCCTGTTGGCTGGAGGTATCGACGCCGTCAGTGAAAAGCACAATCGCCTTGCGTCCCTTAATCTGATTCAGCCGTTCGCGAATCGTCAGATGCACGGCGTCGTAGAGCCGCGTCGAACTCCCGGTGTTCGCATACTCGTCGATAAGATTCTCGACCGTATCCAGATCGTTCGTAGCATTCGGCGTCAGCAACAGCACTTCATCGTTGAAGGTAACCACCAACATTCGATCCTGCGGCCGCAACTGTTTGGCAAAGGCAATCGCCGCTTCTCTGATTTCCTGTAGATGAAAATGGGTCGACGCTGACGTATCCAACAGCAACGCCACCGTGAATGGTTTCTCGGCCGGCTCAAAGTAGGCAATCGATTGCTCGACGCCGTTATCGAAAACGCGAAAATCATCCTTCTGAAGATTCGGCACAAAACGGCCCTGGCGATCCAGCACGCTCACAGGCACGGTCACGATCGAGGTGTTGACCTTCACGACGTCGCCTTCGCTCACCTCTTCCGGCCCGTTCGCCGCCGCTGGATCAGCAGAATTGGGCGGAGACGATGACGTTGTGCCCGCATTGGCCAAAGTCGGCGGTCCAAGCGGACGCGCGGAATCGCCGCCAATTAACGAAGGCGGTCCCTGAACCGACGACTCGTTAGTGTCCTGCGATTGATTCGGATCAGCGGATAAAGGTTTCGTAGTTGCCGCAAGATTTGGCTGCGAAGCCGCGGCGTTGGTCTGCGACGAGGCCGGATCCTTTGAACTCGTCGCGACAACACGCGGGCGAGTTACCGACGAGGCGACTTGTGATGACGACGCGCCGGTCGATGGATTCGATGTTGATTTGCTCCGTCCCGAACTGGGTCCGGTCGATGGCGAGTTCGCGCGACTATTGTTTCCCGCTGAACTCGATGGCTTACCACTGCTCGTCTGGACGGTTGCTCCACGCGAATCGCCATTTACCGCCAACGAGCTCTCGTAATTATTCTGCTTCCGCAGCAGGTAGGCGCCGTGAGGACACGCCGCCGAAGTCATGTAAGCCACGACTACGTAGCCATCAGGCATCGGAACGCCCTGACAAATCTTGATTGTGTCGCTCTTTGATTCCTGGGACTGCGGGGCAGACCTCTGCGTTGTTCTTCGAGGCGGATTTTGCCCTAAAGTAACAGCCCCCGAGCTGAACGTTGTCAGGACAAGAAAGACTGCGACGAAGAACTTCATGGTCGCTACCCCCTTGAAACCATATTTGATTGTGGACCGCATTATACTCTCGGTACTTTGAAGATTAAAACGTCGATCAGCACGTTTAATCCAAAAAGGTTGTCATTATTTTGTTTCGTTGAGGTACAATCCGTCAGTTCCAGGGACAACGTATATAGAACATTGATTGTTGCCGGCTTGCAGTAAGTCTTGCCGACAATAGGGTAACCCCTTTGGTAGAGATGGGATCGTCGCATTGATGGCCCCATAACGGTTCACAGGAGGAAGACGATCAATGGCTAAACTGGTATGTAAGATTCTGGGCGTGGTGTTTGTGCTGGTCGGCGTCGCCGGATTTGTGATGCCGGGATTCTTAGGCACACACTTAAGTCTCGCACACAACGCCGTTCACCTGATCTCGGGCGCGATCGCCTTGTATTTGGGATTTGCCGGCTCACCCAGCGCCGCGCGGACTTTTTGTCTCGTGTTTGGCGTTGTCTATCTATTATTAGGTGTGGTCGGATTTGTGATGGGAGCCCCGGGAGTTTCAGCAATCCCCGGTATGCACATGGAAGACAGCAAACTGTGGAAAGTGCTTCCGGGAACGCTGGAACTCGGAAAGATGGATCACATCGTGCACTGTCTGCTGGGAGTTGTATTCCTCGCCGGCGGTTTGCTGGGCGGCCGAGACGCTTAACTATCCACTGTAGGGGCAGGGCTCGTCCCTGCCCGCCACGGCCAGCCATCACCACAGAAAAGAAGTGCCCCCGTTTCGCGAGATTGCCATCGCGGAACCTGTCTTGATCTACCGAAACCGCACGTTCACCCCTCCGCGCGCCGTAATCCCCGGCGCGCGAAAACCATTCTCATAATAGGTAACGTCAAACAGATTGTTGGCGCCCCCGAAGAGAGTCAACGTAACCCGGTCTGAAAGACTGCGTTCATAACTGGCAAACAGATCCGCCTTGGTGTAACCCGGAAAAGTCATCTCGACGACTCGGAACGGAAAGTTGTTTTCAAAAGTCTGAGCGATGTAATCGCCCGTATAGTTCAAGTCGAAGTTGATTTGGATTGCCCGGTATCGTTGGCTGAAATCAAACCCAAAGATGTTTTTCGAGACCACATATTCCCGTTGCAAACCGCCGGGGCTCGTAAACCGATCGCTATTGGTATAGGTGTAAGAGGTGCGCACGTTACCGTTGCGCCACGGCACAAACTCAGCGTAGGTCTCGACCCCGCGCGAGATGCCGCCCGGCAGATTGAGGTAACCACTAAAACGTCCCAGCCCAAGCGGATCGAGGGCGAAGGATTTGAACCCAATCGTCTGTTGCAAGTGAGTATAGAAATAGGTGGCCCCAAAGCGGGCCCGCTCATTCGCAACCGACTGGTCGAAACCGCCGTCGACGCTGATTGATTGCTCGGCTTTTAGAGTCGGATCTCCGAATCGGACGAAGCCGGCCGATGCAAAAGTTCCCTGCCCGAACCTCTCGAACAACGAGGGCGCGCGGAATCCGTTTCCCACGTGCGCGCGCAACTTGGTATTGGTAGAGCGAACAAAGTAAGCAATCGAACCGTCGCCGGTGATTGCATTATCAGGGGTGACCGCCGCCAGGAAACCCGGACGGTCGGCAGCGCGAATGCGAAAGGACTGGCCGCGAACGCCGAACGAGATCTGCAGGCGATCCTCGAGCAGAAAGATCTGGTCCTGTCCAAAGAGCGCCAGGGTGGTTTGCTTGTCCGTAGTGTTGTTAACCGGGCTAAAGGCCGGCGTCGACGACTGAAAGATCGATTCGTGCTCGTATTCAAAACCACCGGTAGCCAGGTTGTGCCGGCCGAGTCGAAGGTTCGAGCGGGCATCAAACGTATCGGTGCCGCCGTTATTGACGCTCTGGAAGGCGAAGTCGCCGAACGGATACAAAGCCGCGAACTGCGGATCGATGTTGGGTCCGTTATAGTTTCGCCGCCGCGTGCCGACATGCTGATAAGCGACCGAATATGAAACCACGTCGTTGACTTCATGGGCCAATTTGACGGCGCCGACCCACATCCGATTGCGCCGGCCCTGATCTGGATTATTGAAATCCGGATGAAAAGTCTGGCCGGCGATCGCTTTCGGAAAAGCGCCGGCGGTAAACGCAGCCGGCAGGGGAAACGGACTGTCGTTCACGCGCGCGTTCGAAGTCGTGCCAAAAAAATTCGCGCTGATTTTGATCGCCGGTGTCGCCTCGAAAGTAAACCGGCCGGCGCCGGAGGTGTTGCCGTACTCGTCGTTGCCATCGACGCCGCGTCGCACGTCGAGCCGGGTGAGACCAAAGCTGAAGCCCGCGTGTTGGCCCAGGCCACCCGCACCCTTGATCCTTTCCTGAAATAACGCCAGGCTGCCGCCCTCGAATCCAAATTCGAAGGCCGGCTTGCCCTGGCCGGTCTTCGGCACCAGATTGATGACGCCGCCAATCGCGTTCGTGCCATAGATCGACGATCCAGACCCGCGCAAGAGTTCCACCTGATCGAGATCAACCGGCAACAGGTCCGAGATGAAAGGAACAGCCGCGCCGTTGATGTCCGACGAGTCGCGAACCCGCAATCCATCCAAAAGCACCGAGGTGTCCCAGATGCGCTGGCCCCTGAGTCGAATCGTCGTCACGGTGCCGTAGGAACCTTGTTGTTGGATGCGCACACCCGGAAGGCCGCGCACACTCTCGGCCAGCGTCAATTCATGCTTGGCTTCTATGGTTTGATCGCTGAGGACGCTGATCGCCTTTGAGATCTCGTCGGTGCTTTGGGCCGTGCCGTTGGCCGTGATTACGACGGTGCCGTTGACGGCTTCGACCAGGAGTTCAATGTCGTTCGACATTGATTGGCCACGCTCAAGGTGCAGCGCCTTTGAAGTGAATATCGCAAAGCCTTTCGCTCTTACCTCGATCACGTATTCGCTGGCCGCGAGGCCCTTAAATTTGTATTCGCCGTTGTCATCGGTCAGCGCCACAAACTCTGCGCCTGAACGCGAACGCAAAGACACTTCAGCGCCGGCCACACCGGCCTTGCGTTGGTCAGTCACACGCCCATGAATCTCGGTGGCGCTCTGGGCCAGCGCGCCCGTCGTCATCACCAAAACAGCCAGCATAATCAGGATAGTCCTCATCCTTCCTCCTTCGTCTTCATCCTTGTCTTGCGTGTACGGGGGTGATCCTTGGCGCTCCCGAAATCGGATGAGCATCAACCAGGATCTGCAAACCAAAAAGCTCGTGCATTAAATTTGTCGTCAACACCTCATGCGGACGACCCACGGCGATGGCGCGACCGTTTTTCAAAAGCATCACTCGATCGGCAAACTCGGCCGCCAGATTCACGTCGTGAGTCACGACGACCGCCGCCGTCTGATCGCGATCGCAACAGTTGCGCACCAGTTTGAGCATCGCGGCCTGATGCGCGAGATCGAGGTTCGCTGTCGGTTCATCAAGCAGGAACGTCTTCGCTTCCGTGGCCAAAGTGCGCGCCATGATCACGCGCTGACGCTCGCCGCCGGAGAGTTTGTTCATCAAGCGGTCCGCAAAGGTTTCCAGTTCGGTCTGGCGCAAGACATCGCGCGCGATTTCCACATCTCGCTCGGTCTCCCAACCCCAGGCATTTGTCCATGCGTACCGGCCACCCAGAACGAATTCCATCACCGTGACGGGAAATCGCAGGTCGGATTCCTGGGCGACTACCGCGATCTGCCGCGCGACTGAGCGTCGCGCATAAGTCGCGATCGGTTTTTCGTTCAGGAACACTTCGCCACTCGCAAGGCCCACGCTGCCGTTCAAAGCCCGCAACAAGGTCGATTTGCCCGCGCCATTCGGACCGATGATGGCGATCACCTGACCAGGTTCAGCGCGCAGCGAAACATCGGCGACTGCCGTGCGCTGTTCGAACTTGATCGTAATGTGGCGCGCTTCCAGCATCTTTTATTTAGCACCCGCAGTTTCGTAACTGGTTGACGGCGACGGCAACACGTCCGCATAAACAAAACCTTCGCGCTCGACAATCTCTCCGACCGTAACCGGTACCGGCTGATTGAACATCGGGCCGGCAAACGCAAAGGTATGAAATTCTCCGCGCTCGCCGCAGGGATCGACTTCGCCGGGAAGGTCCGACAGCAGTTGTTCGTTGAACTCGCGTCCGGCAAAGCCGGCCGGGAGATATTTCGGATCTACGCAGGTCACGACCGCGCGCAATCCGCTCGAGATCATTTCTCTCGCCAATTCATCTGTCGGCGTCTGCCAAATTGGAAACAGCGGCGCGATTCCCGTCCCGGATAATTTCTCTTCTCGATAAGCCCTGATGTCCGCCAGAAAGAGATCGCCAAACGCAATGCATTCAATTCCGTCACGCTGCGACTGCCGGATGAATCCTGACATCGCCTGCTCGTACTGAGCGTTCGAACAGGGATAAGGAAGATCGATCAGATGCAAAGCGAGGCCGGCTGCCTGCGCTTGAAGTTGCAGCAGTTCAAGGCGCACCGCATGAATCGCGATGCGTTGATAGATCTGATTCATCGTGGTCATCAGCCCCACCACTTCCACATCGGATCGTTGTCGCAGGACGTGCAACGTCCAGGCGCTGTCCTTACCGCTGCTCCAGCTGACGAGAGTTTTCTTTGCCATCAGTTTCATCCTCTCCGCAGCAGGTAAATGAAAAGCGGCGCGCCGATGAGGGCGGTGATCGCGCCGACCGGCAATTCGCGCGGCGCGATCAGCGTGCGCGCCAGGGTGTCCGCCACGATGACAAAACTTGCGCCCGCCAGCGCGGAAGCAGGAATAACCATGCGATTGTCGCTGCCGAAGGAAAGCCGGACCAGATGCGGCACCACCAGACCCACGTAACCAACCGATCCACTCGCGGCAACTGACGAGCCGACCAGGACACTGGCAGCCAGAAACACCAACAAGCGAATGCGGCCGACTTCGACGCCGAGATCGAAAGCATCACGCTCGCCCAGCATCATCAGATTCAGCGAACGGGCAGTGAACATCAGCACGACGACGCCAATTACCACCCCCACCAAAGCCATTGTCAGCAAGCGGCCGCTGGTGCCTGACAAATCGCCCAGCAGCCAAAACGTGAACGAGCGAATGCGCGTGGCATCCATCAATACCGTCAGAAAAACAATCGCTGAAGAAAGAAAAGTCGTGACGATCACGCCCGCGAGAATCAGTCGATCCGGTGTCGCGCCCGCGCGGCCTCGCGCAAGTTGATAGACTACGGCGCTGGCGATGATCGCTCCGCCGAAAGCTAACAACGGCCGGCTCCATTCGTGCGCGCCGAAGAAAACCATCGCCAGCATCGTGCCGACGGCAGCGCCATTCGACACGCCAAGCAGATAAGGTTCCGCCAGCGGATTTCGCAACAAGGCCTGATAACCCGCGCCGGCGGCCGCCAGACACATTCCCACAACGCCCGCGAGTGAGACGCGCGGCAAGCGAATTTCATAAAGGATGGCCAGTTGCTCGGCCGACAAACCGCAATTGCTTCTGCCGGTCAAGGCGCAGAGCGAACTCAGTAGCGGCAAACGCTCACTGCCGAACAGTGACGCAACGGTGACGATTCCGAGCAGGACCAGTAACAGCAACCCGCAGATGCCGATCGTCCGCTTGAAGGTACTGAGTGGTGCTCGCCTCATCGGAAAGCCTCCGGATGCAGCGCGCGCGCGATGCTTTCCAGTCCGTCAACGAGTCTGGGGCCGGGACGCGAAAGCAAATCGCCGTTGATTCGATAGACGCGATTATTTAAGACCGCCGGTGAATTCTTGAGCGAGGCCGCGACTGTCGCGTTCGCTTCGCCCATCGAGCCGCCAGTCGACAAAATGACCGCGTCCGGCCGCAATGCCAGCGCCGCTTCATCGCTGAAACGTGGAAACGCACCCGGCACGTCTGCGGTGACTGAGACGCCGCCGGCCCGGCGCACGAGATCCGTCAAATATGACTCACGACCAATCGTGTATAGCGGCTCACCCGAAACCTGGTAGAAGACTCTCACCGGCGGGGAAGCTTTGGTAGCAGCTTCGACCGCCGAACTACGACGGCGCAATTCGTCAACCAATGTCGTGGCCGGATCGTGATGATTAAGCACATCTCCCAAAGTCTGAATTGATTTCAAAGCATCATCAAAACTTTGTGGGTCGGTTACGTAGACGGCAATGTGCTGTTCATCGAGTTGTTTGGTAAAGGCTTCGAGTTGCGAAGCGGTCGAGACCAGAACGATCTGTGGCTTGAGCGCGATGATGCGCTCGATGCTGGGATGAAGCGTATCGCCGATCTTCGCGACATTCTTTGCCTGGGGCGGATAGTCGCAATATTCAGTGTCGCCGACTAACTGCTCGCCGGCGCCCACCGCGTAAACGATCTCGGTGAGATTCGGCGCCAGCGAAACGATGCGATCTATTTTCTGCGGGATACGGACGTGGCGGCCGGCCTCGTCGGTGACTTCGCGCGTTTGCGCCGGTGATTCGCGGCCGTTATTGCGGGTCGGCGAGCACGCGGTAAAAATCAGGAGCGGAATTGCGAACGCGCAAATTTGGAGTGCAGCGGCTGGACGCCGCTTTGTAATCGCACGAATAGCGGACCGGCAACGATCCAAAGCGCCGTCGCCGCTGCGCTCTGCCGGCGCACTCCAAATTTGGTTTTTGAAAATCAAAATCCCGTCACCTCATCTGCCGCGCGAGGACGACAGGCTGGCGACGGGATTGTTTCTTGAAAGGAAATTCCCTGTGCGACCTGAACACCTTTTCGCGGGCGTTCGAAAGCTGCTGACGACGTTCGGGCAGGTCTCCTGGCTTTGCTTCGCTAACATTCAACGAAGTCATTCACAGTGGCGCGACCGCGCGGGATTCTCACCCGCTTCCCTATTCTCCCCGCTTTTATGCGAGGCACCAGAACGTGTTTGAAAGAACTTTGAAGCGACGCGAAAATTACCACGGGCACCGATTCGAAGTCAAAAGAGTTCGCACCAGGCGATAGTCACGTCGTGCCCGTTTGACCTTTGCCCTTTGATTAATGATAGTTCAGACCAGAAGGAGAACAGATGCATCCCAGAACTGAAGAGGTACTCAATTATCTCAATAAGACACGTGACGAATTGCGCGGGGCGGTGGATTCGATTCCGGCCAACCTCCGCGATCAGAAACCCGCTGCCGATCGATGGTCTGCAGCCCAGGTGCTCGATCACCTGGCCATTGCTCATAAACTTGTAGCCACGCTCGTCGGGAAAGCGATCAGCGAAGCGCAGGCGACAGGCCTGGGACCCGAGACCGCAACCTCGTCCGTGCTGAACACAATTCCGGCGGAGCGAATTCTCGATCGCAGCCGCAAGGTGCCGGCGCCCGAAAAGATTCGTCCGCGCGATCAAATCGACATCCAGACTGCCTGGAGTGAATTCGATCAGGCGAGAGAAAGTCTGCGCGCGGCATTCCTGAGCGGCGACGGATTGGCGCTGGCACAAGTCGTTCAGCCCCATCCAATACTTGGTCCGATCAATATGTATCAGTGGGTTCTGTTCAATGGCAGCCATGAAGCCCGGCACACGCTCCAGGTCCGGGAAATCGCCGCCGCGTTCAGTTCCGGTGCTGAAGCTGCCGGCTCGGCCAGTGAATCGGTCTGAAAACATCTCGCGCCTTGAACTCTCTGGAGCTGTTGCTACTGACTCTCGTCACCGCGCTGTGCTGGGTAGTCGCTCTCAGCAAATCTGCGCGGCGCAAATTGCCGACACCCTGGTGGATCAAATCCATCGGCAAATCAGAAGCAGAGCAACGGCTGATGACGGACATCCTCTTTCGCGTGGGCGGCGCCGGCGGCGGCGTGATGTTTGGCTTAATGACGATCATCGTTCTGCTGCGGACGTTTCCCTGACCGTTGATATGCTGATCTCACAGACGCGTCGTTGCCACGAATGTCACCCTCAGTTAAGATTCCCGCTCAATCCAAGGCATAATTAATTAACTCGCATGATCAAAACCGTCGAATGGACCAGTGAAGGTGTCCGCATGTTGGATCAGCGCATTCTGCCGAACGAAGAGAAGTACCTGATGCTTCGCTCGTACGAAGAAGTCGCGGATGCCATCAGGAAGATGGTGGTGCGTGGCGCGCCTGCAATCGGCGTGTCCGCGGCGATGGGACTCGCGCTGGGCGCCAGCCAGTCAGTCGGGACTTCGGTCGCCGATCTTGAATTCGATTTCGATTTCATGTGCAAGGTAATGGCAGCTACGCGTCCCACCGCCGTCAATCTGTTCTGGGCCATCGAGCGCATGCGCGACGTAATTGCCCAGGCCAAATCTGAAAAGGTGCGCGACGTTGAAGACATAAAGCAGCGGCTGACCGACGAAGCGCTGTTGATTTACAACGAAGACATCGAAGCCAACCGGGCGATTGGACTGTTCGGCGGCAAATTGATTCCCGATAACGCAACCGTCTTGACGCATTGCAATGCCGGCGCGCTGGCAACGGCCGGCGATTATGGAACTGCCCTGGGCGTAGTTCGCGGCGCGATTAAGGCCGGCAAGCGCGTCGCAGTCATCGCTGACGAAACCCGTCCGTTCCTGCAAGGGGCCCGGCTGACCGCCTGGGAGCTGGCGAAAGATAACATTCCCGTCACGGTCATCACCGATAACATGGCCGGGCACATCATGAAACAAGGCAAGATCGATTGCGTCGTGGTCGGCGCTGATCGCATCGCTGCTAATGGTGACGCAGCGAACAAGATCGGCACTTACATGGTTGCGGTGCTGGCTAAGCAACACAACATTCCCTTCTATGTCGCCGCTCCTTTATCGACCATCGATCTGGCCACGGCCACCGGCGATGACATCCCGATTGAGCAGCGCGATCCCCGCGAGGTCACGCACCTCAGCGACCAGCAGTTAACTCCTGACGGCGTGGGCGTGCACAACTTCGCTTTTGACGTGACCCCGAACGAATTCATTGCCGCGATTATCACCGACCGCGGTGTCGCGCGTCCTCCATACACTGAGAGCCTCCAAAAATTGTGCAACGTGCTTTCGGCGAACGCACCATGACCGGGGAGGCCGCGATTCAACACAAACTCAATCAACAGAACCTGTCCCTGCCTGACGATTTGTTGCGCACTGTCGAGCTGGCCCTCGACAACTGGGACGCGCAACGAAAGGTCGCGAGGCTTTGGGCGCGAGACCCTTCGCTTTGGACTGATAAAGGCGAAGACAAGTGGCTGGGCTGGCTGCACATCGCGGACGAGCAACTCAAAACCGTGAAGCGCTTTACCAACTTCGCGGCTGAGGTGAGAGACGCGCGGTTCAGTCACGTTCTGCTGCTCGGCATGGGTGGTTCAAGTCTTTGTCCGGACGTGCTGGCCAAATCGTTCGGCGCGCAGGCAGGGTTTCCGGAACTTCGCGTGCTCGACTCAACCGATCCAGCGCAGGTGAAATCGATTGAAAATAGAATCGATCTCGCCAATACGCTCTTCATCGTTTCGAGTAAGTCCGGGACCACGCTCGAGCCGAACATCTTCAAACAATATTTCTTTGCCCGCGCCAAAGACGCAGTCGGTGACCTGGCCGCCAGCCGTTTTATCGCCATCACCGATCCGGGATCGCAGCTGCGCGAAGAAGCCGAGCGCGAAAACTTCCGCAAGATTTTTCTGGGAGTCCCGTCGATCGGGGGACGTTACTCGGCACTTTCTGATTTCGGTCTGGCGCCCGCAGCTGCGATGGGCATCGACGTCGCGAATTTTCTGGAGCGCGCGATTCCCATGGTGCGCGCTTGCGGTGAAGCATCGGCGAGAAATAATCCCGGCGTGATCCTCGGGGCGGTCCTCGGGTCGGCGCACAATGCCGGACGAGACAAACTGACCATCATCTCGTCACCGGGCATATACGATCTCGGCGCGTGGTTGGAGCAACTGGTGGCCGAATCGACCGGCAAGAACGGCAAGGGTTTGATCCCGGTCGATCGCGAGAGCGCCGCCGCCCCTGATGCTTATGGCGACGATCGCGTGTTCGTCTATCTACGTTTGGAATCGGCGCCGGACAGTTCACAGGATGCAGCGGTCAAACAGCTAATCGAGGCCGGACATCCGCTGGTAATGATTTCGCTCGCCGATGTTTACGATCTCGGTCAGGAATTCTTTCGGTGGGAAATTGCGACGGCGGTCGCCGGCTCGATCATCGGCATCAATCCCTTCGATCAACCCGATGTCGAAGCCAGCAAGATCGAAACGCGCAAACTAACTGATGAATACGAGCGCAGCGGCTCGCTGCCCGCCGAGTCTCCGTTCTTCGACGCGAACGGCGTCAAACTGTTTGCCGATTCTGACAACGCCGCGGCGTTGCGAAGCGCGGTAAGCGAAGAATCATTGACCGCTTACCTCAAAGCTCATCTCGATCGTCTCGAGCACGATGATTACTTCGCGACACTCGCTTACGTTGAAATGAACGACGCGCACGAGCAGTTGCTCCAGGCCACCCGCGCGAGTGTGCGCGACGCGAAACAGGTGGCGACATGTTTAGGTTTTGGTCCGCGGTTTCTTCATTCAACGGGCCAGGCTTACAAGGGTGGGCCGAAGACGGGCGTGTTTCTGCAAATCACCTGCGACGATCAGAACGACGTGGCGGTGCCTGAACAGAAATATACTTTTGGCGTGGTGAAGGCCGCGCAGGCACGCGGTGATTTTGAAGTATTGAGCGAGCGTGGCCGTCGCGCACTACGAGTGCATTTGGGCGCGAACGTTGATGAAGGATTGCATACGCTGCAGACTGGAATTGCGCAGGCGCTATAGCGCATAACTGTAGGGGCAGGGG
>Ga0207511_100139_pt1 | contig 17392 bp, 16 predicted proteins | sample NitcycUWRSCHO22C_FD_188265 | JGI IMG/M metagenome (GOLD analysis project Ga0207511, IMG submission 188265) | Soil microbial communities from Arlington Agricultural Research Station in Wisconsin, USA - Nitrogen cycling UWRJ-SCHO22-C (SPAdes) | ecosystem: Environmental > Terrestrial > Soil >... | reverse complement strand
TTTCGCGTGGCGTCTGCAAACGCGCGCGATGGTGCCGCTGAACGATCCACAGTTAGAGCAGGCATTGGAGCAGGTTCACGAACATTAGGAAAGTGAGCAGTGAGCTGTGAGCAGTGAGCAGGATCGAAAGGTCCACACGACCGAAACACCCGACACGTCGCACATCAAGAACATCGATGTGACGCATGAGGTGAGCGACGTCTACATCGGCGGCATTGCGAAGTTCGTCATCGGACTCTTCGTCCTGATCGTCGTTTCGTTCGTGCTGATGTGGGCGATGTTTCGGATGCTGCAGTCACAGCCGGTAGAGGGCGAGAAGCCGCGTTCGCCCATGGCCCGCAGCGACCAGGAACGTCTGCCGCCGGAGCCGCGTCTGCAGTCGGCCCCGGGGTTCGGCGAAGAATTGGAAAAGAGCGCGGCCAAAGAGAAGGAAAGCGGCGGGGGAAATTCCAAGCAAAACACTGCGAACGCGCCGGTGGGCAAAGATCCGTTGTGGGAAATCAGAGTCGTGCGCCGTCAGTGGGACGATGTCCTGCAGAATGGACCGACGGACGCGAGCGGCCAGCGTTACGGCATGCCGATCGAGCAGGCAAAGCAGGAAGTGCTGAAGCAGTTGGCGGCGCAGAAGAAGTGAGCAGTGGGCAGAAGCAGTGGGCAGTGGGCAGTGGGCAGTGGGCAGAAAGCAATGACACGACGACAAAGCAGAGTCAATCGGGAGATGTTTCAGTCCGCGAAGCGGACGGCCGGTAATAGCCCAGCGATTAATCGCTGGGGAAAACGTGCTCAAGAGTCCGCGGAGCGGACGACAGATGCCAAGCGGACAAGGTCTGCCGCCCGTTTCACGGGCTTGCTTCTCAATTTGTTCGCCCACCCAGCACTAAAGTGCTGGGCTATTCTCAATCGTCCGCTGCAGGGACGAAGGCGAACCCACGCAGAAGGGCCGAGACTTTCCGATTGCAGTGTTATTCAACCGCTCACTGCTCACCGCTCACTGCTCACTGCTTGTCTCCTCCTGCTCACCGCTCACTGCTCACTGCTCACTGCCCTCGCCCAGCCCGGGGTGCCGCAGCCGAACTCGCCGCTTTACGGCGGCGGGTTGAATCAGGGGCAGACCTCGACTGGATTGCCCAAAGTGCTGAACAAGGTGGGAATCGATCAGAAGCTGAATGATCAATTACCGCTCGACGCAGTTTTCAAAGATGAGCAAGGCAATGAAGTTCAGCTGGGCCGGTTCTTCAACCAGGGGAAGCCCGTCGTCGTCTCGCTCGTTTATTACCAGTGCCCGATGCTTTGCAACCAGGTTTTGAATGGCATGCTCGGATCGTTCCGGCAGACGACGTTCAATGTCGGCGAGCAATTTGAAGTGGTCACGGTCAGTTTCGATACGAAAGAGACACCGCAACTCGCCGCCGAGAAAAAGCAGACCTACGTCAAAGGTTACAACCGGGCGAGCGGGGCCGCGGGCTGGCACTTCCTGACCGGCGATGAGGCGAACGTTAAGCGGCTGACCGATGCGGTGGGCTTCCGCTACACCTGGGATGAGCAGACCAAGCAGTTCGCGCATGCCAGCGGAATCATGATTGCGACGCCGCAAGGAAAACTCGCGCGCTACTTTTACGGCATCGATTATCCGGCGAAGGATCTGCGGCTCGGGCTGGTCGAAGCTTCAGCGAACAAGATTGGGTCGCCGGTCGACACGTTGATGCTCTATTGCTATCACTACGATCCCTCAACCGGAAAGTACGGGGTGGTGATTATGAACGTGATCAGGCTGGCCGGCGTCATCACCGTAGTTTTGATCGTTGGTTTATTGCTCTTGTTGAGAAAGATCAGTCGTAAGCGAATGTTAGTGTCAGAACCGGTAGCGACCGGATCATAAGGTTACGTACGTGTCGAGTCCCTCCGGGTACTGACACGAAAATTAATAATGCAATCCTGGCTTCCATTTCCGGAAAGTGCTTCGACGCTGTCGGGCGAAGTTGACGCGCTCTATTTCTATCTCTGTGGGGTGACGGCTTTCTTTACGCTGCTGATTTATGCAGTGGTGATCTATTTCGTAATTCGTTATCGGCGGCGCAATCCATTCGAGATACCGCGACCCATCGAAGGATCGACCAAACTCGAAACCCTCTGGTCAGTCATCCCTCTGCTGATCGCCATGACCATCTTCGTCTGGGGCGCCAAGGTTTATTTTGCTCAATACCGCCCGGCCCAGAACGCGCTCGAAGTCTACGTCGTCGGCAAGCAGTGGATGTGGAAGTTCCAGCACGCCACCGGGCAACGCGAGATCAACGAACTGCACGTGCCGCTGGGCCAGCGGGTCAAGTTGATCATGACAACTGAAGACGTCATTCACGACGTTTTCATTCCCGCGTTCCGCGTCAAGACAGACGTGGTCCCCGGCAAGTACACGACCGAATGGTTCCAGGCCACCAAGCCCGGACGCTACAACTTTTTCTGCGCCGAATATTGCGGCATGAACCATTCCGGGATGCGCGGTTACATCGTCGTAATGGAACCGACCGAATATGAAAACTGGTTGAGCGGTAATTCGTCGGGCGCGTCGCCGGCGGCCGCGGGCCGCGGCATGTACGAGTCGCTCGGTTGCGTCTCGTGTCACGGCGCCAACGCCGAAGGCGGACGCGGGCCGGCATTGATGGGTGTCTACGGCAGCAAGGTCGTCCTGAACGGAGGGCAGAGCGTCACGGCCGATGAAGGCTATCTGCGTGAATCGATTTTGAATCCGCAGGCAAAAGTGGTGACCGGCTTTGGACCAATCATGCCGTCGTTTCAGGGCCAAATCAGCGAAGAACAATTGTTGCAAGTGGTGGCGTATTTGAAATCGCTTTCGACGGCAAAGCCCGAAAGCGCGACGGCCAAACCGCCGCCGGCGCCGGCGCAACCGAGCGCGACCCCGAAATCATCGCCGAGCCCAAAGCGGTGAGATTTGAAACTGGGTTTGCGGCTTGCCGCCGCACACTGCGGTAAGCGTTAGGCTTACCGTGAAGATGAGATTCATTATTTTGGCTGAGGCCACGCCTTGGCCGGAGGCATAGCCTCCAAACCTTTTTGAAATCGACGGACGGTAAGGCAAGCCTTACCGCACTGTGCTGTGGCAAAGCCACAAGGGTAAGCGAAAGCTCAGGTAATAATTCTCAAATGGAAGAATTTGTAATACCAAAACCGCCGCGCTCGAATTATCTGAACGCCGAATTCGGTCTCAAGTCGTGGCTGCTGACCAAGGACCACAAGCGCATCGCGCTGCTCTATCTCGGCGCGGTCAGCTTCTTCTTTTTCATCGGCAGCTTGTACGCGATGGCGATTCGTCTCGAACTGCTCACGCCGCAGGGCGATTTAATGCAGTCGAGCACTTACAACAAGACCTTCACCCAACACGGGATCATCATGGTGTTCTTCTTCCTGATCCCGGCGATTCCGGCCACGCTCGGAAACTTCCTGCTGCCGATGATGATCGGCGCGAAGGACCTGGCGTTCCCGCGGATTAATCTGCTGAGCTGGTACATCTACATGATTGCCGGCGTGATCACGATTTACGCCTTGCTGGCCGGCGGCGTTGATACCGGCTGGACTTTTTATGTGCCGTACAGCACGACGTTCTCTAATTCTTATGTCATTGCCACCGGCGTCGGTATCTTCATCAACGGTTTTTCATCAATCCTGACGGGCCTCAATTTCATCGTGACGATTCACACGATGCGCGCGCCCGGCATGACCTGGTATCGTCTGCCGCTCTTTGTCTGGTCGCATTACGCGACGGCGCTGATCATGATTCTGGGCACGCCCGTGGTGGCCATCACCATCCTGCTGGTCGCGCTCGAACGCCTCGCCCACATCGGCATCTTCGATCCGGCCGCGGGCGGAGACCCGGTTCTCTTCCAGCACTTGTTCTGGTTCTACTCACACCCGGCCGTTTACATCATGGTGCTGCCGGCGATGGGTGTCGTCAGTGAATTGATCGCGAATTTCTCGCGCAAGAATATTTTCGGCTACAAGTTCGTCGCTTTCTCGAGTCTGGCGATCGCGGTGCTCGGGTTCCTCGTTTGGGGCCACCACCTCTTTGTGGCCAGCCAGTCGATGTACGCCGGCATGATTTTTTCGTTCTTGAGTTTCGCCGTCGCCGTACCTTCAGCGATCAAAACATTCAATTGGACGGCTACGCTCTTCAAAGGATCGATTTCGTATGACACGCCGATGCTCTATGCGCTCGGATTCATCGGTCTGTTTACGATTGGCGGCATGACCGGATTGTTCCTGGCTTCTTTGGGAACCGACATTCACGTCAGCGATACGTATTTTATCGTCGCGCATTTCCACTACATCATGGTGGGCGGGACGCTGCTTGCCTATCTCGGCGGCCTTCACTATTGGTGGCCCAAGATTAGCGGGCGCATGTACCCGGAAGGCTGGGGACGTTTTTCGGCGCTGGTCGTATTCGTGGGATTCAATCTGACGTTCGCGCCGCAGTTCGTGCTGGGATACATGGGGATGCCGCGACGCTATCACACATATCCGGTCGAACTGCCGTCATGGCAAGTGCTGCACGTGCTGTCGACCGCGGGCGCTTCGATACTCGGCGTGGGCTTGATGATTCCATTGATCTACCTGGCCTGGTCACTGCGTTATGGGCGAATCGCGCAAGCCAATCCGTGGGATTTGCCGGGCCTTGAATGGCAGACCTCGTCGCCGCCGCCCACTGAGAATTTTTTGGTGACGCCAATCGTGACGCACGAAGCCTATGAATTCGCGCCGCCGGAACATAAAGAAGTGGTCGGAAAATTTGAAAAACAAGCGCCGGCTGAGACATGAGGTCAGTCCATCCGCGCGAGCGGATGGATCAATGCGCCGGACGTAATTGAAAGAGACCAGCATTGAGAATTTCAGATTTCAAATTTCAAATTTCAAATTCGCCGCGAGCGATTGTTATCCGTCGCGGAGCGGCCGCCTGTGTTATTCGTCGCGCAGCGCGCGCCTGGGTTGTTCGTCGCGCGGCGGCTGCCTGCAATTTGCAATTTGCATTTTTCAATTTTCAATTTTCAATTTCCACTTATGCCTGAAGGAATAGCCACAACCCAACCGCACGCGGCAAGTCATCCCGCGCTCCAGCACCATTTCGAAAACATGGAGCAGCAGCGCGAGGCCGGCACGCTCGGCATGTGGGTGTTTCTGGTCACCGAAATCATGTTTTTTGGCGGCATGTTCCTCGCCTACACGCTCTATCGTGCTCAGTACCCGGCGGCCTTCGTGAGCGCCAGTAATCACCTCGACATAACTCTCGGAGCCGTCAACACCGGTGTGCTGATTGTCAGCAGCTTCACGATGGCGATGGCCGTTTGGAGCACGCAGGTGGGCCGTAACCGAATTACGATCATCTGCCTGATTCTGACGATGATTTTGGGCGCAACGTTCCTCGGCATTAAGGCGGTCGAGTACAAGGCCAAATATGATGACCAACTGATTCCGGGGCGCTTGATTCCGAGCCGGCCGTTCAAACCGAAAGTCGCAGAACCGGGAGACACCGACAAGCACAAGCTCCACCTGATCGAAGGCGCGAACGTTCGCAACGTCGAGTTGTTCTATTGGATTTATTTTGCGATGACGGGCATGCACGCGCTGCACATGATCATCGGCCTCGGAATCATGACCGTAATTCTGAACGCGGCCTGGCGCGGCAAGTTCAGTGCTGAGTACCACGCCCCGGTGGAAATCTCCGGTTTGTACTGGCACTTCGTCGACATCATTTGGATATTTCTATTTCCGTTACTGTATTTGCTGGGAAGACACCTGGAACATCATGGCTAGAGGAACTGACCTCTAACCTCTGATCTCTGACCTCTGATTTATGAGTGAGCACATAGTTCAACCGCGAATTTATATCGGCATCTTCCTGTCGTTGATGGTGGGAACGGCGTTGACTGTGCTCGCCGCGTTTTACGACTTTCCGGGTCCGCTGAACGCCGTCGTCGCCCTGACGATTGCCGTCATCAAGGCCACACTGGTGGTCCTCTTCTTCATGCACGTGCGCTACAGTGGACGTTTGGTTTGGCTGGTGATTGTGGCAGCGCTGCTGTGGTTGGCGATCATGTTTGCGATCACCTTCAGCGACTACTGGACGAGAACCTGGTTGCCGCCGCTCCTCGGTTAAAGCTCACTCCGACGCTACATACAGCCGCCGCTCACGCACATTGATTACCTTCTGACAGTGTTCGCATCTGAGTTGCAGCGTCGCGTCTGAGGTGCGGATGGTCCCGCCGCAATTGGGGCACGGTTCTTTAACTTCGGCAGTCACGAACAGGTCGCGCAACATAAACAGCGGAATAATCAATCCAGCTACCAGGAGCGGAATTCCAAATATTAATCCCAGGCTCGTTCCCTGACCCACCGTCAGGCTGATGATTAGCCCGGCAATAAAAAGAATCAACCCCACCGCGACGCTGAATGAAAATCCGTAAGCGCTGTCAAAGGTGCGACGCGGCTTGGCCACCTGTGTAGTTTGTTCTGCCATGATTGTCCCCTGATCTATCGCTTTAATTACTCTTTCAAACGAACGGTTGTCAAACGCACATCGTGTCAGAAGCCCGACCGTGAGGGAGGGCTGGTTGCGTATACAAGTATCCGCGGATTGACGCGGATGCGCGGATAGGAAATTGAATTGTTATTGATTTGCGTAAATCCGTGTTCATCTGCGGCTGAATTCCTATGTGGGTCGCCCTCCCTCACGGTCGGGCTTCTGACAGCGCGAGTTTCCTGCTAAACTTTCCGTTTTCATTCAAGGAAGAATTGCAGTCTGTACAAGCTATGAACAACGAAACACCCTTTGAGAAATTTTTGAGTCAACAAAACGAAGAGTCGTGGTCGGCAGCCTTAGCGGCGCTGCTGAGATCAATTCATGAAGTTGATCGCAACGCGACGCAGATTTGGTTTGCCTTTTTTCCGCTGTCACTATTTCAGGCGCTGGCCGCCGCGGAAAACCGTGAGCAACTGGCGCAACGGCTCCTGCTCCAGGGCGATTACGATCTGAAAGATCAAATCGATAGTTCGCATCGCTTCCTTTACGGCCATCGCTTCTGGCCGCAGGTCAAGCGAGCCATCGAGGCTAACGCCGATTCATTCGCGGAAAATAATCGCGCCGGACTGGCCGATCAAATCCTCGCGGTCGCGCACGCCGTCTCGCAACAAACAAAAACCGACGAGTCATTGTTGGTTGGCATTACCGCAGTGGGCTTCATGACGCTGCGCCAAACGGGACTGGCAAGTTTCAAGTCGGCTGCGGGCGCGGTGACCATCGACCGGAAACTCGGCAATAAATCGCCGGAGGACATCCTGCGTGCGCGCGCGAAGGACGACTCGCGCGGGCTGTTTGGCTTCCTCAAAACGATCAATAACGAATGGACGGTCACCTGGGACGAAACCGATGCCGGCGCCAGATACAAACTGCGCGAAGGTCAGGATCTCGCGTGGGGCGCGGCTGACGATCAATCGCGAGACTGGAGAACCATCGATCCGCGTCGCGTCGAAGGACCGATTCCGGTCGAATGCCGGGCCGCTTCCTGTGGCACGTGTTGGGTGGGCGTGCTGGGCGGCGCGCAGAAACTTTCGGACGTCGGCGCGCGCGAAGGCAAGAAGATGAAAGAGTTCGGTTACATCGACTCGGCTGAACCAAAACCGCTGATTCGACTCGCCTGTCAGGCCCAGGCCAACGGCGCCGTTTCGATCGTCATCCCGCCATGGAACGGACAGTTCGGAAAATATCTGCGCTCGTTGCGTCACAACACTGAGGCTGCCGTACCGGAACAAAACTCTGCGTCGGCAGCCTCGGCGAATGAGACGGTTAACTAATTACAAGCGAATTTTCCATTTGTCATTTGCCATTTTTCATTTTGCTATTTTGACGGACGAAACGGATGCGCATCGGGCAACGGCTACTCGGCCCAGCAGTCTCACTCAGTCAATTCGCGAATGATAAATGTCAAATGACAAATGGAAAATAATAAGCTCTTCGCCGCTGCTGCTTGTCCTCGGCGCCGCCATTCTCTGGAGCACCGGCGGCCTTTTCATCAAAGCCACGCATCTTTCAGCGTTCGAACTTTCGTTCGGCCGATCACTGCTCGCCGCCATCACCATTGCGATTCTCACTCGCGGTGAAGGCTTCGGCATCAACAAGATCACCGCGATCACTTCGATCCTTTATGCGGCCCTGCTGATTCTGTTTGTGGCGGCCACGAAATTAACGACCGCCGCGAATGCGATCTTTCTGCAATACACTGCGCCGGTCTACGTGCTCGTTCTCGAACCGCTCTTCTACAAAGAGAAGTTTCGCCTGCGCGACCTGGCCACCGTCGCCGCGTGTGTCGCCGGTATGTCGCTTTTCTTCGTCGGCAAGTTGCGCCCCGAGGATGTCAGCGGCAATCTGCTGGCCCTGGCGTCGGGCCTCTGCTTTGCGCTTTTTTTCCTGCTGATGCGCCATGCGAAGGCGCGTGACGTTAATCGGGCCTCAGCCACGATTTACGGCAATCTGATCTCGGTGTTGATTTGCGCGCCGGCGTTTCTCGGCGCAGTGCGTCGCGGCATCAGTGGCGTTGATTTCGCCTGCATTGCCTATCTCGGCATCGTGCAGCTGGGGCTCGCGTATCTGCTCTTCACCTCAGCGATGGCGCGTGGCGTGCGCTCGATCGATGCCAGCATCATCGGCTACATCGAGCCGGTGCTGAATCCGGTTTGGGTTTTTCTCTTTATCGGCGAGCGTCCGTCTGGTTGGGCATTGGTTGGCGGCGCGGTCATCATCGCCTCGGTCATAGTTCACCTGATCATCGAGACGCGTTCGAAAGCGGCAAGTCGAATCACCGCCGGCCTCACCGCTCACGAGTGATCTGCAGTTACTGTTTCTTCAGCCAATACATCACGTACATTTTGTAGCGCGAGTTCGTGCCCGCCGAGACATCGACGTAACGCGGCGAGATAAACTCAGCGTGTGGTTCGAAAGTTAGCGCGTTGCGAGGCATGGGCTGAATCTGTCCGCCACTGACCGTCGTCTTATAGGTCTTGACTGGCTGGCCGTTCGCCTTAACTACCACGGCAATCTCACCGGTCAATTTTGTGAGATCGGCCAGCGTCAGCCAATGATTTTTCGGCAATGACGGCACGCTGATCTGCCGGTGCTGATGGAACTCCCAATCGGTGAGTGACGGAATAACCGGATCAGTGCGCGATGCGATCTCTTTGCCGTTGTTCATCACGTGCAACGTGACGCGCGCGCCTTTCCCCGGCATCTCGCGCAGGCTCATCCACCAATTGAAGGTGACTTCGCCGTTGGGATCGTCAGGTACCACCGAGAAGAATGCCAAATCAGGAAAGGGACCGCTGCGCGTGAATTTCTTTCCGGGATTGAACGGATCGCTGTTCGTCTCGTCGCGCAGGGTAAAAGGCATCGAGGTGATTGTCTGCCCATCGACGACCATGGACATCACAAAGCTGCCCGTGCGGCCGACGCGCACGTTTCCCGGGTTGCCGCTCTCCGGCCGAAAGCGTCCGAACGCGGGAAACTCCATCGCTTCATAACGCAGCGGCAGTGCATCCACCACCGCGCCACCCTGTTCCGTGATGACGAGTTTGGCGCTCCGGATGTTCGCCGGCGGAAAGACGATTTGCAGATCCTCCACCAGAAAGCCGCCCTGACCTTCGTAGTAACGCAGGTTCATCAGCGATTGATATTCGATTGCCGGCTTGTAAGTTTGCGCGCCTGTGGCGGTCGCGGCCATCATTACGACGAAAACGATAAACAGTTTCTTGAGCATGGGAAAAGTCTCCTTGAGATTTGGCGATGGATACCACCGATTGGCTCCTTCATCGGAGCGCGGGCATCCCTGCCCGCATGAGCGCGAAGCGCGAACAACGCCGAGCGTCCTTCGCACGCTTTGCGGGCAGGGATGCCCGCGCTCCGATGGAGTTCGCCGCATGCGCGGCGAAATGCTAACCGACGCGGTCAGCGCATCAGTTAAGAGTCCAATCAGCCCTCGGTGTTGGCCATGATCACATGAGAAACAACTTCGCCGGTCGCCGAATTGATGATCATTAGATCGGCGGCATCGACTGTTCCATTCGCGTTATAGTCGGCGAGGACTTCAACTCGCACACTACCGGGCCCCTGCATATCATATGAAGCTGACTCACTCTGATTGATGATCACCGGCGCCGTCGCACCTTGCGATTGCACCATCTGCCGGCAGACGCCTTCGGTGTTGCAGTTCATCGGACCGTATCTCATCCAGACAAACCGCGTCCGAACGATGGCGGCATCTTCAAACGCTTCCGAAGATAAGGTTATGCGCAGCACCTGGCCCATCCCGAGAGTGACGACGCCGGTGTCGGCGCGAAACCGTCTCCGTTGTTGCGCTGAAGCAGTCGGCGCCAGGGTCGATAACGAGAACAGAATGATTACTGTGATTGCTGCCAAAGCTCTGGTTTTAATTCTCATGTCTTCCTCCTTACTTGCTCAGATAAACGGACAGCTTCGAGTCGTCCGATTCAGACTTCGCCAGAATGCGCACCGTCGCCACGTGCTGGTTCGAGTTCACATCCAGCAGCTTGTAGACGCCCGCGTCGTGTGTTTCCTCGTTGAAATCAACCACCTGCACGTGACCGTCGTCGAAAGTCACTTCGGCAAAATTCAATTTGGTCTTGCCGCTCATGTCCAGATAGAGCGCGCTGCCTGTTGCATCGACACCGTAATTCGTATCAACCCAGTCCTCTTCACGCGCGATCGTCTCGGTGTCGGTCCAGACGATTCTTTCGCGCGGCGGCAAAGGAACAAACACCGGTCGCCATCTCAGCGCCGGCAAATAAACCAAAGGGCGATGGACCACGACTGGGTGGCGAGCGTTGCGCACGACGACGTTTACGGGTAAGGCCCGATGGATCGGATGCCCCGCACGCACCGCCAGGCGAGTGCGAACAACGGGATGCGGATGATGAACAACTACCGCCCCGCGGCGTTGCCCCGACGCCAGGCCCGCGCCACCAGTCATCATAAGGATCGTCACACTTAAGTAACCTATTGTTCTCTTCATTTCTTTTCTCCCGATCAAATTGATCACCATTGCCGTCTGCACGGCGAGATGGAATTAACGAGCGGCTGATGCCAATTCTCAGTTGAGGCTTTGCCAGTCGTCCTCCATCTCTTTGATCTTGTCACCGTCCCACTTCTTCACTTTATGGAGTCCATACGCGAAGACGGTGCCGGGAGAAAAGGTAATCTTCTCTGAGCCGGTCCAGCTGCCGTCGCCCTTGGCCGTAACCGACAGGCCGGTGGTCGAAGTGCCCGACACTTCAAGTCCGGCGGATGTATTGAACCGCTCCGCGAGATCGCCAGACATCACCACCCAGGTCGATGAGCACACGCGCGCATCGTTGCCTTCGTTTTTCATCGAGGTGCGCACCTGGGCAGCGTCGTTGTTCAGGACCTGCTGCAAGGTTGACTGCTCAATGTTGAACCTCATGAGCTTGAGATGGTCCTCGACGGCTTTTTCGTGAGTGAATTTAGCCGTGCCGCCGATCAGGAAGTAATGATCGACATAGGCTTCGACGTCTGATTTGTTTTCGCGTGACCAGTCGATTTCGACCGGCGCCTGTTTCTTGATCTTGCCATTGAGCAGGTCATATTTGATATGACCGTCCACGGCCAGATAATTCGCTTCAGTTAAAGGCGCTTTCTTTTCTCCGTTGGCGCCCACTTCAACCGCGGGTGCATTGCGCCGAAAGTAACGGTTTCCGTCAGATGCTTTAAAGTAGCTGTCCTTGATCTCGATCATAGTTATCCTCCTTGCGCGGCCAACTTAATATCGTCTGTTTCAGACATGGCCGGCTCATTCGTCACATAGTGATCGAAGCGCGGAAAATGTATCAGCGCCGGAAATCGATTTTCACTTTTGTTGTTCTTTGGAGTTTCCGGCGCGTAGAATCCTCATCGTCATGGCAACCAGCGCCACCCCATTGGCGGACAGCCAGCTGGCCAACAGCATTGCCCAGGGCAATCGGACGGCGGAGGGCGCGCTCTATGAAAAGTACTCGAATCGAATCCTTTATCTCGCCCTGAGTGAGCGCTGTTCGCGTGACGAGGCCGAAGACATACGCGCCGAAACATTTCTCAGAGTCATTCAGTCTTTGCGCGACGGGAAACTTCAGAAGCCTGATTCGCTGGCTTCGTTTATCGTGGGCATCGCTTTGAATGTGATGCGCGAGCACCGGCGCCAACGGAGCGGCACGGATGCGCTGACCGATCGGGAAAACGAAATAGACGGCGGCCAGTCACCTGAAGAGACCATAGTTGATAAAGAGGAAGCGCGGCTCATCATCGCTTGTGCCGCGCAACTCAAGTCTCGCGACCGCGATTTCCTGCGCATGTATTTCTATGAAGAGTTACCGAAAGCGGAAATTGCGCGTGCATTGGGGATTAAGGAAGAGCGTTTGCGGCTGATCAAGTCACGCGCGCTAAAACGATTTCAGCAGATTTATGCGAAGCTGCGAAATGGCTGATACATAACGTCCCGCGCCGACACTATTGGATGAGGGAATGACGCATCAGGAAATAATCGACCGCGAAATAGTTGAGCAATACGTGCTGGACCAACTGTCCGCCGGCGATCGTCGCATTTTTCAGGAGCACTTTTTCGAATGCGATGACTGCTTTCAGCAGGCGCACAATTTGTCCGAGAACCTGACCCGGGTGCGGTACGCCGCCGCCCAGGGCGCGCTCGCTGCCGATGAACGGCGAAAGGCCGCGGCGTCTTGGTCCTGGCTGCGGCCGGTGTTGGCATTCTCGGTAGGCGCGTGCATTTTGCTGGCCGCCCTGGCGTTGGCGCTCTTTCTCGTCAACCGTCGCTTGCAGGTAAGACTCGCGGGTGAAGAAGAAGCCCTCAGAACGCAGGGGCGCGCGCAGACGGAAAGCGAAAATTCAAAGCGTGACGCCGAGCAGAAGTTGCAGGCGGCCGAGGCGGAACGCGCCAGACTTCAGCAGCAGTTGGACGAACTGAATCGCGGCAAATCATCGCCGCGGCCGGATGAGAATTTAGTCGCGCAAGCAAACACTCCTTCGGTGACGTTGGAATCGAGCCGGGATACGAATAGCGCGGCGGAGTTGGCAATGCCGGCGAATGCATCCAAAGCTCGCCTCCTGATTCCGGTCGAAATCACCGATCGCTTCCAGAGTTTCACGGTTGAAATTCTGACAACGAGCAAGACCTCAGGCACGTCGATTGGCGGTTTACGGCCAAGTCGATCGGGGATGTTGTCGGTGATTGTGCCGGCGACGCGCCTCGACGCCGGCGCGCATCGCGTCAAGCTTTACGCCAGGACTGCCACGGGACGCGAGTTGATTGCCGAATACGATCTGCGGGTAGTGAAGAAGTGAGTCTGCCGGGGCTTCGGTCGGACACAATGTTAATAAGGATCAGAGATACCAGACTCCCCGCTTCAACAGAGCGAAGTGTCGGAATGGGCCGCAGCCTATACGAACTGTTTCTTATAGCCTTGCTATTGATCGTTCCGTCGGGGTCGCTGGCGCAAACACCCACGAACTCGCCTGCGCCGTCGCCGTCAGATCCGGCGGCGGCGCGCATCGATCAACTGATCGCCGATTGCCGCGCACAGCTCGCGAAGGGTAACTTTGACGAGGTCTCAAAGAATGCTCTCGAAGCGGTAGCGCTCAGCCAGAACCTCGGCGATAAGCTCCGCCAGTCGCGCGCCCTGATGTACGTGGCGCTCGGTCGATTCCACGGCGGACAAATCGAAGAGGCCATCGAACCCTTCAAACAATCAGCCGAGTTGGCCGGCCAGGCCGGTGACCCGAGGACCCAGGCTCTCGCGCTTCGCAGCGCGGCCACTCTATTGTTCACTTCAGGTCATTACGACGAGTCACTCTACTTTTACGATCAAGCGTTGCGCCTGCAACGCGCGTTGAAGAACCGGGCCAGCGAAGCCTCTGTGCTGGGAAACATGGGCCGTATCTATTCAGTGATGCGTGAGTACGCGCGGGCCGACGAAGTGCTGCATCAATCGCTCGAGACTGCACGCGACCTGAAAGATCAGCTTGTTGAGTTTAGCGCCCTGGCAAAACTCGCCGGGCTCGAACTTATTCGCGCTGATTATCGGCAAGCGCTGAATTATTCTGACCAGGCCTTCAGGCTTTCTTCGCCGGAAATTGACGCGGCGATGAAGAACGAACTGCGCTACGACACCTCCATCGCCTATTTTGGCCTGGGCGATTACCAACGATCATCCGACGAGCTGCAAAAGGTTTTGTCGTTCATGCGCGATCACAAGATCGCGTCGGGCGAAGGCACAGCGCTCGGCAGCCTGGCCCAATTACAGCTGCGCCTCGGCCAGCCAAGAGAAGCGCTGACGACAGCCGCGAGGTCCCTCACGCTGTTACGGCGCAGTGGCGAAGAGCCCGCGTTGCAAGCGAACGTTCTTTACACCCAGGCACGGGCGCAGGAGAGTTTGGGAAATAAGGAGGAAGCCCTGGCTGACTTGCGCTCGGCGATCAGCGCGATCGAACGCGCACGATTGTTGTCAGTCTCGAATGAGGCCGCCCGCGCCGAATTTTTTTCAAGCAAGAGCGATGTCTATCTGGCGACGATCGATCTGCTGGCGGCGCTCGGCAAGACTGATGAAGCTCTCGCGGTGGCTGAGTCTTATCACGGCCGTGCGTTTCTCGACTCGCTGGCCGAATCGCGCGCCGACTTGCACAAGACTTTGCCGCGTGAATTCCTGATGCGCGAAGACGCGATGCTGAGTCACATCTCCGAGATTCAAAAACATCTTTGGGAAGAGAATGTTTCGCCGGAACGCGAGCAGCAGTTGAAACACGACCTCAGCGCCGCCGAATCCTCGTTTGAGGAATTTCAATTGGAGGTGCGGCGTGCAGACCCGCGCTACGCCAGCGTGAAACATCCGCGACCAATGTCAGTCGCCGAGATCCAAAGCGACCTGCTCGATCGTCAGACCGGTTTGATCGAGTATGTGGTGGGCAGTGAAAAGTCCTACGCGTGGCTCGTGCTCAAAGACAAACTTTACTATGCGACGCTTCCGGGTGAACGAGAGCTTAGAACGCTGGTGGCGGATTATCGAAATGCGCTGAACGAACGATCCGCTCCTAACATTTCGCAGTCAAAAGCCAGACTCGAGGCTATCGGCCTGCAGTTGTCGAGAATTCTAATCGGGCCCTTTCAGGAACATCTCGCTGACACGCGGAAGCTGGTAATCATTCCGGACAGGTCGCTCTCACTTTTGCCTTTTGAAGCTTTGACCAGCGGTTCTCCGCCCCGTCCGAACGAATATCTGATTGAGAAATTCGCAGTTGTTTACGGGCCATCAGCGTCCGCCCTGAGCGCAGTCGAGCATTCACCGGCGGCGGCTGTCACCCAATCGTTTGTTGCCTTTGGCGATCCAATCTACGACGCCGCCGATCTTGAAGCGGAAAAAACAGCGGCCAGCAAACCGCCCAACCCAACCACAGCTACAGAACGGGGCCTCGACTTGCGCCGGCTGCCGTACACGCGAACTGAGGTCAACAACATCGGCGCGCTCTTTGCGCCCGCGCAACGCAAAATCTTCGTGGGACTCGAGGCCAACGAACTCAACGTGAAGACTGTCGCGTTGTCGACGTACCGCTACGTACATTTTGCCTCGCATGGATTGGTTGATGAAGACGTGCCGTCGCGATCCGGCGTTTTTCTTTCGACGGTGGGGAACGACAAAGAAGACGGCATCCTGCAGGTGACCGAAATTATGCGCTTGAAACTGAACGCCGACCTGGTAACACTATCGGCCTGCCGCACCGGGTTGGGCCGCACAATTGGCGGCGAAGGCGTGCTGGGATTGACGCGCGCTTTTCTTTACGCCGGCTCGCATAGCGTCGTGGCGAGCCTTTGGAATGTGAACGACACTGCGACGGCCGAGTTGATGAAATCGTTTTACGCCAACCTCAAAAAAGGCGAGCCCAAAGATGAAGCCTTGAGGCAAGCGAAGCTGACCCTGCTAAAAGGCAAACACGCAACCTGGCGACATCCTTATTACTGGGCCCCTTTCGTTTTGGTGGGAGCGAACAACTGATTCATGCATTGAGCTGCGGCCGGCATTATCGATTCGTTACCGTTCGCGGTTTTGCAACTCGCCTGTCACATCCGATCGCTTCACCGATCGTTGCTCTCCGGAATTCATGTCTTTGATCGCGACTTCACCGCGCGCGCGTTCGTCCTCACCGATGATAGCCACAAACGGAATGCCACGCGCTGAAGCATACTTGAATTGTTTGCCCATCTTGTCGGCTTCGGGATAAAGGTCAACTCGCAGGCCGGCGTTTCGCAATTCAGTCGCGAGCTTGATTGAATCGGCAATCGAATCCTCGCTCCATACGGTAACCATGACATCAGCAGGAGACGCCACCAATTCATTTGGGAACATCTCACGCTCGCTCATCACCACGATGATTCGTTCAAGTCCCAGCGAGAAGCCGCACGCCGGCACCTGTTTACCGAGAAACATGCCAACCAGGTTGTCGTAACGTCCACCGCCGCCGAGGCTGCCCGCGAGATCCGCCACGTTAATCTCGATGATGGCTCCCGTGTAATATGCGAGGCCGCGCGCCAGGGTCGGATCCAGCTTGATGCGCTGCGCGGCGCCGCTGGCCTTCGCGAATTGCAGTATCTGTCGCAGTTCGTCCACGCCCTGCGCGCCGGTCTCGTGCGGACCGACAAACTCAACCAGCCGACCCTGCACATCAGCGTTATAAGCCGCGCGGCCATCGCTCGAGTCGTTGAAATCAATCAAGTTCGCCGCATGTTCGGCGCCGGCTAATCCCTCGAAAAAGCGCATCAACTTCACGGCTGATTCATCGACTATGCCACGCTGATTCAATTCCCGGGCGACGCCTTCCGGGCCGGCCTTGTCCATCTTGTCCAGCGAGATCAAGGCATCATCGTGCCGGTCGTGAGGTACCCCGGCCTGATCAAGAATGCCCGTCAGCACCTGCCGGTGATTCAGACGAATCGTAAAGTCTTTGAAGCCGAGAGCGACGAGCGCATCACTGGCCGCTGAAATTAATTCAGCCTCAACCACCATCGAATTCGATCCCAGTACATCGACATCGCATTGATAGAACTCGCGAAAGCGGCCGCGCGCCGGACGATCCGCGCGCCACACCGGTTGAATTTGATATCGCTTGAAGAATTTCGGCAGTTCGTTTTGATATTGGGCGACGACGCGCGCGAGCGGAACAGTCAGATCGTAACGCAGCGCGAGATCGGCTTCACCGGTCTTTTCATGCTCACCGCGCTTGAGGATTTTGAAGATGAGTTGGTTCCCTTCCTCACCGTACTTG
>Ga0207511_100138_pt1 | contig 17395 bp, 12 predicted proteins | sample NitcycUWRSCHO22C_FD_188265 | JGI IMG/M metagenome (GOLD analysis project Ga0207511, IMG submission 188265) | Soil microbial communities from Arlington Agricultural Research Station in Wisconsin, USA - Nitrogen cycling UWRJ-SCHO22-C (SPAdes) | ecosystem: Environmental > Terrestrial > Soil >... | reverse complement strand
GGAAGTGCTGGCTGGGACGCACACTTTGCAGCAGTACGATGATTCATCGCCTCGGTATGTTGGGCCGGTGTGGGATGACAGTCCGTTTTACTTTGCGATCGATCGGCCTTATCGCATGCCGAAAGCGATTGCGGAGAATTTGCGGAACTGGCTGGTTGGACCAAGCATTGGCATGCTGGCGCTGTTCGCGGTGTTTGGAGTACCGCGGAGGAGATCGATGTTTAGGAATGCGGACGGGGCGTCCGCGCTCCCAGCAAGAGGGGGCGTGCTGCGATATGGCGGGTCGTTAGTTTATTTTGCGGCGTTGGGGTTTGGATTCATCGCGGTTGAGTTGGCGCTGTTGCAGAACCTGACGTTGCTGGTGGGCCATCCGATTTACTCTCTGTCGGTTTTGCTGTTCACGTTGCTGGCGTTTGGCGGAATCGGCAGCGCTTTGAGCGTGCGATTTCCGATGTGGATGGCGTGTGCGGCGGTGGCCATCATCGGCGCGCTTGAAGCGCTGGCGTTGCCGAGGCTGGTGCCGGCACTCTTGTGGCTGCCGTTGTGGGGAAGAATTGCAGTGGCGATTGTTTTGATTGCGCCGCTCGGTCTGGCGATGGGGATGCCGTTTCCGCGCGGCCTGCGCGAGACAGGGAATGGGACGCTGCCGGCGCCGCCGTTTTATTGGGGACTGAACGGCATCATGTCTGTCATAGGATCGGTGACGACTGTGTTTGTGGCATTGACGTTTGGATTTCAGGCGGCGATGTTGATGGGCAGTGTGTGTTATCTGTTGGCGGCGTTAGCGTCGAAGATGGCGTTTGAAAAGCAGTGGGCAGTGGGCGGTGGGCAGTGAGCAGTTGAAGCGGCATTGCCGTCGTGTGTTATGCGAAATGAGGGAATCACGATCAATCGTGATGGCATTCAGCAAAGTGTCAGAAGCCCGACCGTGAGGGAGGGCAAGATGCCAAAAAGGACACTTGTGCCTTCAGGTAAACGGTTCATCACCCTGACCGAAGTTTACGTACTCGATCGCTCTTTGCAGCCGTTCATCGGTCCACAAATATTTCGTGCTACCGTGTCGAGCCCATGGCTTGATCCCAGCTTGCAGCAGGTGAGCCTCGCGAAGACGACGCGTTGCGTATGATTTGAAACTGCCCAGAATCAACTCTGGCTTTTGGATCGAACCAACAACGACATGAACGTGATTGGTTCGAACGCTAATCGCGTGAAGAAAGTAGCGGCGACTTTCGCAGACTTCTCTTATTGCTGTCTGGATAGTTTCCCGTTGAGGCTTATTGAGTAACAGCGGCTCCGATTTGAGCGTGCGGCGTTCGTCAGAAAGTATCTTCTCATTCGCCGGCATGTCAGGCGTGCCATAGCGGTGATACCGGCGACGATCCACCGAGCCGCGTTCTTCTCCATGCAACCAAGTGCCGTAACAACGGAAGGTGAGAAGATAAGCAAGGGGTTGCGTGCGTGTTTGAAAATCGACGTGATCGATTCTCGACATGCCCGCAGCTCGCGTTGCCCTCCCTTACGGTCGGGCTTCTGACACGGGTAGTGGCGGTGGTGAATCGGGCAAGGCGATGCCGTGCATCATTTCCCAGTCCTCGGTCGGAATCATCTCGATGGCGTCCCACGGACAGCCGTCCAGGAAAGCGCCGTCGGGACCTTTGCTGGTGCACTTCTGACAACCGATGCAGAGGTATGGATCGACTTCGATGCGGCCGAAGGGTGGGTGATCTTCATCGGTGACCCAGAACATGCACGCTTCGATCGGGCAGTATTCGATACAGGCGGGTGAGCCGGCGCAGCCAGTGCAGCAATCGGTCGTGATCGCGAGAATGCGCGGTTTCTTTTTGCGCGTCGCTTTACCGTCACCGACCGACATGGGCCACTCCTTCTCAACCATGTCGAATACGTTTTCTTCTGCGAGTGCCGTCATGCGTCACACCTTATCATAGTGTTTGTTTTGGGCTCAATGAGAAAGAGAAGACCAACGAGATCAGAGATAATAGTTGAAAGCCTCACGCTATGGACCGCGGGCATCTCTGCCCGCAAAGCGTGCGCAGCGCGCTCGGTATTTGTTCGCGCTTCGCGCTCATGCGGGCAGGGATGCCCGCGCTCCAGTCAGAACGCATCGTTCGGTTTCGCATCACGGTGAGTCCGTTTTTCGATTCGATAGAAACCAAAATGCAATGCATTCTCCGCTTTTAGTGACGATTTCTCTGGCATGATCTGCGCAAGTGATCTGCGGGAGGTTGTGACATGGAGAGCATCGTAGGAATTTTCAATTCGTTTGCTGACGCGCAGCGCGCGTCGGCGATGTTGCGGTCCCTCGGCATTCCAGACAGACGCATCGCTGTCCTTTCACCCGGCACGTCTGAGACGGAAATCGAAAATCATATTCCGACGACTGACACAGAACAGCCAGGAGTCGGAACAGCGCTGGGCGGAACCGTGGGCGCAGCGCTGGGTGTCGCCGGTGGTTTGGAAGCCGGCGTGGCCGCGGCCAGCCTTTTGGTGCCGGGCGTTGGGCCGGTGGTGGCGTTGGGAATATTGGGCGCGGCGATTCTCGGCCTGGGCGGCGCGGCTGCCGGAGCCGCTGCGGGTCACGCGTTGGAGGATGGCATCGCGCGAGGCATTCCGCATGACGAACTGTTCGTGTACGAAGACGCTTTGCGGCGCGGACGTTCGGTGGTGATCGCATTCGCTGAAGACGAGGCAGCCGCAGAGCAGGCGCGCGCAGAGTTATCGCGGGCCGGGGCTGAGTCTGTCGATGTTGCGCGAGACGAATGGTGGATCGGGCTTCGTGATGCCGAGCGTGAGCATTACACGCAGCAGGGCCGGAGCTTCGATGTGGACGAAGCCAAATATCGCCTTGGCTTCGAGGCCGCCATGCGTCCCGACTGTCGCGGCAAGTCATGCGCTGACATGCAAGATAGACTGAACGAGAGATATGGCGAGGATGCGACCGGCGAGCCGTTCCGTGAAGGTTACAACCGCGGCCAGCATTATCTGGTTTATGTCGTCGAAAGTTTCCGAGACCGGCCTAAAGACGATCAGCGCGCGCGCTCGGAAGAGGCGCAATCTAAACGCGCTGCGTGAATGGTAGAATCTCCGGGCGCCAGACACGTTTGGAGTGCGGCGGCGATGCCGTTTTGGATCTTGCAAGATTCGCAAAGGTCGCAGGCGATCCAAAGCGCCGTCGCCGCTACATTCTGTTGGCGCACTCCAACTTCGGAGACTACCGCTGAAAGAGACCCTGCTTAACATTGCCCTCGCTGTTGCGATCCTGGGCGGCAGCTACGTAATCATGCATCTGTTTGCGCGCGCCATGTATGTGCGGTGCTTCGCGTGTGGGACGCTGAACGCGCGCCGGCGCAGCGCTTGTCGACAGTGCGGTGATGAGTTGCGGAAGTAACTCTCATCGGCGAAAGCGTCTGGCCAGCAGGTAATCAGAAAGCAGTACGGCCAGGGCCAGGAACGGCAGCAGATGAATCGCGCTGGTTCCATGAAAGACGAATAGCCCCAGACAATAAAAGATGAGCAAAACCAGGGCGATAATCCAAGCCAAGACTTTTTCCTAATCCCGCCAGCGCTAAGGTCTGGTCGCTTCCATTTCCGAAGTTGGTACTTCACGTCGTCTGCGCCGCCAGGTCGTAATCGCGACTCCGGCAAGAACCAGCGCAGCCGCAAGCGCCGTGCGGATCGTTAACGATTCGCCCAACACGGCGGGCGCGACGAGAAACGCGAGCAACGGCTGCAGATAAATATAGACTGCGACCGTGCTCGGTGGCACATCTCTGAGCGCCGCGGTGATCAGATAATAAGCGACTATCGTTGCTACGATGATGATATAGGCGATCGCCAGCCAGGCGCGCGTATCGATCGCTGCCAGAGACACATGCCTTAAAGAAATCCCTCCGGCCACTGCTGTGGGCAGAGTAGCCACGATGAAGATCCACGTGATCGTCGGCAGCGCACCATACGTCTGTACGAGTGGCTTTGACAGCACGATGTAGGTGCCATAAATGAAAGCGCTACCCAGAATGAGCAGATCGCCGAAGCGGGAACCGGCGCTGACGTTCGCGCGCGTGGGGCTGATCAAATAAATAATGCCAGCTGCTGCCAGCAGAATACCCAGAACGCGGCGCCACGACGGCACCTCAATGCCGGTGAAGTATCCGACGACCAGCGTGAACACCGGCATGGTCGTAGTAATCAAAACTGAATTGACGACCGTTGTTTGTGACAGGCCGGTTACGAACAGCCATTGGTTAAGCACGATTCCGCAGACACTCGAGAGGACGAGCAGCGGCCAGTGCCTGCGGGCAATCGGTTTGAGGCTTCCGGTTAGTCGTCCGAGGATTGCAAAAGCAACCGCCGTGGCCGCCACCCGAATTGCGGACAGTCCGAACGGAGTGATCACCCGTAGAGCAATCTTGGCGGGGATGCCCCAGGTGCCAAAAATAACTTGTACCGCGATCAGGGCGAGATGTGGGCCCGCGTTAAAGTTTTTGGATTGCCGCGACATTCGGGGAACGGGCACTTAACAAAAAGATTGGGTGAGGCAACCCGATCTTTTTAGCTTGCGTATTCTTAGGACGATCTTAATCGAGAAAAAGATACAGCGGATTTTCGAGTATCTGCTTGAATGTCTGGAGGAACTTCGCGCCGGTCGCGCCGTCGATGACGCGATGATCGCATGACAGCGTGACGCGCATCGTTTGTCTGACGGTGACCTGGCCATCTCTTGCTACAGCCTTGGGGGCCATCGCGCCGACGGCCAGGATTGCGCCTTCGGGTGGATTAATGACGGCCGTGAATTCTTCGATGCCGAACATCCCGAGGTTGCTAATGGAAAAGGTCGCACCCAAATATTCTTCCGGCTTCAGCTTGCGCGCGCGCGCTCGCTCAGCCAGTTCACGAACTTCGGTGGCGATGTCCGTTAGGGACTTGGCATCGGCCGCCCGCACGATCGGCGTAATCAATCCGTTCTCAGTTGCGACGGCGACGCCGATGTCTGCGTGTTCATAGAAACGAATGGTCTTGTCCTGGAACGAAGCGTTAACTTGCGGGTGTTGGATCAAGCTGACGGCCGCGACTTTGATAATCAGATCATTAACACTGAGCTTCAGATCGGGATAAAGTTCGTTGAGTGAACGGCGCGTATCGGCGGCGCGTTCCATGTCGATCTCAATGGTAAGAAAGAAGTGGGGAACCGGGCCCAGCGAGGTCACGAGGCGACGCGCAATCGTGCGACGCATTTCACTTACTGGTTCGTCACGATACGCGGAAGGCCCGTGGACGACGCCTTTCTCTCCGCGGCGCGGAAGAGTTAATCGTCCGGCGCCAGCCTTGGTTGCCGGGGCTTTCTCGCGATCACTGATCGCCGTTTCGATATCGCGTTTGACGATGCGTCCGCCGGGTCCGCTTCCTTGAATCGTTTTGAAATCGATGCCCGCATCACTCGCCATGCGTGCCGCGATCGGTGAAATCAAAACGCGACCTGCCGGAGCGTCGCTCGGTCGATGCCCGTCGCCGCTCGGCGCGGCAGAGGCTCTCGCCGGTTCGGCTTCGCTCGGTTTCGCATCGACGGCGGGAGCAGCGTCGGACTCAGGTGGCTTTTCATTCGCGTTTTCGGCTTTTGCCGGTTTGGGCGCGGCTGCGGTCTTCAGCAGTTCAGAGATGTCTTCGTCAGCTTCGCCGATGATGGCAATCGGCTGGCCCAGCGGCGCGCTTTCGCCTTCCTGAATCAGAATCTTGCGCAGCACGCCGTTCGCGAGCGCCTGCATTTCCATCGTCGCTTTGTCGGTGTCAATTTCGGCGAGCGGTTCGCCCATCGAAACTTTGTCGCCTTCCTTTTTCAGCCAGCGCGCAAGCTGCCCCTCTTCCATGGTCGGCGAAAGCTTGGGCATGACGACTTGATTAGCCATATTAGTCAGCAGTGAGCAGTGAGCGGTGAGCAGTCAGCATTAAAGGTACGAAACTTCTTTCACGGCGGCGACGACGGCGGCGACGTCCGGGATTGCCATTTGCTCGAGGTTCTTCGCATAGGGCATCGGCACGTCAGCGCCCGAAAGTCTTTTCACCGGGGCATCAAGATAATCGAAGGCGCGTTCGGTGATCTCGGCGCTGATTTCGGCCCCGACGCTGGCGAATGGATGCGATTCTTCGCAGACGACGGCGCGATTGGTTTTCTTCACCGATGCGACGATCGTGTTGATGTCGAGCGGCCGTATCGTGCGCGGATCGATTACTTCACACGAGATGCCTTCTTTCTCGAGTTGCTCGGCGGCTTGCAGCGCGGTCGGCACCATCACCGAACGAGCGATAATCGTCGCGTCGGTCCCTTCGCGCTTGACGTCGGCGACCCCGAGCGGAATCGTGAAGTCTTCGTCTTCGGGTACTTCGCCCTTCATCCCGTACATCCTCTCCTGTTCCAGGAAGATGACCGGATCGTCATCGCGAATCGCGCTCTTCAATAATCCTTTGGCGTCGGCGGGTGTGGACGGCATCACGACTTTCAAACCCGGAAAGTATGCGTACCACGATTCGAGTGCTTGCGAGTGTTGCGACGAAACCTGATAGGCCGAGCCATTCGGTCCGCGAAATACAATGGGAATCTTGAATTGGCCGCCGGACATGTAACGCATCTTCGCGGCCGAATTGATAATTTGATCGGTGGCGAGGATCGAAAAGTTGAAGGTCATGAACTCGATGATGGGACGCAGGCCAACCATCGCCGCGCCCACACCCAGCCCGGCGAAACCGAGTTCCGTGATCGGCGTATCGATGACTCGCTTCGGCCCGAACTCTTCCAGCAGTCCGCGCGTGACCTTGTACGCGCCCTGATATTCGGCGACTTCTTCGCCCATTAAAAAAACTGAATTGTCGCGCGCCAGCTCCTCTTTCAGGGCCTGGTTCAAAGCGTCGCGCATCGTCAATACGGCCATTTGGTTTGCTACTCGTTCCTGTCGATCGGATTGGCGTAAATATCAGTGTAGAGCTCGTTGGCATCGGGCAGAGGACTTTCATCGGCGAACTTGACCGAGCGCTCGACGACTTCCTTCACTTGCGCTTCAATCTCGGCAACATCGCCGTCCTCGATGACACCCGCGTCCTTTAATTGACTCGTAAAGATCTTGATCGGATCGCGCTCCTGATATTTTTCAATTTCGGCGCGCGTACGATAGTTGCCCGGGTCGGACATCGAGTGTCCCATGTAACGATAAGTGCGCGCCTCGAGCAAAGTAGGCAGAGACTCTTCCCGCGCGCGTTTCACGGCTCGCTGGACCGCCGCGCGCATCGCCAAAACGTCCATGCCATCGACTGCTTCAGAAACAACTTCGTAGGCGCACGACTTCAGCGCGACATTCTGAAAAGACATCGCGCGCTGCAGGGAAGTGCCCATGCCGTACATGTTGTTCTCGCAAATGTAAATACAGGGGAGCTTCCAAAGCTGGGCCATGTTGAGCGATTCGTGGAACGCGCCCTGATTGACCGCGGCTTCACCGAAAAAGCAGAGGGTCACCTGATCGGTCTCTTTATACTTCGCAGCAAAAGCGACGCCCGTCGCCAGCGGAATTTGTCCGCCGACGATCGCGTGACCGCCCAGGAAGCCCAACTCGGCATCGAACAGATGCATGGAACCGCCCTTGCCGCGCGAACAGCCGCCGGCCTTGCCATAAAGTTCGGCCATCACGGCGTCGGGCGACATGCCTTTCGCGATTGCCTGTCCGTGTTCACGATAGCTCGTCAAAACATAATCGTCCTGTCGCAACGCGGAGATCGCGCCCACGCCCACGGCCTCCTGCCCGATATACAAGTGGCAGAAGCCGCCGATTTTGCCGAGACTGTAAGACTCAGCGCACTTTTCTTCGAAGCGGCGGATCAGGATCATCTGATGAAGGATCTTCACCAGCGTCTCACGATCTTCCTGCAGCACCGGGTTTGAATTCTCTTCGCGATCCATCACGCCAGCGCCGGGTGCTTGTGAGGATTTCGATTGGCTGCGCTCGCTTGCTTGGCTACTCATTGTTGGGGTTGTCACCTAATTGAAGCGGCCAGCTTGAGCTGGCCCGATTACGATCCGTTTTGAACGGAAAGGATTATACGCGAGACCCCTTAACCCGCCAAAAGGGCGCAAAAAAAGGCACGCCCGCTTCAGCAGACGTGCCTTGCAACTAAGCAATCTCTCAAGGGCGTTCAGGTGTAATGATCGATGCGGGCCGGCGTCGGCAATGTCGAAAGGTTGTGCAGGTTCTTGCGCGAGTGCTTGTCGCGTTGCATGTTGCCGGCCGCAGCTGTCAGCAACTCTTCAGTCGTTTCGCCGTGATTCGGGAAACACGCGATGCCGAGACTGACTCCAACCGTCACCTGTTTGCCGGCGCGCACTGAGAATTTGTGTTCGGATACGGCCTTTGAAATTCGATCAGCGATGCCTTCGGCCATCACCTGCGAGGCCATCGGCATGATGGCGACGAACTCATCGCCGGCATAGCGCGACAGAATATCCATCTGTCTCAATTCTTTCCGGATTACCCGGGCCACGCTGGCCAACAGCCGGTCGCCGACGGGATGACCATACCGATCGTTGATTTCCTTAAAGTCGTCGATGTCCATGCAGATGACCGAAAGCGACTCGCGGCCGAGACGTTCGCATTCAGCCAATCTCTGCTCGAGCATCATGTAGAAGCCGCGGGCGTTCGGCAGCTCAGTCAGCGGATCGGTCAACGCGCTCTCTTTCGTCTTCTCGAAGGTCAGAGCGTTATTCAAAGCCGAGGCCGCGTGCTGGGCGACGGATTCCAAAAGGCGTACGTGCTCGGTCGAGTAGGACGTGCGGCCTTTCGCGTACAAGGCGATTGCCCCGAAGGCGCCATCTTCGCGAATCAGCGGAGAGACCAGCACCCCGCGATAGCTGCGAGCAATCTCGTCCGGCAAACCAACCATGTCGAGTTCGGGCGACGAGTTGCACATCGAACGGGAATTCGCGATGACCCAGCCGGTGATGCCGTCACCGACACTCATACGTCGCAACTTGAACAGCTCTTTGTGATCGCCGACCACGTGCATGGCAATCGCTTTTCCGGATCGATCATCCACAATGAAGATGACACAGGTGTCGAACGGCACAATCGCGCGCAGCTTGTTTGAGATGAGCGTGACGGTGTCGTTGAGGTTCAGCGAAGAGCCAATGGTCTGCGCGATTTCGTGAAGCGCGAAAACCTCGCGCTGGGCCTCAGTAATCGAGCGGAAGCCCGTGGCGTCATCCGGCACGCCCAGCACATCTGACGCCAGCCCCGCATCGGGCCTCGCCTTGTTGGTCAGGTCCATGTGCTCTGAGGCGACCTGCTCCTCAATGTCCTCGCGACCGATCAGGTTGTCGAATTCAATGACGTGCTTGACGAACAGGTTAACAACTTTGGGATCGAAGGCGGTTCCCGACATTTTCTGCAGCAGGCCCAAAGAATCCTCGCGCTTCATTCCTTTTCGGTAAGGGCGGTCGCAACGAGTGGCGTCGTAAAAATCAACGACCGAAATGATCCGGGCCACCAGCGGAATTTGACTCTCGCGTAAGCCTCTCGGGTAACCACTGCCATCCCATTTTTCGTGGTGATAACGAACGATGTCTTCGACCGGGTAAGGGAAGTTGACTCGCTTCAGAATGTCGCCGCCGACGGTCGGATGAATCTTCATCTTGGCGAATTCTGATTCAGTGAGTTTGCCGGGTTTGTTGAGGATGTACTCGGGAACGGCGAGCTTGCCGATGTCGTGCAACAACGCGCCCGCAACCAGGGCGCGCGATTCCTGCTCAGAAACTTTCAGCAGCTTACCCATCTCGGTCGCATAAATCTGCGTGCGGCGCACGTGTCCGTGGGTCGTCTGGTCCTTGGCATCGATCGCGATCGCGAGCGACTCGATGGTGTTCATGTGCAAGTCGGCGATCTCTTCAATGTATTTCAGCTTCTCGGCTTGCGCGCGAGTGACTTCACTGACGCGTTTCTCGTTAAAGCGAAACAGCAGGTGTACCAGGGTGATGATTAGCACGCCGACAAATAGAAAGGGAATTCCCGCTCCGTGAATTGCCGAAAAGAACAAGGCCGCCGAGGTAACGCTGGCAACCTGGGTGATCAGCGTCCACACGAGACTCTCTTTTGAGACATCGACCTTGGTACCTCCTGAAAGCGAGGTGAAAGCAATCGTTCCAAACGTGCTCAACCCGTACTGAACCACACCGAAGACGCAGAGCGGCAGCAACAGCATATCTAGAGCGCCCTGGCCCACAGATACTGACGCGCCTCCAATGGCCACCAGGCTGAGCTTGTAAACCAACGAGGCGACGAAGGTCGAGACGATCGAAGTTCCAATCGCGAATACCCTGGCCCACTTGTCTTTGTGGGGCAGCGAAGCGATGAAACCGCCAATGGCCGCCAGCAGGATTGCCGGCCCGAAGCTGTTTGCCGGCGCCGTCGCATACATAATTACAGCCAGGAAAATAAAAGCTTCGGCGACGGACTTGTTGGTCTGGTTGGTGCCATCGACACTGGTGACTGGAACGATGAAGCGGCTGGAGACGACTGTCAGCGCAACGAGGGCAACCAACGGCGCGATGCCGCCCCAGCCAAGCAGTGGCAGGCGAATCGTGGAAACGATCCCCGAGATTAAAATGGCTGAACCGGCGACTGCGACAGCCGTCAGCAGCAAGAGACTCTTCCAATTAAGGCGTGGCATTAATTTCCCCGAGAGTGCGGAACTGAGCTACGTGAGAAGGATTTTGATGGCTGCTTTTAATCGCAGCGTGGCAGAGACAATCATTGGCCAACATCGTTGGCCACCTAGAGAATAGCGGTCAAGGCCGGGTTCGTCAACGGTTTTGTGCGGAAATTTGTCGAATAGGCATCTCAGGACCGGGTCTGAGGGCCATTTTAGGGCTGGCTGGTCAATTGTCGGCGCAAGTCGTCCGCCGAGCGGACGGGGGCTTCACAGGTGTGTGACTGGCAAACGTACGCCAGCGGCGAACTGTCCGGGGTGTTGCGGCCTTTGAAAAGGGGAACGACGTTCGGGGCTCGCTCAAAATCATTCGCGAGAATGGCGATGACCCGATTCGGCAGGTAGATCTGCCAGACAGCATTGGTCAACTGGCCGAGTTGCTGATCGGCCGTTTGGCCCACGATAGCGATTTCAACCGGCGACGAAAGATAGAAATCGAGTGCCTGCAAGGCGAGTCCAAACGCGGATGGATACCTGCGCAATTGATCACCCATCAGCCGCAGAATGGTCGTGGCTCGCCGCCGGTAGTCCTCGTTCGCAGTGAGTGAGTTTAGTTTCAGCAGCACTAAAGCTGCGGTGGAATTACCGGAGGGCGTCGCGTTGTCCAGCCATTCTTTCGATCGGACGATCAACGTTTCGTGGGTCTTTCCGGTAAAGAAGAAGCCTCCCGCTTCATCGTCCCAAAACTGATCAATCATGGTGTCGGCCAGCTTGATCGCGGCTTCAATCCATTTGAGTTCGCCGGTCGCCTCGTAAAGCGAAATCAGTCCGTCAGCCAGGCTTCCGTAATCCTCCAGGTAGCCGTTCAGCTTGGCCGCGCCATCTTTGTACGTCCGTAACAAGCGGCCATCGCGTTGCAACTCGGTAAGCAGGAACGAGGCGTTGGCGCGCGCGAGTTCACGATAATCCGCGCGATCCAGAATCGCTGACGCTTCGGCGAAACTCGCGAGCATCAAGCCATTCCAGGCAGTCAGTGTTTTTTCGTCGCGGCCGGGTTTCACGCGCTGCTCGCGTACTGCGAAAAGTTTGCGCCGCCCATTTTTGATGACTTCATGGACGCGGCTCACGGGGACTTGATGCTTGCCGGCGATTTCCTCGTGCGTCTTTGTGACGTGCAGAATGTTATTACCTTCAAAGTTGCCGCCCTCGGTCACGTCATAGTAGTCACAGAAAATCGCAGCCTCGGTTTCGCTGAGATGGCTGGCGACTTCTGCCCGCGACCAGACGAAAAACTTTCCCTCTTCGCCTTCCGAGTCCGCGTCCTGGCTCGAGTAGAAGCCCCCGCGCGCGTCGGTCATTTCGCGCGCTACGTAGTCGAGGGTCTCTTCAGCAATGCGGCGGGCGAAATCGTCTCCGGTCAATTGATAGATGTGCAAATACAAACGCGACAGCAGCGCGTTGTCGTAGAGCATTTTTTCGAAGTGCGGTACGAGCCATTTCGCGTCAACCGAGTAACGATGAAAGCCGCCGCCTAACTGATCGTACATGCCGCCTTCCGCCATTTTGCGCGCCGTGTGCTGGACCATTTCCAGCGCGTCGGCTGAACGCGTGCGGTGATAAGTGTGCAGGAAAAACTCGAGCGTCATCGCCGGTGGAAACTTCGGTGCGCCGCCAAAGCCACCGTGCGCGGGATCGTAGTTCTTGGCAATGCGACGATACGAAGCGTCAAGAATTTCGGTTGTGAGCAGGTCGCGCGATTCTTCGGCCATGCCAATCCGGCGCAGCTCACCGAGCATCGAGGTCACGGTATTCGCGACCTGGTCCGGCTGTGAGCGATAAGCTTCAGCCACGCTTAAAAGGACTCGCGGAAAGCCCGGCATGTTGTAACGGTCCGCCGGCGGAAAGTAAGTGCCGCCGTAAAACGGTGCGCCCTCCGGAGTCAGGAACATGGTCATGGGCCAGCCGCCCTGGCCGGTCATCATTTGGACCGCAGTCATGTAGATCTGATCGAGGTCGGGGCGCTCTTCACGATCGACTTTGATGTTCACGAAGTGCTCGTTCATCAATCCGGCAATCGCTTCGTCCTCGAACGACTCATGTTCCATGACGTGACACCAGTGACAGGCCGAATAGCCGATGCTGAGAAGAATCGGCTTGTTCTCAGCCCGGGCCTTGGCGAGGGCCGCCTCGCCCCAGGGAAACCAGTCGACCGGATTATGCGCGTGCTGAAGCAGATACGGACTCGTCTCGTGAATCAGTGCGTTCGTGTGTTTGTGTTCGGTCACTCTTGAATGTGGCATAGACTTTCAGTCTGTGAAGTTTCAAAAAGCAAATCACAGACTAAAGTCTGTGCTACTCCGGGCTATCCGTTGAACCAATACTTCGTAGCGTTGGCCCATTTCGTGTTTGGGTAGCGCTTGTGCAACAGATCGAAGGCGGCTTTAGACCACTTGCCGGTCTCTTTATCGGTGCAACCGTAGCGAGTCGAGCGGACCGCGAGATGCAACGCCTCGGGTGAACGAGGGTCGTTCGGGTTGGCAGTGGCCCATTCGATCGCGACCTTGCAGAGATAATTCGGTGCTGCGCCCAACGCTTGCATCGCAGCGAATTGGCGAGCGCCAACTGACTGGCCGGCTTTCAGGAAAACGGGCACCGCGATGGGTCGCGCCTTGTTCGTTTCTTGAGGGTCTTCATCTCCTAAAGGAATCGCTTGCGGCACCGGCGGTTGCGTGCACCAGTAGTTATCGCGGTAGCTGTCGACCTCGTCTACTGCGGTCGTCCGGCCCACACCTGCCGACACATACGGCCGCACGCCGGGAAACTTCAAGCTAATGAAGGCGGCGGCGAACCGTCTGGCTTCGGGTGTGGTCGCGCGTTCATATGCCGTCAGAAACTCTTTCGTCTGCGGATAGTATTCCTGAAGCACGACAGCGGCCTGGGCCGCGGACTGGTAATCATCGACGAGCGCGGCCCGCGCGAATGCTGCTTGCGCGACATCCTTGCGTAAGTTTGGCGGCAGAACATTCGATCGCGCTGCATCCTTGAACATCGCAGCGGGCATCGCTTTATTAAAAATATTTGCCGCGTCGAGATCGAAGAAGAATTTCGCGCCCTTCGCAGTTTGCTCAGCCTCTTTGGGGTCCTCGGGAATTTCACGGCCATCGTCGTTGTCGCTGAAACCGGCGGCTTCACGCTGCGCGTCGCGCAGAAACGCGTCGAGGTTATTAGCAAACAACATTCGTTGGCTGAGGAAGAGATTCACTGTCGATATCGTAAATTGTTTCCGATCACCGGCCAGAACCTGATCGAGCACCGCGCGTCCTTCATCGACACGGCCGGCTTCCTTGAGTAGACGCGCGCGATGAAATGCCACGGTGGAAAACGCGGGCGATGAAGGAGTCACCGCAGCCGCTGCGGTCAGTAGTTCGTTCGATCTCGCGTCCTTACCATCGCCATTCAAGAGGGCCGCGACCAACCAGGCCACTGATTTGGTTTTTTGCCAACGTTCGATCGAATGCGCGCCAATTTTCGGATTCTCGCTCTGAATTGCGATGATCCAATCGGTCAGATCGTCAGAGGTCATGCCGGCCGGGACCGGTGGTTGTTTGCCTTCCTCGTCTTCGCCGATCAATTTGTCGAGCAGGTAGGTGTAGTCCCAAACTGTCTGCTCAAAGTCCTCGACTGAATCCTTCTTCACAATTTGGGCCGCGAGTTCATGAGCCTTTTCCTGCGGATGCAATCGCACGCGGACAAGATTAAGAAGTCTCTGCGCGCCATGATGGGCGAACTTCAACGTCGCATCCTTCAAGATCGCGTTCAGGCGTTCTTCGGCTTCTGTGAGCGATGGCTGCGCGTCCTCAGGTTTGTCTGCGAAGCTTCCTTTGCGCAGCAGTGCGCGCGCCGCCAGATAAGGCGCGACGATTCGGTACATCGAACTCTTGTCTTTCGCGATGGCGTCGAACTGCTGCCTGGCCAGATCGTAATTGGTCGCGTAGAAATTGGCGGCGGCCGTCTGATAAGCCCGATCTGCGCGCACCAGCGGATCCTGATCGCTGGCCGGCTCAGGCAGCTTGTTGCCTTCATGACAGTTCGAGAAAACGATGTCCTGCGCGGCCAACCATTCGCGCACTTTGGGACTGTCGGCGCCGTAGATCTTGATTCGCTCTTCAAGCGTCGCCGTGGCAGTGGTGAAGGCTTCGTTCTGGCAATTCAAAAACTCTTCATATTCGTGCGGCTTCTCGCGATTTCGATAGACCTGGATCTCGGCCATTTCCGGCGCGCCCGGAACCTTCTTGCGGGTGTCCGTCCAACTCTTCGGCATGGCTTCGCTGCCTTCAGCGTCTGACAAATTCAAACGTTTATTCCACAGGCTGGTCATGCCTTTCGCCTCGCGTTCGCTCAGCGGATTAGCGGAAAGCGTGCGGTACGCGACGACGAGGTACGAGCGCGCCCACGTCGGTTGCACGATGCCCAGCTTGCCGCTCGCGAATTGTTCGAGCGGAAAGTCCGCGTGCTTGGTGAACACAAACAGCGCGTCAGTGAAGAACGGTCCGCAGGCACTGGTGCGGGAAGGGAATAAGCACAACGTGGAAACGATCAGAACAAAGGCAACAACTGCTTTACAAAAAGTTTTGAGGGTCATCGGTCTCGACTTTCGCGCTCAGGATCGAACAGCAAGTTGCTCAGTTTACATCAACAACTGTACTCGCGTAAGTCGTGTCTCCCGCCTGTGCGGTTGGATCAATCGGTGCCCGTCGAATCGCTCGGTCGTGGATTCATCTACTGACGCGGAGGGTACTGACGGAATTGTTCTCTCTGGTATACTCATCCAACTGAATGGTCATTCATTTTAATTGTTTCATTAGTCGAATCGTTTAGAGCGGACACTTGTGTCCGCGCCCGCACAAGTGCGGACTCTAACCGGAAACTGACGTTTATACCGGCTGAAAACGAATAACAGCACAATTATGGAACGTGAGAGTTTAGAGATGGATGTGGTGTTTGTCGGCGCGGGTCCGGCGAATCTGAGCGGCGCACTTCATCTGTCCAATCTGATCGCTGCTCACAACCAGCAGAACGCTAACGCGCTGGGCGAGATCCAGATCGCGGTCATCGAAAAAGGAGCGGCGGTTGGCTCGCATATCCTATCCGGCGCGGTGATGGATCCGCGTGGCCTGGCTGAACTGATTCCGGATTTCAAGGAAAAGGGCGCGCCGCTCGAAGCTGAAGTCAACGACGATCACTTTCTTTATCTCACGACGAAGCGCGCCATTCGTTCACCGATCAATCCGCCGCCGCTGAATAACCACGGCTATTACATCGTGTCGCTCAATCGCTTGACCGCCTGGTTAGGTGAGCAATGCGAAGCCGCCGGGGTCAACATCTTTCCCGAATTTCCCGGCGCCGAGATGCTCTTCGGAGAAAACGATCGAGTGATCGGCGTGCGCACCGGTGACAAAGGCATCGACAAGGAAGGGAAGCAGAAAAGCAATTACGAACCCGGCGTCGATCTGATCGCCAAGGTGACGGTGCTGGGCGAAGGCGTGCGTGGTTCGTTGACCAAGAAGCTCACTCAGCGACTCGGGCTCGACGCCGGACGCGAGCCGCAAGTCTACAGCCTCGGAGTAAAGGAACTCTGGGAGCTACCCGACGATCGTTATCCCGCAGGGCGCGTTACGCACACGCTGGGCTTTCCTTCTGATCAATGGACCTACGGCGGTGGCTGGATTTACGGAATGCAGAACCGCATTGTGAATATCGGTTATGTCACCGGGCTTGATTATCGTGATCCGCTGATCGATCCGCACGCCGAATTTCAGAAATATAAATCGCATCCGTTCATCGCGAAGCTGCTTTCCGGCGGCAAGATGATTCGTTATGGCGCCAAAGCAATTGCCGCAGGCGGCTGGCATGCGATGCCGAAAATGTACGCGGATGGCGTCTTGATTGTCGGCGACAGTGCCGGCTTTCTGAATGCGGCGCGCCTCAAGGGGATTCACTCGGCAATTAAGAGCGGCATGCTGGCGGCCGAGACGATCTTTGATGCGTTGGTTGAGGGCGATTATTCAAGCCGGACGTTGAAAGAATACGAGCACCGGGTCCAGCACAGTTGGATCACGCCTGAGTTGCGCCGTTACCGAAATTTCCACGCCGGGTTTCGTCACGGACGTTGGCTGGGCATGGCCAACGCGGGGTTGCAGTACCTCACGGGCGGGCGCGCGTGGGGATTCCTGGATCGCGATCACCAGGAACCAGGTCATGAAGCGATGCAGAAGCTGTCGGCCTACGGCTATCACGGAGACGATGTGGCGCAGCGCTATCAGGACTTCAAATTCGACGGCCAGCTGACTTTTAATAAAGTCACCGACGTCTATCATGCCGCCGTAGCTCACAATGAAGATCAGCCGGCGCACCTGCACGTCCTCGACACGAACATTTGCGCGACGCGCTGCGCTGAAGAGTACGGCAACCCGTGCCAGCGTTTCTGTCCCGCGGCGGTTTATGAAATAGTTGAGAATGGCGGCGCGCGTCAACTCCAGATTAACTTTTCAAACTGCGTCCACTGCAAGACGTGCGACATCATGGATCCTTACCAGATAATTAATTGGGTGACGCCGGAAGGTGGCGGCGGTCCGGATTACAAGGGCATGTGAATCGAACGCGAGAGCTGACTCTCCCTGAGGGTCGATCAGTCACA
>Ga0207511_100137_pt1 | contig 17446 bp, 13 predicted proteins | sample NitcycUWRSCHO22C_FD_188265 | JGI IMG/M metagenome (GOLD analysis project Ga0207511, IMG submission 188265) | Soil microbial communities from Arlington Agricultural Research Station in Wisconsin, USA - Nitrogen cycling UWRJ-SCHO22-C (SPAdes) | ecosystem: Environmental > Terrestrial > Soil >... | reverse complement strand
GTTGGCGCCGGAGACGCTGGCGACGCCGCTGCTGAAGCTGATCGTGGTGGCGGTGCCGAAGTTGGTCGCCGTGCCGGTGCTCGAGCGGAGTGCATACCGCAACTCTGCCAAAGCAGCCGCGTCCGCCGGTTCGGCGAACCGGATTTTCGGAGCGTCCGAATCGCGTAAGTGATCGGGATTACCTGACATGTGTTCTTTCGGAAGTCGCTATTGACGCGTGCGCTGTAATCGCAGCTTCGATGCCTGTGGTTGCCATGCATCTTTTAGCAGAGCAACGAATCAAACTCAATCGCGTTGGCGGCGGATTTTGTTTGTATAAAGGTGGCGTGCAAACGACGCAAACAAATGACGCGAGTGAGATATAATCGCCGCCGCCTGGCGGCAGATTACTTTGAAATATTTCAGACTGCGTCGCTTTGATCTTTTGTTTCCCCTCATCTAGGATCACTCGGTTCAGAGTGAACGCATAACCAGGTCTGCGCTCGGAAGACTTTCTCCATCGAAACAACGGCTGAATCGTTTAGTGTTTTATGACCCCCGAACGGTGGCAACAAGTTGAGGACATCTTCCAGGCAGCCCTCGATCTGCCGGAAGCTAACCGAGCTTCATATCTTTCGCAGGCTTGCGCCGGAGATCTATCGCTCCACAAACAAGTCATCAATCTCCTTAACTATCACGAGACGGGCGAACGCGCGCTGGAAGATCTGATTCCGGCGGACGCTCAAATCAAAGGCGCGGACACTTTGGCCGATGAAGTCGATCCGATGATTGGCCGCCGCTTCGGCGCTTATCGCATCGAGCGCGAGATCGGCCGCGGCGGCATGGGCGCCGTTTATGAAGCAGTCCGGGCCGACAAGGAATACAGCAAGCGGGTCGCCATAAAATTGGTCAAGCGCGGCATGGATACCGATTTCATCCTCCGCCGGTTTCGCAAAGAGCGGCAAATTCTGGCGTCGCTCGATCACCCGAACATTGCTTTGCTGCTGGATGGCGGAACTACCGATGATGGTCTGCCTTACTTCGTCATGGAATTCATCGAGGGTCTGCCTCTGTATCAATACTGTGACCAACATCGGCTGAGCATTGCCGGACGATTGAACCTCTTCCTATCGATTTGCGACGCCGCGCATTACGCGCACCAGAAACAGGTGGTCCACCGCGACATCAAGCCATCGAACGTCTTTGTGACTTCCGAAGGCGTACCGAAGCTGCTCGATTTCGGCATTGCCAAATTGCTGAATCCCGAACTGGCCGGCGACATCACGCACGATCCGACGGCCACGGCGATGCGTCTGATGACCCCGGAGTACGCGTCGCCCGAACAAGTGCAGGGCGCGCCGATTGGACCGACGGCTGATGTCTATTCGCTCGGCGTGCTGCTATACGAATTGCTGACTGGCCATCGCCCGTACTTTCTCGGCAACCGGGCGCCGCATGAGATTGCTCGCGTCATCTGTGAAGAAGCGCCCGTGCCCTTGAGCGTCATCATCACGCGACCGTACGGTCTATTACCGCGGGGCAACGAGCGCCCAACTTTGGACCACGTCTACTCAGCGCGGAACGCCTCGGTCGAGGTATTGCGGCGCGATCTCTCGGGCGAGCTCGAGACCATCGTGATGCGCGCGCTGCGCAAAGAACCGCATTGGCGATATCAAACGGCCAAGCAATTGCGCGACGACATCGCTTCCTATCTCGCCGGGCAACCGCTCTCAGATTTGCCGGACGTGCCATTCGATGCGGCCCACTTCCGCGCGAGCCACAGTGGTTCCGAGACGGCGCTGGCAGTGTTGCCTTTGAAAGTGATGGATCTCGCCGGAGCCGATTCAGCATCCGATTATTTGGGTACCGGTTTGGCGGATGCCTTGATCACGCGGCTCAGCGCCATTCAACGTTTCGCCGTGCGACCGACCAGCAGCGTGCTGCGTTACACCGACGCCGATCCGCTGGTGGCCGGAAAGGAACTGGCCGTTTCGTTCGTGCTCGAGGGCCGGATTCGCCGCGTCGACGATCGCATCCGCGTCACCGTCCAGTTGTTGGATGTGAGCGACGGGACTGCGGCCTGGGCCGGTCAATTCGACGAAAAATTTACCGACGTGTTGACGCTCGAAGACGTCATCTCGTCGAGCGTCGCTGAGTCCATCGTGCCGCATCTGACTGGCGAAGAACTGACGCGACTGGCCAAACGCGGCACGAACGATCCCGAAGCTCACGAAGCCTACCTGCGCGGGCGCTCGTATTGGAATAAGTTCAACGAAGACGGATTTGCTAAAGCCATCGTCTGTTATCACCAGGCCATTGCCATCGATCACGATTATGCGGTGGCGCATGCGGCGGTCGCCGAATATTACAACTGGCTGGGAATCTATTCGGTGCTGCCTTTTCATGAATGCGCGACGTCTGCTTACGACGCTGCCTCAACCGCCGTCGCGATCGATCCGATGTTGCCGGAAGCGCATTGCGCCCTGGGCCAGGCGATACTGTGCCGGGACTTTTCGTGGGACAGCGCCGAACGCGAACTGTTTCGCGCCATCGAACTCAATCCCAACTATGCCCCGGCCCGCACCTGGTACGCATTTCAACTGGCCATGGAAGGCCGTTTCACCGAGTCATCACGCGAAGCGCGCGCCGCCGTTTCACTCGATCCGTTTTCGATCATCTCGCGCTTCTGCCAGATTTGGTGCGCTTATCATGCACGCGAATTTCCCGGCGCGCTGACTTTGTGTCACGAGTTGCTGAAGACTGATCCCGACAAAGTCATGTTGCTCTACGTGTCGAGCTTCCTGCTCACGGCCCTGGGCCGGCACGACGAAGCGATCGCCAACGCAAGCCAATGCCTCGCGACCATTGGCAAAGCCTCGCGAACCCTGGGACGGCTCGGGTCAGCTTACGCCTGGGCCGGCAAGGTGCAACAAGCCGAGGATGTTTTGCGTGAGATGAACGAGTTCGCGACGCATCGATACATCTCGCCTTATCACATCGCGCTGGTGCAGTCCGCGCTGGGTCGCACGGACGAGGCCCTCAACATGCTGGCGCGCGCCGTTGATATGAAGGACGCGTGGGTGCTTTGGATGGCGGTTGATCCTGAGCTTGATCCTTTGCGCAGCCATCCGCGATTCAATGAAATTCTCCAGAGCCTGAATCCGCGGATGGGCACGCTGGTGGATCACTTCTCGTCGACCTCAAAGAGAATTCCGACGGGCGAACGTGAACGAACAATTGCGGCTAAGTCGTCGGTGACCTCGGCAATTGCAAATCCCGCCGCCGATACGTCGCCCACTTTGGACGACGAGGCGCAGCAACTCTTTACGGCCGGTCGTTACTACGCCACCCGTCGCAGCGCCGAAGGATTGCGGCAGGCGATCGAACGGCTGGAACGCGCCGTGGAAATCCGGCCGGATTTTGCGGCGGCGTGGGCCGAACTCGCAGATTGCAATGCCCTGCTGAATTGGTTCGTCGAGCCGCCACCGCCCGAAGCCTGGCAACGCGCGAAGCAGGCCGCGCTTCACGCAGTCAGCGCGGACCCGTTGCTGGCAGAAGCTCATGCGTCGCTCGGCTTTGTCCGGCTGCATTACGATCGCAATTGGAAAGACGCCGAACGCGAACTGCGCAAAGCCATTACGCTGAATCCGAAGAACCTGGTTTCGCATCGATGGTATGCGTACAGTCTTTCGGCGATGGGCCGGCACGACGAAGCCGTGTCAGAGATTGAGCGCGCGCAGGAAATTTCACCGCAGTCGCCAGTGATCGCGACGGCCGTGGCGAATGTGCTCTTTCTGGCCGAGCGTTTCGACGATGCGATCGCGCAATGCCACAAGGCCCTGGCGATCGACGCGGGCGGACAGGCTGCGCACACCATCCTGCGCTGGGCCTATGAACGCAAGGGAATGGTGCCCGAAGCCCTGGCCGCGTTCGAACAGGAGAGAGTCTTCGCCGGTGACACGCCCACCACGCGCGCGAAACGCGCACACGTACTCGCCGCCACTGGTCACGTCGAACAAGCGCGCGAACTACTTGACGAAATTGTCAGTCAACGCAGCGACAAGTGGGTCACTGCATATGAAATCGCGATTATCTACAGTCTGCTGAACGACCGCGACAATGCATTTCTCTGGCTGGATAAAGCCGAGCATGAACACGCCGTCGGATTTACCTTCGCCCGAGTCGATCCTCATCTGGAAAACCTGCGATCCGATCGACGGTTTGCCTGGCTCTTGAGTACGACCAACAACTTACTTTGATAAGGCCGCAGCCGAAATTATTTCGACGGGCCGGGGCATTCCAAATCACGAATTCTTGTTGCTTCCTTATGAGTTCACTCAATCAACTTTTTGAAAACAATCGGGCGTGGGCGGCGGAGATGACGCGGCAGGATGCAGACTTCTTCCGGCGTCTGTCAGATCAACAAACGCCGCACTACTTGTGGATTGGTTGTGCCGACAGTCGCGTTCCGGCCAACCAGATCGTCAATTGCTTGCCGGGCGATATGTTCGTGCACCGGAATGTCGCGAACGTAGTTGTGCACACCGATCTGAATTGTCTTTCGACCATTCAGTTCGCCGTCGAAGTCCTCTGCGTCCAGGACATCATCGTCTGCGGTCACTATGGTTGCGGCGGTGTCGGGGCGGCGCTAGAGAACAGGAAGCTGGGATTGATCGACAACTGGTTGCGCCACGTGCAGGACGTGCTGGCGAAGCATCGCGTCGAAATCGATTCCCTGCCCTCCGCACAAGCCCAACACGATCGCCTATGCGAGCTCAACGTGATCGAGCAAGTCAATAACGTAAGTCAGACGACGGTGGTGCGCGATGCCTTCGCCCGCCGGCAATCGTTATCCGTCCACGGATGGATCTATGGATTAAGCGACGGACTGATCCGCGATCTGGGCGTCACGGTCAACAGTTAATTTGGAGGGCGGCGGCTTGACGCCGCTTTTTCACTTGCCTGGCTGCTCCGTTGGCCAACCAAAAGCGCCGTCAAGCCGGCGCACTCCAAAACATCAGCGCTCAGGGACGCGTACTCGACGCTTTGGTTCCGTTGGCCCTTAATCCGCGGTTCGCCAGAATCTTCACTTCCACTCGCCGATTCTGCGCGCGACCCGAGGCCGTCGAATTGTCGGCCACGGCATCGGTCTTTCCGTACCCCATCGGCGTGATGAAGCGACGCGCCGGAATCTTGTGATTCACAGTCAGATATTCGACGACTGCTTCAGCTCGATCCCGGCTCAGACGCATATTCTTCGCGTCGCTGCCGGTCGAATCGGTGTGGCCCGAAATTTCGATCATGTAGCCGCTGGCAGCCAAGGCCTTCGTCGCAAATTCGTCCAACTGACGTCTGGCTTCGGGCACCAGCACCGCGCTATTGACCCGAAACGTGACGGCAATAGCTTCCTGCACGTCGTAGTCATCGAGCGCGGACACTCGCTCGTCAACTCGGGCAACCTCCTGACGAGCCTCCTGGGCCACCGCATACAGTTCGTCGATTTGGCCGGCGATCTTCTTCTGGTTCTCTTCCAGCGGCGTCACGCGCGTGTCTGAAGTCATGGCAGCGCGCATGTCTGATTCCCTGAATCGGATTTTGTCAGCCACGAGTTCGCCCTGCGCATCGCCGCGTCCTTCGACTTCGACGATCAGGCCGCGCAGCAGATCGGTCACCGGATATTTTTTGCCGCCATGCAGGAAACCACCGGTCGTCTTCACACTCGTGTCATCGGTAATCCGGACCTGGTAATCAGTCCGTGTGCGGTCGCGGATGGTAAACGTGTCGGCATTCCGATCGATTACCACGCCCTGAAACTTCATCCTGGAGCCGCTCGGAATCGGCCGGTAACTGGGCGCGGGGTTAGGTTGATTGTTCGTGACCTGGGCGCGCGCGGCCGACATTGTCCCGAAAGCCGCCAACACCAACGAGCAACAAATTGCCGGGAAAATCTTCTTGAAATTCATACTATCTCCTTACGTGGAAAAAATCAGTGAACGCGTCAAGCGCATCCAGGAGAGTGGATTCGTTTGGTGGACGGGGAAAGAGATTCCCAGCCTAATGGATGTGGCTAGTGAAATCAAAGCAGATTTCGCCGGCGGCGCATTATAGTTTCGTTGCAATGATGTCCACGAAAAAAGCGGCTCCAATCTTTCGATTGAAGCCGCCTTGTTATACGCAAATTGTTAATTTGCGGATGGCTCAGATTACATACCCATGCCGCCGCCCATGCCGCCCATGCCGCCCGGCATCGGAGCCTTGTCCTCTTCAGGAATCTCCGAAACCATGGCTTCAGTGGTGAGCATCAGGCCCGCGATCGACGCCGCATTCTGCAGCGCGGTGCGCGTGACCTTGGCCGGATCGATGACGCCCGCTTTCACGAGGTCTTCGTACTCCTCGGTCTGAGCATTGAACCCGAAGTTGTCGTTCTTGTCGTTGCGGACCTTCTCGACAACAACCGCGCCCTCTTTGCCGGCGTTCTGAACGATTTGGCGGAGAGGTTCCTCCAAAGCGCGACGCACGATCGAGATACCAATCAGTTCGTCAGGATCGCCCCCTCGACCGATGATGCCTTTTGCATCTTCGAGCGCTTTCGCCGCTCTTACCAACGCGACCCCACCGCCGGGCACGATTCCCTCTTCCACGGCCGCGCGAGTGGCATGCATTGCATCCTCGACCCGAGCTTTCTTTTCCTTCATCTCAGTCTCAGTCGCAGCGCCTACTTTGATCACGGCGACACCCCCAACCAACTTCGCGAGACGCTCCTGCAGCTTCTCACGATCGTAATCGGAAGTCGTGTCTTCTACCTGCGCTCTGATTGTCTTGACGCGACCTTCAATGTCGGCCTGCTTACCGGCGCCTTCCACGATCGTCGTGTTGTCCTTGTCGATCGTGATCTTCTTGGCGCGGCCGAGATCCTGCACCTGAACGTTCTCGAGCTTAATACCAAGGTCTTCACTGATCACCTTGCCACCAGTCAGAATCGAAATGTCTTCGAGCATCGCCTTACGACGATCACCAAAGCCGGGCGCCTTCACAGCCGCGACATTGAGGGTGCCACGCAGCTTGTTGACGACGAGTGTCGCCAGCGCTTCACCTTCGACGTCTTCCGCGATGATCAAAAGCGGCTTGCCCATCTTCGCAATCTGCTCAAGCAAGGGCAGCAGGTCTTTCATCGAGCTGATCTTCTTCTCGTGAATCAGAATCAATGCATTCTCGAGACTCGCTTCCATCCGCTCTGCATCAGTCACAAAGTACGGCGAAAGGTAGCCGCGATCGAACTGCATGCCTTCGACGACTTCGAGCGAAGTTTCCATTGTCCGCGATTCTTCAACGGTGATTACACCGTCTTTGCCGACCTGATCCATCGCCTTAGCGATGATACCGCCGATGGTCGCGTCGCCATTCGCAGAGACAGTGCCGACCTGGGCGATCATCGCGTTGCCTTTGACATCCTTGGCCAGGCGATGAATCTCCTCGATGGCTCGCTCGACGGCTTTGTCGATGCCGCGCTTGAGGGCCATTGGGTTCGCACCGGCAGCGACCGTTTTCACGCCTTCTTTGAAGATCGATTGCGCCAAAACAGTTGCGGTGGTCGTGCCGTCGCCGGCGACGTCCGAAGTCTTGGAGGCGACTTCGCGCACCATCTGCGCGCCCATGTTCTCGAGGTTGTCCTTCAACTCGATTTCTTTCGCCACGGTGACGCCGTCCTTGGTGATGGTCGGCGAACCGAACTTCTTGTCGATCACGACGTTGCGGCCTTTCGGGCCGAGCGTGATCTTAACTGCGTCGGCGAGCTGATTGATTCCGCGCAGGATTGCCGCGCGTGACTCCTCGCCATGAACTACTTGCTTTGCCATCTTTGTTTCTTCTCCTCTTCGATTCGAATCTCTTTAGATACGGATGAGCGAGAGGTGGGTCTTCAGGACGCTGGATTTTCATCCGCGCCCTAAACCCAACACTCTCACCCCTACTTACTTTCCGCCCTTCTTGCCGGCGGCTGCGCGCTGGATGACTCCGAGAATTTCGTCCTCGCGCATGATCAGGAATTCTTCGTTGTCGAGTTTTACTTCTGATCCGCTGTATTTGCCGAACAGAACTCGATCGCCGGCTTTCACGTCCAGCGTCTGGCGCGTGCCGTCATCTCGATACTTGCCCTCGCCAACGGCAACGACTTCGCCTTCCTGCGGTTTTTCCTTTGCGGTGTCCGGGATGATGATCCCGCCGCGAATCTGTTCGCCTTCTTCAATTCGCCGCACAATCACGCGGTCATGAAGCGGCCTGATGTTTACTGCCATAACTTCTGTCTTGCTCCTCTCAATTCAGTGATTTTGGACACAAACTTATTAGTTGAACTGCTCCTGGACTTCCCAGTTTTGGCAATCTGGAATTATGAGTGCTAAGAAAATATAGTTAACGCTGGTGAGGTTGTCAACCGGGTGTTAAGCCTGAGATGGATCTGTCGGCAGGCACGTGCGCCCGGCAGGGCACACGCGCCCGGGTGTGTTTTATCCAGAAGTGACGCTGAAGAAACTAAAACCGTTTGAGGGAACGTGCCGGTGAACGACCAACGGAATCAGGTGCAGCCCCGCAGTAAGAAAATGAGGATCAGAATACTCGCCGGCACACCCAGGAACCATAAAATGATGTAACCGATCTTGCCCTTCTCGTCGTGAAATTTCATGTTTTCGCCTCCCCCTTCGAGAGGCCTCTCGGCAAAGCGGGTGCCACTCCCGGGACGAAGGCATTTACCGCATCAACGGTCGCCAAGTGTAATCTGATGGCACACTCGCCTTCATCGACCGTTTTGATTCGTGACACGCACCGAGGTTCGCAATCAAACGGTCAGATTGATTCTGATCATGACTTAGGTGTCACGGTGCCGGTTGGTTCAGCGCTCGGCGAAACATCCGGCGTCGGAGTCGGTGAAGTCTTCTTACAATTTCCGCGACACGCCGCCATGTCACGCTGGCATTGAGCGCGGTTCGCGTTGCTCGCGCCGATACACGCCTGATATGTACGCGTGCAGGCTTGCTCGCACTCGTCTCGCGAATTCTGATTTTCCTGGCCGATCGATTTGATGGAAGCAATCACACCGACCGTCGTTAACGCGCAGATAAACAAAACCACCAGGGCCAAAAGTGTTCTTCGGTTCATGGTCTTCCTCCCCAAACGTCGTGCGCCGGGCACGTCGCAGTCAATTCGTCTTGCGGGAATGATTGAGGGCTGCGCCTATTAAACTAGATTAGCGGCGGGGTGGGTCTGTACGTTCGCCGACCGAAAATTCTTTTGATTTGAATTTGAAGAGATTTCGCAACAGTCGAAATCGCAAGACCTCGGCGCTAGTGCGTTTTGCGAGCTGAGCCACGAGCGGCGCCGTTGCCTCGATGTCTGCGTTCTTCTGCGCGATATGAATTCACACGTTTTGAAATCGTGTTGCGATGGATGCCGAGCGCGACGGCAGTGTGACTGATGCGCTTCTTATTCCGAGTGTAAGCTTTCTGGATGTAAAGCTTCTCGAATTCTTCGAGTGCCTCGTCCAGCAGTATGTGGCCATCGAGCATGTCCTCAATTACTGCTTCGAGGCGGGGGCGTATTTGCATCTTGTTCGGTCCCAACTAAAGTCTGAGATCGGGAGCCCGGTAACTCCCGCCGCCGCACTCCAGACTTATAAACTTTTTCCGGTAATCAATTGGTACGCTTCGAGGTAGCGGGCAGTCGTCGCGCTCGCAATCTCAGGCGGCAATTCCGGACACGGCGGCTGCTTATTCCACTTAATGCTTTCCAAATAATCGCGCACGTACTGCTTGTCGAATGACGGCTGCGACTTGCCAACTTCATAACTATCGACCGGCCAGAAGCGTGACGAGTCGGGCGTCAGCACTTCGTCAATCAGGGTGATCTGGCCTTCGCGATCGCGACCGAATTCGAACTTCGTGTCGGCGATAATGATGCCGCGCGTGCGCGCGTAGTCGCTCGCTTCGCTATATACGCGCAGCGAGATTTTGCGGAGCGCTTCCATCGCATCGTGGCCCACAATCTCAGCCATCTGCGCTTCGCTGATGTTCTCATCATGGCCGGTTTCGGCCTTTGTTGCTGGGGTGAAAATTGGTTCGGCAAGTTTTTCTGAGTCGCGCAGACCTGCCGGTAATTGGTGACCGCAAACTTCGCCGGTCCGCTGGTAATCCTTCCAACCTGATCCAACCAGATAGCCGCGCACGACGCATTCGACGGGAAAGACTTCGGTGCGTTTTACCAACATCGATCGGCCACGCAATTCGTCTGCATGTTCGCGAATCGCGTCGGGCATTTCATCGATATTCGTGGTAAGCAAATGGTGCGGCACGATGTGCGCGAGTTTCGCAAACCAGAATCGAGACAGCGCCGTCAGAACTTCGCCTTTGCGTTCAATCGGCGTCGGCGAAACGCTGTCAAAAGCCGAAATGCGATCGGTGGCGACGATCAAGAGTCGATCTGCGTCGACTTTATAGACGTCGCGAACTTTGCCCCGGCGAAAAAGTTTGAGATTAGAAAAAGTGGTTTCTAGAACAGGCGCAACTGACGTCATGAGAATGTTGGATTAATCATTCACCTGCCCGCACCAGGTGAATCACGGATGAATTTTTGTTGAAGTTGCATCTTGCTCAATTCAGTAACACGAAGTCAAGAACGCAACCAAAATAAAACGTGGTGTCTTCCGATGCGGAATGATTTGAGGTTGAACGATCAACTAAGTGGCAACTCAACTCTGAATGTTGTGCCTTCACCGACCTTACTTTTCACGTCGATGTTGCCGCCGTGCAGATCGATTATCTGGCGAACGATCGAGAGTCCCAGTCCGGTGCCGCGCTTCTTGGTCGTGAAGAATGGTTCGAAGAGTCGCGCCGATGTCTTTTGATCCATGCCCGAGCCTTTGTCGGTTATGACGATTCGCGCCCGGGCACTTTTTGGAGTGATCTCGCCGGCAATCTGTGGCCGGCCATCGGCATCGACTAACTCTGTACTAACCGTCACCGGAGATTTTGCCTCGCTCGCATCGATCGCGTTAGCCAACAGGTTCACGAACACTTCGCGCAATTGCGACTCGTCCCAGTTGCCGCTGATGGGGTCCTCATCAAAAACGACCGTGAGCGGCGTTTCCTTCTCGTGCACGCGATCCATTACCAACTCGACGCTCGAATCGATCACGTCGCGCAAATCGACTTCCGATCGCTCCAGTTGCCGGTGACGCGAAAACTGCGTCACATCCACCACCAGTTTATTGAGGTGATGAATGCCCCGCTCGACCAGTGAGATGGTGCTCTCGGCCTCGGGCGTGGTGTATTGACGCAACATCTCAACTCCCAGCCGAATGCTGCCCAGCGGATTCTTGATCTCGTGCGCCAATTGGGCGGCCGCAGAACCCACGGCGGCCAGCGACTCGGTGCGGCGCAGGAGGCTTTCCACTTTGGCTGCTTCAGTTACATCGACGAGCGTGAGAATCTGCCCGTGCTCGCCGTCGATTTCCAAAGGCGAAGAATAGACGTCGACGGTAATCGTCGTGTCGTCCAGTTCAAGCGGCCAACGACCGCGATAAGTCGCGGCGACGACATGTGAGGCGGTGGCCGCTTCGAGTAATTTCACGCCGGCCGGACTGGCAATGTCGTCATGTATCGACGAGCCAATCGCGGCTTCCGGAAAGATGCGGAAGAAGGCCGAGTTAGCGCTGCGAATATGATCTCTACGGTCGATCGCCGCAATCGCGCTCACCATCCCTTCGAGCATCTGGTTACTGAATTCGCGTTCGCGCCGGGCCGCCTCGTTGCTGAGATTTGTTTGCCCAAAACGGCGCTGCACTTCCCAGAGCGTGAGAATCGCAATCAACAGGCCCATGACCAGCGCGCCTATGTTCCAGAGTCGAATCGATCGCGTCGCCGACAGCTGTAAACCTTCGGCCTCGGTCGCAATGCGATGCTCTTCGGTGCCGGACTCTGAAATCAGATCGTTCAGGTCGTTGTCCACGTTCCGAAAACTGTTGAAGCCGTCCTTCACATAGCGCTCACGATCGCGCGCGATGTCGAGATAAGTAGAGAGGTCGGAGCGAAACTTCTGCCATTTGGGAAGATCTGAAATCGGGGGATGGTCCAACCAGGGAAGCAGTTCTGAGACTTTGCCGCGCGCCGTGTCGAGCCGTAAATCAAACGGAGGGCGCAATTCGCGACGCGCATCAGCCTCGGCGCGATTGCGAGCTTCGTTGTCGAGCTGCGTGAGCGCCACCCGAAATTGCAGCAGCAGCGAAGCGCGCCGGGCATATGATTGCTCCAGCTGGAGCGAACTCCGGCTAACGTCCTCCAGACGGCGCACACTCAGATTGCCCTGCACCAGCACCAGCAGCAGAAGGATTGCGAAACCTATGACGAGCGGCACCAGCGCCGGATCGAAACGCCGCTCACGCTTCACCTGCGGCGTCTCACCTTCCGGCGTAACGCGCCGATAAACTACCTGGCCTTCATTTGTTGGAGTGCGATCCATCTGCCAAGAGGATGAAGCTTCACCGCGACGAACTCGGTCCCGCAATCTTTGATCTGGTGAAATCATTTATACGCAAGATGAGGAGGCAAAGTCGAGCGCGGTGGCAGAAAGCGTGTAGGGGATGGGGTGTGGTGTAGGGGATAAGTAATGAGTTAATGAGTGATGGGTGATGGTGATGAGTAATGAGTAATGAGTAATGAGTAATGAGTGATGGGTGATTAGTGATTAGTGATTAGTGATTAGTGATCGGACGCGCTTTTCATCGGGAAAGCCTTAAGGTCCGAAGGACCGTCATTTAGTAGCCACGGCCGTAAGGCCGTGGATGTGGAAGAAAAGCAGTCCGAGCGCCGAAGGTGCGCCATTGAACGGGAATCACGAGAATGCCGGCCCTTGCGGGCCTTAATTATTCGTGCCTTTGATCCACGGCCTTACGGCCGTGGCTATTACATGACGCGCCTTCGGCGCTTCTACATGACGCGCCTTCGGCGCTTCCTCCTAATTCGTGGCTCCGCGCATCACTCATCACTCATCACTCATCACTCATCACTCACCACTCATTAACCGTAGTTAACCCCGACACCCTTTCACCTACTCACTTCCCTTTCGCGTGCCACGCCGCCAGGATCTCTTTTTCACGTGCGGCCGTAATGCCGGAGCGGAGATTGTCCTGTCGTTGGGCCGGCTGCTTTCTAAACCATTCGAGCGTTGCGGCGGCCGTATCGCTCACGGAACGAAACGTAATTCCTTTCGCCACGGCCCTCTTGTTGTTGAGATTACTGAAACCACCTTCAGGGCCCTTCGGCGCGACCCACACCGGCATGTCATACCACGGGTGAATCTTCTGCGCGAGCAAGAAATCAACATTCACCCAGGTGAGTTGCGCGTCTGATTTGGTGACGATTCTGATTTCATCGAGCATGCGGCTCATCAGTAATCTCTCGGTGAAGCCGACCGCGTTGTAAATGCCGGTGTCGCCCTGCTCGACCATGCGAATCGTCCACTCAGCCAAATCGCGCGCGTCGATGAACTGCACGTAATCCTTTTTCGGATCGCCGGGTGCCAGCACTTCCCCGCCGCGCGCCATGCGCACCGGCCAGTAGGTGAATCGATCGGACTCGTCGCCCGGCCCTACGATCAAACCGGGGCGGATGATCAGGAACTTCCCGGGAAACCACTTCTGCGTCTCCTTTTCCGAGAGGACTTTGAGCGGCGCATACAAAGCCTGCGTTGAATTGTGCAGCGCCTCGACCGTCCACTTCATCGGATCGGGCCCTTCATAGGTCGCCAGCGGGCCGCTCTCATCCATCCCCGGCCAACTCGGTTGAGCATAAACCGAGAGCGTCGAGATAAAGACGTAGCGGCCCACATTGCCTTTAAGAATCTGGGCCACGTCGCGCACCCACTTCGGCAAGGTCGTGGGGTTATCAATGACGACGTCCCACTGCCGACCCTTCAACGCATCCAGCTGGCCATTCCGATCGCCGACCAGTTGCTCAACTTCCTTCGGCAACTCGCCGGGATGCGTCAACCCGCGATTGAAAACCGTCACTTGATGCCCGCGGCTGAGCGCGTACCTCACCTGAAACGGCCCGGTGAAGCCCGTCCCGCCGAGAATCAGAATACGCAAAGGTTTGATGGACTGTGCGGACGATGCGACCGAGCTCAACGCTAATCCGGACACTGTGCCTAAAAGATCAACTCCCGCCGCGCCTCCTGCGAGAGCTGTAAGCGCCATAAATCTTCGCCGATTGAGCGTCATCGTGCCGCTTTCTAACACGTCAGACGGATATCCGCCAAATGGCTACCTTCTGCTAGGTTGGCCCAACGGGCCAAGATGGGACAGCCCAGGGCAACGCCCCGGGAACATGAGCAAGATCAATCGCGAGCCCTGTAAAGGCGAAACGATATGCGTCAATCCCAAACATATCGTTCATCAAACGCAACTCCATATTTCTTGAGGAGGGTTCGATATTCCTTCTCGAATGTAGTAACGCGATGATGTTCGCGCTGGTTGATCAAGTATTTCTCCAGTGCCGGTCGATGCGAAGGGCTGATAGAAAACGCGCCATAACCATTCTGCCAATGAAACTTGGCTGCACCTTTATTCTTCATCCATTTTGATGACCCGATCTTGATCGCCTCGACGAGTTGCGCTGGCGACGCTGTGCGCGGATGCCCAACGAGAAGGTGAATATGATCTTCGACAGAGCCAGCCTTCAATAGCGTGCCGGAGAGATTGGCAATAATGCCGCCAATATATGCGTGCAGGTCATCGCGAATGTCGTCAGCGATGAGTCGTTCGCGATTCTTTGTTGAAAAGACAAGATGGACGAGAATTTGTGCGAGCGACTGAGGCATGTCGGATTTGTCTCGCCCTTTCAGGACTCGAACGGATCACACTTCGTTACCCAGGCCTTTGGCCTGGGCTATCACCTAACGCGCCTTCGGCACTTTTCGCGTATTAGATTGTCAGTCGCCTTACAGTGGGCTCAAGATACTTATGTAACTAAATTGCTCGTTTTGCCTCATATTAGCTTGAACTCCAACGGGGCATTATAACCGAGAGCGCAAGTACAGAATTTTGCGCGCGCGACTCGTCGAAAATCGAGCCGAGCAGAATCGCTTGATTCGCTCGGCTCAACTTATTTGGAGTGTGCTCGGCTGGGACGGCGCCTGGGATTATTTGCCAAAGGCAATCCACGCCGGCGTCGCGTTAGGCTTGCCGCCGCGGTCCAGGAATTACTGCTTGTCGTAAACGCCTGTGCTGGTCGTCCATTTACCTTTCGCGTTCTTGCTTGATGCCGTAACAGTGCGGGTCTTGCCGTTGGGCGCTACAGTGATTGTGGCCGTGGTGGTTAGCTTTCCGGCTTTAGTGCTTCTCAGCGATAGCGTGCGGCGATTAACCGTCCGGTAAGACCTCATATCGCCGGCCGGGTCGCCAGTGAGCGGATAAGGCTTGCCGTCAAACTTGCCGGTCCACTCGCTATGAACCGCGGTGCCCGATCCATCGACGCCATCCACCGTAACCTTGATTTGGTCGCCGGCCGCTTCATAAACGACGGTGTGATTCTTAGTCGCGCCTTTCGGAAATTTCGACTTCGCTTCGTTCAATTTCCAGGTGCCCATATGGGGGCTTTGAGCGGAAGCCACCACCGTGCCGGCAAAGAACACAACCAGCGCGATCATCATCATTTTGATTTTCATATCTTCTCCCCGGGGAAAGCAGATGATAGAACTGAGTGCGCGGATTCTAGTGACTGTTACCTGGCTCGTCAACGGAAATATTTTTGAAAGATCTGTTGTTCGTATTCAACTGGGTCTGCGAAGCCGGTGACAAAATCTTTCGCTCGCTCGCGCGGGCTCTGAATTATTTTCCATCTCGTTTTCCCCAGACTCGCTGCGCTCGCCAGGGGCTGTTCTCGGGGCTTCCTTGTCGCTTTCAGGGCATAAGTATCCTCGGGAACTTGATCCAGGCGCAGCGCGACCTGCGGTCACTTGCACCTCGCTACCTTCTGCTCAAGCCTCCGGCGCTGATACACCGAACGTGTCAAGTAATAGTCACCGGAAAATTCGCAATATGCGGCAAATACTATCTTGCCAATCACTGGGCGACTGCCGCGTGCGAGGTTTGAAAAAGCTGCTGGCAATCGGGCCTCAGGTACACCACGGCGCCCGCGACAATTGTGGCAACCGCTGCCCCGACGAACCGCCGGCCGTCGAAGGGTGTGTTGCGGCTCTTCGATTTGGTTCGCGCCACCTCGTACGTCCAGGTCAATTTCGGATCCAGAATCGTCACGTCAGCCCGCGCGCCTGCGGTAAAAGCACCGCGATCATTAAGCGAGAGGATGCGCGCGGGATTAGTCGAACAAAGTTCTACCAGCCGTTCGAGCGAGATAACACCCGGATGCACCAGTCTTTCGAATGCCAATCCTATCGTCGTTTCCAGACCGATTATCCCAAACGGCGCTTGATCGAATTCGAGGTCCTTTTCATCTGCATGATGCGGCGCGTGGTCGCTGGCGATCGCGTCAATCGTGCCGTCACGCAATCCTTCGAGAATCGCATCGAGATGTTCCTGACTGCGTAACGGCGGACTCATCTTGGTGTTCGTGTCGTAGTTCTCCACGGCCGCGTCGGTCAAGGTCCAATGGTGCGGCGCTACTTCACCGGTGACTCGCAAGCCGCCGGCTTTCGCGCGCCGAAGGGCTGCGACTGCGCCGCCAGTTGAAACGTGCGCGAGGTGAATCTGCGCGCCCGTCAACTGCGCCAGCGTGCAGTCTCGTTCGGCATCGACTTCCTCAGCCGCGGCGGGCATGCCGCGCAACCCGAGCACGAGCGACCAATGACCTTCGTGCATCACGCCGCCGCGGGCCAACGATTTGTCTTCGCAATGATCGATTACCGGCAAATCAAAGCCGCGCGCGTATTCCATCGCCCGGCGCATCATTCCGGCCGTCGGTACCGGCCGGCCGTCGTCCGAGACAGCGACGATCCCGGCGTCCTTCATCTCGCCCATCTCCGCGAGTTCAGTCCCGGCGGAATTTTTGGTGACGGCGCCGATGGGCAGGACGCTCGCCAGACCAGCGCGCTCGGCTTGTTCGATCACGAAACGAGTCACGGCGGCATTGTCGTTAATCGGATTGGTATTCGGCATCGCGCAGATGGTTGAGAAGCCACCCGCTACCGCCGCCGCGGCGCCACTGGCGATCGTCTCCTTGTACTCCTGACCCGGCTCGCGCAGATGCACGTGCATGTCGATGAATCCGGGGGCCACGATCAACCCAGTCGCGTCAAAGATTTCCACGTCGTCAGGAATCGGATCGCTGTAGCTCATCAGGCCGACGATGCGGCCGTCTTCGAGCAGAAGGTTTTTGCCGGCATTCATCTCCTGCGATGGATCGACGACGTAGCCGTTTTGAATTAGTAAGCGCACAATTGTCTGTCTGTAGGGGCGGGGCTT
>Ga0207511_100136_pt1 | contig 17576 bp, 14 predicted proteins | sample NitcycUWRSCHO22C_FD_188265 | JGI IMG/M metagenome (GOLD analysis project Ga0207511, IMG submission 188265) | Soil microbial communities from Arlington Agricultural Research Station in Wisconsin, USA - Nitrogen cycling UWRJ-SCHO22-C (SPAdes) | ecosystem: Environmental > Terrestrial > Soil >... | reverse complement strand
CTCGGCCGCATCACTGACGAATTCATTCGCTTTGCCGCGAAGCATCCTGACCGCGGCGAACCGTACACGCCGATCGCGTTCCTGTTGGATCCGGCGCACGGTTGGGAGATGACTGATTACCCGCAGTGGCCGTTCGGAGTTTCGCAAATCGATCGAAGCGACCGATCACTCCGCGAATTGTTCGGCGCCGCCTACTATCCCGGTTTGGTGCGCGAAGGAGAGCCGGCCAGCGGAGAACGACAAGCGTTCGTGCCGGCAGTCTTCGGAAATATTTTTGACGTGCTCGTGGCCGGGAATGGGACTGCCTCAGCCGCCGCGCACACAACTGCGAACGCCAACATGGCTGCGGTCGACAACTATCGCGCAATCATCGTCGGTGGAGACATTGAATGGACACCGGCGTGGGCCAGCAAGTTGGAAGACTATGTGCGCAACGGTGGAACAGTCGTCATCAACACCGCGCAACTCAAGGGCCTCTCGCCACGCTTCGCTGGTGTGGCGCTGACGGGCAAGACCGGCGAAGCCCACAACGCGCAATGCTCGCTTACGAATGAGCCGCCGCAGGATCTGCACGGCGGCATCTTCCGCTTTGATGAGATCGAATTAAGAGGCGCGCAACCATTCATGGTTACGCCGGCAAACCAACCGCTCGTGACGATCAATCGCGTGGGCCGCGGCAAAGTAATTCTGGTCGCGGTGCGCGACCTTTTGGGCGAAGACGAGCGCCTGCCCGCGTTTGTCGCGCACCTGCTGATTCACTTAGCGGCGGATGCGACACCGGTTCACGTCGACGGCGACGTTGAATATCTGGTGAACCGCACTGCGCGCGGCTGGGTGGTGACGCTCTTTAACGACAACGGCGTGTTCAAGCCGCAGCAGGGATTGGCGCAGGTCGATGCCAGTGCCAACGCATCAGTCAGGATGTCGCTGCGCGGTTCAGCGATCGCGAGTGCCGGCGAATGGACGACTGATCGCGTGCTGGAGGTCCAACGCCAGAGCGGCGCGGCCGATGCAGTTTCGGTAACGATTCCGCCCGGCGGGATCGCGGTTGTTGAGTTGGTTACGCCGCGTTAAGATAAAATTCCAGAACAAATTGAAATGGCCAATCGGATAGCGCGACGATTCTTCATTAGCGGCGACGTGCAGGGTGTCGGGTTTCGTTTCTTTGCCCAGCGCGCGGCGGCGCGCCATCAAGTGGTCGGATTTGTCAGGAATCTCGATGACGGCCGTGTCGAAGCTTTGGCTGAAGGGCCGCCGCAAAGCGTCGAAGCCTTCAAGAGTGAGTTGGCGACCGGACCGCGCTACTCTTCAGTCGATCATTTCGAAGAGATCACTCTCGATCCGTCGGGCACGTACTCGTCTTTCAGAATTGAGCGATAGCGGCAGCTAATGCCCGTTTGATGAAACCATCGGCCCATCCTGATCGTAACAACAACTCGCATGGATGGATCCAAACCCACCTTAATCCTTGATCACGTCAACAAGAGCTTTGGTGACTTCAAAGCTGTCAGCGATCTGAGCCTACAGGTCAGGCCCGGCCACGTGTTCGGGTTGATTGGACCAAATGGCGCCGGCAAGACCACGACGATTCGCATGATCGTGAACATCACGGTTCCCGATTCCGGCCGGATCGAATTGTTAGGCCAGTCGATGACGACCGCCATGCAGGATCGCATCGGCTACCTGCCGGAAGAGCGCGGACTCTACAAACGGATGAAAGTCGGTGAGCAACTGAGGTTCTTTGCCGAGTTGAAGAACTTGACCGGCGCTGAAGCCGACACGCGCATAGATCGTTGGCTGACGAAACTGCAATTGCAGGACTGGAAAGACAAACGTACCAAAGACCTCTCGAAAGGCATGCAGCAGAAGGTCCAGTTCATCACTTCAGTAATTCATGAACCGGACCTGCTGATTCTCGACGAGCCATTCTCCGGATTGGACCCGGTCAATGTTGACTTGATGAAAGAAACGATTCTGGAATTGAAGGGCTCGAACAAAACGATAATTCTCTCGACCCATCAGATGGAAATTGCCGAGAAGTTGTGCGATGACGTTTGCATGATCCATCGATCGCGCAAAGTGTTCGATGGCCGTTTGCGGGACATTCGCCGCAGCTTTTCGCTCAATGCGGTCGCAGTCAGATTCGAGGGTCTCGATCGCTTTCCCGACGATCCCGAAGTCGCGAATGTCCGAGAGGTTGGTGAGGAGTTCGAGGTTCTGCTGAATCCCGGCGCCAATCCCCAGGGGCTGCTCAAACGCCTCGTTGATGCAAACGTCGTCATCAACAAGTTCGAATTGGTCGAGCCAAGTTTGCATGACATCTTTGTGCAGAAGGTGAGGGAAGCGGCATGAACAAGCTGTTCGCCGTCATCAAGCGCGAATACGTCCAGCGCGTGCGCACCAGGTTTTTTGTGATCGCGACGATCCTGGGTCCCATCCTGATGGCCGCTTTCACTGTGGTGCCCGGGATGCTGATGATGGTGAGGACCGGCGGGCCGACGCGAATTGCGGTCGTGGATCAGACTGACAATACCTACGCGGCGCTGGCGAGCGAGTTGGAAGGTCGGGCCGGCGCGCCGGTTAAAAGTGCCACGCCATTCGTGCCGACCGAACCGGCGGTGGGACCCGGCGCGTCGCAGGAGCAGATGAAGCAAGCCGGCCGCATGACGCGAAATAATCTCTCGCTGCAACAGGTGACGATTGCCGGCCGCCCGCTGGCTGACGTCAAAAAGGAGCTCGAGGCGAGGATTCAGGCTCGCGACATCGATGGCTACGTGGTCCTGCCTCCTAATTTGCTCAAGGGTGAGAGTCCCGAATATCGCGCGCGCAATAATGCCGACTTGTTTACCAAAGAGACGATTCAAAGCGCCATCGGCAAGGTCGTCAGGAACCAGCGATTGGAGGCAGCCGGCATCAGGCAGGAAGACATTGAGCGCGCGTCGGCATCGGTGGAGCTGAGGTCGGTTACCGAAACCGGACAGGAGAGCCAGGGCGAGTTTGGGTTCGTGCTCTCGTTCGGCATGGGCATGTGGATTTACATGAGCGTGTTGCTGTACGGGCAGCTCGTGCTGGGCGCGGTCATTGAAGAGAAGGAAACGCGCATCGCCGAGATCCTGTTTTCATCAATGCGTTCATTTCCCCTGATGATGGGAAAATTGATCGGCGTGTCGCTGGTCGCGCTAACGCAGATGAGCATCTGGGCGTTGACCTTCATGGGGCTCTCGGTTTGGGCCGCGGCCGCCGCCGGGTCGTTCCGCCTGCCGCACATCGCGCCGATCATCTTTGTGTATGTGCTCGCCTTCTTTCTGATGGGATACTTCATCTATTCGACCGTCTATGCAGTAGTCGGATCGATGGTGACCACGACACAGGAAGGCGGGCAGTTGGCCATGCCGATCGTGCTGCTGCTGGTCGCGGGTTTCTTTCTTTCATTCAACATCATTCGTAATCCAAATTCGCCGGTGGCTTTCTGGGCCTCGATGTTTCCGTTCTTTGCGCCGATCACGATGTTGGTGCGCATCGTGACTGAGACGCCGCCGCTGTGGCAGATTCTGCTTTCGCTGGTCATTGGTTTTGCCACCGCGACGGGGCTGATCTGGCTGGCGTCGCGAATCTATCGAGTGGGAATGTTGATGTATGGGAAGAAGGCCTCGATTCCGGAAGTCATAAGGTGGGTAAGGCAGGCCTAAGCCGGCTTATCATTCCAAATTCAAAATTCCAGATTCAAAAGAGGAAATTTGGATTTGAAATTTGAGATTTCAAATTTGAAATTAGGGATTAAGACTTAAGAACTAAGACTTAAGAACTAAGACTTAAGAACTAAGAAGAACCAAGAACTAACTTAGAACTAAGAACTGAAAACTAAGAACTGAACACTATTTATCGTGCCGGTCGAGATTGAAAAGAAATATCGCCTCACAAAATCGCAGCGCCGTCAGATCGAGCAGCGTATGCGCGAGCTATCGATCACGCCCGGCGAACTTGAGCATGAAGAGAACACAATCTATCGCGGCGGCGTGTTAGAGCGTCCGGGCTGTGCGCTGCGTCTGCGTCGCGTCAACGGCCGCGCCATGCTCACCTTCAAGCAACGCCGGCCGAGCAGCTCAGCAATTAAATTTCAAGACGAGAATGAAGTCGTCGTTGCTGACGCCGATGCGTTGGCAGCGATTCTGACTGCCCTTAATTTCCGTCCTGGCCTGGTCTACGAAAAACGACGCACCCGTTGGCAGGTTGGCAAGGCCAAAGTTGTGATCGATGAATTGCCGTTCGGTTTGTTTATGGAGATCGAGGCGTCCGTTAAAGAAATCAAGCGCGTGGAAAAGATTCTTGGCGCCGCAGATTTGCCGGCGGTGATGGAAACTTATCCGAGTCTGACGCGACAGGTTGGGGTGAATAAGCGCGGGGTGATCGAAGCGCGGTTCGCGTCGAAGAGACTCCGAAAGAGTTAACCACTAAGACACTAAGCCACGAAGGCGATCGAAATAACGGCGAACGCCCAGACCCTCACTTTCACTTTGTGCCTTTGAATCTTAGTGGTGATCAAACTTTCCCGGAGAACCGCACGACGCCATTAATATTTCCGCTCCCGCACGTCGACTCTTTGCACTGAGAAAATGACTCGCATTGTTTCCGGCCGTCGGTCGACAGAAGCCGGCACGAACGCCGCATCCTGTCGCAGTGCATTGGCGACGTCCTGCAGCATGCGTCGGTCCCTTGGCGCCTGGACGACGTTTGCCAGCGACGCCGCACCGTTCGTGAAGACATCTGCGACGATCACCATGTCGTCCTGTCCGGAAGTTCCGGAAGCTCCGTTTTGTTGCCGCGGTTCCCAACTCAGCAACGCCAGCGCGCCGCCCGGATTCAGGCTGGGCGATTCCGTATTATAAGGAGTGCGCAAGGCAGCATAACTCTCAGGTGAAATCGGGTTTCGGATGTCCAGTTCGGTTCCCAAAGGATCGCCGGGTGTGATTTGGATTTGTTCGAAGGCTATCGTCGCTTCGCGCAGCGCAATCATGTGAGGCCGCATCGCGGCGAACACCGCAGTGAAAATAAAGATTGAGGCGATCGAGCTGAACGCATAACGCATCGGCCGTGGTTGCAGCCACTTCACTGCCCAATCGTTAACCCGGTCAATCGTGGGGGCGTTGCGACGTGCGCGCAGTTCGGCGGCCTTCGTCGCGAGCGCCATGTTAATTGCCGGCACCATCTCGGCGGGCGCCGCCGGCTTTGCGAGGTTAGCCAGGGCGCTGCGCACAGTTCGCAATTGATCCACGTGCGCGCGGCACACCGGACAGACTTCCAAATGCCGATAACAGATGTTGCGTTCGTCGGTCGTCAGCCCATCATCGACGTAAAGCGAAAGCGAATATCGAATGGCATCACAATTCATAAAATTTCAGATTACGGATTGCAGATGCGGACTGACGGCTGGATAAATCCGCAATCCGAATTCCACGATCCGCAATTCCTCTCGAATGGCTCGCCGACCCCGCCGATCTTAAAATTCAGCCTGGGAGCGAAGCGCTGCGGTTGTTGCTGGCCACTTTACTAACGCTCCCGGCGGCTGATCGCCCGGCCCTGATTGCGAGTTCGTCACTTCGACCCAACTTGGCACCGAGTTTCTGTGACGCCGGGGCAGGCGAACCATTCGCTTTACAAAGAACCTTCCAACTGCCGCCGCAATTCCAAACGGCCGCGCGAAATCCGCGACTTAACCGTGCCGATGCTTATTTGCAGCGTCTGCGCAATCTCTTCGTAGCTGAACCCTTCAACGTCTCTCAAAATCACTGCTACCCGATAGGACTGTCGCAAGCCGCACAGCGCTTCCCTTATTTGCGTCTCGCGTTCGCGCGCCAAAGTCTGCTGTTCGGGGCTCGGCGACTTGTCGCTCGGCAGGGTCGCGGCCAGCGGCTTCTCAAATTGATCGGTGGTTGCATCGAGTGAAACCGTGGCGTCCCTGCGCCGTCGCCGCCACCAGCGCCAGCGATTGCGCGCCTGGTTAATCGCGATCCGATAGATCCAGGTTTTCAAGGAAGCATCGCCACGAAAGCGATCGATACTTTGAAAAGCGCGCAAAAACGTTTCCTGCGTCAGGTCGCGGGCCTCCTCGGGGTCGGAAGTCAACCGGAAGAGCAGGGCATAAACGTCACTCGATTGCTCGGCCACTAACTGCTCGTAGGCCATCGCGTCACCGCGCCGCAATCTGTCAAGGAACTGATCTTCCGGGGGAACACGCAGCTCGAATTCCGTTGCCGATGAAGCAACGCCTTCAATGTCCGCATGTCCGCGGAGTGCGATTTGCTCTCCGTAGCTCATTCGGAAGTCCCCCCGCTGAGAAGCTTGCACAGCACCGTTCGACCTTGCCTCTCGCGCCGACACACCGTTAGACAGTCTTTTCCGGCGCTTTGTTCCCGGTTAATTCTGTGGCGAAGGGTGCTCACGTCAATATCTTCTGATGATCCCAGGTGTTTCAGCGTTGCGAGCTCTCAGCCGGCGACGCTGCCGGTTAATTCACTGGCAATCTGACAGTTTGCGTTACATGCTCGCTTGACAACCCTGTGACCGGTCGCTAAATTCGCTGTTTCTGCGATCATACACCAATTTGAACGCAGTCTACTGTGCATTCTTGCAAGAGGAAGTCCCTTGGCTAAGTACAACAAGAAACGCGCGCGCGAACTGAAACATGACCGCTTTCGCGACGCCACCATGCTGCTCGCCGATCGTCTGGCTGACCGCGTCGGCGACCATCGAAAACAGATTCTTTACGGCCTGATTGGCCTCATCATTGTGGCGGTCGGTATTTACGCGATCGTCCGTTGGCGTCACAAACACGCTGACGAAGCTGCCGCGGCGATGGGCCGGGCAATCGCAATTAACGACGCGGACGTCGGGCTGAATGCGCCGCCGGGATCCCGCGATCCCTTCTTCACCAGTCAACAGGAACGGTCAGAGGCAGCCATCCGGGAATTCGAGAAGGTCGCCGCGAAGTACGGCGAGCCGTATCGCACCGAAGCGCGTTACTTCATCGCCACCAATGAACTCGTTACCGATCGGCTGAAGGCTGAGACTGATTTACAGAATTTGACGAGCGCCCAGGGCGACGTTGGCGTGCTCGCAAAGTACGCGTTGGGCCAGGCAAAAGAATCTGACGGCGCGCTCGATCAAGCCGCTGCGCTTTATTCGCAGATTGCCACTTCAAACTCCAGCGTCGTCACCCCCAACAACGCGAATCTGCGATTGGCGATTGTCTACAACAAGCAGAGCAAGAAAAAAGAGGCCTCGGACATTCTCTTCAACATGGTCCAGGAAGCACGAACCGCCAAGGACAAGGACGGCAAGCCCATACCTGAATCAGCCGCTGCGCGCGCCGCCGCCGCCGAACTACTGAAGATCGATCCCACGCGACACGCTCAATTGCCGTCACCGGCGGCTCCGCTCAGCATGTTCTAATTCTCAGAATGGATAATCTGACCCATTCGCTGGTCGGCCTGACTTTAGCTAAGGCAGGCCTGGAACGGCTGTCTCCGTGTGCCACGATCGTTTGCGTGGCTGCGGCGAACGCGGCCGATGCGGATGTAGCTTCCGGTCTTTTCGGCGATCGCTGGACGCTACTTCAAAATCATCGAGGTATTACGCATTCAATCGCCGGAACGATCGCGATTGGATTTCTGGTTCCTGCGCTGGCGCTGGCAGTTGAACACGCGGCGAGCGCGCTTGCAAAAAGAAAACCACGCATTCAATTTCGCGGTCTGCTTTTGGCTTCGATGCTCGCGGCCCTCACGCATCCCGTTTTGGATTGGACAAATAATTACGGTGTGCGTCCGTTCCTGCCGTGGAGTGGACATTGGTTTTATGGCGATCTGGTTTTTTTCGCTGACCCTTATATTTGGTTGCTGCTCGGCGTGCCCGCGTTTCTGCTGACCAGCAACAGCAGATTAAAAATCGTAGGATGGTGCACGTTGGCGGTCTGTGCCGCCGCGCTCATGTTCCTTGCGGGTCGATCAACGAACCCTGAAACCGCGTCCCTTCCGTTCGCCTTGCTCATTTGGATTGTTGTCGCAATTGCCGCGGCGCTTCTGCGGCTTAGCGGCGCGCAGAAGCGACTCGGTTCCGGGTTGGCCATGGCCGCCTTACTGGCGCTGGTTGGATACTGGGGAGCGTTGAGCGTAGTTCATCGCCTGGCAGCCGCAGACGCCAGCTCGATTGCCGAGCGCGTGGTCGCTCCTCGCGGCGAACATCTCATTCGCGCCGCGGCCATGCCGACAGCGGCCTCAGCGCTTCGCTGGCAAGCGGTAGCCGAAACAGATCAAGCGATGTATCGGTTTGTGGTCCAGCTGGGTAATACGAACGGGCCGCAGGCGGCAGACGGATCCCTGACGCGGTATGCCAAGCCGACAGGCCCGCCCGAAGCGCTGGTGAAAATGGGCGAGCAGGATCGCCGAGCTCGCACGCTGCTCGACTTCGCGCGCTTCCCGATCGCCCATGTGGACGCTGAGAACTGCATCGGGCAGACCCTCGTTCAATTCGCCGATTTACGTTACACTGAGCCTGGACGCGAACGCGGAAACTTCTCAGTGAATGTCCCGGTCGACTGTCCTGTTCGATAGACCACACGTGAGCGAATCACCACGCAAATATCGGCTGAAGTCACGCGGCAAAAAGCTCGCGTCGGTTCGAGTCTCATCCGCAAGTTATCTCGCGATCGCCGCGGTCATGACGTTCGTTGCGTTGATTTGTTTGCGGACCCATCGGGACCTGGCGGCACTCATCATCACCTTCGGAACCTGGACAACCATTCCTTTACTGATACTGACTGATCGACTGAGTTTCGATGGCTCGACGCTTCGTCGTCACGGGCTGGTGGCGTTGGCGCAACGCACCATGTTTCGACGCGGGCTCGATTTAATGATCGATGACATCGAGCGCGTCGAGGTCAGCAGTGTGCGCACCGTTCGTCGCGGCGGCAACGTGCGTTACCGATATCGCGTCGATGTGATGGCCGAGACAGCGTCACTGACTTTTTCGTCCGGCGCGAACTTTCGCCGCATGGTGCGAGCGCTGCTGCCGCGCATTGCTGAATATAAACTTGACGCGCGTGCCTGCGAGCTACGCGACCATTTGGTTGAAACGGCCGCGGTGCGCGAAGAAGCGGACCGTCTGGGAATTGCTTCCAGCGATGTGCTCGAAAATACCAGCAAGACCGTCCAGCGCATTGAGCATCGACGCCGCGACCTCTCTACCACCACGTCCGAACAGGATTCGGAACGGGCCGCTTTGTTGCGGCGATGTGCGAATGATTTGCGAATGGCAGGACGACTGAAACAGTCGGCCGAGGCATTTCGTCGCGCGTTGCTGATTTCTCCGCGCAACGCCTGGTTGATTTATGAATACGGCCGCTTACTAAAGTCGCAGGCCAGCGCATTCGGCGACGCTCGTTTGCTGGGACGCGCTTGCGCGGCATTGAAGCTCGCGTCGATGCGCGCGCCCGAGGACGCGCAGCTACTGGAACGAGTTGGTGAAAGCCTGCTCGAGTATTGCGATCCGATGCGGGCGAGCAAAGTATTTCGCCGCGCGGTTGACCTCGATGAAAAGTCTTATCGGGCCCAGCTTGGTTTGGCTGAAGTGGCCCTGACCGACGGCAAACTCGCACACGTAATCCACCACTACAACGAGGCGCGCCGAATTGCGCGAGACAAGTCAGCGGAGCGTTTGGCGAGGCGCGAAGCCGATTATTATTCGCGGCTCAACAACGACGAAGACTATCTCGCGTCTGAGTTGCGCCGGATGAATTGGTTGGAAGGCGCGGGGCGGATCCAGCATGTGAGCGCGCGCTTGAGCTTCGCGGCGCTGTTGGTCGCGTTAATTGCTTCGTCGGTGGATCCGATTGTGGCGGGGCTGGCGTGGGCGCTGGCCTCGTCATCTATAATCGCCTGGTCCGGATCGCTGATCACGAGACGATTCCTGACAACGCGCGGGCGAGTCGAAACGGACGCCTGAACTAGTGTCAGAACCGCGAGCGGTAGCGACCGGATCAACTGAATACTTTGAAATTTTCTCCGAGTTCGTTTCCAGCGCGGCAGGCTTCATGACCCGGTCGCTACCGCTCGCGGTACTGACACCCTCTTTTACGACGCAGCTTCTTTTGCCTGATCCTTCCTCGTCGCGCGCTTGGTAGCGCCGGTCTTGCGGGCTTTCGGTGTCACGGTTCGCGCCTGCTGCTCGCCGGCTGACGCCACGGCTTCGGTTCTCGTCGCCGGCGGATTCAACAGCGCGTCCCAACGATAGTGAGGTTGCTGCCGCGGCTCGCCCAGCCGTTTGAATACCAGATTGGTAACCGCCTCAGTCACCCAACCGTGATAGAACTCGCCAACTGACTGCAACTCTGCATCCGGCGCGGGATTCATGAAATCGATTGCGTACGGAATGCCGTCCTTGATCGCAAACTCGACCGTGTTGAGGTCATAGCCGAGCGCCGAACATAGGGTCCGCACGTCATGGACGACACGCGCCGTCAATTCCGGCGACAGATAGTTCGGATCGTAGACATACTGCTCACCCGAAAGGTAAGGCTTGCGCGGATCGTACGGCATAATCATGACTTCTTCCTGGCCGACGCAATAGCACCGCACAAACTGATCGAAGTCGATACCTTCCTGCAAAGTCATACAGAGCGTGCCGGTCTGGTCGTATTCCTTAATCAATTCTTCAACTGAATTGATCTTCGAAACGTTCTTCCAGCCACCGCCGTCGAACGGTTTCATGAAGGCCGGGAAGCCGACGTAGTCGACAATCGCTTGCCAGTCGAGCGGGAACTCGAGGTTGCGCAGGCTCTCGCTGACGATGCCTTCCATGTAATCCTTCTGCGGCAGCAGAACGGTCTTCGGCACCGCCACGCCGAGTTTTCGGGCCAGCGAATAGTTGAAGAACTTGTCGTCAGCCGACCACCAGAAAGGATTGTTGATGATGAACGTGCCTTCGAGTGCGAGCCGCTTCAGCGTCGCCCGGTAGAAGGGCACTTCGTGTGAAATGCGGTCGATAACCAGATCGTACTGCGGCGGAGCGTCATGACGAATGCCGCCCAGCTTGAGATATTCCGCGACCACTGCGCCTTTGCCGCGTTCATTAATATTCTTAATCAGGGCCTCCGGAAAAGTCTTCTCGCGCCCTACTAAAATTCCAACTCGTTTCATTAAAACCTCTCTTAAACTGACGGAATGTTTGGATTAATTTGATAGTTAAGCGGCGGTCGGCGTGGTTTGTCAAACGTGACGATAAGCATCCTCTATCCAGCAGCTTGCATCACTATTCCGTAAACTCTGTTTCCGAAAGCCTTGTGTTACAATCGCGAGAAAGCAGAGACCAGATGATAGATGTCAGGTTTTAAAAATTAGCCAGCAGAGATGATTTCAAAGACAGCCCCCTTTCGTTATCCGACGTTGATTTTGTCGGTTCTTATCGTCCTGGCCGCCGGTGTATTCATTTCATCGTCGCGCGCCCAGGAAACGAAACCTGCGCCGCAGGCTAAACCCCAGGAGCCAGCCAAGCCGGAGCCAACCAAGGAAGAACCGAAGCGCGTAGAACCACCCAAGAAATTCGATCCGAATAATCTTACGGCCGAGAACATTGCCGAAACCGTCATTCTGTGGGCCGGCAGCGGCGCCGGCCGGAACTTGCTTTCGCAGATCCGGAAGAACGGCCTCGAGCGAGGGCGCGAGACGCGCACCGCTGCCGATGGCCGGTCCGAAGAAGTTCGCTATGAGCTGCGCTTTATTCACGGCGAAAAAACTGAAAAGGACAAGGTGCGGCTGGATAGCAAAACGGCGCAGGCGGAGTACGCGCTGGTCTATGGCGACGGCAAGTTGTTCGGGATTATTAATGGCGCGACCTTTACGCCGCGCGCGGATGCCGCCGCTGACTTCATCGCGCAGCAGGCGCACAGCATCGACGCGCTGCTGCGCTATAAAGAGAATGAGTCGAAGCTGAGCTCGGCGGGGAAAGACAAACAGCAGGGCATCGACCTCTACGTACTCGATCTGGTTGACAAGGCCAACCGCAAGACGCGGTACTTCATCAGCGCCAAGACCTTCCGCGTGCTGTCACTCGAGTATGAAGAGACGCCGCCGGGTGCCACGACCGCGATCAAATACACCAAGCGATTCTACGATTACCGGCTGGCGCAGGGCGTCCAGCTGCCGTTTCGCACGGTGCTCTACGAAGACGGGAAGCCGACCGTCGAGACACACGTGCTGACCGTTCAGTACGGCGTGAAGATGGAAGAATCGATGTTTGCGGGCCCCGAGGCAACGTCGGGGAATCCGTAAGAAAGAATTATTTGCCAGTTGTCATTGGTCATTTGTTAATTGGAAAGCTGTTGATTCGACCACGCGCGTTTGTGAGCGCTAAAGATCGCCCGCGAAGAAAACTAGTTCACGGGTAAGGAAATCAACCAATGGCAAATGTCCAATGACAAATGGCAAATATGTTTTTGTCTCGTCCCAGCCGCTCTCTCCAGTAAATTAAGGGAACTTCTGCCCACTAACCGCGTGACAACTGCTGAGGCGGTCGCGGGCCGATGTATAATTTTTCCGCGAGAATGCTTTACCGATGCGAGCCCTTCCTGCCCGATGAGAACTTTAAGTTCCATTGAAAATTTGAATTTCGCGGCGGCGATGCCGGCGCCGGTGGTCGTGCAAAAGGCTTCCGATCACGCTCTGCTGGAAGAGACGCTGGCGGGCGACGAGGATGCATTCGCCGAGCTGGTTAGTCGCTATCGAAATCAGATCACAAGTTACATCTACCGGATGACCAACGATTACGACGGGGCGGTGGACTTGGCGCAGGAAACTTTCATGCGAGTGTATCGGGCGGCGAACCGGTATCAGACGACGCACGCGTTCTCGACCTACATTTACCGGATTGCGACCAATCTGGCGATTAGCGAATTGCGCAAGCGTAAGCGTCGCCGTCTGGTTTCGCTGACCGGATTGTTGTCAGGCGGCGAAGGAGAAGAGCTGCGCGACTTTGATGCCCCCGATGAACGGCCTTTACCGGACGAGAACCTGGTCGATACCGAGCAGCGCCGCGTGGTGAAGAGAGCGATTAGTACTTTGCCGGAAAAATATCGCGCGCCGCTGGTTCTGCGCGACGTGGAAGGCAAGAGCTACGACGAAATCGCCGCGATTTTGCAGACGAGCGAAGGCACGGTTAAATCGCGTATCAATCGCGCGCGAAATTTTCTGCGCGATAAGATGCGCAATTACATGTAGGTGATGAGTATGAACGCGAACTTTTGCCGCGAGGTGCGGCGAGAAATTGATCAGTCCGAGTTGCGCCAGTCGCTGAGCGCCGGTAGTGAAACGCATTTGGCTTCTTGCGCGGCGTGTAAGACGTTCCGGGATGAGCGTCTGCATCTGCGGGCGCTGGTGGGCGGATTGCAACCGGTGAGCGCGCCGGCGGATTTCGAAATGCGCTTGCGCGCCCGAATTGCGCGAGAGCGCGACCTGCCGAAGCAGCCATTTATTTTTCGTGCTTTGATGAGCACGCCGGCAATCGTAGTGACCGCGGTCGTGGTGATCGCCGTTGCGGCAATCGTTTTCTTCAGTCAGCGAAATCGCCCGCCAGCTCCCTCGGTCGCGGGCACTAATAAACAACAGACGATGCAGAGTCCGCAGCCAGTAGTTGCACGAGAGCAGACGCCGGAACCAACCAGCACTATTTCACCGGTGAACCAGGAGCGGGACAAGCCGAAACAATCGCCCATGATCGTGCGGAACGTGTCGAAGTCAACATCGCCGGTGAATGCGTTTCCTGAGGCAACCGATTCCGCGGTCAAATCAGCGCCGCGAGTGCAGCGCATCTATCCCGATGGTTCAGTTACGTTGACCGCGCCGATGAAGCCGATGGTGGTTACCGTGTATGACGAACACGGCAACGCGCGCAAGATTCAATTACCGCCGATTAGTTTTGGATCTCAGCGGCTCACTAACAATCGCGCGCAAGTCAGTATGACGAACACGAAGGATTGGTAAAGCAAGTAGCGTTATGGGTAAGACAATTTCACTTCGAGTCGCAGCTTCGGTGGTAATCGCAATCGGGTCCGCATTGGCGGGCTTCGCGCAGACGACTGCGCCGGTGACCGACGCAACGCAGACGCCTTCACCTGAGAAAGCGCAACGCAAGCCATCGACGCGCCGGCCTCTCGAGCTGCTCGCTCGCGTGACCGTAGTTCCGAGCCAAACTCAGCTGGCGCCTCAGGTCGTGACGGTGGTCCATCGACTGACGGGAGTTAAGCTGCTGCGGCTTTTGCAGAGACAATCGGGCGAACCGTTTTCGATTGAAAATATTGATCCGCAGACACTGATGACCGATGCCCACGCCAGCATTCTGGCAGGATGGGCGCTCGAAGATGGGAAGACGGTGGCCGCGCGACTGCCGCAAGCGTTTGCGGAACTCGAGATTAGCTGGCCGGCGATGATGCCGCCGCGAAGTGCTTCGGAGGCGGCCGCCGCCACCACCTTCATGCTGGCTGCGCGGCCGCGGATCGAGCCTGATCTCACTGTCATCACCGGCAATGGACAGAAACTCCGCGCGCATTTGATTGGACTCGATGGCGAAACGGGATTATCGATATTGCAGGTCATTGGCAATATGCCGCCGCCTCCGCCGGGGCCGAAGCCGAGTGACATGTCTCCGGGACAAAGGGTCCAAATCTTCTCGCCCGAACCGGTCAGCGGCGAAAGCGACGCGCGCACTAACACTTATGTGAAAGTCGGAAAGACCGACGCGACGGTGATAACGATGGCGCTCAAGGAATCGCCGGCGCCGGACCTTGTGCTGCGCGGATGGAACTTCACTCCGGCAGTCGTTGGCGGGATTGCGTGCGATCAACTTGGGAACACGCTGGGCATTGTTGAATCAGTCGACGGGAATAATGCCCGCATCGTTTCAGCTTCGGCGGTACAGGCCGCGACGAAACGCGTTCTGGCGCGGCAGGCGAGTGTGCCGCGTCCCTGGCTGGGAGTAAAAGGCGAAGCGATCGAGTTGGCCGGACCTACGGGATTACTCGCGCACGGTTGGCGCGATGATCAGGTTAAGGACTTGATGAGCGATCCGAAAGGGATTCTGTTGATGACCGTGACGCCCAGGGCGCCGGCGGCATTCGCTAACTTAAAACCAGGCGATGTGATCGTCAGGGTCAATCAGACGCAGTTTAAGACTGCCGATGAATTCTCGGATCTGCTGGGCAAAGTCGGGAGCGGCGAGCAGGTTCAATTCACCGTCAAACGACCAAGTGCGCCAAACCCATTCGACGTTCCGGTAACGCTCGGGAGTTCGTTCGCGCCGGGTTTTGAATGGAGCTATGCGTTTGCCGATGCCGCGCCGCCGCTGCTGGGGCTGGAACGCTGGGGAGTGCAAACGTTGGGCTGGGGATTTGGCGCGCGGAATGGCTTGATTGTGGTCGCGATCCAGCCGCAGAGCGCGGGCGCCCGCAGCGGTCTGCGCGAAGGCGATGTGATCGAATCAATCGATGGTCACGCGATCGGACGCGGGGCGTGGACGATGTCCTTTACGCGTCAGAAAAAGCACACCGTCGGGATCGTGCGGGACCGTGAGAAGAAGCAGGTGGTGTTGGAAGTGGAAGAGTGAGTGAGAAGACGGCAATACAGGGAATCTCAAATTCCAAATTCCAAATTCCAGATTCAAAAAACAAATTCTAGATTAAGATTCCAAAAACGAATCTAAAACGGACAACTCACAACCCTGAACTCAACTCCGAACCCCACTCCGAACTCCGAACTCAAAAGCTGAAAACTGAAAACTGAAAACTTGCGCCCCATTCTCCTACTCAATCTGAAAATTCAACTTCCTCGTCGCGCTGCCTTTCGCCAGCTTATCGATCACCGTAACTTGCAGAACGTACGCGCCGCGGGCCAGTCCGTTCAAAGAGATCTCGGCGGCATACGGGACGCGCTGCACATCTGAAATGCCGTCGGTCTGAATCTTGTGCAGCGGCGTCGTAATCACCGGTTCATTGTCGCGGAAGACCTGGATCTGTACGTCGAGTTCAGGGAGGCCTCTGGCGTTGTTTGCCGCAGTCGGATTATCAGTGCGTTTCGGATCCGGCGCATTAGCGGCCGCGTTATAAACGAATGTCAGCAAGCGCAGATAGGATGAACTGGTAAATCTGTGGTCCACGTTCACCGGCACCTCTTTTAACGCCTCCGTTTGGCGATCGCCTGAGGCCGCCAACTGTGCCTGCGTTTCAGGTTTTCTTTCGCCAATTATCAAGCTGCTCATCGTCAATTGTTTGGTCGTGATGTCAGGCACCTCGATCCATTCGTAGGCGCTGCCGCGCGCACCACTCTTTACGTCGACGGCGGCCACCCGTACCTGATACAGGCCCGGCTTAACCGCGGCCACGTGATCGTAGAAAAGATAGTCGGGTGGTTTATTCGTATTCTTAGGCGCCGGATTGATCGAAAACCGTTGAGTAAAGTTGCTGACCGATTTGCCCTGGTCGTTTAGCACCACGACGGCTACATCCACGGCCGCCACTGTGCCGTCGGGTTGGGGGTTGAGCACCAACGAATCGGTCCCGACTTTGATGGCCGTTCGCAAAGTGCCGCCCAGTTGCACGGTATCGAGAAAGTTCAGGCTGATCGCCACCGGTACCCTGGTGGAGGGATATTGTGCGCTGAGCGCCGATCTAATTTCGTCGTTCGGTGTTTTTGCAGCCGCCGACGTCTCCTTGTCTTTTGATTTATTCTTCGCGGTCTCCTCAGGCGGTTCGCCGAAACCTCGATGGAAGCGGACGACCAGATCGGGACGGCCGACGACGCTGACTTCGATCTGGCGAAACTTCGGGTTGCGCTGTTCGTCTGTTTCCGGCCGCCAAGACAATAGATAATACGTCGACGCCTCCCGCAGAGCGGTCATGACTGAGGATTGCATCGCGTTAGTATTGAAAAACGCGCGACCACCGGTATCGTTTGCCAGCGAACTCATGCCGTCCTGCGTCGCGTGAGCTTCGCTGCTACTGGAGCGGGCCAGTATGCCGCGCGGATCCGGCATGAACTGATGCGGACTCGTCATTTGGGCCATCCCGGCCGACATCCCGCGCGCATCGATTGAATAAATAACTACCCCTGAGCGCGCCGCCGAGTGGGTAATGCGTTGCAAACGGTCCCAATTTTCTGTTCGGTTCTGATCGACGAGAAAGCCATCCGAGACAAAGAAGACGATCTTGCGCCCGGGCAGCGGCTCGATGAGATTGATGAAATTGTTTAGGGCGCTGAACGATCGCGCGACCACCTGCGCGCCTACTGCGATTATTTGCCGCGCCCGCCCTCTGATTATTTGTTCCGCCTGGATGCGGGGAAACTTCGGGCTGCGCTCGAGTATCCTGTCGACCATAAAGTTGAAGAGGTCCAGGTCACGCCGCTCGATCTGCATCGACTGATACTCGGTCATGGGCGGATACTCATCGCCCTGACTGTCGAGCACTTGTTGATAACGCAGCCGATTGGCTGCGGCCAGCAGGACGGATTTGTTGTCGGTGAGCTGTTGCAGGAACCCCA
>Ga0207511_100135_pt1 | contig 17640 bp, 15 predicted proteins | sample NitcycUWRSCHO22C_FD_188265 | JGI IMG/M metagenome (GOLD analysis project Ga0207511, IMG submission 188265) | Soil microbial communities from Arlington Agricultural Research Station in Wisconsin, USA - Nitrogen cycling UWRJ-SCHO22-C (SPAdes) | ecosystem: Environmental > Terrestrial > Soil >... | reverse complement strand
CGCGAGCGGTAGCGACCGGATCAGGAGGAGCCTTCAGAAACCCAGCGGGACCTCATCATCCGGTCGCTACCGCTCGCGGTTCTGACACGGATTGACGCCCCTCATTCCCAGAGGTTCTCGACTTGATTAGCCCAGTATGTTATTGCCCTGCGTGCCAGCCGTTACATCGGTGAGCCTTGCAGAAACCCGACCGTTAGGGAGGGTGCAAGAAGTTGCATGAGCCCGAGCGCTTAGGTCTTTGCGGACCTAAACGAGCTGTCAGCTAAAGTCCGAGGCTGCGCCTCGGTAATTGAGGCATAGCCTCATCAAGAGTCAACGGACGAAACACGGTAAGCCAGAGGCTTACCGCCATGTGCTGCGGCGAAGCCGCGTTATGGTTCGGTCGTCGAATGACTTTTGCAGCAAAGCCTTTGAGGAGTCACTTGATCCATCCGCTCACGCGGATGGTACTGACTCCCTCCAAACGCGGATGGTACTCACCCTTCAAAATAACCCGACCGGCGAACCCCCCGGTCAATGCCGGCATCCGAAATATCGCCTCTGCCTCTTCCCGAAAAATTGCATCGCAAACGGTGGAGTTTGCGTTACATAATTTGTAAATTCTGCTGGAAATCTGAAAGAATCCGTCCAATGAAGAAACGTATCCCCAGGCCCGAAAGGTTTGCACTGATCCTGTTGGCCGCCGCGCTCACGTTCATGGCAACGATGTCTTTGAACGCCCAATCGTCGCGACCGCGGCGGGTAGCCCCGACGCCCACGCCGACGCCCGATACCTTGCTCGGGCCGCCGCCGAGGTCGGCGCCGAATGTCGACCGGAACGCGCCGTTGCTCGACGTCAAACCCGGCAAGCCCGTCGGCGAAGCGCCGGCGACGACTTCGACCGACACCGCGCATGCGTTTCAACTTTTCCAGCAGCACCAATATGCGCAGGCCGCGAAGGAAGCGAAGGCCGTCGCCGCCATCGATCCGGCGAACTCCGAAGCCTGGAAGCTGGCTGGCTTTTCCGAGTTCTATCTGAAGCAATACAACGAAGCCAGCAACGATCTCGAGAAGGCGCTCGATTTGCAACGCAAGGCCGGCCCGGAAGACCTGCACACGGTCGATGCGCTGGCCGAGAGTTACGCGCTGGCTGAGAAATTCGATCTCGCTTTGCCGCTGCTCCAGAAGATTACCACCCGCGCCGGCGCCACACCCGATCCGCAGTTCCTCTATTACCGCGGTCTGGCTGAATTCAAAACCGGCAAGCTGGAAGACGCCGAAAAGACATTCAACGCCGCGGTGAAAGCGAATCCGAAAGACGGAGCGTCGCTGCTGTATCTGGGTCAACTCGCGATGACCAGAAAAGATCTCGACACGGCGATCTCGACACTCAATCGCGCCACCACCAACGATCCAAAACTAACTTCAGGTTGGTATCTGTTAACTTCGGCTTATCTGCGACGCGCGACCGCTAACGCCGGTGATGAATCAAAAGCGGCGGCCGACTATCTCGGAGCAATTCGATCCGGCGAAGCTTTGACGCGTTTGCGATCAGATGAAGAAGCGCTCGGTTTATTTGCGCGGGCGCTGATCGGAGCGCAACAGTACGCCCGCGCCGCCACGGTGCTGGAGCGAGCCGCGGCGACCGACAACGTGCAGGGCATCACGCTCTACTTGCTCGGGCTGTCATATTCGCGCGCGAACAACTTTCCCAAGGCCATTGCCACTCTCGAACGCGCGGTAGCCAAGACGCCGAGCGACGTGAATTCCTATCGCGAGCTTGGCTACGACTACGAAAAGACAAAGCAATATCCGAAAGCGTTCGCGACTTATCAGAAAGCCCTGACCGTCGCGCCGGACGACGCTGATTTCAAGGAAGCGCTGGAGCGCATGCGCCCCTTTGCAAAACCGGGAGCGTAGATTAGCATCGTGGTCATGAACACCGCAGCGAAGCTCTTCGCCCGTCTATTGCTTGTCGGCTTCTGCGCCCTGGTCCTGGCGTCATCAACCGTCAAAGCCGCCGCGTGGAACGGCATCGAACCTTTAAAGACGCGTCGCGACGAAGTTGTCAAAAAGCTCGGACCGCCGGTCGGCGAGACGACCGACGGCGTCATGCGATTCAATGTGATGGGCGGATCGGTGCAGGTAAATTTCGTCAGCGAACAATTCGTCAAGGCGAAGCGACTGCGGCCCGACCTGGTCGGCACCGTGCTCGAGATTGTCTTACAGCATGAACATTCTTCAGACACGCCGGAAACGCTGAAGATCAAGGAGAACCACTCGTTCGTGCGTGACCAATCGAAAGGCACAATTATCTTCCGCAACATGAAAGAAGGGTTGATTTATACCTTTATTGACGGAAGTTTGCGTACGACGCGCTACACATTCGCTGACGAACAACTGACGAAAGCCCGGCGGTAACCGTTTGGCCTGTGTTAAATCGGCCCCCCGGCTGGCAACGGTCAGGACGCTGGCAGCGTCTTTAGTCATCATCCGCCTCGCTTGATTCGATGGAGCTAAACCAATGAAGAAGATCTTTCGCTCAACGTGTGTAGTTGCACTTGTGTTTAGCGTCGCCGCCATCGCGCTCGCGCAACGGCCGCGATCGACCACCACCCAGGATGCGACCGAGAGCTCGACGACTGTCCCGGGCCCACCGGAAGCGCCCCCGTCGGTCAAAGCGAAATACGAAGGTGGCGTGTTCGGCTATAACAAGAAGATGGAAGGCACCGTCAACTTTGATGACGCGAGTTCGCGATTTGTCTTTCGGGACAAAAACGGCAAAGAGATTTTGTTCATCCCTTACCGGTCCCTGACCGGCGCTTATGGCGACACGCATAAAGTCCAACCGGCCGCCGCGACGGTGGCCCAAAACGTTCCGAGCATCTATGCCTTGCCGGCCAAACTTATTAAGACCAACGTTCAGTATCTCACCCTGCAATATAACGATCCCGACAGCCAGGTGCAGGGCGCGACAAGTTTCAAGCTCGACAACAAAGACATTCTCGATTCCGTTTTGTTCACCCTCGCCAAAAAGTCGGGATTGACCAAACGAGGCGAAGTGTTCGTGCGCAAGAAAGATCCGAACAATCCCTAGCCTGATTGAGCTCTGCTTCAGACTACTTCGCGATCGCGACGATGCGAAAGCCATAGTCTTCCAACGGACCACCCAGCACCGCCACCGGGTTCCGAGCTGCCGAACGTAATTTCGACGTGTCGGTCGCCGCCGAGATTGGACCCAGATCAAAAAACGAACCTCCGCGAAGAACTTTCTGCGTTCCGTTTGCCGGGCCGGTTGGATCGACGGACGGACTCTGCGCGTAGTAATTCGCGTCGTACCAGTCCTGACAATACTCGGAGACGTTGCCGTGCATGTCGTAAATGCCCCATGCGTTCGGGTGCAGATGGCCCACCGGGTGCACTTTTTGATTTGAGTTGTTCGCGTACCAGGACAGCCACTCCAACTCGTCGGCGTAATTTCCGTTGGTGCCTGCGCGGCAGGCGTATTCCCACTCGGCCTCAGTCGGCAGACGATAGACGTAGCTGTCGCTTCTTTGATTCAGACGCGTGAGGAACTCCTGAATGTCGGGCCAGGTAATGAATTGCACCGGAAAACTAGTGCCCTTGAAATTCACCGGTTCGCGACCCATCACAGTTTTCCATTCGCCCTGCGTCACTTCATAACGGCCGATGAGAAACGGTTTGCTAATCGTCACCTGGTGCAGGGGCTTCTCGTCCGAGAGTCCGTGGTCTGAGCCCATCATGAAGCTTCCCGGCGGAACCGAAACGAACTCCATTCCGATTTGGTTCTTGATAACTTTGGGGGTCTTGCTCTGGTCGCGCATGCCGATGAACATTGCCACGAGCACGACCGCGACGATGAGCGTAATCGTGGTCGCCAACGCGATGCCCACCGCAATCCACAGTCTGTTCCTGATTCGGCCCAGCCGCGCCAGGATGCTCGTTACACGATCGGAGGGTTGGTCTTCGCTCATCTTCGACGTCACGCAAGATATCAACGATTCGCGTATCAATACCACTTTTCTCGCGCCCGAGTGAAAAACGATCTAGCCTCGCCAATCATTCAAAGTTAGAATCGGGAGCGTGCCGGCGCGATTCAAATGGAGTCTTGTCTCCGATGAGCGATTGCTCGACACGCGCATTTGCGATCTGCCCATCCACATCAAAGGTTCGTTCATCGAACCGCACATCAAACGTCTTTACAGTGAATTGAATGATCGAGGCATTCGCTTCAAGCCGCACGTCTGGTTATCAGCTGAATGGTTCACGCCGGACGGTGTCCCGGGATTTGCGATTCCGTTTTATCTTGCGCATCCGCGACTGATGAAGCTCGAGCGCAAATACATGCGCGAGGTCGAGGGCGGCACTGACGTTGAATGCATGCGCATTCTGAGACATGAAGCCGGGCACGCTCTGGACAACGCGTTCCGTTTGCATTTCAAACGGCGTTGGATTCGCGCCTTCGGTTCGTTCGCCCAAAAATATCCGCCGTCATACAAACCGAAACCGAACAGCCGTCGCTATGTTTTGAATCTCGACGCGTGGTATGCGCAGGCGCATCCGGCCGAAGATTTTGCCGAGACGTTCGCCGTCTGGTTGCAGCCGCGTTCGAATTGGCGCCGCCGTTATCGTGGTTGGCCGGCGTTGCGCAAACTCGAATCGGTCGATGAGTTACTCAACGAGATTGCCGGCACGCGGCCGCGCAATCGCGTCCGCCGCAAGATCGAGACGCTGCCCGAAATCAGGATCACGCTGCGCGAGCACTACGACCGCAAACGCGAGAAGTATGCTTTTGAATGGCCCGCGTACCTGGACAACGATCTGCGCCGCATCTTTTCGGCAGAACCAAACAAGCGCGCGCGTGAAACTGCCGCCGCTTTTCTGCGACGCGTGGGCCCCGAGATTCAACAACTGGTTTCGGAAGGAACCGGCGTGCACGGCTACGCCATCGATCACGTTTTGGAATTGATGATTGCCCGCGCGGGCCAATTGAAGTTGCGTGCCGTCGGCCGGGAAGAGCAACTCAAACGCCATTTGATGGTGATGCTGACGGTGCAAACGATGAATGTGGTGCATTCCGGTTATTACCGGATCGCACTCTAGTGTCAGCCGTGCGGCCGCGCGGCCCGGCGTGGATTCACAAACCCTGATTGTGAAAGACGAAGCCCATAAGAACGATCGCGACACCAGTCGCAAGACAGGTGCGTCGCCTGCTGCAAAGAATGGCGAGACCTTCAAGAAGCTGCGCGTCATCGTTCTCTGTCACGAAGACCTGGTGCCTCCGGAAAGCATCGACGGCCTGACGCCCAAAGAGGTGTCGCCTTACAAAACCGAGTGGGACGTGATCTCCACACTCAAGAAGATGGGGCACGAAGTGTATCCCGTCGGCGTCTACAACAACCTCGGCGTCATCGGTAACGCGCTGCTCGAACACAAGCCACAGGTTGCCTTCAATCTGCTCGAAGAATTTCACGGATACCCGCTCTACGATCAGCATGTCGTCAGTTATCTCGAATTGATGAAGCAGCCTTACACCGGGTGCAATCCGCGCGGATTGACGATCTGTCGTGATAAGGCACTGTCCAAGATGGTGCTGGCCTATCATCACATTCACGTGCCGTCGTTCGCGGTCTTTCATATGAATCGGGTGGTGAAGCGATCGAAGCGATTGAAATTTCCGCTGCTGGTGAAATCGATCAGCGAAGAAGGATCGGTCGGCATTGCGCGCGCCTCGATCGTCAACGACGACGAGAAGCTGGCCGAACGCGTCGAGTTCATTCATCGGCAAACCAAGACGCACGCGATTGCCGAACAGTACATCGCCGGCCGTGAAATCTATGTCAGCGTCATCGGGAACCAGCGCTTGCAGACATACACGCCGTGGGAATTGGTGATCGAAAAACTCCCGGAAGGCGCGCCCAACATCGCGACCGCCAAATTGAAGTGGGACCCCGCGTACCAGGAAAAGGTTGGGGTCGTCACCAAAGCGGCTGAGCTCGACAAAAAGATGGTGGATAAGATCGAGCGGCTTTCGAAAAGAATTTACCGGACGCTGTTTCTCAGCGGTTACGCGCGCTTGGATTATCGGGTCACGGACAGTGGCGAGATTTATCTGCTCGAGGCGAACCCGAATCCGCAGATTGCCAACGCCGAAGACTTCGCCGATTCAGCGAAACACTGCGGCGTCGACTACGAATCGTTACTACAAAAGATAATTGCGTTGGGATTGCGGTATCGCACTGGCGCGGAGTCAGTACCGTCCGCGTGAACTTGACGCGCTCGTTTAGATGCCGCACCTGTGCGGCGCGCGCCGGACAAGTCCGGCGTCTAAACGGTAATGAGCATGAAAACAAAAACGGCGCGGGCTTGCGTACCCGCGCCGTCTTCTTATCGCTTAATGAACCACGTCACTGCGTGCCGTTGGTCGATCCGCTCGCTCCTACAACCACGTCACGATCCGATCCACCGAACGTTACCCCGATCAATTCGGGATTGCCGCCCTTGTCCATCGTGCGCAGGGCAGTGTTCTTGGCCTTCTCTGATCGCGCTTCCACGTGCGCCGGAGTCTTGGCCACCACCTTACCATTCTTGATAATGCTCAATTCGTTTGTGCCTTCGTCAAATTTCACTTCATAGTCGCCCGGTTTGACGAGCGTCCCGTTAACCATCACCTCGTCGGTGAACGTGATCATCTTCTTGTCAACTTTGCCTTTGTCGCCTGCGGCCAGTGCACTAATCGACGCCAGCGCACCCACAATTAATACGGCGAAGAATGTCTTCATGAAACGTTTCATTTTTCCTTACCCTCCCAATTTTCCAATCGTGCAACTCGCATTCCTGCGGTCAAACAATTCTCACTACTGCATACGTAGTAAGTGACTGAGAGGTTACAAAGGTTGCGCCGCAAGCGCTGTAATTACTTAATTTACGAGCAGGAATCTGGACGTGCGTCCAAAGCGTTGCAGTTGTTTACCATTTAGCGACATTTTGAGGATCGAGCCACTCGCGCGTCATATCACACCACAGCACGAGTCCCCGCCATGAATTAAAGCGAGCGTAGAAGCGGAGAATCTTTTTGTCGTTCGCGGCGCGTCCGTGGTTGCGCGCTTGAGCAAATTTTGCGCGCGTCCACGAATCCAAAGCGAGACCATCATAGCGGCCGATGAGCTTCAGCACATTTTCGGCAGCGTAGTTTCCTACGCCCTTGACGCTCTTCATTTCTTTCATCAATTCAGCGAGTGACGCCTCGCTGGTCAACCAGCTTTCGACGTTGAGTTCACCTGACGCGACCCGCTGGGCCAACTCGCGCAAGTAAGGACCGCGATAACCGGAACGGACCTTATCGCGATAGAACGCGACTGATTGTTGGGCCATGACTTCAGCCGTCGGAAAAGATTTGCGTCCGTCATCTGAATCGCCGCCGAGTTCGTTCACCAGGCCGCTTACCATCTTCTCGGTCAGGGCCCAGGAACAATTAGTCGTGCAGATCATCTTCACCAGATCTTCGAACACGGTCGGTGAACGAAGCAGACGGCCGGCGCCTTGTTCCGCGATCCACGCAAACTCCGGCTCAGTCGACGTCAATTGATAGAACTGTTTCAAGTCGTCGTCGAGACGAAACATGTGTCGCACATCGCGCACGATCTTGGGCACCGCGCGATCGTTGACCTGACGCGACGTGAGAATCTTCAATGCGCCTTTGCGGGCCGAGACCTCGACCGTCACTGGCCGGCCGCGATCCAGATCCAGGACGCGCGTCAATTTCCATCTATCGCGATCTAATTCGAACGGGAGCAGCTCGCACCAGCCGTGACTTAAAACCGTGCGGTAAAAATTAAAATCAGTCGGAGTTCGGATTGTCAGTTGCATCCCGCAAACTCTAACAAATACGGCGCGATTGCGTCGATTAGGTGGCGAAGCGAGTTCGGCATTTTATTTGCTCAATCTATTGTTGAGCGCTTTTCGGTTTCAGCATTTCTTAACCCCAGTTTTCTAAGTCGTAAAAACTTTTGTATTCGTAAATTAGGAGTGCTTTGTTCGCAAACGTAAATCCACAGCAAGTTGCTTTCTTCGCGATTCTCATCGTCGCGCTAACTCTGTTTATTACGGAATGGATTCGCACAGATGTGGTGGCGGTCTTAATTGTCGTCGCCCTTTACGTCACGCGCGTGCTCAAGCCGGAAGAAGCTTTGTCGGGTTTCAGCAGCGAACCCGCGATCGTCATCGCCGGAATTTTTGTGCTGAGCGGCGCGCTGCATGCGACCGGCCTCTCAGACAAGTTGGGCGATTGGATTGGGCACTTTGCCGGCAAGAGTCTTAGTCGCGCGATTGCCGTCATCATGCCGTCGGTCGCGGTGCTCTCGGCCTTCACCCACCATGTGACGACTACCGCAGTAATGCTGCCGATCACGCTCGACTTATCGCGTGAGCAAAAACTGCCGGCGTCGAAATTATTAATGCCGATGTCGTTTGCGGCGTCGTTGGGCACTGCGATTACGATCATTGGCGCGCCGGCTTTCCTGATTGCCAGCACCGTGCTGCAACAGTCCGGCAGATCAGGTCTCGGAATTTTTTCGATTGCGCCCATCGGCTTGACGCTGACCGTGGCCGGCACTTTATTCGTTTTGTTGATTGGACGATTTCTTTTGCCGGCACATCACGGTGGGGACGACGCGTCCAGGCACTTTCGGCTCGAAGATTATTTGACCGAGATCGCGCTGGTTGAGGGTTCGCCCTTCATCGGCAAAACTGTCCATGACCTGCAAAGCGACGAAAGTAATCACTTCACTGTGTCTGGTGTGATTCGTCACGGCCGCAGAGTGCGCGGAACCATTCGCAACCAGGAACTGAGAGAAGCAGACGTGCTCATCGTGCGCACGACGCCGGAAGAACTGGTGTCGATCCGCAAAGATAAGAAGCTGGAGCTGCGGCCAGTGAAGCTCTACGGCGCTGACAAGGAGGCCAAACAAAGGGAGAAGGAAAATGAAGATGAAGACGCGGCGGATCTCTTCGTCCAGGCGGTGGTCGCCCCGCGATCTGATCTGGTCGGTCGAACTATTTCGAGTATCGATTTTCATCGCCGTTATGGAGCGATTGTCGTCGGGCTTTGGCGAAAGGACGGTTGGCTGACTCAGGAAGTGCCCAAGGTGAAGCTACACGCCAACGACGTGCTGGTACTGGAAGGTGACGAAGAATCGTTGGCCCGCGTGTCCAATGACAATGCGTTTTTGATGCTGGTCCCGTTCCACGCTGAAGCCAAAGTCCGCGGGCGAGCATGGATCGCCGGAACGATAATGCTCGGCACGATTTTGCTGGCAGCCTTTAACTTGATGTCGATTGAAATGGCGGCGGTGACCGGCGCCGCGGCGGTGGTTCTGACCGGGTGCATCACGCCGAACCAGGCTTATCGATCAATCGATGCGCGGATTTTTGTTTTCATTGCCGGAGCGATCCCACTCGGCACGGCGATGCAAAAAACCGGCACGGCGAGTCTACTCGCCGGTTGGCTGCAGAGGGGAGTCAGCGGGTGGCCGGAGAGACTTGTCTTGTTGATTGTCTTCGCCTTTGTCGCGGTCATTACGCAGTTCATGTCTGACTCGGCCACGACCGCGCTTTTTGCTCCGGTGGCGGTGGCGTTGGCGCAAGCTTTGGGGCGGCCGCCCGAGCCTTACGTGGTGACGGTGGCCATGGCGTCGGTGGTGGCTTTTCTCACGCCGATTGGTCATCACGGAAATCTCCTGGTGTATGGCCCAGGACGCTATAAATTCAGCGACTTTGTAAAAGTCGGCACGCCTCTTACCGTGATTTGCGCTTTGGTTGTGGTTTTCCTGGCGCCGCTTATCTGGAGAGGTTAATCGAAGAGTCGGCGCCGTTTTTTCATGTATGTATCAGGTGCGGTCAACATGATGCTTGACCGTCTTGTGACAGAGGGGTAGACTGCGGGTACTTACCAAGTTAAATGGAAACTGTACTCGCTGGCTCCTAATCACTTGGTTCACGGCGAGAGAAGAGTCAACACCGAGACTCTCTACAGTAAGGTTGCTTAAGCGACCGTTCCAAAAAAATGCTGCCGGAGCTTTCCGGCGCGCGCTCCGTCGCCCCGCAGGCAAAAACCTTCGGGGCGATGTCGTTTTTACAGCCGATTCGCTCCTGCTTTGTCTCGCGAGTTTTTGGTCGATTGGCTGGCCACCTAAGCAAAATGGCACAACCCAAAGGTGTGAAGTCCTAACTGCGCCTCGAGGTCAGTGTTTTGCTTTGGGCGGCCAGATGAGTGAAGCCGCGACCGAGGCCAGCAGCACTAACACTACGATGCTGAGAGCCACGCCGATGGGAATCTCGTGCACCTCGTGCGCATAGGTCGAAAGCGATTCCAGTCCCATGGCTCCAAACAACGCGGCCAGGCCTTTTGAAAGCAGCGGCAGCAACATCTTTATGCCGATGAATGCCAGCACGATGCCCAGACCCACTTTAAGGTAGTGAAATTTCTCGACGACTCCGGCCAGCAGAAAATAGAAAGTCCGCAGCCCAAGGATCGCGAAGACATTCGAGGTGTAGACGATAAAACGATCAGTCGTAACGCCAAAGATAGCGGGAATCGAATCGACTGCGAAAACCAGGTCAGTCACTTCCACCACGATCAGCACCAGCAACAAAAGGGTCCCGACGCGTTTGCCATCGACCACGGTAAAAAACTTTCGGCGTTCATAATGCCGGGCGATCGGCACGACTCGCGTGACCCAGCGAACAATTCTCCGGTCCTCAGGATTGGCTTCGTCGTCACCGGAGAACAGCATTCTGAAGCCGGTGTAGACCAGAAATGCTCCGAAGAAATAGATGATCGCGTGGAAGCGATTGATGATTGCCGTGCCCACGAAAATCATCGTGACGCGCATGACCAGAGCGCCCAGCACGCCCCAATAAAGGACGCGATGCTGGTACTTCGGCGGCACCTTGAAGTAAGAAAAGATTAAAAGGAAGACGAAGAGGTTATCGACTGAAAGCGACAGCTCAATCAAATAGCCGGTGATAAACTCGAGGGCTTTCTGTCCGCGCGCCGCGCCAAACAGTTCCCAGCCCAGCGGGCCAAACAGCAGAGCTGCGAAGACTATCGCGAGGGTGATCCAGACCGCGCTCCAAACAGCGGCATTTTTCGTGGTGATTTCGTGAGGTTTGCGATTGAAAACACCCAGATCAATCGCGAGCATTACCAGGATGAAAGTACAAAATCCAACCCATGCAAGTGTCGAAGTCGCAACCGAGTGCATCTGGGGCAATAACATAACATCCGCATTGGGACGAACAAAGTCATGGCGTTGGTAAAATCAATTATCGAGCACCGGGGACTGCGTACTGAGGACTGAGCGGCGCAAAACTTCAGCCCTCGGCCCGAGTCCTCAGTCCCATCGTTTCAGCGCCGCACGTTGCAGCCTGCGACGCGGTCATTTAGAATTTCCCGTTTCCGAAGTGACGCAGTGAAGGTTTCCTAATGCTCAAACAATTAAGTAAGTTCGAACGCACCAGCAAAGTCCTGATTCTCGGGTTCGTCGCCATCATGGCCGTCAGCCTGGTTCTGTTCTTTCGGCCCGGCGGCAGCTCTTCAGCCATTGAACCGACCAAGAGCAGCGAAGTAGTCGCGACTGTCGGCGGCGAGGACATCACGCTCGGCGAGTTCGCCACCCAAAAACAGAATCTGCAAATGCAGTTCAGCCGATTTGGCGGACAAGTGAGCCTGATGCAGATGGGCTTCAGTGACGACAAGATTCTGGATGGCTTGATTCAGCGGAAGATCGCGGTGCAGGAAGCCAGACGGCTCGGGCTCGAGGCGTCGCCGGCTGAGGTCAATGACCGCATCAGGAAGACCTTCAGCGACACCGCCGGCAAATTAACGCTGGTTGATTCGTCAGGCAAGCTCGACATGGCCAAGTACGAACAGCGTGTCGGCGACATCGCTGCCTTCGAGCGCGGAATTGCAGAAGACATTGCGCACGACAAACTGGAGGCCTTTGTTTCGGCCAGCGTGCGCGTGTCGGAGGAAGACGTCCAATCCGAATTCAAGAAGAAGAACACTTCGTTCGATCTGACGTATGTGGTCGTTTCGGCGAGCAAGCTGGCTGAAAAGATCCAGCCGACTGATGATGAGATGAAGGCGTACTTTGAACAGCACAAGAACGACTACAACATTGCGGTGCCGCAAAAGAAAATTCGTTACATCTTTATCAATCAGGACAAATCGGGCGAGAAGGTGCAACTGTCTGATAAAGACCTGCATGACGAATACGACAATCTCGATCCCAAGTACAAGCAGGCCGGCGTGAAGGTCCAACAGATTGTCTTGAAAGTGGCGCGCGAGGATCTCGATGCGTCAGTGAAGACAAAGGCCGCGAATCTGGTTGCCAAAGCTCGCGCCAACGGCGAAACAGTCAGCGACGACGCTTTTGCCGAGTTGGCCAGGGGCAATTCTGAGGACCCGGCGACCGCGAAAAATGGCGGCCACGTGAACGGTATCGTCAAGAAGGACGCCAGCAAGAAAGATGATCCTTATCAGCAGGTGCTCGATATGCAGCCCGGCGACGTGACCGAGCCGATCAAATACAAGGGCGCCTATTACATTCTTCGTCGGGGCGAGCCGGTATCAAAGACTTTCGAAGACGCCAAAAAGGAACTGGAAGTATCGCTACGCAACCGTCGCGGTTACACGGTGGCCCAGAAGATTGCGCAGAAGGCGCAGGACCGCTTGAAGGAGACGAAGGATCCGCAGAAGGTCGCGCAAGAACTCGCCGGCGAGGCCAACATGAATGCCGCTGACATGGTGCGCGACACGCCTTACGTCAAACCGGGCGACGACGTGCCGAACATCGGCAGCTCGCAACAGTTCGAAGACGCGATCTCACCTTTGAATAATCCGAATGATGTCGGTGAACGCGTCGGCATCAAGAATGGTTTCGCCGTCCCAATGCTGGTCGAACAGAAACCGCCTCGCATTCCTGAATTTGATGAAGTCAAAGAGAAGGTGCGCTATGCGGTGAAGGACGACAAAGCCAAGGGGATGCTCGAGCAAAAGGCTAAGGAGATTGCCGCGGCGGCGAAGTCGCCCGGCGATTTAAAAGCTGCCGCCGAGAAAGCCGGCCTCGAAGCCAGGGCCGAAGCCAACTACAAACTCTCGACGCCTTTGGGCGACGCCGGCTCGAGTGTTTTGATCGACGATCCACTCTATAACGCGAAAGCCGGTGACGTGTTGTCGCCGATTCTCCTCAACGCAAACTACCTTTTGATCGGCGTCAACAAAAAGACCGACGCCGACCTGGCCGAGTACGCGAAGCAACGCGATTCGCTCATGCAACAAGCGCTGGGCGATCGCAAGAACCAGGTGTTTGAGGATTATCTGGCCTCAGTGATGAAGGCGATGAAGCAGTCGGGCAGGATCAGGACTTATCCGGAAGTCCTCGCGACGGTCGCTGATGAAGAACCCGAGGCGCAACCGCCGCGCCGGCCGCAACTTCCGGTCACGAAGTGAAGTCCCGCACATCACGAAACGGCGTCTCGGCATCGTTGAAATCGGGGCGATAATAAAATGCGGCGCCGTCGTATTCCTGGAGCCAACCTTCCTCCATGCCGAATTCTTCCAGCGCGGCTGACGCGCGCAGCCATTCCGATTCGGTGATGCGCCGCGACAAAAGCAGGTAGCGCGGGTTCGTGCCCGCAACGTTGGTTGGATAGTACTGGGCCATCAACGAAACCGCGACGCGCGGACTCAACGCGTCGTGAATCCATTTGAGCGACTCGCGCAACCCGCCGCCGTCGTTGGGCAGGACGAGCAGCCGAATGACCAGGCCGCGCCTCAGCAAGCCATTCTCGTCGTAAACCAACTCGCCCGTCTGGCGAAACATTTCCGCGATCGCCGCGCGTGAGACTTCGCGATAACTTCTCACCTTTGAATACAGGAACCCGGCTTCGTCTTCCGCATATTTCAAATCGGGCAAGTAGATATCAATGATGCCGTCGAGCAGCTGCAAGACTTCAACCGAATCGTACGAGTTGGTGTTGTAGACAATCGGCAGCCGCAGACCCTTTTCGGCAGCGATCAAGATCGCGCGGGCCAGCTGCGGGGCGAAGTGCGTCGGCGACACGAAATTAATGTTGTGACAGCCGCGGGCCTGCAACTCGAGCATCATCTCGGCCAGCCGTTCATGAGTGACCTGGTTTTTGATTTGGTCTTTATGCGCCTGCGAGATTTGATAGTTCTGACAATAGACGCAGCGCAGGTTGCAGTTGCCGAAAAAGATGTTGCCGGCGCCGCGCGTGCCGGTCAGCGGCGGCTCTTCGCCAAAGTGGGCCGTGTACGATGAAACGATTGGCAGTCGTCCTGAATAACAGCGCGCGATCTCATCGGTCAGCCTGTTGTTGCCACAGTCGAGCGGGCAGACGGTGCAACTCGCCAACAACTGCTCGAGCCTTTCTACACGCCGGGCGAATTCGCCTGATTCAAGCAGACGCAGATAGGACGGCTGAGGCTGCGCGAATGATTGACCAACTGAAGACACGCGTAAAGTATGCATTGGATTCCGGCGACGGAACAAAGACGGGCGGGCACCTAAAATCTCGCCGCCGGCCGCTTATTAATCACGTCGTCTGCGAAAATGAACGGAATGCGACTTATGCTGTTCAATCAGTTCTTTCGGCACGACGCGCCGGGTGATGCGCCAGATGAAATCCATTTCGGCGTGCGTCGTACTTAACGCGAGCCGCGCTTCGAAGATCAGCAGCATGCTGCCATAGAAAAGAAACGAGGCGCCGACGAGGCCCATCACCACGGGGATCCAGGCGCCGCGACCACTCGCCGGACCGCCGCGAGAAAAGAAAGCGACTGCGCCGATCGCCACGCTCGAAGCCACGAACACGCCGACGGCCAGATAGAAGGTGGTGAGCGCGCGCTGCAAAAGACGCGAGCGGCTCGTCAGCTTATCGAGCTGATCGTAGAGCATCGCCCGTTCTTCCTCGAAAAATTCCACCGTCAATTCGTCATTTGCGAGTTGCCGCAAACGGTCGGACAAAAGCCGGACGCGATCGACGACCCGGCCCAGCCGCGTCGAAGTCGACAGAATCATCGTCCCGCTGGCCGAAATCAAAACGGCGGGCGTGATCATCGCGGTGAGCACCGCGACTGATGCTGTTAATGGGTCCACGGCAACGAAGCGACATTGTAACGATTGCCGAGTAGCTGAGCCAATTTTGCCGCCGGACCGCAAAACCGGAGGCCTGCAAACTTGTGATATTCTCGCGAGCGTTCATGCCGGATAACGCTTATCACTTTGTCGATCGCTGGCGCGTCGAAGGCGACCTCGAGGAAGTCGCAGACATTCTCGAAGATGCTCTGTCGCTGCCGCGCTGGTGGGGCTCGGTCTATTTCGAGGTGAAGGAAATCGAGTCCGGCGAAAGACACGGCATTGGCAAAGTGATCAGCTTGCACGCGGGCGGTTGGCTGCCTTACACGTTGCGCATCAACTTTCGCACGGTGGCGTCGCACTATCCGCACGGCTTCACGATGGACGCGTCCGGTGACCTGGAGGGGAAAGGCATTTGGACGCTTGCGCAGGACGGCCGGTTCGTCGACGTTACCTATGATTGGACCATCAAGGCCAACAAGCCGATTATCGAAAAGCTCTCGTTCCTGCTCAAACCGATCTTTCGATCGAATCACAACTGGACGATGAATCGGGGACAGGAAAGTCTGAAGCTGGAGTTGCTGCGGCGGCGCGCCAAATCAGATGAGGAGTTGGCAAAGATTCCGGCTCCACCGCCGCCTTCGTTCGTGGTGCGCGTACTGGGGTTGGCACGTTGACGAAATTTCAAGATGCAAATCAAGCATGAGTGAAACGCCGGCACAATTGATCGCCTGGATTCCTGAGCTGATTTACCAGGCGAGCGGTTTTGCTGACGGTATGGCGCTCGTCTGTGACGGCTCCGGCAGAATCGTGCGCCTGGTCCGTGTCGATCAATTGACCAACGAGCGAAGGGTTAACCTGCGACGCCGCGCAATCTTACCGGGGATGATCAATGCGCACTCGCACGCCTTCCAAAGAGTGATTCGCGGGCGCACGGAATACCGCACCGTCAACCAGCGCGACAGTTTTTGGACGTGGCGCGAATTGATGTATTCGGCGGCGACCCGTCTGACTCCCGAAGACGTCTACGACGCTTCGCGCATGGCTTTTTTAGAGATGGCCTTGAATGGAGTTACGGCCGTCGGCGAGTTTCATTATCTGCATCACGCGCCCGATGGGACGCCTTATGACGATCCGAATCTTCTGGCCAAAGAAGTGATGCGGGCCGCGCGAGATGTAGGTTTGCGAATCGCCTTGCTGCGCGTCGCCTATGCGCGATCAGGATTTAATACGGACCCCAATCCGAGACAAGCACGATTTATTGAATCGGATGCGGAAGACTTTCTGAAAAATCTTGAAGCGCTGGACACGAGTGTCCGAAGCCCGACCGTGAGGGAGGGCAGCGGCGATTACCGAAGCGCTGCGATGTCTGACGCCGCCCTCCCTCACGGTCGGGCTTCTGATACGGCGTGGATCGGCATCGCGCCACACAGCGTGCGCGCCGTGCCGCTCGATTACTTAAAAGAATTGGTCGGCTATGCCAACCAACATGATCTGAAAACTCACATGCACGTCGCCGAGCAACCGGCTGAAGTGTCCGCCTGCGTCGAAGAATACGGGCGCACACCAATCGCGCTGCTGCAAAGCGAAGGTTTGTTGAGCGAGCGATTCACGGCCGTGCACGCGATTCACGTGACACCGAAAGCCATTGCCTCTTTTGCCGCGACGCGCGCGATGGTCTGCGCGTGTCCCACGACCGAACGCAATCTGGGCGACGGCGTCGTTCCGGCCGATGAATATCTGAAGCACGGAGTTTCGATCTGTCTTGGCACAGACAGTCACGCGCAGATCGATCTCTTCGAAGATGCACGCGAACTCGAGTATCACTTGCGATTGCAGAAGCTCGAGCGCGCGATCGTCAGCAGAGACCCGACCATGAGGGAGGGTGCAATGGTTGGGATCGAAAACGAAGGCACCCTCCCTCACGGTCGGGTTTCTGATTTGCTGTTCGGGTGTGCGACCGTCAACGGTGCGCGCAGTATTGGCGCGCCGGGGGGATTGCTGGCCGCTGGTGAGCCGGCCGACTTCTTCACAGTCGATCTCGACGATCCGGCGATCGCCGGCGCTGGGCCTGATGACCTGTTGCCGGCGATTGTTTTTTCGGCTGCGCGCGCAGCGATACGCGAAGTGGTGGTTGGCGGCAAGCCAATCGTGTCCGAGGGACAACACTTGCTTCAGGAAGACATCGTCGAACGATTCAATGAATTGCAGAAGCGATTGTGGTCTTAGTGCGGCTTTGCCGCCGCACAGTGCGGAAAGGCTCTGTCTTTCCGTCGACGGCGCTCTTTTGACGAGGCTGCGCCTCGACGCGAGGCGTAGCCTCGCAAGATACGGAAGGGGACGGCGCCGGTAAGGCAGAGCCTTACCGCAATGGTGCTGCGGCGAAGCCGCTTACTCATGACTGTCGAACAAACACTCGCGCAACTTGTGGGCTTCGCTTCCGTTTCGTCACGCTCAAATGCCCCGATCATTTCTTATC